>Ga0134121_10000818_pt1 | contig 32245 bp, 28 predicted proteins | sample KB301_FD_96463 | JGI IMG/M metagenome (GOLD analysis project Ga0134121, IMG submission 96463) | Terrestrial soil microbial communities without Nitrogen fertilizer from Kellogg Biological Station, Michigan, USA - KB3-0-1 | ecosystem: Environmental > Terrestrial > Soil > Unclassified ...
CTGCCCGAGAGCGTCCGGCCGCCGGTGACTTCGAAATCAATGCTCTTGGAAAGCGAAAGGATCTGCCTGCCGAGAAGCTCGCTTACTTTTGCGAGCTGGGAGACGGTCAGGTTCTGTTCGCCTTTTTCCATGCGGGCGATGGCGCTCTGGGACGACTTGAGGGCGAGCGCAAGCTCGGCCTGGGTGAGACCGCGCTCTTCGCGCAGGTCTTTGATGAACGTACCGATCTTCTCCTGGTCTCCTTTTTTTGCGGTGGGCATATGATTTTTTGTGCTATTCCCGGTCAAGCCCGGAATGACAACGATTATTCCTATTTACTAGCTTATATCGTATATGATATATTTGCAATATGGCAATTACTCGAACAGAGGGCGTGTCGCTTGCGGGCATCTCCACGCTCCGCGTCGGCGGAACGGCGCGCGAAATGGCCACGGTCGGCACGGAAGCCGAGCTTGCGGAGCTTTTCCGGAGCATGCCCGAAGGCCGAACATGGCTTGTGGTCGGCGGAGGCTCGAATATCATATTTCCCGACGGCGACTTTGATGCGCTCATTATCCGCTATGATGCTTCCGCTATTTCCATGACCGAAGAGAATGCCGATACCGTCCTGCTTACGGCTTCTGCCGGTGCTGCGTGGGACGACGTCGTGTCGTATGCGGTGGATCGGGAACTCTCAGGCATTGAAGCGCTCTCGCTCATACCGGGCTCTGCCGGAGCGACGCCCATCCAGAACGTGGGAGCATATGGGACAGAAATAAAAGACGTGCTCCGCTCGGTGCGGGCATATGATGCGCACGCGAAAGAATTCGTATCATTCTCGAATGAGGAATGCGGATTCGGCTATCGCGACAGTCTCTTCAAGCACGAGGGCAAAGGACGCTATGTCATCACCGCCATCACGCTCGCGCTCTCTCGCGAGCTCCCCGACGTGCCTCAGTATCCCGGCGTCGCGGAATATTTTGCCGAGCACGGCATCAGCCGCCCGTCGCTCGAAGATATCAGGAACGCGATTATCGCCATCCGCACCAAAAAGCTTCCGGACCCGAAAGATGCGGCCTCGGTCGGATCGTTTTTCAAGAATCCCTTTGTGCCGCTCGCGGCCGCGAGCGCCCTCAAAGAAAAGCATCCGACGCTCGTGGTCTTTCCGATAAATGAAACAACCGCCAAGCTCGGCGCAGGCTCGATGATCGATGCGCTCGGATGGAAAGGCAAGCGCGTCGGCAATTTTTCATTCTACAAAGGCAATGCCATGGTGATCGTGAACGAGGGCGGGGGAACAAAGGCCGAGCTTCTCGGTCTTGTGGACAGGCTCAACGCCGAGCTCGAGAAAGAGTACGGCCTCATGCTTGAAATGGAGCCGGAAATGGTGGGAGTGTAAACCATTCTGGGCATCCGCTCTTCATATTCGTCCGCGAGAAAGCTTTTGACACAAGTCATGTTTTGCAGTATTTTGTGAATGAACAAAACTTTAAAAAATGAACAACGCAGACAGATACAAAGACGGAAAAGACATGGAAGCCGCTTTTGCGCTTTCCGCCGTAAGCCCCATTGACGGGCGCTACATGAAAAGGACCCAGGTCCTTTCTGAATATTTCAGCGAAAGAGCGCTGATCAGGAATCGCGCCTATGTTGAGGTCGCATACCTGATCGCGCTTGCCAAGGAAGCCGAAAACGGGGTAATAAAAATTCCGGGATTGAGCGAGGCCGGCCAGATCATGCTCGAGGAGATCATCGAGACTCCGGGTTTCGCCGAACTGGTAAAAGCTTTTGAGAAGGAGACGAACCATGATGTCAAAGCGGTTGAGTATGCGCTCTGTAAGATTATGGCGGAAAATGACTTTCCAAAAGAGCTCATTGCCCACTGCCACTTTGCCCTCACGTCGGAAGATGTGAACAATCTGGCATATGCCGTGGCGCTCCATGGATCAAATCAGGATGTCATGCTCGAACAGCTCGATGACGTGATCAATTCGCTCTATGAGCATGCCCGCACGCATGCCGATGCCCCGATGATGGCCCGCACGCACGGACAGCCCGCCACGCCGACCACTTTCGGAAAAGAAATGATGATCTTCATCAAGCGTTTGAAAAACCAGACGGATCAGCTCCGGGAGTACAAGATTGCCGTGAAGCTCAACGGCGCTTCAGGCAATTACAACGGGCATTATGCCGCCTACCCGGCAGTCGACTGGCCGCAGTTTACCTATCGGTTCATCAAGGAATCTTTCAAAGATCGCTTTCGGATGAATGTCTGGACCAACCAGATAGAGGATCACGACACGTATGCCGAGTTCTTTGCCATCTATTCCCGGATCAACGTGATCCTGAAAAAACTGTGCAAGGATTTCTGGTATTACATAAGCCTTGATCTTATCGGACAGAAGAAAAAGCGAAGCGAAGTCGGATCATCGGCCATGCCGCACAAGATCAACCCGATCGATTTTGAAAACGCAGAAGGGAATCTCAATATGGCGAATGCGCTGTTTGAAGTTTTCTGCCGCGAATTGCCGGACTCGCGCATGCAGCGCCACCTCTCCGACTCCACGATGGAGCGCAACATCGGAGCGGCTTTCGGGCACTGCCTCATTGCGTACGCTTCCATCGTGAAGGGTCTCGAGAAGGCCATCGTGAATACGGGGAATATGTACGCGGAGCTCGATGCGCATCCTGAGCTTTTGGCTGAGGCGTATCAGCTTGTGCTGAAGAAGAACGGCATTGATAACGCCTATGAGCTCATGAAGGGTCTCACCAGAGGCAACCAAATGACCTTAACGGACATGCACCGCTTCCTTGATACGGTAGATATACCGGAATGGGAAAAAGACGAACTGAGAGTCCTCACGCCGGCAAACTACCTTGGCTATGCAAGCAAGCTTGCCGGGGGATTCGATGTCATCGACGTAAACTACACGCTGAAGGAAATGTAAGCAATTTTTGCACAAAAACAGTGAAATACCCCGTATTTACGGGGTATTTTTTGTGTACTGAAGCTTTCCGGAGAGGGTGGATAACTATTGACTTATCTATTAAAATATGGTATATATTAAGCGATATAACCATCTTTCCTTAAAAAACACATAGTTCAATGAAAAAAATCACGCTCTGTATTGCTGCCATGCTTTTCGGCATGCATTTTTTCGCTTCGGCCCAGATCACGTTCGCGCCGAGCGTTCACATTTCCATTCCGGCAACATCCGCCGCAGATCACATCGCAAAAGGCGATTTTAATCACGACGGACGTACCGATGCTGTCGTTGTCACCGGTTTCAGTTTTGGCGCTTATGACTACAAATTACTGGTGTACCCGCAGCTTCCGGGTGGAGGCCTCAGTACATCACCGACGCTGTATTCCTACACTCCGGTCTATCCGGGTGCGCGGGCGGTAGCCGGCGGAGACGTCAATCATGACGGACTCGACGATGTTGTCATCGGCTTCGGAGATTCCATCGGGATCTTCAGCCAAAATTTCCTGGGAACCTTAAATCCCCAGGTGAACTACCAGTGCAACCCGGGCATTTCCGTGGACGCCCTCAAGATCTACGACGTAGACGGAGACGGCAACCAGGATATTGTCACGGTATCGTGGTTCGGCCAGGTGGTCGTGTTTTACACGAATGCCATCGGCGGAGTTACGCGCGTAGCCTATCCCACAGCCGTGGGAGCAGGATATGACGACATTGATGTCGGCAAGCTTGCAGGCGACAGTCTGGTATCGATCGTAGAGATGGGAGGCCAAAGTTGGGCTCCTGTAACACAGATACGAATACACACGAACAGGACGGTGGATACGACGATCGTGTACCACTTGTCTGTCACAGACAACATGCATGGAGTCGCTATCGGCGATTTCTATGGTACTGGCCGCAATCAGATTGCAGCCTCTTACGGAGGCAACGTTCCATCATCGCATCTTGCGGTATGGCGGCATCCTGATACGCTGACGATCAATGACACTGTTTTGAATGTTGCGGATATTCCGCAGCCGGTTGAAACAGGGAAGTTTGACTGTTCAGGCCGCGATCAGATCGTCGTGCTCCACGGCGGATGGTCAAAAGTAAGCGTCATCGATATGACGACGGGGATCGCGCCGCACCTTGCGTGGGTTCCCAACAATGCTCAGCCTGACGGCTTGGCGATTGGAGATTTCAACGGCGACGGCAAGAATGACATTGTTTCGGTGAACACGTATGCAGGCATTTCGCTGTTGCTCAACACAACGGCAACTACCGATACTTTCTACACCGTGCATCGCACGAGCGGCACGGATACGCTTCACGGCGCATCCTATGCTCGCACGTATGATACAGTGGCGTATCTTTGCGGAAGCATCGCGACAAAAGACAGCGTGGTGATCGAATCATTCATTGTGGACTCGTTCCATATGACTGACTCTTCGATTCTCGTGAGAGATCGCTGCCATCCTCTGGACACGGTCATGTGGAAAGACACCGTCTGGAGCAATTCGGTTTTGAGCGGCATGTATTCCGGAATTCCGGCGCACTACCTCTCTACGGATACGCTTCTGTGGGTCGTCTCCTATGACACCGCAATCGCTGCATTTGTGAGTACGTATTCGTACGATACGATTGCAGGTCCTGCGACAACATCCATTGCCCATGACACGACGAGCGTCCCTTGCGGGATGGTCGCAGTCAAAGACAGCGTGGTCGGCCGATTGTACTGGCGCGATTCATCGTGGATAGCGAACACGTTCCGCCTGGTGAGGAATCACTGCAGCGGAGACAGCGTGACGACATTGCTTGCATCGTCGTTCGGTTCGGTTCTTCTCGGCTCGTACAGCACGGTGCTGCACTTTCCGACAACCGATACGTTCCGCTACTTCACCGATACGCTCAGCATATCGGTGCATTCGTCCTTCACGGACACCGCAGGTGCCGGCAGCTGGCCGTACACCGCCCGCGACACGACCGCATTTGTTTGCGGACGCGCCGTAAGAAAAGACAGCATGTTCATACAGGTGCACAGGATTGATTTTGTGAGTCACACAGATTCGACCGTGATCGTCAGGCATCTCTGTGCCGGTGACACCGTGCTTTTCATGCCGCTTGCATGGAATGACACGCCGATGATTGCGTATTACCCCGACACGATCCATCACATAACGATGGATACGGTGCTGTTCCGCCCCGACACGACCGTGACGGTGGCGATTACAGGCTTGCTTGATACGTTCCTTACAGGGACAAGCACGGTGGTAACCCATGACGCGACCCCGTTTGTCTGCGGAACGAGCCACAGGACTGACAGTATGGTTGTCGATATGCATGTCATACAGATGATCCATACGAAAGATTCCGATGTGGCCGTACGCAATCACTGCACAGGTGCTCTGATCGATGCGCATCACTTCGTATCGTACGACACGATCGTCGCAGGGTTCTACAGCGACACGGCTCATCACGTTACGATGGACACGGTGCTGTTTCCGCCGGATACGAGCAGTCTTGTGATGTCGGATCCTTTGTTGGATACGACGCCCACAATCATCTTTTCGTACGCAGGCGGCGACACAAGCTACGTCACGACGGCCTACACGGTGTATCACGTAGTCGCTACCGATTCTCTGGTGACGATACGCAATCACTGCACGGGAGCCACGCTTTCGAGCATCTCCTATCTGCACAGAGACACTACTGCATCGTGGGTTGTGCGCGACACGACGTGGACGATCATGATCGGGGAAGCGGTTTCAAACACTGCGGACCGGGTCACGGCAGCGGTGTATCCGAATCCTTACACAGATGCATTTACGGTAGAAGCCTCCGGGCAGATCGCCGCATCCTTGTATGGAGCAAACGGACAGTTCATTGCAGAAAAGACAGGCGATAAGAAAATCATCTTCTCGGCCGACGGACTCGCTTCAGGAATGTATGTCCTCCGCATCAGTGTGGAAGGCGTCATGTTTGAACGGAAGCTCATCAAGCAGTAAGGAGACAGCTTCATGCTTCTCAAATTCAAAACCCCCGCTTTCGCGGGGGTTTTTCTATGCTCGAACCTTGTTTGACCATACAAAACAAATATGTTACTCTAAAAACCTATTTTTGGGCGCGCTCGCCGCGGATTATCAGAGTTTAAAAACGGAAAAGCCTCATACGCAGAGAAGGCTGATTTTGTATATATGAAAAAAAATCTCATCGCACTGGTTCTTTCGCTCGCGCTTGCGGGCTTGCCTCTCGCAAGCGTCCACTCGGAGGGCGATCTTGTCATTCCGACGGTCGCCACTGAGGCGCCGACATCAGTCACCGCGATCGGCGCGATTTTCCACGGCACGGTCGTGGATCTCGGCGGTGCGGCCACTGTTACCACCGGCTTCCAGCTCGGACTCTCGCCCGGCGCGTATTATTTTGGAATGATGATGGTTGACGGACCGAACTTGCTTGCAGCGCCGGGACCGTTCATTGCCGCTGCCATGGGCTCAGGCCTTCAATGCGGAACGCAGTATTACTTCCGCATGGCTGCCGGGAATACTGCCGGTACGGGGTATGGCGAGGAGATGACCTTCACGACGCTTGTATGCCCGCCCGGCGTGACCACGCTTCCGGCAACTGGCATCACGCAAACTTCCGCTGTGCTGCAGGCGAACGTTACCGGCACGGGAGGGCTCCTGGTGCATCGCGATTTTGTTTTTGGCACCACGACCGGCTACGGAACGCCGTACGACATTGATACTGATTTTACCGGAAGCACCGGTCCGTACAGCGCGCCGCTTACCGGTCTTTTGTGCGGTACCGAGTACCACTACATGGCCCATTTTACGGCTTCGAATTCCGAGATCGCGCAAGGCGCCGATCAGATGTTCGCCACGCTTCCGTGCACGGAGCCTGCTCTTGCCGTCACGTCTCCAAACGGAGGCGAGCTCTATACGGTCGGAGATGTCATGCACATCACCTGGAATTCGACCGATATCGATTCGGAAGATGCTATCGCGCTTCTCATCAAAGATTCGCGCTATCCGGAAGATCCGACCGGCATCCAGCCGATCGCGGCCGCGCCGAACACCGGCTCATATGATTGGACTGTCCCGGCATCGCTTGATCTTCTCTCCGGCGGAACGCTCGGCGGGAATTCCGCATATACGATCTCTGCCGTGCATATCGGAGAAGAAGGAACAACCGAGGATGCAAGCGACGCTCCGTTTACTATTGCCGTACGCGAAGGAACGACGACCGGCGGCGGCACCACGGGCGGGGCAACGAACGGACAAGGAACAACCGGAGAAAGCACCGGCGGCGGATCGGGCACTACCGGAAACGGAACGACCGGAGAGGGTACTACAGGAAGCGAGACCACCGGCAGTGCGACCGGAAACGGAGGCACGGGAGGCACTGGCACAAGCAACGGCCGCGGAACTATCGGTACGGGCACCACAGGCAGCGCAACCGGAGGATCAGGCACGACGGGGACCGGAACAACAGGCGGGACGACCGGAGAGGGTGCCAATGGCGCTGGCACAACCGGAAACGGAACCGGCACAAATATTGTAGTTGCGCGCGCGGCCGGAACAGGCGGTGCGGCAGAAGCCGCTGACACGCTGATCACTCCAACATCCGAACAGACAGCGCTTGCTTCGCAAGCCGCAAACGCGCTTGGATCCGGAATCTTCGGCGGCGGCAAGCCATGGCCGTGGCTTCTCGGCATTTTTATCCTTCTCCTTCTTGCCTACATCAGCAGAAAGGAATACATAAAGGCAAAGAAGAAAAAGAATTCCGCTGCATAAGAAATTATTTGCTTCACAAACCCCCGCGAAAGCGGGGGTTTGTTTTTGATATTCGCCCGGCTTCTGTGTAGAATACCGGCATATGGATACCATTAAAGAAAAGCTCGGGAAAATGGCCGAGCAGCTTGCGCTCAATAAGGGAAGGATCGCAACGCTCGTAATCGCCGTTCTTGCCATTTTGATCTTTCTTCTCGACAGCGTTTTCTTTCACGGCCAGCTGCGAGGCCTTCTCCTCGGATTTGACGGCATACTGTTTGTGCTCGTCATCCTCTCAATGGTTTTTGTTGCCGGATTTGTCGTTGTGCGCTCGCTCTTTCATGTTGCTGCGGGATTATCCCTGCTTATTTTTCTTTCTGATTCCTACTGCGCCGTACCGAGCTATACGATGAGCGGGGACAATGCGCTCAAAGGGCTTCTCATGATCGGCCTGGTCTATGTCACGGTGGATTTCCTCAAAATACTCTACAAGGGGCTTCGGGAAGATCTGAAGACGATCGGGGAAGTGAAGTCTTCGGCAGAAAAAGTCATCACCGTCATTCTCTTTGTCATCTTTGCATCTGTGTTCGTTGCGGCGGCCTATCAGGTTGTGAGCCCCATCGTTCATCATTTCTGTATCTATCATCGGTAGGATAGAGTATGTTTATTGACAAAATAAAAAATGAATGTAATATAAAAACAATTCATTTTTTACAATCAAAAACATACATATATGAAAAGAATCTACCTGCAGATCAAGGATTTCTTGGCTGCGCAGGCCTCAAAAGAAAGAGATACAAGAGACTATGCACGCTTGATTTCATTGTCGAATAAGGCAATACGGGCCCTGCTTTCCTCGGAAACAATAAAGAAAGCGGAGCGGAACATTCTTTTTAAGCTTGTGCACTTTCTGCAAGAAAGCAAACAGGCAGGAAGTTTGATTCCCAAAATGAAGGAGTATTGCGAGAAAAATGAATACAATACTCCGGATTACAAAATTTCCCGCGAGCTGATATTGAAATTCCCGGGCAAAAATGACTTTGCATTTTTGAGGGATGCGGCGCATGCGTACTATTTTGACGGTCTTCTTGTTACTCAGGCGATTGAGCAGATGATCGCGATCAATCCGATTGACGGGCTCATTGCCGGCATTGAGTCCGCGCAGTCTTTTTTGGACAAGTCAAAAAAGGTGCTTCAGAAAGATTATTTTGGCAGGCTCAAAGAATATGCAAACGATGGGGACCTTACGTTTGAGAAGATACGCTATCTCGCCTCAGGCTCTCTGTACCCGTTTTCTCTGCGCAAAGGCGCGGCGAAAATAATCCTGCAAAGAAACATGATCGAAGGCGTGGAGAAAGACGACCACGATCGGCTTAAGGAGTTTTATGAAAAGATCGCGACTTCGCGCAGCAAAAAGGACTACAAAAGAAAAGGGGATGCATGACGCTTCAATGAAATACAGATCACAGCAGCTGCTCACGGGCAGCTGTTTTTCTTTTGACAAAAATGGCATATGTGCTATGGTTAAAAAAGATTTTTACCTTAAAAACAACAGAGTGTATGAAAAAAATCACACTATTCCTCGCTGCTGGCATGGCATTTTTCGCCGAGAGCGCTCGCGCGCAGTATGTAGATACCTCGGTGAAGTGGAGGGCTACATGCTTGCCGACAAAAGCATGGGAGCCAATGATGGGATTCTCCGAAGACCACAGATCATGGTTCAGCGAAAATGTTTTCTATTACGAGCAGGAGGTTTTCGATGGCCGGATATTCAATACGCGCTACCGCAGAGACGGGAGGTTGAAATTTTCCTTTTGTTGGCACACGAACGGAAACGTGGATATCGAGCTCAATCAGTATTCGATCGCCAATGAATGCAAAGGCAGATGCAAACAAACATTGGTTACGTTCATCCCGGATCCTGTAGTTCCGGGCCGGCATGACGTAAAGAAGTATCGTGAGACATCGTATTATTACGATAGCGCCTCCAGAGCCGTTCCTGATACGATAAGGAATGCAATCAGTCAGGAAAACATGACCAAGCTCGGGTTTGTTATCGGAAAGATGATCGACAGTGCGAGAGGGCAGTCCGACTATCATCATTGAGCTGAGAATGCTCAATAATTTAAAGCCGTAAAAGAGATACTCTTTTACGGCTTTTTCGTACCGTACTGTGAGGGAAAGGGGGTATTCTTGATATGGAATCAAAACATTGACAAAACCCCTACTTTTGTGCTTTAATAGGTTTAAATCTATCTGTTCACAAGTACCTAAACAATTTAAAAAACAATGAAAAATTTACTGATCTGCGCCTTCGGAGCGCTTTTTGCCACAGCCGTAATGGTTGCCTGTACGAATCCCAGCAACAAGGATTCAAAGTCTTCACAAGGCCCGGAGTTTTCTCACTACGAAGTTACTGACAGTCTTGATAGCTTGCAGATAATATATCAAACGAGCTTTCAGGTCCCTGATTCAATAAGAAGTACTGTCAAAAAAGCTTTGGTTGCCTACCGCAAAGCTTTCCATCTTCCTCGGTATAAAGAATTATTTATATTCGATACGTTCTTAACCGGGAAAGAATGGAAAGAAAAGAATCCCGAAGCTGCTTCGTACGGTGTAAATAGCGCTAAGTACCAATACCAAGAACTTATTTTGGCGAGCGCGAACACGCAGAGAATCACTCTGAATACGGTATTTCTTGGAAAACCGCAATTCGCAGAACTGCCCTTAGAGCGCACGATTGTCCATGAGTTGTTCCACACCTTAAAGCCCGTTCCGAGTGCGATATGCAAAACTCCGTATAAGATTACGGACAGCTTTACGCTGGAGAGGACCAACGGGCTTGTCATGTATTCAGTTGAGGGCCCGCGGTTCAGTCTTATTGAGGAAGCGGCGGCCGATGCGCTTGCGATAGTAATCTACCAGAATGCCGGCAGCAACTACACGATCGTTAGTCCGGAATACGGACGCATCGCGTTTTTGTTCGCCAACATCATGTGGGCACAATGGTTCTATCCGCAGGATGTGGCGAATGCAGCGAGCACCAACCAGCTCATTTCGCTCGCTTCGCTTATGGTGAATAAGCCCAAAGAGAAGTTTTCGGTCAAAGATCTGGCTTTCCTGAAAAAAATCTTTCAGGACGTCTATGACAACAATCTGCCGCTGGGAAAAGCTTTGGAGACGATGATCAAATACCGGGGAGAAAATCCTAAAGATTATGTTATTCCAAAAGACATGAAAGAGAAGAATCTGCTGCGCAGAAAGTAATTGTTAGCGAATACAAGGACTAATAAAAAGGATCAATTTTCATTGGTCCTTTTTTATATTATTTTCGAACTGACCCGTGTCGTTCATTTATCCTTTGAATGCAAAACGCATCAGCACGATAGTCAAAGCATTGAGAATCACTAACGCTAATACGAATGCTGTTTTCGAATGCATTGCATTAGGGTTCTTTAAAATATAAACCGTGTAGATGATCGCAACAATTGCCGCGCCAAGAAAGTTTCCCTTTATCATAGTTTTATAGTTGGGGTTAAGTTAATTAAATAATCGGCTTTTCTTATTATACTCCTCTTTGCCCTATATGATATTTTTTTGTGCGTTCGAGAGGACGGAATTACGAACACGCTAGTAATAACAAATCTCCGCCTATACCATTAGAAGCTTGGCAACAATATGCCAAGGATATTCGGCGTATAGCAGAGATACTAAAACAAAGTCCACCATAAGCGTATCCACTTATGGATATTTTGCCTGCCTTACAACTACTAAATTAATTTATGACAATATCACTATGAATAATAAATACCACGAAGGACTCTACAACAATCAAATGCGTGCACTCCGGAAGAAGCTAGAACTACGGCAAACAGATGTTGCCGATATTATGGGCTTTGAGGTCATTGACCGTATCTGCCATTGGGAACGAGGACGAGCACAGCCGGGGCTTATAAATGTCATACGACTCTGTAAACTCTATAACGTTACTATAGATGAATTGTACCCGCAGTTATGTCAGCAGATACAGGAAGAAATACTCGAAAGTGAGAACCGAAATTATCTCAGAAGCCTTGAAAAGGCAGATTCTTCCGGCACTCCTCACACTTCTTAATTTTGTGACCGCCTTCCCGACACTTCTGGTCGAGGTATATTTCGACTAACAGCTCTGCCAAGTAGGCTAACTGGTAATGCTCCTCTTGCTCCTTTTCGGAGAGAGTCTCAAATTTGACACCAATTCTTTTCTGGACCTTTTCTTTACGCGCAAGATTCTCTTGGAACATCTTGAACATTCCCTTTTTGTTTGTCATTAAAAAACTCTACCCTTTGTCATCTAAAGATACAGGGTATATAATCACGCCTCATGGGAAAATTTTCGAAACATCTGGATATTGATGCGGTAATGCAAAAGGCTGCGAAAGACCTCGCCGCAATTGAACGTGAATACCCGAAATATCTCCACGCGCAGAACATACCAGAAAGTTTGCTAGCTGAAATTAAGTCTTGTTTGGAGGGACTTCGGTCTTCACTCGACTATTTATGGTGCAAAGTGCCGCAAGTGAAGAGTGGGGATCATTTTCCAATGGCGAACAGTAAGAAGGACTTTGAAAACAAAACAAAAGGAATTGATACAATGTACTCCGGTATCGTGGAGAAGTGGCAACAATACAACAATCAACCTTGGACAGGGAACTTCAATATTTTGCGTAATAAAAATAGTCACTTAACCCTTATTCCACAAAAACGACAGGAGACCAAAGAGTTTTCAATAAAAACTCCTAACTCAAGTGCCACCTTTCGAGGCTGTACCTTCAGTGGGGATGTTCGAGTTGCATTCGATGGAATACCAGTAAGTATTGATCCAAAAACACAGTTTCCAGCAGATGTGCCGGGGTTATCAATTGAAAGAAAAATTTGGATCGATTTTCTATTTGATGGAAGTTCAATTTCTCCTGATTTTCCAACTGGAATATCGGCTCTACCTTTCTTGAAAGAATCTTTAGAGATGGTATCAAAAATCATTTCAGAATTAGAACAAACATTCTAAACACAAAATCTCCCTGCGCGGGATATTCAATTGGAACATCGAATAACTTTATGGAAGAAAATTCACAAAAGATGATACAAATAGCAGCAAACCGAATGCATGCTTCTTATGCCGCGTATCAAATTTGGAAGTGGCTGGAACAATCCCGAAACACAAACAAAGATGGGATAGATAAAGCAAACGACAATGTCCGACTAATGAACTTGCAAAGTGGATTTTTCCATTCGGCGATAAAAGGGATATTCTATGTTTTTGTTATTGACCTATGCACTTTTTTTGACAAGCAAAGACCTGCTGTAAGCATAGATAAGATAATTAACGCTCTGAATGTTGGCCCGGAAGACAAAGAAAAAATTGAGGGTATAAGAAAAGAACAAGAGAGCAACATAAGCAAATTAAAAACCCTAAGAGACAAGACAGTTGCCCACTCTGATTTTGAGTTTGACCCCGATACTTTAGGAATGGTTATGTACGCCGAGACAGAGGAACTATTCAAGGCTGTTCAGGAAATATTTAATTTATTGAGCAAAAACCATGACAGGTCTTTTTGGGTATGGGATCATCTTGATCCTCAGATAAAAGGAGAAATGGAGTGGTTGTTTGAAAATCTCAAAAGAGGAGAAGCAGTACGACTGAAAGAGATCGAAGATGAATATCAAGGAATGAATCAGACCAACTGAGCTTATTGGTTCGAGTCCTCTAATCACCCCATATGTTTTTTCACCTTTTTGTTATAACCACAAAACAGAATATCCCCAACAATGGGGATATTCTGGGGTCTCATACTGTGCGCGATAGAGGATTCGAACCTCTGACCCTCCCCACGTCAAGGGGATGCTCTACCAACTGAGCTAACCGCGCATAATAAAATTTTAAATTTTCCTCTGACCCCTCCTTACAGGAGCTGTACACCTTGTGGCTCGAGTACGAGCACTCAAGGTCTTGCACGATGGGTCCCTGCCCATCGCTCACCCACGCAAGGGGAATGCTTCTACCAAAACCGATTAACCGCGCAATGGAGATAGCCTACCATATAAGGCGAAAATTTCAACTTGCCTTTCTGGACAATATCTATATACTGTTGCACAAGTTAACCCGATAATTTCACAACTAAAACCGAACGCCATGTTTACGAACATTTCGATCATTTCGTGGGAGACAGAAGATCCGAAACGGGTCTATCTGACCAAGCCCATGAGTGATAGCTATCTGTATTCAAACACGGAAGCTATCATTGAACACGAACAGAAAACGAACATTGAAGAGTATCTGCTTGAGCTCTCCCTGAGAGCCGAGCGCCTATCAAAAATTTTTGGATGCAGGGAAGTGGTGCATATCGCATCGCCCAAGACAGTCAGAGAGATTGAGAGCTATTTAGCCGAAGGATTCGATCTGTTTCCGTATTCCATCGTGCTTCCCGTTTTAAAAAGCAAATGTATTGAGTATGTGATCCGTCCGCATGTGTCGGATGGGAATGCTACGCTCTATCTTGCTTCCGTTATGGCAGCCTGAACTATTGATTTTTATTTTATTTTTTTACTTTTACACCCCCGATTTTTTCGGGGGTTTTTGTTTTTTAGCCCTGTGTCATTCCGGACTTACATTACCCTTCTCAGTAGGGCAGGGCAGAATCCAGGTAAGGTGAGATTCGGCTCCGAATTTTAATCTGTCGTCACAGATTAAAATTCTAGCCGCCGGACTGCCGACACGGCGTGCTCGCCGCGTGGACCGGCAGTCCGTTCGAATCTCCCTCTCTCGCACAACGGGAAACCGCCGAAGTCACATGGACTTCGGCGGCCCGATTGCGGAGAGAGGGAGATTCGAACTCCCGATTGGGTTTCCCCAACGCTGGTTTTCGAAACCAGTGCCTTCAACCACTCAGCCATCTCTCCTCACTTCACTGTGTTCATTCGTCGAGATGGCTTCGCGTCCTCCGGACACCGCCTATGGCCAACTCGCTACGCCCCTTATTTTACAATAAAACCCTGAAAAACATACCTTTTTTACGCTTGTTCGCACGCTCGGATTTTACCTGTGTATAAGTCGCTTGCCAAGATTTTTTTTACCCACCTAATCAAAAAAATGGCTTGCTACAAGGTTTACCGCGCGCTCGTTCGACATCCTACCATTTTTGTTTTCTAAGCCCAAATTTAGCCATTTATCCCTCTTGTTCCCGGGGCCCGGTCTCTGTATAATCATCTAGCTATGAGATTCCTACGAGAAAAAATCCACTTGTCGCGGAGACATTTTTTTCTCATGTTTTCCGGTCGAATTACTAAAACATCATCCAAAAAATAATCATGTCGTCTCCGCAAAAACCAAAAATGGGCCTCGAAGATCTTAAGGACGCGCTGCCTTTGACGGCACAAGCTGCTGCTTCGGCTGCCGCAGTTCCGGCACAGCACGGTACGCACACGCAGGCTTCCGAAGAGGTCCCATCGGCTTCTTCCTCCAAGGCTCCGGCATTCACCAAGCAGGTCATGAAGCGCGACGGCACCCGCGCGCCGTTCAACGCCGACAAGATCAACAAGTCCATCGAGCGCGCAACCTACGGAATCCCGAACCCGCTCGAAAAAGTCATGCAGATTGCTTCGGAAACGGAGCTTACTATATATGACGGAATCACGACCGAGGAGATGGACCAGGCTACCATCAATGCCGCTCTTCAGAATGCCCAGTACGACCTCGATTACGACAAGATCGCGACCCGCCTGCTCCTCAAGACCATCTATAAGAAGGTCCTCGGCACCTATGATACGAAGGAAGAGCTCGTAACGATGCATCGCGGACACTTCCAGCACTATGTCCGTCTCGGCGTGGAGCTCGGCCTGCTCGACAAGACGCTCAAGTCCAACAAGTTCGATCTCGACGAGCTCGGCAAATATCTCAAGATCGACCGCGACGAGTTCTACAAATATTCCGGTGCGTCGACCATGCTTGACCGCTACCTCATCAAGGATTCCGACAAGCATCCGATCGAGACCCCGCAATATTTCTGGATGCGCATCGCCATGGCAATGTCCGTGGGCGAGAAGAATCCGACCGAGATGGCCAAGAAGTTCTACGACAAGATGTCGAAGCTCGAATACCTCTCCGCAGGCTCGACCAACATCGGCGCCGGCACCAACCGCTCATCGCTCTCCAACTGCTACCTCATGCAGGTCGAGGACGACATGGCCCACATCGGAAAGACCGTGTCCGACGTCCTCATGCTCTCAAAGGCGACCGGAGGCATCGGCCTTGCCGTGACCAAGCTTCGCGCCAACGGCTCGATGCTCAAGTCCAACAATACCGTCTCATCGGGTCCTGTGCCGTTCATGCACATCATCGACTCCGCCGTCCGTGCCGTCCAGCGCGGAGGCAAGAAGAAAGGCGCCCTCTGCTTCTATATGGAGAACTGGCACTATGACTTCCAGGACTTCATCGACCTCAAGCAGAACGCCGGCGACGACTACCGCCGCACCCGCACCGCCAACACCGCCGTCTATATGTCCGACGAGTTCATGAAGCGCGTCAGGAACGAACAGGACTGGTATCTCTTCGATCCGAAGGAGACCCCTGATCTCGTGGAGCTCTACGGAGAAGCCTTTTCAAAGCGCTATCAGGAATACTGCGATATGGCGGAGCGCGGCGAGCTCAACCTCTGGAAGAAGATGCCGGCCGCACAGCAGTACAAGACCATCCTCGTCTCAATGCAGACCACCTCGCACCCGTGGCTCACCTGGAAGGATACGATCAACGTGCGCGCGCTCAACAACAACACCGGCACGATCCATGCCTCGAACCTCTGCACCGAAGTCACGCTTCCGCAGAACAAGGACAACATCGCCGTCTGCAATCTCATCTCGCTCAACCTTCCGCGCCATCTCGTGGGCAAGCAGCTCGACTGGATGCGCCTTGAGGATTCCACGCGCCTTGCCATCCGCCAACTCGACAATCTCATCGACGTGAACGAGCCGCCGATCCCTGAGGCCCGCAAGGCCGATCAGGAGAACCGCGCGCTCGGACTCGGGCTCATGGGACTCTCCGACACGATCGAGCAGCTCGGCTATTCGTATGAGGATCCGCAGGCCCACGATTTCGTGGACAAGGTCTTCGAATTCATCAGCTATATGGCCATCGACGAGAGTTCAAATATAGCGGCAGAAAAGGGAAGCTACAAGAACTTTGAAGGCTCGGGATGGTCGCGCGGCATGGTGCCGATCGATACGCTCGAGAAGCTCGTCAAAGAGCGCGGCGCGCCTCTCTCGGTCGTTGCCGGCAGCGTGCGCGGCGTGCCTGAGATCGACTGGGATGTTCTCCGCAAGAAGGTCCGCAAGGGCATGCGCAATGCGACCGTCATGGCGATCGCGCCGAATGCCAACATCGGGCTTGTGGCCGGCACATCGCCGGGCATCGATCCGCGCTTCGCGCAGATGTTCTCCCGCAACAAGATCTCCGGAAAATATCTCGAGATCAATGCAAACCTCGTCCACGATCTCAAATCCGAAGGCTACTGGGAGAAGTTTCAGGAAGACATCCTCAAGAACCACGGCGACATTCAGGACATCGACGGCATTCCGGACGCCATCAAGCGCATCTACAAGACTTCCTTCGGCACATCGCCATACGCCTTCATCGAAGTGGCGGCTCGCGCTCAGAAATGGGTAGACCAGGCGATCTCGCGCAACATGTACCTCTCGGCCCGCGAGATCGACAATGTCATGAACATCTACTCGGCCGCATGGGAAAAGGGCCTGAAGACCACGTACTATCTCCACATGCAGCCGAAGCATACGGCAGAGCAGTCGACGGTGAGCGTCAACAAGGCCGCAGCTATCGGCAAGAAAGGCTTCGGCTCGCTCTTTGCCCAGCCGTCTTCGCGCAAAGAGCCGGCTAAAGCAGCAGAAGCTGCCGTTGAAAAAGAACAGAGCGTGCTTACTCCCGAGCCTATGTTCGAGGCAGCAGCTGCTCCGATCCCAAAAAAAGCAGTTCAAGAAAAGCCCGTCGTTGAAATGAAGGAAACTCCGGCCCCGACGCCTGCTCCCGCCCCGTTTAAGTTTGTAGCGCAAGCCCAGACTCAGCCCGCAATGGCAGCAAGTGGCGGCGGCAGCGGCCCGACTGTGATCTTGCCTGATGATCCGCAAAATGCTTTTATTTGTGAAGGGTGCGAATAAACCAGTTAGTAGAAAATAGTTAGTAGAAAGTAGGAATCCAAAAATTCAGTACCTCGCTAGCTATGTCGCACTACTAACTACTTACCACTAACCGCTTACTATTCCCATGCTGCTAGGAAAACCAGAACCGACCGATACATCGCTTCACCCGATGAAATACAAGTGGGCGTACGAGCTCTACAACCAGGCGGTGCGCAATACCTGGTTTCCGCACGAGATCCCGCTCGGCGAGGACATCAAGGACTGGAACGACATGACCGAAGACGAGCGCCACGCCGTCGAATTCCTCATGGCCTTCTTCAACCCGGCCGAGCTCATCGTGAACCGCGCTCTCGCGCTCGGCGTCTATCCGTACATCAAGTCGCCGGAATGCCATCTCTACCTCGCAAAGCAGATGTGGGAAGAGGCCAACCACTGCGTGGCTTTTGAATACGTGCTCGAGACCTTCCCGGTCGACCGCACCGAGATCTACAAGGTGCACACGATCACGGACTCCATGGTCGCAAAGGAGGAGTTCATCAACAAATACCTCAAGCGCATGACCGAGGTCACGCTCGACATCGAGTCTGCGGAAGGGAAGAAGGACTTCATCCGAAACCTCATTGCGTACTCCATCGTCATGGAAGGCATCTGGTTCTACTCGGGATTCATGGTGGTGCTCTCGTTCCGCCAGCGCAACAAGCTCCGCAATTTCGCTTCGCTCATCAACTGGGTCATCCGCGACGAAAGCCTTCACTTGAAGTTCGGCATGAACCTCATCCTCCACATTCTCGAGGAGAATCCGGAATTGCTTACGGCGGAATTCGCCGATGAGATCCGCAGCGTCATCATCGAAGGCGTGGAGCTCGAAGTGGCATACAACAAGGATCTCTTCCCGAACGGCATTCTCGGCCTCAACTCCGACTATGTGAACCAGTATGTGAAGTACGTCGCCGACCGCCGCCTCGAAGAGCTCGGCATGCCGAAGCACTACAATGCCTCAAACCCCGCAAAATGGATGTCGACCGCGACGGACGTCTACGAGCTGGTCAACTTCTTCGAGCAGCAGAACACCGCATACGAGGTGGATGCGCACGGCCACGGAGAGAAGGACCAGAAGAAGGACGAGCAGTTCTAAACTGAAAAGGAGTGAATGCGGAATGCGCCCTTGCGGGCGCTTTTTGCTTGGATATGCCATACTATAGGCAAAGTTAACTCCCTAAAACGAAACAGTATGAAAAAGATCCTCGCAGTAATCGTTATTTTCATTTGTTTTCAACAAGCAAATGCCCAAGTCCGCGCTGTCACTCCGTATATGCAGAAGAAAAAGTTTGCCGACAGCATCCGCAAATACCACAGAAACCAAAGAATGATCACGGTGGGCATCGAGGAAGAGCTGTATTTCAGCAGCCTGGCCAACAACGTGAAAATGCACGATTATAAAAGCGCGGATCCGGCAGAGCTCATGTTCGGATGGAATATCTCTCCGACAGTCCGGTACGTTACGGCATGGACGAGCACCTCGCTTTCATATGGCCTGCTCGATGGATTCGCTCGCGCAAAAGGAGCGATCATGAGCAGGGGATTCAAAAAGGGGATGAGAGCCTTTGTGTCCCTGTCGGTTGCCCACAATGTGTATTCTCGCGCGGAATATGCCACGATCGGCGAAGGGTTTGCTTTGAAGACTCCGCTCGGCGCCATGACGTTCTTCTGGGACTTTGGCCTCAGGAACATCGGCAATGATCGGGTATTCATGAATTTCGGAGCTACGAATTATGGCTTTCTCTCGAAGCATTTATGAAGCGCATTCTGAATTGAACTTATGGCGTACAAAAGCCGCTCGCATGAGCGGCTTTTTACTTTGGGTTAGTCTAAAGCCAGGGGTTAAAATTGCAAAATTTCTTGAAGCAAGAGCGGAAGACCTTTACGTTTGACTATTTATTAAAAATGTTGTATTGTTCTCAAGAAACAATATTGATAACGTAAATTTTAAAAATTATGAAAAGTGTTTGGATCGGCATTTCATGCCTTATTATGGGGTTAATCATTGGAGTATGCATTAACTGGGTTCCCGCTTGGATACCCAATAAGGGCGGAGATGCATTATTGAATGCTGCGCAAGGCCGAGGCGAAGATATTGGCAAACTGGAACAAAGAATTGTCGACGATAGCCTCGTCTCAAGGTTTCAGCACGAATATCTTACAAAAGGAACAGCAACCCTTCTGTTAAAAGGCCTCGATGGTGACCGAACCCCGAATGCAGCACATTTTTAGAAGCCTTTGAGTTCGCAAGATAAATGTCCTGCGAGTATGACTCGAAGGCTTTTATCTTTTCTGGGAATGGAAAATTTTACCCGCTCTTTTGAGACATACTAAAATATCTTTGAAAAATATGAGTGAAAACAAATGTGACCCTACCGGGAATCGAACCCGGATTAACGGCTTGAAAAGCCGGCGTCCTAACCGTTAGACGATAGGGCCATATCCTTATACACAAACGGCGCCTTACAGCGCTTCGTGGACTATAGCATAAAATTTTACGTTCGGCAAAACCGCTCAAAATAAAAAAACCTAACGAAGCTGTAAAGCTCCATTAGGTTAAAAGTGCCATTGCGCGTCACTTGAAAAAATAATAATGGCACTAGCCTAAACCGTCTCCTTGAAAAAACGCTTCCCGAGACCAGGCGCGGCCAGCTGCCTGTGCGTTACCTGCATACTAATTTTTATTCCCCAAAAACGCAAGACAAGAGGATTGCTATTGATTGCTTCTTGCGTAAATCGATGATACTATCTTCTCGAATATCAAATACTGTACTTTACTGTATATAAAAATGCTTGGCGATGGTCGTAAACGTCGCCTAGTGAATAGGGTTTATTATTAAGATTTCTAAGGTTTGGAGGAGCCGTACCGATCAAGCAGTAACTGAAGAGCAAACAGTACTACCGCAATGATCAATGCTTTAACCAAGAAAACCGTGGGAGGTAATGCGATTGGGCCTTTCACCAATTAATCTGCCGATTACCACTTTAGGATTTTGTAAAACCCCTTTTCGTTTGCGTGTTGGTTTTTGATCGACGAAAATCAGCTGCTGGTTTTTTCATGTAGAGCTGCCCACGAGTTGGGCAGCTTTTTTATTTCCTCACAAACCGAAAAACCGAAGAGCGGGGGAGGACTTCGGCGTTGAAGCAGTAGCAGTTCTCGCCTGAGGTGCATCTTGTCTTGTTGAGTTCGTCCACGCGGGCTTGCTCTTCGGCGTCGATGCTGCCCGAAAGCAGCTCATGGTTCATAAGCTCGCCGAGGATGCGCTCGTAGGAATGGATTCCGTAGATGATGAGGTCGGTGTAGATCGAGAGCTTGCCGCCGGGCTTGAGAAGCCGCAAGGCTTCGTCGACGAGCGGCTTGCGCTCGCGATAGAAGAGATCCTGTTCGCTTCCGATGGCCGGGATCTTCCGTGAAAATGTCCGGCTCGGATTCGGAACGAGTATGCTTATGCCGTCCTTGTCCCAATTGTTGTGGATCGGAGCGGAAAGCACGTTGCTGATGACGATCTCGTCGATGCTCCCGTCGGTAAGCGGAATGTCGATGCCGTCCTCGAGCAGGAATGCGGTCTGTGCCGGATGCGGACTGCCTTTGGCTGCAAGTTCCTTGATCGCTTCCTTCGACTGCTCGATGCGCTTTTCGGAAACATCGAGGCAGAGATACGCATCTTCGGCATTCCACGGAATATCATATCGCATGAAATACGGGCGGATGCCGCCGCCGATCTCGAGTATCTTTTTCATGTTTTCATGATACCAAATTTTTGCCTTTATCAGACATTAGGAACGCACTCTAGGGAAGATTCTCATTTGCTCCCATCTTTGGTATATTTCGAATATGGAGAAGAACGACATCGTCATCCTCGCGGCCGGGCACGGAAAGCGCATGCAGTCGGACATTCCGAAGGCGCTTACGCTTCTTGCCGGAAAGCCCCTTCTTGAGCACGTTTTGGACGCTATATGGGCATCCGGGACGCTTGTTGAGCCGGTCATTGTGATCGGCCAGAAGCGCGACCATATACGCGAGGCGCTCGGCCCTGACCGCCGCTATGCGGTGCAGGAAGAGCAGCTGGGTACCGGCCATGCCGTCCTTTCGGCAAGCGGCGCCATACATCCGGATGCAGAGTCCGTGCTTGTGCTCAATGCCGACAATCCGCTTGTGGCGCCCGAGACCATCAGGCGGCTTTTTGAGGAGCGGAAAAAAAGCGGCACAAAGATCGTTCTCGGCACGGTGACCATTCCGGATTTCGAAGATTGGCGCGCGGCCTTTCTTGGATTCGGCCGCATCAAGCGCACGGCAGGCGGAGAGATCGAAGCGATCGTTGAGAGCAAGGATGCGAACGCCGAAGAGCGCGAGATACTCGAGCTCAATCCGACCTTCCTCTGCTTTGAAAAAGACTGGCTGCTCCGCTCGCTCGCAAAGCTCGGCAATGCGAATGCGCAGGGGGAATACTATCTCACCGATCTTATCAAGATGGCATTTTTTGAAGGCGAGAAGGTCTCTTCGGTTGCCGTCGATCCGAAGGAGGCTGTGGGGGTCAATAGCCGTGCGGATCTGCTTATTGCGGAGCAGATTTTGTAATTTAATTTTTCTGTCATCCTCGACTTGATCGAGGATCCAGGCTAATTATAATTCAATACGACTGGATTCCCGGTCCTTGCCCGCCTGGGGCGGGAAGCCGGGAATGACACAACAGAGTACACACCTACAAAAGGGCCGGCGTATGCCGGCCTTTTTGTAGGTATTATTTATTCTTATGCAGCCAGATATAGATGTCTTCGAGCGCGCGCACGGCATCGCCTGCGGCAATGTTGTTCTGGTGATAGAGGACATCGGTCACGTCGCCTGCGGCCCATACGCCTATCGTGCTTGTGGCCTGCCTGCGCGGATCGATTTTGATCTGTCCGCCATCGGTAAGCGCCACAAAATCTTTTACAAAGCCTGAATTCGGAAGCTGTCCGACTTCGACGAATATTCCCGTGCCGGGGATCGTCTCTTCGCTCTTGTCGGAGAGGCGCCTGATCGTCATGCCGCTCGCAAAGTCTTCGCCGTGCACATCGACAAGCTCTATCTCAGTGATGGCTTTGAACTTCGGGTCTTTCATGGTCTGCGAGACGGTGATCTCATCTGCGCGGAATTTTGCGCTGCGGTTTAGGAGCGTGACGCTTTTGCAGTATGCGAGCAGCTGCGCGGCCGTCTCGAAAGCGGCGTTGCCGCCGCCCACGACGATGACGTCCTGGTCGGCAAAGAGCGGGCCGTCGCACGAGGCGCAGTAGGTGAGGCCTTTGTTCTCGAATGCATCTGCTCCCGGAACATCGATCTTACGGCGGTTCGATCCCGAGGCGATGAGCACGGATCGGGCGATGATCGGATCGCCCTTGCTGAGCGTCAGGCTGAAATTGCCTGCCGTGCCCGTAACCCCGGTCACCAGTACGCCTTCTCGCACATCAAGGAATTCTCCCGCGTATTCAAGCACATGCGCTTTCAGGTTCTTTGCAAGGTCGGCGCCGGCGATGTGCGGCGTGCCGATCCAGTTCTGGATGTCTGCGGAAACGACCGACTGGCCGCCGAACTCACCGGCAATAAGCGCTGTCTGCAGGCGCTTGCGGGCTGCGTATACTGCGGCTGCGCTTGCTGCAGGGCCGCCGCCGATGATTACGAGGTCGTACATGGAATATTTTGATTAGTTGGCTATAAAAAAGACAGCAGAGAAGCTGTCTTTTTAGAGTATACCAGGTGTGTCAACAAATTTCTATTTCTTCGGGCGGCGGAGAAATGCCGGAACAGCGCTCCAGTCGTCGCCGTCATCTCCGAAGGTCGGGATGTCGTCCGAAGCCGTCTTTTCCTTCTCGGTGCCGCGCTTCACGACGAAGTCGCTTGTCATCGGGGTGTTTGTCTGGATCGGAGGAGTTTCTTTCTTCGCAGGAGCCGGAGCCTCTGCTTTTTCAGCTGAAGATGCGGTGGCGAATGACTGCTGGGCCGGATTGAAGAGCGTGCGCTTCGGCGCGTCGGTCGGGAAGCCGGTTGCGATGACGGTCACTTTGACTTCGCCCTTCTTGAGGCGCTCGTCGCGGATCGTGCCGAAGATGACCTTTGCTTCCTTGTCGATCGATTCGGTGATGACCTTTGCCGCGTCCTGGATCTCGTGGATGGTGAGGTCGTCGCCGCCTGAGATGGCAAAGAGTACGCCGCGGGCGCCGTTGATGGAGAGCTCGAGGAGCGGGGAATTGATAGCCTCGGTCGCAGCCTTCACTGCGCGGCCTTCGCCCGAGCCGAGGCCGATGCCCATGAGGGCGCTGCCGGTGTCTGCCATGATGGCCTTGATGTCGGCGAAGTCCACGTTGATGACGCCCGGGGTGGTGATGAGGTCGGAGATGCCTTCGACGGCCTGCTGGAGGACGCTATCGCAGAGCGCGAATGCGTCGCGGAAGCCCATGTCCTTTCCGGCGATCTGCATGAGCTTGTCGTTCGGGATGACGATGATCGCATCGACTTCCTTTTCGAGCTCGCGGAGGCCTTCCTCTGCGATGCGTCCGCGCTGGTTGCCTTCGAAGAAGAAGGGCTTGGTGACTACGGCAACGGTGAGGATGCCCTGCTCTTTTGCGGAGCGTGCGACGATCGGAGCAGCTCCGGTGCCGGTGCCGCCTCCCATGCCGCAGGCGATGAAGACCATGTCCGAGCCCTTGATGACGTCCTGGATCTCGGCTTTTGTCTCTTCGGCTGCGCGCTTGCCTACGTCAGGATTCATGCCGGCGCCGAGGCCGCGCGTGAGGTTCTTTCCGATATGGATCTTCTTGTCGGCGAGGGAATTGTGAAGATCCTGCGTGTCGGTGTTCATAACGATGAACTCGACGCCGCGGACCTTGGCATTGATCATATGGTTGATGGCGTTCTTTCCGGAACCGCCGACCCCGATGACCTTGATGCGTGCGAATGTTTCAATTTCAGGATTTACTTTTGCCATATGTATTAAGGGTCCGGCTATACAACCGTGATTGGATAGGCTCGGATATGAGCTAAAGGCTGCTAATAAGCTCCCGACATTCTACCAGATATTTCAAAAAAGCAAATGACGCCGCAGCCATTGACATATTAAGCTTTTTAATTATAATAATTGCCGATATTGTTATTTTTCAACTAAAAAACGATCGATGAGAAACTTTATTTTTTGCTTGCTTGGCGCCGGATATGTACTGCTCTTTTTCTGGCTTGGTCGCGATCTCGGATTCCGGTTCGAGCATGAAAATATATTGAGCCATCTTCCGGTGTATATCGCGTTCGGCGCGGCGCTTGTCATGACCACGATAATCTCATGGCTCGTTGTCAAAGTGGCCGAGCGCTACAAGTATCCGACGAGAGCCGTCATTATTTTTGTGATACTCGACGTACTCCTCTATCCGGCTATTGCCGGGGTGAGCGTCGGACTTGCCGCATGCAGCGTCACCTGGTCTCACAACGAACCGTACCTCCCGCACTTTCCGGGATTGAAAGATTTTTTTCTGCTGCTCCTTGTCTTTCAGATTCTTGCCGAATGCTATCTGATGCTTTTGTGTCGCAAGCTCGGCCGCGACCGCAGCGAAGTGTTTTAAAGCCCCTGTTCCCAAATCACGAAAAAACCGCCTATCCATGGCGGTTTTATTTTTTTGCCAAGCCCATGTTAGGGGAGGAATTGCCGCAAAAACTCTTTGAAAAGCCGCGATGCGCCGCCGCCTGAGGCTCCTTTTGTGCGGGCTTCCGCGCCGCTGTCCTTGCCGAGGAATGCCAGGCCGAAGGCCACGAACCATGACGAATCGCGCACCGGGCCTTTGGGCTGGGAGAGCAAGTCTTCGCTTCCGATGCGCGACGGAAGGCGGAGCATTTCTTTTGCGAGGCCTTCGACGAGCGCATGTCCCGATCCGCCGCCGGTGATGATGACGCCCGCAGGCAGGAGGCCGCTTCGCTTTATCTTCTTCAGATAGCCGTCGACAAGTTCGAAAATATCGGAAAGGCGGGCTTCGATGATCTCATCGACTTTGCGCTTGGGATAGGTGTTCGAGATGATGTTGCCGGTCTTTATGCTCTCTGCCTCTTCGAGCGAGATGCGGAATCCGAGGGCGATGTCGTTGGTGATGTCGGTCGAGCCGATCGGGAAGACCGTAAGGCCGATGATCGATCCGTTTTCAAATACGGCGATCGATACGGTCTCCGCGCCGATGTTCACGAGCATCACGCCGACGGCTTTCTGCCGGTCGGTGAGCGCGATGGTGCTTGCGGCGATGGAAGAAGGAATGACGTCCACCACTTCAATGCCCGCTTCGGCTGCGGCCGAGAGCAGGTCGTCGAGATGCTGCGAGAGGCAGGTGACGAAGAGCATCCGCACTTCGAGCTTCACGCCGTGCATGCCTTCGGGCTTGCCGGGCACCTCTTTGCCGTCGAGCTTCCATGAGATCGGAGCGGGGAAGATGACGCGGCGGTTCTTGAGCTCGAGCGATTCTTCGGCGCTTGCAAGCGCGGTCTTCGTATCAAAGGCGGTTATCTCGCCGTCGGATTTTGAAATGATCGAGCTTCCGATCGCGGTCTCTGCGCCGAGGCTTGTGCCGCCGATGGAGAATGTGGCTTTTTTGATCGGAACGCCTGCTTCCTTTTCAGCCATGGCGGCGATTTTCTGCAGGGTCTTGGTGACGTCGGGAAGATTGACGATATAGCCGTGCCGGACGCCGCGGGTGGGCACGGAGACTGCCGCAATGGTTTCCGGAGCGGTCTGCCCCGAGGTCCACGAAAGGACGACCGCGCGGGTGATCGCAGTTCCGAGGTCTATTCCGACGGTGATTTGAGGGCGGGCCATGGGTTGGGTAAGCGGCGAGCAGAAAAGAGAAAACAAGAATCCAAAAAATTCCAATTCCTTCTCTGCTTACGAGAACATTTTGAGAAATTTTTTCTCCGCACGCTCCATTGTACTACCGTGATCGAATCCTTTCAAATGAAGCATGCCGTGGATAACGAGAAAGAGCAGGAATTTTTGCGTGCCCATGCCGAAATTCGGCGCGTCTTTGGAGGATGTTTCGATATCGACCACGAGCTCTCCGGACTGCTTGTCGTAGGGAAATGAGAGGACGTTCGTCGGCTTGTCCTTCCCGCGGTGGGCGCGGTTGAGCTTGCGCGAATCGCGCGGAGAGACGAGCGCGACCGAAAGATCATACTCGCTGCCGAGTATGGCATCCTTTAAACGAGCAAACGGCAAGCGAGGCCGCTTGCCGTTTGCTTTGTTTGTAATTGAGATTCTGCTGCCTGCCATGCTGTTATCTGCGATCTCCTTTGGTTCGCTCAACCCATTTTCCGAGCTTTTTCAAACGCTCGATTTCCTTTCCGCGGGTGAGGCGCTTGAGAGCCGAAGTCTTTCGGTCGAGCTTGCTTGGTGCGCGGTCGCTGTAGCGGTTGGCCTTTACGGTGCGGATAATGCCGGCCTCCTGGACGCGGCGGCTGAAACGGCGGATGAGCGTCATGTTGCTCTCGTTTGAAGCCTTCTTTACTTCGATTGTTGCTTTGCTGTTCATGTCGCAGGAATATACCATACCTTTGGGCGGAATACAAGGAAGTATCGGGGTATGTGGTCAGTGGGTTTCTTCCCCGCCTTTACCAAGGAGGGGATCGAGGGGTGTGCATGTAACGCAAAACCTGGATTCCCGATCAAGTCGGGAATGACACAAAAAAGAAGCAAATTCGGGCGATGGCTAGAGCAGATTGTCCGGATTGACCGCAAGCGTTGCGCCGTCGGGCAGCCGGGAAAGCACCTCGCGCAGATTTTCGGACAGGCCTTTTCCCTGGAGGAGCGCATAGAGCGACCACTCGTCGCGCCGCGGGCGGATGACGGCGTTTACCGTGATCTCTTTTTTGCCTTTGACCACGATGACGCTCTCGAAGATGTCGGGCGCAAATGGCGCGAGCAGCTCTTCCATATAGTCCTTGGCGGCTTCTTTTTCGGATGTCTTTCCGCGCCAGGTGATCTTTAGGATGGTTGATGCCGGCGGATAGTTGTATTCCATGCGCTCGGCGAGCTCCTGCCGGTACCATGATGAATAGTTGTTGGACTGAATGAGGGCGATGATCGGCTCGTCCGGGGTCTTTGTCTGCACGTAGAGCTTTCCTTTTGTCCGCTCGGCGATGGCGAGGAAGAGCTCGATGATGCGCTCATTGGTGCGGTAGCTCGGGATGTTGAAGAGCGTGTCGAATGATACGACGATCGAATCGGTCACGGCATCCGAGAGATAGAAGAGCGCCATTTCGGTGCCGACGAGCACGCCGCCCGCAGACGCGGCAAACAGGCTTGCGACCTTGCGCGCTTCGGTGCGCGTCGGCGTTGCTTCGCGATCGATGCGGAAGACGGGCACGTCCGGATAGAGGCGCTTGATCTCTTCTTCGACGAAGGCCGTGCCGGTGCCGATGGGCGAGAGATTCCAGCTGTTGCAGGTGGCGCATTTCTGCTCCGACGGCTTGTGGCGCTTGCATTTGTTGCAGATGAAGACGCGCCGGTCGGTGCCGCTTGCGTAGAGCACGAGCGGGGCGCTGCAGTATTCGCAGAGGACGACCGTGCCGCAGTCGCGGCAGCGCGTGATGGTGGCAAGCCCGGTGCGGAGGGCAAAGGCGAATATGTGCGATCTTTTTTCAACCGAGCTTCCGATGAGCGCGCGCATCGAATCGCTGAGCGCAGCTACTTGCTCGCTCCGCGCGCGGAGCGGCAGCTGGTCGGGCACGCCGTGCGGAATGACGGTCACTTCGATCGGCGCAAGCGCGCGGAAGGTGATCGGCGCCACGACCCCGAGCTCCTTTGATTCGTGCCGGCCGAGCGTCTCGACGCGGAGCAGGCTGTCGCCCAGGATGCATTTCTTGCCTGCGGTGCGGGCAAGGATCTCCATGAGCACGCGGAAGTCGTATGATGGATTCGACGGCGTGCCGTAGGCGCTTGAGCTCTCATGCTCGAGGATGATCGTGCCGGTATCGGAGCGCATGAGGGTCGCATAGGATGGCGTGGTGATGATGACGAAGGGATGCGCTTCGGTCGATATTTTTTTTATGGCATCGGCGAGCTTCTTCTTGGTGAAGTCGCTGTTGATGACGACCACGAAGTCGGCTACGCCGCGCGCGAGCGTTTCGGCGAAGAGCTCGCAGTCGGCGATGGTCGGGCAGACAAGCGTGAGCGATTCTTTTTTTGCGAATGATTCGCGGATGTAGGTGCGGTAGAACGCCAGGCGGTCGTCGAGCGGAGCTTGGAAGAGGAGCCGCTCCGGCTGGACTTCGTCGCCCCCGATCTTTTTCTTCGGTTCGGCGGATTCGTGGGAGAACATTCCATAATAGGAATAGTCGGGAATGAGCAGGTTGAGGAGCGTTCCTCTCGGCGCGCGATAGTACTGTGCGGCGAGGCGCGCCGTCTCGAATATATAGGAGGGAACGGGCGAGCCCTCCTTCACTTTGAGGATCTTTTTGAGGGAGAATGAGCCTGATTTGATCGCGGCCTTTTCTTCGCGCGCATCGCGGCAGCCGACGGCGATGGCGTCGACCGCGCTTGAGCGGATCGGCACGGAAACGACCGTGCCGTCAGGCACGGGTTCGGGAGAGAAATAGGTGAGCGTTTCCTTGGGAAGGCCGCGCTTTATCGGGACTACTTCGACGATCCACATACGCGCTCATTAAAGCACGAAACCGAAAGCCGCGGAACACGCAAAAACTATTGACAGACCAGGCGATCGGCGTACCATGGAATATGAACCAAACGTATATCGTTATGTCGTACTTTAAAGCTCCGGATGCAGGCGTCGGCTTGATTTGGGCATATGTGGGATTCTTGATCCTTTATTTTGACATGGTTTTCATTTGCGGACTTTCCGCGAATACCTCCTCATGGATCTGGCCTGTCATTGTTGCCGTGATGGCAATTTCACTCATGGTGTTTTCGTTTAGAAAATTCCTGAGGAAGACCAGGTGAGCCGGGTTTAGGATTGCAGATCGTATTTTCAGCTCGGAATATATTTCCGAGCTTTTCTTTTACATCTCGGGGTCTTTAGCATATACCCGCACGCTTACTATTTTGAGGCACCGAAGGGTGCAGGGCGTAGCCCTTTCAAAATAGTAAGCGTGCGGGTATAATCCGCCATATGTTCAGCAAGAAAATCGGCATTGATCTCGGAACGGCAAATACTTTGGTATATGTGCCCGGAAAAGGCATCATTCTCAATGAGCCTTCGGTTGTGGCCGTGTCCGAACAGGACAATACGATCCTTGCCATCGGCCTTGAGGCCAAGGAAATGATCGGCAAGACCCCGGAATCGATCATTGCGTACCGTCCCATGAAGGACGGCGTCATCGCAGACTATAGAGTGACGGAAGCCATGCTCCGCTATTTCATGAACAAAGCGCTCGGCAGGTGGAACCTCTTCAAGCCCGAGGCCATGATCTCGGTGCCGGCCGGCATCACGAGCACGGAGCGCCGCGCAGTCGTCGAGGCCGCGCTTCGCGCCGGAGCAAAGAACGCGTACGTGGTGAAGGAGCCGATCCTTGCCGCGATCGGCGCAGGCATTCCGATTCAGGAATCATGCGGGCACATGATCGTCGACATCGGCGGCGGCACGACCGATGTAGCGGTGATCTCGCTCGGCGGCATCGTGGCTTCAACCTCGGTCAAATGCGCCGGCAACAAGATCGATCACGCGATCGCCGACTACATCCGGAAGACATTCAATCTCGCCATCGGCGACAAGACCGCCGAGAATATCAAAATGCAGATCGGCGCTGCGGTGCCGCTTGAAGAGGAGCTCACGATGACGATCAAAGGCCGCGACTTCGTGCAGGGCTTGCCGCGCACCGCGCAGGTATCGACCAACGAGATCGTGCGCGCCATCGATCCGGAGCTCCGCCAGGTCGTCAAAGCCATCAAGGACGTGCTCCAGGAGACGCCGCCCGAGCTTGCGGCCGACATCATCGACCAGGGCATCATCATGACCGGCGGCACGTCGCAGCTCCGCAATTTTCCCGAGCTCATCTATCGCCGCACCGGCGTGAAGGCTCGGCTTGCCGACGATGCGCTCTATTGCGTGGTCAAAGGCACCGGCATTGCGCTTGAGCATCTTTCTACATACAAGAAATCCATTTTGAGCAAGCGCCCTTAAGCGAACACGAGCCATGGAATCACTTTTCCACGCATACATGATTGGAGGGCCGCGCGCGCATGCGCGCGCTCACATCGACGCCGTGCTTGCGCAGGCGGGTTTTTCCCGTGCCGGCAATCCCGACTGCATCGCCATCGAATGCGTGACGTTTTCCATCGATAATGCCCGCGAACTCAAAGCCTGGCAGGAGCTTGTTCCGGAGCGGGGCGCGCATAAGGCATATATCGTGTATGCGGACTTCATCAATCGCGAAGCCCAGCATGCGCTTCTCAAAACCCTGGAAGAGCCGATTCCCGGAACCCATATTTTCTTTTCCGTGCCGAATCCGGAAATGCTTCTGCCGACGATCCTTTCGCGCGTCCGGGTCGTAACGGCGAGCGGAGAAAATGAAAACGACGGCAGCGCGGCAAGAAAATTCATCGCGCTCTCTCGCGCGGACCGTCTCTCGCATATCGCAAAGCTTATGGAAAAAGGGGAAGACGAAGAGGCCGCAGCGCTCGTGCGCGAGCGTGCGCTCGCGCTTATGAATGCGCTGGAAGAAGAGCTCGAAAAAGATCCGCGAAAACACGGCGCAAAGCTCGAAGCCATTCTCAAGCTCAAAAAATATCTGTATACCTCAGGCGCCTCGTCGCGCATGATCCTCGAGACGATTGCGCTTGCAATATAAAAACCGCGGACATGTCCGCGGTTTTCCCAAATTTTTACGTGTGAAGTTGTTTAAGCGTACGAATACCTTTGTTGTTGTGCGGGGACAGGGGGCGGGGTGTTGACTGAAGTGCTGATTTCGATTCTTGAGTTTTCCTGCACCTGAGTGCGGTTTCTAAATTCAAGAGGGATCTTTTTGGTCCATTCTGCGTTCTTGTCGTTCGCATGGACGATGAAGTTTTTGTTTACTACAGAAACGCCAGTAAAGCCCGGCTTTCCTTTGAGCTGTCGCTCCAGCTCTTTCTTGCTTTTGAGGAGTTCTTTATCTATGTGTCCCATATCAGAAAGAATTTTTGGTTCAAATACCATGGTAACTGATTAGAAAGGAGTGTCAAGTTTTGCAAAAAGGATTTCAGGGGATATACTTCTCTCTATCTATGGCATTCAACTACACGAAACTCGATGCGGGCCTCAAAGAGTCGACAGACTGGCTCTCGCGCGAATATTCGCGCGTGCATACCGGCC
>Ga0134121_10000819_pt1 | contig 32241 bp, 30 predicted proteins | sample KB301_FD_96463 | JGI IMG/M metagenome (GOLD analysis project Ga0134121, IMG submission 96463) | Terrestrial soil microbial communities without Nitrogen fertilizer from Kellogg Biological Station, Michigan, USA - KB3-0-1 | ecosystem: Environmental > Terrestrial > Soil > Unclassified ...
CTGGAAACTGTCGCGCGAGCTCGTCGGCAAAGCGGCTGACCTCGGATTGATCGGCGCCAACATTCCCGAAGAGTACGGCGGACTCGGTCTCGATCAAACGAGCGGCGCACTCATCGGCGAGAACATTGGGCGCTCTGCTTCGTTCGCCACCACGCTCGGCGCGGAAAGTGGCATCGGCCTCCTGCCGATCGTTTACTTCGCTACCGATGCGGCGAAGCAGAAGTACCTGCCGAAGATCGCGTCGGGCGAGTTGATCACTGCATACGCGTTGACCGAAGCGGGCTCGGGTTCTGACGCGATGGCGGCGAAAGCGACGGCGCGTCTCAGCGACGACGGCAAGGAATACATTCTCAACGGCGAGAAGATGTGGATCACCAACGGTGGCTTCGCCGACATCTTCATCGTGTTCGCAAAAGTTGATGGCGACAAGTTCAGCGCGTTCATCGTCGAGCGCCAACCAGGTCTGACGTCGGGCGCCGAAGAGCACAAGATGGGCATCAAGGGATCGAGCACGACGGCGCTCGTGCTTTCCGACGTGCGCACGCCGGTTGAGAACCTGCTTGGCGAGGTCGGTAAAGGTCACAAGATCGCTTTCAACGTGCTGAACATCGGACGATTTAAACTCGGCGCGATGTGCTGCGGCGGCATGAAGTTGATGGTTCATGAGTCGGTGCGTTATGCGAACGAGCGGCACCAGTTTGGCAAGTCGATTTCGTCGTTCGGCGCGATCAAAGCGAAGCTCGCGGAGCAGGCGATTCGTACGTGGGTGGGCGAGTCGATGATCTACCGCACGCTCGGAATGATCGAGGCGGGCGTTGGCGCGGTTGATTCGAAAGATATGGACGCGCGGTTGCGCGCGATCGAGGAGTATGCCGCAGAGTGTTCGATCATCAAGGTCGCGCTTTCTGAGTACTGCGATTTCGTGGTTGACGAGATGGTCCAGATTTACGGTGGCTACGGCTACTCTGCTGACTATCCAGCCGAGCGTGCGTATCGCGATTCGCGTATCAACCGGATCTTCGAAGGCACGAACGAAATTAATCGCATGTTGATTCCGGGACGTTTGATGAAGAGCGCGCTGAGCGGCAACCTGGCTCTGCTTCCGGCCGCGCAGGCGTTGATGGATGAGGTGTTGTCGCCGCAGATGGCGGGTTTCGATGACGACGATTCGTTGCTTGCGGCCGAGCAGAAACTGACGGCGAACGCAAAGAAAGTCGCGCTCATGACGCTCGGCACGGCGGCGCAGAAGTACATGATGAAGCTCGGCGATCAGCAGGAGATCCTGATGGGAATCGCAGATATCATCATGGACACTTACGCGATGGAAACTGCAATTCTGCGTGCGCGGAAGCTCGCTGCGTCGCAGGGTGAGAACGCCGCGGAGCGTTACCTCGACATGACGCGCGTGTTCTGTAACGACGCCGTCCAGCGTATCGAAGCGAAGGCGAAGAACACGCTCGCGGGCATGTCGGAAGGTGATGAGCTGCGGACGCTGTTGGCCGCGTTGCGACGCTTTACGAAGTTGCAGCCGCTGAACACGATCGCCGCGCGCCAGCGTATCGCCAACGATCTCATCGCCGCGAACAAGTGGATTTATTAGCCACAAAGAGGCACAAAACACAAAAAGAAAAAGCATGAAGAATGGCTTTTCATTTGTGATTTTTGTGCCTTTTTGCGGCTAGGTTTTTCTAGGTGGCTTGATGCGCGTCGTTCCTATTTCACTACCAACGCCGTTCTACATTGGTCCAGTAAACGTCTATCTGATCGCCGAAGATCCGTTGACGATCATCGACACTGGACCAAAGACGAAGGAAACCGTCGAGGCGTTGCGTGCGGGACTGCGCAACGCCGGTTATCTCGTTTCCGATCTGCGTCGTATCGTACTCACGCACGCCCACGAAGATCACTGTGGCCTCGCGCGCTCCTTACGCGACGAGGCGAAGAACGCTGAAGTCTTTGTTCACAATTGGGAGACCGGCCATCGCCACAGTCGTCTCGAGTATGAAGAGCATCGCATGCTGCTCGTGCGCGCCGGTGTTCCTGACACTGAGATCGAACGAATGCGCGGGCTGTATGAGTACATGCGCAGGTACGCGGATTCGTTTGGCGACGACGAATACACGTCGCTGTGGGACGAAGGTGAGCTCGAGTTTGAGTCGGGCAGTCTGCGGATTCTGCACACGCCTGGTCATACGCCCGGTTCGTGCTCGTTTTTGCGCGAAGCGGACCGCACGATAATCGCGGGCGATTGTGTGTTGAAACGAATTACGCCGAATCCAGTGCTGTCGCCGGATCCGATCGATCCCACGAGACGCTTTCCTTCGCTGGCGGAGTACCTCGTGAGTTTGGCGCGGTTGCGATCGTTCTCACCGACGCTCGTTTACGGCGGACATGGCGAGCCCATCCACGATTACGAAGAGCTTTTTCACCGGTATTTCCGCGCGTTTCAGGACCGGCAGGCGCAGGTGATCGGGCTCATTCCGAAATTAGGCATGACGGCGTGGGATGTTGCGCTCAAGATGTTTCCGCAGGCGGATGATGTGCACAGGTTTTTGTCAGTTTCCGAAGCCGTCGCCCACCTCGACCTTGCCCAGACCGAAGGTAAGATCGCTTTCGAACTCAAGGATCAGACGGAAGTTTATAAACCACTTTCTTAGCCACGGATAAACGCGGATTTTTTACGGATTTTTTTGGAACCTCCTTACTTAGCCTGCGTGTAACCGCAAAACTCTTCCGGAGGAAACTCGCATGAAAGCTAAATATTCTTTTAGTCTCCTGCTTGCTCTAATTCTGGCCGCGGGTGTCGTTGCCGCGCAGCAGCCCGCGCCGCCGCCTCCGTCTCCCCCCGACGAACCGATGGATCAAACGTTCTCTTTTTTCATTGATGGTGGCGGCTTCCTTGGTATCTATGCCGAGAATGTCAGCCGCGAAAACATGGGCCGCTACCACATGAGCCAGGTCCGCGGCGTCGGCGTGACGCAGGTTGTCAAAGACAGCCCGGCCGAGAAAGCCGGCTTGCGCAAAGACGACGTCATCCTGCGCATCGACGGCGAAAACGTCTCGAGCGTTCGCAAACTCAATCGACTGGTTTCGGAGCTCGCTCCGGATCAGAGTGTCAGAGTGAGTTTTAGTCGCGGCGGTGCGGAACAGGAAGTCACCGCAACAGTCACCAAACGCCTCAACCAGAGCTTCGCTGGTGATCTGCTAAACGGCGACCCGAAGATTTGGAAATGGCAAGGCACCACTCCGAAATCGTTTAAGTGGGAAGGCCCAGTTTTTGAACGTGGTGATTTGTTTGACAACAACGGCAACTTCTCGTTCTCGCTCGGCAACACTCGCCGGATCGGTGTGAGCACGATGGAGCTGACGAAGCAGCTCGCAGACTACTTTGGCATCACGAGTGGCAAAGGCGTGTTGGTGACGTCGGTTACTGACGATGGGCCAGCAGCGAAGGCCGGCGTGAGAGCCGGAGATGTGATCACCGCGATCGAAGGTGAAGAAGTTGACTCGCCTGGTGACTTGTCGCGGGTCATCAATCGTAAGAAAGATGGCGACGTTACGCTCACGATCATTCGCAACAAGTCGCAGCAAACGATTCGCGTGACGCCGGGTGAAGCACGGGTTCCGGGAACGTTGGACCGTCCGCAGGTTGGGCGTCGAATCGTCATTCCGCGGATCGATTTTCCGGATATCGATATTGCGATGCCGAGAGTTGTGGTTCCGGCGGTGTCGATTCCATCGATCAACATCAACATGCCGCGCATTCGCGTCACTCCCCGCCGTATACGAACTGTGAACGGCCCCATTTAGCGGAATACAACAACCAGTATCCACAGATTACGCAGCTTAATCTGTGTAATCTGTGGATACTTGCGTCAAACGTGTTGGTTGTGTGATGATCCGAAGCGATGGGAATCGTCATAAACAGCCCTGATCTTTTGAGGAGTGAATAAAGAGTGAAAGCGGAATTGCAGAAGTTAATCGCTTTGCAGAATCTTGATACGACTATACGAAAACTAGAAAAAGACCAACACGCAACACCTGAAAGGCGCGCCGAGATCGAGAGAGAGTTCGATCAGCGCGCTTTTGAAATTAGGGCGCTCGAAAACCGCCGCGACGAAGCCAAACACACGCGAGCCCGCCTCGAAAACGAGGTCATGGAGCAGAAAGGCCGAGCCGAGCGAGCCGAGCGAAACCTGATGTCATCGAAGAAGCCGGATGAATACACCGCCGCGATTCGTGAGGCAGATGCAGCGCGCAAACAGATCTCAGGCCTGGAAACACAGATCCTCGAACAAATGGAGCAACTAGAACAAGCGGAAGGCTCGTTGAAGGAACGTGCAGACGAGATCGCCAGCATGAATTCTGATCGCGAGGCGAAGCTGAAGACATTCGACGAGGAGTCTGGATCGATCGGCGACCGGTTGGCTACAGCTCGCAAAGAGCGCGAAGAAGTGTTTGCGAGTCTGCCGAAGGCGATGAGTGCTCTATATTCGAGAATCGGGGCGCGGATTCGCGATGGCGTGGCCGTCGCCGAGGCGCGCAACCGTTCGTGCAGCGCGTGTTTCATGTCTTTGAGGCCGCAGATGATGGCCGAGATCCGGCGTGGGGACGAGATCATTACGTGTGATAACTGTGGTCGCATCCTTTACGTCGCGCCGGCAGAACCGGTTAAGGCGGATGCAGCGACGACACAGCCGAACGTTGCGGTCAGTTAACGAAAAATTATCAAGGGGTCATTCATGCGGGTTTTCGTAACGGGCGGCGCGGGATACATCGGAAGTGTCGTCACTGAAGAACTGGTAAACGACGGCCACGAAGTTGTGGTCTACGACAATTTATCCAAAGGACATCGCGGCGCCGTTGTTGACGGCGCCCGTTTTGTTGAAGGCGATCTTTTTGAGGCAGACAAGCTTCGCCAAACACTGAGCGACAATCGTATCGATGCAGTTATTCACATGGCGGCGTCGTCGCTCGTCGGTGAGTCGGTCGAGAAGCCCGAGAAGTATTATCAAAACAACGTCGTTGCCGGGTTGGTTTTACTCGATGCGATGCGCGATTGTGGTGTCAGTCGGATCGTCTTTTCTTCAACCGCGGCGACGTACGGCGAGCCCGAGGCGCAGCCGATCTTTGAGTCAGCGCTGACTAATCCCACCAATACCTACGGCGAAACAAAACTCGTATTCGAACGCGCGATGCACTGGTATGAGAAGGCCCACGGGCTCCGGTATGCATCGTTGCGTTATTTCAATGCTGCTGGCGCGAGTGAGAAGTGTGGTGAGGATCACGATCCGGAGACGCACATTATTCCGATCACGTTGCAGGCAGCGGCGGGGAAGCGTCCTCACGTCGAGATCTTCGGCGACGACTATCCGACGCCTGACGGGACGTGCATTCGCGACTATATTCATGTGATCGATCTGGCGCGCGCGCACATTCTCGCGCTCGACGTTCTGACCGAGCGTAGCGCGATCTACAACCTTGGATGTGGTGGCGATGGATACAGTGTTCGCGACGTGATCGAGACCGCGAAGCGTGTAACAGGGAAAGAGATTCGGGTGCGTATGGGACCACGACGGGCGGGCGATCCGGCCGTGTTGATTGCGAGCTCAGACAAGATCAAGAGTGAGCTCGGGTGGCAGCCGCAGTTCCAGGATCTCGGCGTGATTATCGAGTCAGCGTGGAAGTGGATGCAGAACCACGGATCATACAGATAAAAAGCGCGGATTTTATCTGCGGCCCACGATGTCGAATTCAAACTTGATGTCGTCGTCAACGCGGACCATCCCGTGAAAGGCTGATGTTGCCTTCACTTTGTAATCATCGCGATCGATGCTGAACTCGCCGACCGCACGCAACATGCCCCCAGCCAGCGTGACGGTTGCCGGAATCGTCACGGGTCGAGTGACGCCATGTAGCGTCAGGTTGCCGTTAATCTTTACGTCGTACCGATCACCCCGCAACCCTTTCGCAGTCACGTTCGTGCTCTGAAAAGTGATGTCCGGATACTGGTCCGGATGCAGCACGATGTCTTTCAGCTCTTTGTCGATGATTTGCTTCTGCGGTTCGGTGAAGTCGGCTCCAGTCTCGTGTAGCGATGCGGCCTTGACGACGAGTCGCAGCGATGCGGGCGTGATCGTGTCAGGCGTAAGCTCGACCTGCCCGCTGAAATCGCTTGCAGCAAGATGATGGCTCTTACCTTTGAACCACAGCGGACCGCTGCGGCTGGCGTGGGCCATGAACTTGCTTTGGCTGGCGTCGAGATTATAAGTTACCGTTTGAGGTGGTGCTGCGATGAATGCGGCGAGAATCAGGCAAAGTAATGTAATTCTCATGGTCCGAATTTAGCATGCCTAAAGAAGAAGTAAAACGAGCGAAACAGAAAAGCGGCACGGTTGTTACAGTTGAAGAATTTCTGAAACTGGATCGGCCCAGAGGCGACCTGATCATCAACGCAGGCCGCGACCAGGTCGCGGTTACGAGTCTCGATCGTATTTACTGGCCTGACGAGAAACTCACGAAATTCGACCTGCTCAGTTACTACTTAAAAGTCGCGGATTACATCATGCCTTACTTGCAGGACCGGCCCGCGATCCTGCAACGCTATCCGCGCGGCATCAAGGCGCCGATGTTCTTCCAGCAGGATCTCGAGAGCGCGCCTGATTACATCAAGACAGCGCGACTCACCAATCAGGAAGGCCGACAACTCGACTACGGAGTTTATTCAACGATCGGATCGGTGTTGCACTTCGTGACGCTTGGCACGATCGAACAGCATCCGTGGCACTCAACGATCAAACGACTCGACAAGCCCGACTGGATCGCGATCGATCTCGATCCAAAGAAGGCGCCGTGGGAGAACGTGTTGCAGGTGGCGCTCGTCGTGAAGGAGGTTGCGGATGAGATCGGATTGAAGGCGTTTCCGAAGACGTCCGGATCGTCGGGCATTCATATCTACGTGCCGCTCAAGCCGGCGAATGAGTATGAGAAGGTGGCGGAGTTTTCTCGACTGTTCGCGACGGAGGTTGCGCGACGTGCGCCGCAGATCGCGACGGTCGAGCGAACAATTGCGAAGCGGAAGAGCACGCAGGTTTACGTTGACTGGATGCAGAACGCGCGTGGGAAGAGTTTGGCGGCGGTGTTCACGGCGCGTGCGAAGCCGAAGGCGACGGTGTCGATGCCGCTGACGTGGCCGCAGATCGCAAAGGGCGTGAAGATCGAGGACTTCACGATCACAAACGTACCGGAGCTGTTGAAGAAAAAGGGCGACGCGTGGGCTGAATTCTTCTCGTCGCGCCAAGCATTGAAGTTCTGAAGAGGATTCTCACGCAGCGGCGCAACGGCGCAACGAAAGACACTGCGCCGCTGCGCCGCTGCGTGAGAAATTCCCTTCCTTAAACCTTGACGATTCCGCACTTGCCGTTTTATCCTCTTCAACGGTCATGAGCCAGAGCCTTTATCGCCATTATTACTATTACGGCCCGCTCTCCGATGGGAGGGACGGTCAGGCGATGGGCTGTCGGCGTGCATTGACCATGTAGCACCAAAGACAGGTTTCCTAAAACCGGCCATCAATCCCAGAAGGATTGGTGGCCGGTTTTTTATTTTATCGAGGTGAACAAAAGTGATTACAGCCATTGAACCAACCCCATTACGCGACCACGTAGACATCTCCCTGGTAAAACTCGATCCAGACCATCCGGGCTTTCGCGACCAGGCATACCGCGCCCGCCGCAATGCGATCGCCGAGATTGCCATGACTTATAAACCCGGTTCACCCATTCCGGCCGCGCCTTATACAGAGCTCGAACACGGCGTCTGGAAAGCGATCTGGCAAGCGCTTGGTCCCGCACACCGCGAGTATGCCTGCGCTGAATATCTCGATTGTATCGATCGTCTGGCGTTTGACACGGATCGCATCCCGCAACTCGACGAAGTGAGCCGGAAAGTCGAAGCGATCAGCGGCTTCCGGCTCGAGCCCGTAGCCGGTCTCGTTGAGCCGCGGATATTTCTGGAGTCGCTGGCCCGCGGAGTCTTTCTTTCGACGCAGTACATTCGCCATCACTCGACGCCGTTGTACACGCCTGAGCCCGACGTGGCCCACGAGCTCATTGGTCACGCCGTAACGCTCGCCAGCACGCGTCTCGCAGAGCTCAACCGGCTCTTCGGTGAGGCAGTGAAGCGCACCGAAAACCCGAGCGAGCTCGATCGGCTGGCGCGTGTCTACTGGTTCACGATCGAGTTTGGCGTGTTGCGTGAAGATGGTCGGGTCAAAGCTTATGGGACGGGATTGCTATCGTCGGCGGGCGAGCTGCCGGAGATGCACAAAGCTGAGCTGCTACCGCTCGACATCGATGCCGCAGCGAACAATGTTTACGATCCAACACATTACCAGTCAGTTCTGTTTTGTGCTAATTCTTTCGACGAGATGTACGACACGCTCAAGGACTTCCTCCTGCGTTGGTAGATAATTTCGGATGGCCTTGTGGTTTTTGGATTTTCAAGGCCATCCGAAACTGCGATTTCCTAAGGAAAACTCGGGGTGCATCACGTGCACTCACGGCACTCACATTGCTAGGAGGGTATTCTCCTTCCTACAACCGCCCGCATTTTCTTGGAGGTAACATGCTAAGCAAAAGAATCGCTATTTTCTTAATGCTCGTAGCCGCTCTCCTCGCGACTTCCACAGCATTGGCCCAATCAACCACTACAGTTCAAGGCACCGTCACCGATTCCAAAGGCGCGGTGCTGCCGAATGCAACTGTCGTAGTCAGAAATAAAAGCACCGCGACTGAAAGGACCACGCAGACCGACAGCGACGGCAATTATCAGGTGGCCGCCTTGCCTGTCGGACTCTATGCAATAGAAGTAAGAATCCAGGGATTCAAGACGCAGGTCGCGGATCAGGTAACTCTCGAAGTTGCCAAAACGGTGGTTCAGAACTTTCAGATGGACGTCGGCGCCATCTCGGAACAAGTGCTTGTATCTTCAGACGTGCCCGTGATCGAGACTGCCACCACCTCAGTAGGCACAGTCATCAATCAACGCACCGTGCAGGAGATTCCACTAAACGGCCGTCACTTCGTCGATCTCGGGCTCCTGATTCCGGGTTCGGTGACGCCGCCCCAAAACGGATTCCTTACGGCTCCACTGCGCGGCCAGGGCTCGTTTGCCATTAACACTGCCGGCAATCGCGAAGACACCGTGAACTTCATGATCAACGGTATCAATCTCAATGACATGGTCCAGAACCAGATCACGTTCCAGCCGTCAATCAACACGGTTCAGGAGTTCAAGGCTGACAACTCAACCTTCAGCGCTGAGTACGGCCGCAACTCCGGCGCGATCGTGAACATCGCCACGCGCTCAGGCGCGAACGACTATCACGGTGAACTTTTCGAGTTCCTGCGCAACGACTATTTCGACGCACGCAATTTCTTCGATCGCACAACCCAGCCGGCGCCGTTCAAACGAAACCAGTTTGGATTCAATCTTGGCGGACCTTTCAACGTGCCGCATTTCGGTGACGGCGGGCCGGTGTTTGGATACCAGGGAAAAAACAGAACTTTCTTCTTCTTCAGCTATGAAGGCTTGCGCCAGCGACAGGGACTGACGCTTCCCGCTTCGACTGTTCCGACGGCTGCCCAACGCGCAGGGGTGACGGATCCAGTTATCAAGGCGCTTCTGCCATTGATTCCGCTTCCGAACGTCGGCGCGACCGGCTTTGGTGGCTCAGCTACGGCGCCGGTGAATATCGATCAGGGAACTGTGGACGTAAATCACAATATCAGCGTTAACGATCGCCTGCATGTTTACTACGCACTGCAACGCGACGAACGCGGTGAGCCGACGCTACAGGGAAACTCAATCCCGGGTTTTGGCGACACGCGCCAATCTCGCCGGCAGATATTCACGTTGAATGAAACGCACACCTTTGGCGCCGCGGTCGTCAATGAAGCGCGGTTTGGTTTCAACCGAATCCACATCGCTTTCACGCCCAACGCCCAACTCAATCCGCTCGACTTTGGCATCAGGAACGGTGTTACAGAAGACATCGGATTACCGCAGATGGCAGTCGGCGGAACGGGACTGAATTTCGGCGGACCGACCGGCTTCCCGCAAGGACGCTCAGATACTACTTACGTCGTTTCCGACACGCTGAACTACCTGCGTGGTAACCACTCGCTGAAGTTTGGCGGTGAATGGCGGCGCTTCTACAACAACAATACCGGCAAAGATACCGGCAGCTTCGCGTTCGCAAACATGGCGGCGTTTCTGGCCGGCACCGCGAATACTTTCACCGTGACTCTTGGCGACGTTTCCTCGGCAATTGCGCAGGGCGCGCTCGGCGCGTTCGTTCAGGACAACTACAAGGTGCGTCCGAATCTCACGCTTGAGCTGGGTTTCCGCTACGACTGGTTAATGTCGCCGACGGAACGATTCGATCGCTTCGTCGACTACGTACCGGAAGTTAATTCGCTAATCCGGGTCAACAACGGCATCGCTCCGGTCTATCACACCAACGCGCAGAACTTTCAACCGCGCCTCGGCTTTGCCTGGGATCCGTGGAAAGACGGAAAGACTTCGATCCGCGGCGCCTATGCGATTCTCGCTGACCAGCCAGTTACGAATCTCGTAACCGGCAACGCAGCGAACCCGCCGTTTGCGACAGCCGTAGCGTTGCCGCCGAATACGACGACGCAACTTTTCAACGCTAGCTGTCAGGTCGGCTGTAACGCGGTGCCGGGCTCCACGATTTCGCCCAGTTCTTCTGATCCGGAATTCGACAACGCTTACATCCAATCCTGGAACCTGAACGTGCAGCGCGAAGTGCGGCAGGGATTGGCATTAACCGTTGGGTATTACGGATCGAAGGGCACGCACCTGCGGCTCACGCGAAACCTGAATCAAACGTTTCTGAATGCAGCGCTCAATCCAGTGCGTCCGTTCCCGGTGTTGTCGCCAAACAGCCCAATCGGTCCGGGAGTGCCGCTCCAGAACATCACGTTCCGTGAAGGCACGGGCAATTCGAACTACAACGCTCTCTGGGTCACCGCAAACAAGCGCATGGGCAAAGGGCTGCAGTTCAATGCCTCGTATACCTTCTCGAAATCGATCGATTACAACTCGCAAAGCTCGCAAGGCGTGACCGTGCAGGATAGTTACAACCTGCGCAACGACCGCGGCTTGTCAGACTTCGATGTGCGTCATCGATTCGTGATCAGCGGATTGTATGAGCTGCCGTTCAAAGGTAATCAATTCAAAGAGGGGTGGCAGCTTTCGTTCATCGAGCAATCGCAGAGCGGAAACCCGGTGACGTTGCTGGCAGGAAATGCCGGCGCGCTGCCCGGAATACTCGCCGCGAACGCAAACTCGTTGACGGGGCTGGCTACACTTCGTCCTGATGTAACCGGACCGATTACGATTTCACCGACGGCGGCGCCTGCGTCAAGTGGACTCGGAGTGCAGTGGTTTGCAAACAGCGTTTGCGATCCGCGGCCCGGCGGTAATTGTCCGTCCGGTGCGGTCGTGGTTTTACCGGTTGCTGCTGTTGGCAACAGGACCATCTATCACTTCGGCAGCATGGGACGAAACGTCGTTATTGGACCAACCTTCCACAACACAGACTTGTCGCTGATTAAGCGTACAAAACTGACTGAAACCCAAATGATTGAATTCCGTTGGGAAGTCTTCGACGTGTTCAATCACGCGAACTTCGGTCAACCCGGACGGACCGCGCAGGTTGGTAGCACCGCTTTCGGTGTTATCACCACCACGCGTTTCCCGACGGGCGACTCCGGATCGTCGCGGCAGATGCAGTTTGCTTTGAAGTATAAGTTCTGAGGGGGGCGGTTTTAGCCACGGATTACACGGATAAATCCCGAATTTAATCCGTGTAATCCGTGGTTAAGCGCTTCTCGATGGTTGAGATTAGATCGTTGAGTGTCTGTTCGGCGCTGACCACGATGTGGAACTGCGCCAATGCGTAGATCGGTTTACGACGATCGTAGCGGGCCTCGGCTTCTTCGCGGTTTCGTCCCAGCGGGCGATCTTCTTCTGACGCAGCGATTCTTTCCCAGCAGATAGCAAACGGCGTGTCGAGCCAGATGCTTGTGCAACCGTATTCGTCGATTAGGTCGCGATTTACTTTCTCGATCCACGCGCCGCCGCCTAGCGCGATCACACCTGCCTCGCCTGCCTGTAACAAATCGCGCAGTGAGTTCGACTCGATCTCGCGAAACGCGGGCTCGCCGTCCTCAGTTATGAGTTGGGCTGGACTGCGGCCGGCGCGTGCTGTGATCCACTCGTCGAGGTCAACCATTGCAACGTTGCGTCTGCGGGCCAGCTCTCGAGCCACTTTGCTCTTGCCGCAACCCATGAAACCGGTGATGACGATTGGCCCCGATCTCATCTCTGCGCTACCGATTCCAGAAGCGTGAAAAACTCAGGAAACGAGACCGCGACGCACTCAGCGCCCGCTATCTCTGTCTCACCTTCCGCGATCATGGCGGCGACCGAGAAAGCCATCGCGATGCGATGGTCACCATGCGAGTCGATTAACGCGCCGTGCAGTTTGGTAGGACCGTGAACGCGGAGACCGTCGTCAAACTCTTCGACGCTCGCTCCCATCGCGAGTAGGTTTGCAGCAGTGGTTGCGAGCCTGTCGCTCTCTTTCAAGCGCAACTCAGCCGCATCGCGGATTTGAATTCCGCCCTCAATCTGCGAACCGGCAACAGCAAGCAATGGAAGCTCATCGATCAACGATGGAATCATCGATCCGCGCAACGTTCGATCGGATTCGGTTGCAGTTCCGTTGAGCCCGCCGCGAACGTTGATCGTTCCGTACGGCTCGTTGCGCTCAGTTTGCACGTCCACGGTGGAAATGTCTGCGCCCCATGAAGTCAGCACGGAAAGAAATGCAGCGCGCGTGGGATTCAGGCCTACTCCTTCGATTGTCAGTTGGGAATCAGGCAGGAGCATTGCTGCGGCGACGAAGTACGCGGCTGACGAAATATCACCGGGAATCGTCATCGAGCCGCCAATGAAGCGTCCCGGAGACCAAAGCGTGACGGAATGATCGGCGTTTACTGTGACCGGAATGCCGAAGCCGTTGAAAAGTCGCTCCGTATGATCGCGCGACGGTGAGGTTTCGATCACGGTTGTTCGTCCGGGTGCGTTCAAGCCTGCGAAAAGGATCGCGGATTTGACCTGCGCGCTCGCGACCGGAAGCTTGTAGGTGATTGATTTCAGTTGACTCGAGCCGTGTACCTTCAGCGGCGCTTTGCCGTCAGTTGACTCGATCTTCGCGCCCATCATTTCGAGCGGCTCGATGATGCGGCGCATGGGACGTGAGCTCAGCGACGCGTCGCCGATCAACTCCGCGGTTAAATCGTGACCAGCGAGCACACCGGCGAGTATCCGCAACGTTGATCCGCTGTTGCCGCAATCCAGTGGGCCGCGCGGCGCGGAAAGTTCCTGGTCACCTGCAAAGACGACTTTGTTCTGCGCTTGTTCGATCGAGATCCCGAGCTCGCGCAGGCACGACAGCGTTGAGGCACAGTCGGCGGCGGTTGAGAAGTTTGAAATCTCCGAGCTGGTATTCGCGAGCGCCGCAATAAGAGCTGCTCGGTGCGATATCGACTTATCGCCTGGTAAACGCAGCTCTCCGGCGATGTGACGTGCTGGTTGAAGCTTCATAATGTCAGCCACTGTACGTAACGGGACATAAAAGGCAACGTTGTGTTATAACTTACGCATCCTGCGAATGTTAGATTCCCTCAGCGTAGGTTAATCCCCCAGAACACAATTTTGAAACAAGGTGCGGGTTTAGCCCGACGTAATCGTGTCTGCATTAGTTTATCCGACAGTACTCGTTGCGGAAGATTCGACCGACACCCGCATTATGCTCAAGCGGGCCTTTGAATTAAAAGGCTACCGTGTTCTCGAGGCCGAAGATGGCAGTCAGGCGCTGGACATCGCGCGCCGGTATCGTCCGAGCCTGATTGTTGTCGATCTGAACATGCCGATTCTGGATGGTTTGGAGACTATCAAGAAGTTCCGGAAGCTCGAAGGTGAGGGCGATCACACGCCTATCGTCGCCATCACGGCTTATGACGTCTACGGCATGGAAGAGGCCGCGAAGGAGAATGGGACAAACGTCTACCTGACGAAGCCGCTCGATCTCGAGGAACTCGATCGGGCTCTCAAGGGCCTGGGCTTTATCGTTTAATTTAGCCGCGATCACACGGATGAAAGTCAGGGATTCTTGACATGTCCGTATCCAGCATGTTACACCGTCAAACTCCTGATAAGTGTAGGTGTTATTAGAAAGCAGCCAGAGTCCTCGCGCAGTGGCTTTCGGAGAGGTCATGCACAAGCATTGTGACCGTAGAGACGACCGAGTTAAGTTTACCCAGTCGCATTGATACGATTGCCACCGTGGCCGCCGCGGTCGCCGAATTTGTTGGCCGTTCAGGCATCAGCGATGATGCTGCGTTTGGTATCGACATGGCCGTGCGCGAGGCTGTTACCAACGCGGTGCTCCACGGCAATCGTCAGGACGAGGACAAAACCGTAGACATAACTTTGAAGAGCTCGCCTGACGCTGTTGAAATCAGCGTGCACGACCAGGGCCCAGGTTTCAACCCGGAAACAGTCCCAGATCCAACAGTACAAGAGAACATTCTAAAAGCCTCGGGCCGTGGCATCTTTTTCATGCGCAGTTTTATGGACGAAGTCGACTGGTTGATCAGACCCGGCGGCGGTACAACGGTGCGCATGCTCAAGCGTCGTTAATTCGCAATTGCATAAAGGAGATTTCTGAAATGGCTGAGTTGAATATCAACGAGCGTCAAGCCGGAGATGTCACCGTTCTTGACATGAGCGGAAAGATAACCATCGGAGAGGGAAGTGTGGCACTGCGCACCGCCATCCGCCGACTGCTCGAAGAAGGCAAGAAGCGCATTCTTTTGAACCTTTCTGGTGTGAGCTACGTCGATTCAAGCGGTATCGGCGAGCTTGTTTCCAGCTACACTGCCATCAACAAAGAAGGCGGACAGCTCAAGCTGCTCAATCTCACTCAGAAAATTCAGGACTTGCTGACGATCACGAAGCTCCTGACCGTCTTCGACGTTTACGATAACGAAACCGAAGCCCTCAACAGCTACAAGTAAAGATCTCTTTGAACGGAGAAAGCCAATGGCTGAGCTCGACGTGAAAGAACGACAAGCGGGAGACGTCACCATTCTCGATATGAGTGGTGAAGTGCGCATCGGTGAGGGCGCTGTTGCCTTGCGTGATTCGATCCGGAACCTTGCCGATCAGGGCAAGCAGAAGGTTTTGCTGAACCTCGCGGGCGTTAAATATATGGACTCGAGTGGCGTCGGCGAGTTGATTGCAAACTACACTACGATCAAGCGCCAGGGCGGGCAGCTCAAGTTGCTGAACTTAACGGATCGGATTCAGAACCTGCTGGTGATTACGAAGCTGCTGACAGTTTTCGATTCTTACGATAACGAAGCGGAAGCTTTGAAAAGTTTTGAGTAGTATTTCGGTATAGGTCCTATAGGACCGATAGGACCCATGTTCCGTGCTGCATTTCGCCGTCTGCTTGCGATCGATGATCCACCCGAGCGGACGGCGCTTGCTTTTTCAATCGGTGTCTTTATCGCCTTCTCGCCGTTCCTCGGCCTCCACACGATCATGGCGACGGCGCTCGCCTTTCTGTTTCGTTTCAACAAGATAGCGATCTACACCGGAACCTTCGTCAACAACCCAATTCTGACCCTCGTTCCGATAATTATTGCGTCTTACGCCGTCGGCGCATTCATCCTTGGCCGCCCTTTGCGCATCCCAGACGAGGGTCTGGAGCTCCTGACACACCCGCGGATCTTTTCCGGTGACTATTACAAGCTGCTTTTTGTGCAGAGCTGGAACAACATTGTGTGGCCGTTTTCAGTCGGGGCCATGGCGCTCTCGGTGGTTTGTTCGGCACTCGCTTATCCGCTAACATTGCGGGCGCTGCGCGCTTACCGAGCCAGGAAAAAGCCAAAGATTCATACGGAGTAACACGGATTGAAGCATTTTTTACTGATCCTCTTATTTACAGTTTTGTCTGCCGGAGTGGCGTCTTCCCAAACCGTTCAACGAGACCCGGCAAAACCACAACCATCACCGCCGGTACAGCAACGGCCCGGATCGAGTTTCGAAGTTTCTGAATACGGCGTCGACTTCCAAGCCGATCCACGCTTGATCGTCGTGATGGCCGCACTCGACACCGCTGGTCTCGACACGACGCCCACAGGCCGGCAGCCTTCCGCTTTTCGCACGAAACTCCGGAAGGACCTCGCCAACCTCGATCCAACGCTCCGCGAGAAGATGAAGACTTTTTACGAGCGCAATCGACTGCCTGCACCGGCGACTCCGGCAGACCAGGCAGCGCGCTACGTTTCGCTCGCACTCGCGCTTGGGCCATCACCAAGCTTCGACGCGCCCGAACGTTCCGAAGATTTGCCGGCGGGACTTTTGGAAGTGCTTGATTTCGCGCCGCTCGTGCAGGAGTTTGCTCGACGATCCGGTATCGACGAACACATGGTCGAGTATGTGCGCGCGTACCAGGCTGAAGGCGATCGGCTGCACGCGCCGGTGACCGAGATGGTCCGCGGACTCTTGACGTACCTGCACACGAGGCCGATTACGAGCTCCGCTGAACGAGTCGAGGTCAAGAACCCAAACAAGAAGTCGAAAGAAAAGACGTACTCATTCCGGCAAAAAGAACGCCGCTTTCTGATCCTGCCGGACCTGCTGGCAGCGCGAGGCGCGATCAACTTCCGCATCATCGGCGACGATTACTACGCAGTCGTTCCCGAAGGAACTGATCCGAGCTCGTCTGAGTTGCGGCGTGCTTACCTGCAGTATGTTATCGATGCGCTTGTGCTGCGATTCAACAAAGACATCGCGCTTCGTCGCGAACAGATCAAGCAACTCTTGAACGAGCGACAAAATGCCGGCGCGCAGGTCAGTCCGGATGTGTTTTTGAGTGTGAGCCGATCGCTCGTGACTGCTGCTGACGCGCGTTATGAGGAGATGCGGCGGCTCGAAGTTCTTGGACGTGATGCGAGAGCACAACTGGCGGCAGCGAAGACCGAAGCCGATCGCGCGACGATCGGGAAAACAGCAACAGCCGAGATGAAAGCGATTCAGGACGAGACTGTTGCGCGACTCGCGGCAGAATACGAGAAAGGCGCGGTGCTCTCGTTCTACTTCGCCGATCAGTTGAAAGGGATCGAGAGTGCAGGGTTCGACCTCGCAAACTTTTTCCCCGACATGATCGCGTCGTTTGATCCGGTGCGTGAAGCGAAGCGCCCGTCGGAATATGCAGAAACGGTGCAGCGGGCGACGGCAGCGCGTGAGGCGCGTACAGCGGCACGCAGATCGGCTTCCGAAGTCAGTGTCGAGGCGAGTGGCAAAGAGGCGGCGCTGGTGCGTGACCTCTCGTCGATTGAAGACACGCTGCGCAACAAGGACTACAACGACGCTGAGAACCGTTTACGTGAGATGTTGAAGGAATATCCGCGCGAGCCGCGCATCTTTTTCGCGTTGGGACAGACGGCGAGTCTGGCTGCGTCTGATGCGACTGATGAGAATGTGCAGGCTGAGCGACTGAACCGCGCGTTGGGCCACTATCGGATGGCCGTCGCCGCCTCGTCGCCGGAAACTGACAAGGCGATCATGTCGCGCGCACATGAAGCGATGGGACGCATCAACATGTTTCTCGAAAACACTGCAGAAGCGGCGAAACAGTTTGATGAGGCGATAAAGATAGGTGACGTGCGTGGTGGTGCTTATAAAGAAGCGGTGGAAGCAAGGAAGAAACTAAATCCGTGATATCCGCGGCTTATTAACCACGGATATCACGGATGAAAACCGGATTTAGTTCTGTAAAGCTTTCGCAGCGTTGATTCTGCCGCCGGTTACAGTTTTACCTTTCAGCGCGACGATTGGATCGGTTGAAGCGAGGAGCTTCTTTTTCAACTCATCGACTGACATGCGTGGGTGTTCGGCAAGGATCAGGGCGGCCACACCGGAGACCACCGGTGTCGCCATCGACGTTCCTGATTTCTCCTCGTAAGCATTCCCAAGCCAGGTGCTCAGAATGTCCACGCCTGGCGCCGCAATCGCGACACTCTTCACACCCCAGTTCGAAAACTTCGCGAGTTCGTCGTGTCGATCGAGCGCCGCAACGCTGACCACGTTCGGTACGTTGTAGCTCGACGGATAGTGCGGACTGCGATCGTTGTTCACCGTCGCATTGCCTGCCGCCGCGACAAACAGAATGTCGTTCTCGTAAGCCTTGCGAATCGCATCTTCGAGCGCGCGAGAGCGTTGCGTCGACCCCCAGCTCGCGCTGATGATGCGAACGTTCACGCCCGCCTTTTTCCGATCGATAACGTAATTGATTGCTTCGATCGCATCCTTCGTCGTTCCAAAGCCACCGGCGTTCATGAACTTCAGCGGCATGATCTTTACTTTCCAGTTCACGCCCGCGATACCGACGTTGTTCTCACCTTCAGCACCGATGATGCCGGCGCAATGCGTGCCGTGACCGTTCTCGTCCATCGGATCGGAAGAACCGTCGATCGCGTTGAAGCCGTACTCGTCGTCAATCGTGCCGAGCTCATTGTCGTGATACGGAGCCATCGACGCGGGACGCATCCACATGTTCTGGATAAGATCTTCGTGCGTGTAATCAACACCACTGTCGAGCACTGCAACGACGACTTTGTCGCTGCCGGTCGTGGTGGCCCAGGCGAGTGTGGCGCTGATGTCCGCGCCCTGCTTGCCGCCGCGCTGGCCCGAATTCGATAGCGCCCACTGATCGGTAAACTGCGGATCGTGCGGGAGAATCGGCTCGAGTGGTCCTGCAGCTTCAGCCGCGTCAAGCTCGATCTCGAAGTTCGGCTCGGCGTACTCGACTTCCGCAAGTTGTTGGTACTCGCTAACGACTGTCGCAGCATCAGCGTCTTCGAGATCGTCAATCGCCTCCAGACCTTCGACATTCTCGATGCGATCTTCGACGCGATCGTGACGTAGCGCGGTCAGTCGCTCGATAGTTTCCTGGCTAACGCCGGTCTTGAATTTGACCAGCACCTCGGGACGCCTGAAGCTGTGCGTCTCGCTGAGCGCGATCTCTTCAGTAGTGGTTGCTCTCTTCTTCTCAGTGGCGGGAATGGGCCCGATGTGCGACCGCCACTGTTTCCGCCACCGGCTCAATTGACCAGCGAAAGCGGCCACGAGAACGAGAACGAGTGCGAGCGCGAGGTGGATGAAGAAATTGTTGCGATTCATGGTGGTACCTCTAAAGCTATTTAGATCCGGTGATTTTTGCCCTTGAAGTTGAAAGCCCTGACCTGGTTTTTGTCGGCGCGGTATTCGTAAGTTTTTCCCTGCGCTTCGAGCTTGATGCGCCAGCCGCTTGTGATCATCTGGCCGCTCATCTCGCCGTCTTCGGCAGCGCCGAGGGCCATGTCAGGAAAGTCGTCGTCTTCGACTGACTTTTCTTTGACGTCGGCGGCGTTGACGTTCAGGCGTTTGGCCAGGTCGTTGCGGGCGTTCTCGACTGCGGAGTTTTTATCGATAGCCATACTGGATTCTAACGTCCCCCCTGGATTCTTTGTTCTCCCATTTTGAGCCCGAGACTGCTTGCGGTCAAATGAAAATCGGCTCTATTTGAGATCTCCAAAACGATGTTGCATCAGGACTGTCACTGCGATCGCTGCCGTCTCGGCTCGCAGGATCCTTCCACCAAGCGTCACGATATGAAAATTTCGTGCCCGCGCCGCGTCGATTTCCTCATCAGACCAGCCGCCTTCGGATCCGACCAGCACCGTGATCGAGCTTGCCTCGGTTAAATTTTCGAACGCCTCGCCACCGCGTTCCGAGAACATTATGCCCATGCCTTCAACGTCCAGGGCTGCCTCGAATGACACCGGCAAAGTGATCTCCGGTACAAATGCCCTGCCAGACTGTTTCGCCGCTTCGAGCGCGATTCGCTGCCAGCGCGCCACGCGTTTCGTTGCGTCGCTTTGATCGCGTAAATGAATGTCAGCGTAACGCGTGAGCAGGGGTGTCATGGTGGTAACGCCGAGCTCAGTTGCTTTTTGCACGACGAGATCAAACTTCTCACCCTTCAATAAAGCGACGCACAAATTTAGTTGCAACTGTGATTCAGGCTTTGCAGGCTCAATCTCTCCCTCGATTCGCAGCTCGGCTGAGTCGCGTTTGGTGTTCGAGACGCTGCAGCGAAACTCACGCCCGCGCCCGTCGAAGACGTAAACCTCGTCACCGGCTTTCAGTCGCAGGACGTCGCGCAAGTGGCGCGCTTCGTCCGCAGTGAGCGTGACGGTTGTTTGCGTGAAGGCGGTCGGTGGGGCATGGAATCTTCGACGAGTCATTGACCTAAACAATCAGGGCTACCCATTCACCGTCCTGCGCGATTTCAAATTCGTCGATACCGTGTTCATGAAGGCTGGCCTGGACCATCTCAATCTGCGTTTCCAAAATGCCGGAGAGAATCAACTTCCCACACGCCACGCCGACCAGCGCCGGCATTATCGACGCGATCACGTCGGCGGTTAGATTCGCGACCACGAGATCTGCGGATGCAGTCGAATCATCTATCGAACCCGTCCAGAAGTTGATCTGTTGCTCGATACCATTCAACTGAGCATTCTCGCGCGCGATCGCGATTGCGGTTTCATCGGTGTCGCAGGCCTCGATGTGTGCTGATGGAAAAAGTTTAGCAGCGGCGATCGCGAGAATGCCGGTGCCCGTCCCGACATCAAGAAAACTACCGCCGGCGAAGTGTTTTTGAATCGCGTCGAGACAGAGGCGAGTCGTCTCGTGAGTGCCGGTGCCAAACGCCATACCCGGCTCGATGCGAATCACTAAATGATTGCTAACGTCGCCGAGGTTGGACCACGGCGGCGCGATGATGAAGCGCCCGATCTCAACCGGCTGCCAGCTCTGTTTCCACTCTTCCAGCCAATCACGGTTTGCCACCTCGCGCAAATTCATGTCGCGCACTGACGACGACGGCAGATCGTAAATGCGTAACGCTTCAAACAACTCGGTGCGAACACGCTCGCGGCTCGGCGTCTCAGCGAAATAAGCGGTTACGCCGCGATCTGTGGTCTCAGTTCCGAGCGCACCGGCTTCCATCAACGCATACTCGACAGCCTCGTGCGCCGCACCGTCGATATCAACATCGAGCGCGAACCACTCACTCGGCTTTTCTTTTGTGCTACTCAATTGCCCCCAAGTCCATATTCATCCAGCAGTTGTTCTTTGTTGCGCCAGTCTTCTTCGACTTTCACAAACAGCTCGAGATGCACGCGGTGGCCCAGCAGCGCCTCAATGTCTCTGCGCGCGCGAATGCCGATATCTTTCAAACGGCTGGCGCCTTTTCCGATGATGATCTTTTTCTGCGATCCTCTCTCGACAACGATCACGCAGTTGATGCGCGTGAAGTCTTCACGAACTTCTTCAAAACGCTCTGTAACGACTGCCGTGACGTATGGAATCTCGTCGCCAGTCGAGTGCAAGACTTTCTCACGCACGATCTCGGAAACAAGCACGCGCAGCGACTGATCCGTCAACTCGTCTTCCGAAAAGATCGGCTCGCCTTCCGGCAGATGCTTCAAAGCGTTCTCGATCAAAACGTCAGTCATCTCGTCTTTCAATGCTGAAATCGGAATGATCTCCTGCCACTCGTGCTCGTTTCGATACCAATCGATAAGTGGCAAAAGCGCCGACCTCTCTTCGAGCTTATCGATCTTGTTGAGCAACAGCAGCGCCGGCTTTTCAGAGCGTTTGACGAGATCGAGAACGAAGCGATCACCGTTTCCGGTTGAAACAGACGCATCACGAATCAGGCACACGAGATCGACGCCGAGCAGCGCCTCCTGCACCGACGCCATCATGCGTCGATTCAGCTCGTAGCCCGGTTGATGCACGCCGGGCGTATCGACGAGGACGATCTGCCCTTCAGGTTTCGTGATAACACCCTGAATCCTGAATCTCGTCGTCTGCGGCTTATCAGAAACAGCAGCGATCTTCTGCCCCACCAGTCGATTGAGGAGAGTTGATTTTCCTGCATTGGGGCGCCCGATTAGGGCTACGTAACCGCTGTTCATTGGCTAACTTTTTTCAGCAAATATTTGGACCAGGTTGACGAGCGTCTCGGTTGACTTCTCGAGCCCGCGGCGCGAGTTATATTCCAGCTTCCCATGAAAATTCCCGCCGCCCGTGAAAAGATTAGGCGTCGGCAATCCCTCGAACGTCAACCGCGATCCATCCGTCCCACCGCGAATCGGTTTCAGAAACGGCTTCAGTCCCGCGCGCTTCGCCGCTTCCATCGCATTGTTCGTCAACTCCGGATAGCTCTTCAGCACTTCCTTCATGTTCTTGTAATTCTCTTCGACGGAAATCGTGATCTTCACTTGGGGAAACTTGTCAGAAGTTTTCGCCACCATGTCGCGCAACAGTTTCTCTTTCGCATCGAGACCACTGATATCGAAGTCACGCAATAGAATCTTCAAGGTCGACTTCTCGACATCGATCACGCCCGCGTAAGGATGGATAAATCCGACGCGCCCTTCAGTCGTTTCCGGCAATATATCGTGTGGAACGCTGTTGAGATAATCGGCAATCGCGTACATCGCATTGACCATGATCCCCTTCGCTGTTCCCGGATGCGTGCTCTTTCCCTGGAACGTCACCGTCGCGGTGCGCGCGCTCCACGTCTCGTCGCTAATCTCGCCGAGTTCTTCGCCGTCAACCGTGTAAGCGAACTTCGCTCCGAAGCCTTTAACGTCAAACTTCTCGATGCCGCCACCAACTTCTTCATCGGGCGTGAACGCGATCGCGATCGTGCCGTGTTTGATCTGCGGATTCTGACGCAGGACATCGATCATCGTCATGATCTCGGCGCAGCCTGATTTGTCGTCCGAGCCGAGCAGCGTGGTCCCATCAGCGGTGATGATGTCGTCGCCGATCAACGTTTTGAGCGCCGGAGTTTTTTCTACCGAGATCACCTGCGTTGGATCTTTCGGCAACGTGATGTCGCCGCCCTGGTAGTTCTTGTGAATGATCGCATTGACGTTTTCACCCGAGACTGCGGGCGACGTGTCCATGTGCGCGATGAAACCGATGACGGGCACTTTCGAGTTGTCAGCGAGATTACCCGGCACCGTTGCGTAAACGATGCCAAACTCACTGACGCGCACGTTTTGTGTTCCCAACGCGGTTAGCTCCTTCGCGAGCAGGTTCGCGAGGTTGAGCTGTTTGCGCGTGCTCGGCGTGGTCGTCTGGTCTTCCTGCGATTGCGTGTCGATCTTCACGTAACGAAGAAAGCGATCCATGACGGATTCCACCGGCGGTTTGAGCTGCGCGTTCGCGACGCCCACGCACACCAGACAAAGCACGAATGCAATAATCGATTTCATTAGTTACCTCTCATAGTGATTTTCGCCACTCTTCGCTCTGATGATTCAAATCGTCGAGAGTTTGCTGCAATTCATTGCGTTTGGCCGCCATTGTCGCTTCGTCTGCGTCTGCCGGGACGTAGATCGGCGGTGCGACAAAGACGCGGGCGCGCGTAAACGGCTTCGGAATCTGAAAGAGATCCCAACTCGGCGTCGTCCAGTAACGCTCGAGTGCCATCGTGACCGGCAAGATCGGGTGACCCGACTTTTTCGCCAGCAGCACTGCGCCCATCTTCGCGATATAACGCGGACCTTTCGGACCGTCGATCGTGAACGCCGTCGTGCATCCGGCGCGCATCAGACGCACCATCTCGACGATCGCGCTGACACCGCCACGCGTGCTCGAACCGCGCACCGCTCCATATCCAAACCGCTGAATAAACCGCGCGATGTACTCACCATCAAAACTTCGCGACGTCATGACGACGATGCGTCGATTGCGCCACCAGTAAGTCGTCAGAAAAATCCGGTCGTGCCAGAAGACGTAGATCGGAAGCCCGCCATTCTCCTCTGCCTTATCGTGATTCTCCCAACCGACTACTTCAAAGCGCGCCGTCAGCCCGATCAGATTTATCAGCAGGTAAAATGCCAAATCAGCCGCACGGATCTTCAACCGGTCCAAAAACGAATAGCCCGAAAGATCGGTAAACTCGTAGGCCCGATTAATCCGTGTATTCATCCGTGTGCATCCGTGGCTAATAAATCTTTGGCTCGCCGGGCGGGCGCGTTTTCCAGCGCTTGTGAATCCAAAGCCACTGTCCCGGAAACTGCCTGATCTGGTTCTCGAGCCGCCGCGTAATCTCGATCGTTACGCGTCGCACGTCAGCCTCTTCGTCGCCCGTGCATTCAGCCAGAATCGGCGGCTCGGCGATCAATAAATACTTTCCTTTTTCTTCACTCCACGGCGCGAAGAACGGAACGAGCGGCGTGTTGTTCCGCACCGCAAGCTTCGCGATCACGAACGTCGTCGCCGCCGGAACGCCGAAAAAATCGACAAAGATCGCTTCGTCATCGAGCGTGTTCAGATCGGGCAACAGCCCCAACGCCTGTTCACCCGAGCGCAGCAGCTTGAGCATCGAGCGCGCCGCCGCAAGCTTGTCGATCGTTCTGTTCCCAAACTTCGTGCGGACACCATCGACAAGCTCCTCGATCTTCGGGTTGTCGAGCCTGCGCGTCAGAAACGTGAACGGGTAACCGAGAAGCGAGATGCCGAAACTCGTCATTTCCCACGCGCCGAGATGGCCCGTGACGTAAATCAACCGGTCACCACGCTCAGCCCTGGCGTTTTCGAGATTTTCCCAACCTACAGGCTCGATGAGCTGCCTGATCTCTTCGCGAGACCGCGTCGCCATTTGGCTGAAGAGTCCGAGCTGACGGCCTAGACTTTTGAAACATTCACGCAACAGCGCCGCACGTTCCTCTTCAGTTTTCTCCGGAAACGCGAGACGCAGATTGATCGCCCCAGTGCGACGTAGATCGCTGGCCAATATATAAGCAACTTTACCCATCGATCGCCCAATCGCGTATGACATGCGAGGCGGTAGTCGGCCGAGCGTCATGAGGACGAGCTTGACGGGCGCGTATTCCAGATAGGTGCGGAGCTTTCCGTGTTTAGCCATTAGTTGGACAGGATTACAGGATTTACATGATTATCAGGATTGGTGCAAACCCTGTTTGTCCTGTAATCCTGTCCGGTGTTTCTGATATATTTCGAACACGAGGCGATAGATTTTCGTACAGGCCATCGAAGTTTCTCTCCTCAAACGATTCTTTCAAGATTGGAGCTTGATGGAAAAACGCCGGATCCTCATCGTCGATAATAACGATGAGTTGCGTGTTCTACTCGAACAGGCTCTCGGGCGCCTGGGTCATGAAGTGATCGTGACCGGCGAACGCGAGAAGGCGCTCCGTCGTGACGACCTCGATAGTTTCGATCTCATAATCAGCGACCTCTCGGAAGCTGAAGTGAACGGCGAACCGATCAGCGAGCTCCATCGCAAGCACCTCGTAACTGAGCTCAACGGACAAAAGAACGGCCCGGGCGTGATCAAGGCTTTCAAAATGGGCGCCGCGAATTACCTGCGAACGCCTTACAATCGCGATGAGTTGCGCGATATCGTCGAACAGACACTCGCAAATAAACTCCGTTACGTCGACGACACCAGCGCCTTTTCCCACGTACACGAGAAGATCGAGTTTGAGCTTCCCAGCGATCTCGCGTTGATGAACGGCGTGCTCGATTATCTACAGGAACGCGTCGCGAAGCTCGGTCTGATTCGTCCGGAACGCTCGAATCTTTTTGTCGCGCTCGACGAAGCGTTCGTGAACGCGGTCAAGCATGGCAACAAAAACGATCTGAACAAGCTGGTGAAGATCACGGCCGAGCTGTCACCGAATGAAGCGAGTTTCACTGTCGAGGATGAAGGCGAAGGCTTCGACATTCGTGAGATTCCGAATCCGTGCGATCCCGAGAATCTGTTTCGAACGTCCGGCCGTGGTGTGCTCCTCATCTACAACATCATGGACGAAGTTGAGTACAATGCGCAGGGTAATCGCGTAAAAATGATTAAGCGACCAGACGCTCCGGTTGAAGCTCAACTCGTTGACCCAAATACCCCTGACGACAAACACGTCTGAGACGTTTCCATTCGTACAATCCAGTGCCTCGACCGGTACTGCCTCTTTTTGGCGTGCATGGCGATGGTGGTTGCCGCCAGCAGGCATCGGGCTAGCCCTTGTTCTGTACTTTGTCGATCCGTTCATCGGCGACTGGGACGGCATGGATTACACCATACTCTCGGTCGCGGGCTACCCGTCGTCGATGGCGCTCGGCCGGAACCTCTTCATCTTCAGCAATCACTATCTCTATCAGGTTGCGCACACGCTTTTTAACGTTCAACCGGACCAGGCGTACTTGATTTTCAAGTATGTGGTGGTGGCCCAGGCGCCGCTCGCTGTGATTGCGTGTTGGGTGCTGGCGCGCGACATCAGCGGCTCACTTTACACGGCGACGATGGCGGCGGTCCTGATCGTGTTCTCGCCGGTTTACGTGCTTTACGGCGGGCAGGTGATGACTGACGTGCCGTCGGTGCTTTTGCTTGCGGTGGCGCTGATCATTCACCTGCGTGGCATTCGTGAAAAGAAGTTCTGGATGATTCTGGTGGGCGCAGCGCTTCTGGGTTTTGGAGTGAACCTGCGTGAGACGATCGCGTTTTATGCGCCATGGTTGGTGATCGCGCCGTTTGTTCTCGGGTGGAAGTTTCAACGACGCGAAGTTTTGTGGGTTTTGATCTCGTGCGTTGTTTTTGTCGTGCTTGGGTTGGGATGGTTTAGTTACTGGTTCATCACCGATCAGCATTACCGCTGGATTTGGTATGGCTGGCGTGAGTCGATGCGTGATGAATCTGCAAGACATCCGGTGCAGCTCAGTAACCTGCGGGCGTACGTGATGCTTTACTTCATTAGCGCGCCGCTCGTTTTCTTGCCGAACTTGTTTGCCCCCGTGCTCGAGTGGCGCAAGCGACGGATGTCGCCGATGTTGTTGCTGTGGGCGGTGGCGTTCTTCGCGAACCTGTTGCTGTTTTTCAATTACAGCACGACTGTTAACTGGCGCTACTTTTTGACCGGGCTGCCGGGGATCGTGCCGTTGAGTGCGTTCTGGTTGTTGCGGGTTGCGGGGCAGAGTTTAGGAAGTGAGCGGCGGGCGTTGTTTGCGTGCTCGTCGTTTATCGTGTTGTTGGCGGTGATCTTTTTCATATTTATGCGGCCGGTGAGTTACGAGTTTATCGAGCGGCGCGCGATGAGTAAGGAGTACCGGCATCGATTAGCAGATGTGCCGCTCGACGCGATCATGATCTCGGGCGCGCAGACGATTGCGGTGAACTACTGGGCGTCGATCGGTTCGGGGCGTTGGAAGACGATTGGGACTGGTGGCGGGTGGCCGGGTGATAAGTTGTTTTCGGAGATTCAGAATCATTTGAATCACCGGCGGCGCGTGTTTATTGACGCGGATCCGCGCTGGTGGTTGCCGTGTGGTTGGCAGCGCGATGAGATACCGTTAATCGTTGAGCTGGGGAACCGTTTTAGTTTCCGGCAGGTGAACGACACGATTTACGAGATCAGTTATCTCGGTGATCCGTTGGCGCGCGACAATCCGAATTTGACGAAGTTGTTGCCGGAGAATCGACCGGAAGATACGAAGAAGTGTCCGCCTACTAAACCTTAGCCGCGGATCTTCGCCGATAAACGCGGATCAATGCCTTACGAAGTTTTTCTTGCATTTAGATATTTGCGGTCGCGGCGGAAGCGGCGGCTGGCAAGGGCGACGTCGGTGGCTGCAATGCTCGGGATTGCAATGGGTGTGGCGGCGCTGATTGTCGCGTTTGCGTTGGCGAATGGGTTTCGCGATGAGATGCGCGAGAAGATCTTGCAGGGCACTTCGCATCTCAGCGTGGTTCGCGCGGACGGGAGACCGATTGAGAATTATTCAGAGCTCGCGAGTCGCGTGAAGCAGGTTAATGGTGTTGTCACCGCTTCAGCGACGACTTATGACGGCGCACTCGTACGCGGAACGAAAGGTTCCAGTTACGCAGTCATTCGTGGTGTTGAGAAGGACACTGTGCAATCAAGATGGCTGAGAGACGGTTCGTTTGGACCGCTGTTTGAAGCGTCGTCTAATCCGAATGCTGTTGTCGGTACAGATCTCGCAGCGCGGATCGGGCTTGCGCCTGGTGATGTTTTTCAGGTGCAGCCGGCGAATGACGCGACACCGCGGCGCTTGCGCGTCGCCGGCGTGTTTAGTTCGGGACTCTTCGAATACGACTCGACGTGGATCTATGTCTCGATGGAAACCGCGAGCGAGTTTGCCGGCAACAATCACGCTGCGTCGGTGATGAGTGTTCAGGTAACTGACGTCGATAATGTGAAGCATGTCAGCGCCGATGTTTCAAAAGCTCTTGGCAACAGCTACACGATCATCGACTGGCAACAAGCGAACCAGCCACTCTTTGCCGCACTCGCGCTCGAACGTCGCATGGGCCTGTTCATCATTGGTCTAATCATCGCGATCGCCACCCTCAATATCACAACGATGCTGATCCTCGTTGTAGTCGAACGACGGCGCGACATCGCGATACTCAACGCACTTGGCGCCACGCGCGCCGGTGTGATGCTGCTCTTCATCATCGAAGGCGCGGTCGTCGGCGCGATCGGTGCGGCAGTCGGAGTCGCGATCGGGTTCATTGCGTGTGCGATCGGAAATCATTACAAGCTCGTCAGCCTGCCCGCGGATGTTTACTCAATCAGCAACGTGCCGCTGATCGCGAGACCGTCTGAGATGTTAATCGCAGCGTTGGTTGCATTCCTGTTGAGTGTGCTCGCGACGATCTATCCCGCGCGTGCGGCGTCACGCATGCGACCGGTCGAGGCGCTGCGCGATTCATGATTAGCGTCGTCGATCTGCGGAAGAGTTTCGTTGCGCCGAATGGTGAGCGCATCGAAGTCTTGCGCGGCGTGACGTTCGCGGCGAATGCGGGTGAGAGCATCGCGATCACCGGGGCTTCGGGATCGGGAAAGTCGACGCTGCTTCACTTGCTCGGCGGCCTGGAGACACCGGACCACGGCAGCATCACGCTCAACGGTCACCGGAAAGAGATCGGATTTGTTTTTCAGTTTCACTACTTATTGCCCGATCTTTCAGCAGTCGAGAACGTCGCGTTACCGTTGCTGATTGCGCGGTGGAAGAAGCGGCGTGCGTTTGACCGTGCGACCGAGTTGTTGCGGGAAACTGGCCTGGGCGACAGGGCCGAGCATCCGATCGCACATCTATCAGGTGGCGAGCAGCAGCGTGTAGCTGTTGCAAGGGCATTGATTACGGAGCCAAGGCTGTTATTGGCTGACGAGCCGACGGGCAATCTCGACGAGGCGATCAGCGAGCAGATCGGGCGCACGCTTGTCGATTACGCTCACGAACACTCGGCAATCACGATTGTCGCGACGCACAGCGCGAGTTTGGCAGGGATGTGCGACCGATTATTAACGCTTAACACAGGTCGCGTCTGAAAACATCGCTTCGTTACCACTTTTATCTAGGTTATAATGCGGCGTCGGTAATTATAAGGACGTTTACAGATACCAAATGTTCGAACGCTATACTGAAAAAGCGCGACGGGTGATCTTTTTCGCGCGCTACGAAGCGTCACAGTTCGGAGCCCCGGCCATCGAACCGGAGCATCTGTTGCTGGGACTGATGCGTGAAGACAAGACCCTCACCGGCCGGTTTTTCCCGCGGGCACAAGTTTCAATCGAGTCAATTCGCAAGGAAATCGAGGGGCGGACGCTCCTGCGTGAGAAGATTTCGACCTCCGTCGAGCTGCCGCTCGCGCCGGAAACCAAGCACGTTCTCGCTTACGCACACGAGGAAAGCGACCGCCTCCAGCATCGACACATCGGCACAGAACATCTCCTGCTCGGCCTGCTTCGCGAAGAGCGTTCCATGGCCGCGGAGATTCTTTACGAGCGCGGCCTGCGACTCAACGCCGTCCGCGATGAGATTGCGCGCCAGTCCGGAGCCGATGCGCGCTCAACACAAAAAAAGGACACACCGCATCTCGTCGAGTTTTCCCGCGATCTGACTGACGACGCCGCGAATGACAAGCTCGATCCATTGATCGGTCGTGAAGCGGAAATCGAAAGAGTCGTACAGATTCTCTGCCGCCGCACGAAGAACAATCCAGTGCTGATTGGCGAGCCTGGCGTTGGCAAGACCGCGATCGTCGAAGGTCTCGCACAGCGAATCGTGCGCGGCGATGTTCCCTCGTTCCTCGAACACAAACGAATTCTTTCACTCGATCTATCGTTGATTGTTGCCGGTACGAAGTATCGCGGCCAGTTTGAAGAACGACTCAAGCAGATCATGCGCGAACTCGTCGAGAACCCGCAGTACATAGTTTTCATCGACGAGTTGCACACGCTCGTCGGCGCAGGTTCCGCAGAAGGCTCTCTCGATGCGGCGAACATTCTGAAGCCGGCGTTATCACGTGGCGAGATTCAGTGCATTGGCGCGACCACACCTGCCGAGTTTCGCAAGTCGATCGAGAAAGACCGCTCGCTCGAGCGTCGTTTCCAGGCAGTGAAAGTTCCGCCTCCGTCCGAAGCCGAGGCCGTAAGCATTCTCGACGGCGTGCGCGAACGTTACGAGAGTTTTCACCAGGTCCGCTATACCGACGAAGCACTGCAAGCCGCTGTTTACCAATCGCATCGCTACATTCCAGATCGTTTCCTGCCTGACAAAGCAATCGACGTGATTGACGAAGCAGGTGCGCGCGTGAAGCTGCGCGTGCGACGCGAGCAGGGCAATCTCGCTGACTGGAATGAGTTGAATGAGTGGTCGCGATCTTACGGCGACAATTCGAGCTTCCGCATGCAACACGAAGATGCGCTCGTCTCCGCGGAAGTGACGCGCGACGACGTTGAAGATGTGATCGCGCGCTGGACCGGCATTCCCGTCAACTCGCTGAAAGAAGAAGAGACGCAGAAGCTCCTCCGAATCGAAGTCGAGCTTCACAAGCGCGTCATTTCTCAGCGACCTGCGATTTCCGCGCTCGCGCGTGCAATCAGGCGCTCGCGTGCCGGGCTCAAGAATCCGCTGCGTCCCGTCGGTTCGTTCCTGTTCCTTGGTCCAACCGGTGTCGGTAAAACTGAAGTCGCCCGCTCGCTCGCCCAATTCTTATTCAGCAGCGAACGCGCGCTCATCCGGTTCGACATGTCTGAGTTTATGGAGAAACATTCCGTCTCCAAGCTGATCGGTTCGCCGCCGGGTTACGTTGGTCACGAAGAAGGCGGCCAGCTTACGGAACGCATCAAACGCTCGCCGTATTCAGTGTTGTTGTTTGACGAGATCGAAAAGGCGCATCCTGATATCTTCAATATCCTTCTGCAGGTTTTTGAAGACGGCATACTGACGGACGCGCTCGGCAACACAGTCGACTTCAAGAACGCCATCATCATCATGACCTCGAACATCGGCGCGCGCTTCATTCAGAAGAAGGGCACGCTCGGTTTCCAGGCCAACTCCGACGCCACGCGCGAAAAAGTCGAAGAGATGGTGATGTCGTCAGTGCGACAGACGTTCAATCCCGAGTTCATCAATCGTCTCGACGAGATCATTATTTTCGACCAATTGCTCGACAACGAGTTGCTCGAAGTCGTCCAGTTGCAACTCGATCAGATCAACAAGACGATGAACCGGCACGGGTTTGAGATAAGACTGACGCCTGAAGCCAAGAGCTGGATCGTCGAAAAGACGTGCGCCGATCGCTTGTATGGTGCGAGACCGATCCGGCGTGCGTTGCAGAAATACGTGGAAGATCCCCTGTCTGAGGCGTTGATTCAAGGCCAGCTCGAAGGCGCGACGGTAGTTGAAGTTTTCCTGAACGGCCAGGATCTCGATTTCCGGCCCGAAGGCGTGGAAGCGGCCGACGACGCTTTGCTGATTCACTAGTAGCCACGAAAAGGCACAAAAAGCACAAAAGATTTTTTCGTTCCCCTTTTGTGCTTTTTGTGCCTTTTTGTGGCAACTCTCCTTGGTGGCACTTTGCTCTTTTTTCGCTTATAATGCGCCACTTTGCTGCTCAAAAGCTGGCAACTGGCAATTCTGGCAGTGAATCAAAGGGCTGTCTTCGACCCAGTTCAGCACTCA
>Ga0134121_10000820_pt1 | contig 32163 bp, 27 predicted proteins | sample KB301_FD_96463 | JGI IMG/M metagenome (GOLD analysis project Ga0134121, IMG submission 96463) | Terrestrial soil microbial communities without Nitrogen fertilizer from Kellogg Biological Station, Michigan, USA - KB3-0-1 | ecosystem: Environmental > Terrestrial > Soil > Unclassified ...
CGACTCTTGCCCGCAACATCCTGTACAACCTCACAGAGTCGGTCACTTCCATCAACCAGGCGTTTGGCGTGGTGAGCTCCAAAGATACGAGGTTGCAGAGCACTCCCGTCATTCGGAACAACCGGCATTGGAACTATCAAAGTGAAGTGGAGTGGTACCTCAAGGACGAATGGAAATTCAAATCCGATCTGACCCTGAATCTCGGCGTCCACTGGGCGTGGTACGGCACTCCGTGGGAGCACGACGGTCTGGCGGCACGCATCGTCGGGGATTCGACCGACGTGTACAGCAACGTCAAGTGCACGTCCAGTCCCGGCACCATCGGCTTCACCAGCACCTGTACGGATCTGGTGCAAGTGCAGTTTGTCGGCAAAAACTCGCCGCATCCCGAACTCAAGACAAACTTGAAGGGCAACGACCTGAACAATTTCGCGCCTTCCGTGGGTTTCAGCTGGAACGTGCCGTGGTTCAGCGACAAGCATCTCACCGTTGTACGCGCCGGATATGGCATGAACTATGAAGGAGCTTTGCGCAACTTTATCAATGTCGATGGCGACATCAACACGGTTCCCGGCATCAACCTTGTATCTGGCGGATCGGGACGGACCTACAATCCGTCCTCATACCTGTCGTTTGCAGGAGTAACGTTACCGATTCCTCTCGCCACGGGAACGCCGACGACGGCGCCCTTCCTGCTTCCGACCACCGACCGGTCGCTGGAAGTCACCACTTATGACAATGTCTCTCCGTACACCCAGAACTGGAACTTCGAAATCCAGCGCCAGGTGGCGAAGGAGATGACGATCGAAGCCCGCTACATCGGGTCGAAAGGCACGAAACGCACCGGCAACTACAGCGTCAATTCCATTGCCGGGCTGGGCCGGAACAGAAACCTCTTCGATGAATACAATATCGTTCGGAACGGCGGTGAATCCGCGCTCTTCAATACAATGCTGATGGGCGCCAACCTCAGCGGAGTCATCAATGCCACGACCTATACGGGCTCCATGGCGCTTCGCACCAACACCACGACTCGAGCCGACCTCGCGAACGGCAATGTCGGCACGTTGATCAACAGGATCAATACCAACCTCCTTGGCGGGGACAATGGCACGGCCCTGCGAAGGGCTGGTTACGCGGAAAATTTCATCGTCCCCAGTCCGCAGTACTCGCTTGCGACCGTCGTGGGAAATCTCACGAACGCGACATACCACGCGATGCAACTGCAGTTTACCAAGCGGCTCAAAGGCGGTTTTTCGAACACCACAACCTGGACGTTCAGTAAGGCGATGGGTGCCGGCGCGGACATTGATCCGGACCGCCGCGGTATTGAAAAATCGTTGCAGACGACCGACGTCCAACATCAGTTCACCAGCAATGGCACGTTCGAACTCCCCTTCGGAATTGGACATTCCCTATTGGGTAACGCTCCAGGTTGGGTGCAGCAGGTTGTCAATAAGTGGCAATTGGGCGGCATCATGAACTACAACACGGGAAATCCCATCAGCATCACCTCCGGCATTGCGACTATCGGCACAACCGGAGCGAAACCGAACGTCGTGGGAGAGATTCCGAAAGACATGGGCAAGATCACGAAACTGCCGAACGGCGTCACCTACTTTGACGGCTACACGCAAATCCCGGACCCGAGCTTTACACCCACAACGCTGAACGGACTGAATGTCGGCTACACCAACAAAGCGATCGTGGATCCGAGCGGAAAACTCATCCTGGTGAATCCCCAGCCGGGAGAGCTTGGAACTCTCGGTTATGCCACCCTCCGAGGACCCGGGCAAATCCGCTTCGATCTGGACATGGTGAAACGGTTCAAGATCGAGGAAACCAAGGAACTGGAATTCAGGATCGATGCGATAAATGTGCTGAACCATCCCGTCTTCGGCACCCCATCCACGGCGATTAACAGCAGCGGTAACTTCGGCCGCATCACTAGTGCGACGGGAACTCGAAGCTTTATTACCAATCTGCGTTTCAACTTCTAGGAGGGAGTAGTTTCTGGGACGAAGGCTATTAGCCACGAATTACACGGACAAAGGAGAATCACAGGAACGTATTCGGGCGGGTGTCCCCTCCTCTTGAGAAGGGGTGGCGAGCGCAGCGAGCCGGGGTGGTCAGGCAGCGGATCAGCTTTCGTCTTGCCTGACCACCCCGGCCTTCGGCCACTCCTCCTCAAGAGGAGGGGACACCCGCCCGAATACGTTTCTGCGATTCTTCTTGTCCGTGTAACCCCCGTGCTAATACCTCTGTAATTGATCATGCGGCCCAGTTATTGGATTTTCAGCCCCCTGCAGGACCTGACGTTCGTCCTATTGACGCCGCTCCCGATTCTGCTGGCGTTTGCGGCCGCACGGCGTGGCGGATGGATGGACGGGCTTCTCACGTTCGGACTTGCCCTGGCGATGGCTCACTATCTGCCGGGAATCCTGCGAGCCTACGGCGACACGGCGCTCTTCCGCCGATTTCGGCTTCGCCTGATCGTCGCCCCGATCTTTCTCTTCTCGATCACCGCCTGGTTCGCCTACCTCAATCTACACATTGTCATCCTGATTGCGCTGTTGTGGGGGCAGTGGCACTGGATGATGCAGGTCTATGGGTTCGCTCGCATCTATGACGCCAAGGGCGCGCCGGCGGGCAGAACACCCGCGGGACTTGATCAAGGGATCTGCCTCACATGGTTTGGCATGTGCGTCTTTGTGTTGAATAACAGTCTGCCGTCCTACGTCACGAGATTCTACGAGAGCCGCGGGCCACTCATTCCGGCGAACGCGTTCGCCTGGTTTTCACGCGGATGGCTCGTCCTGGCCCTCGCCGTAACGCTGATCTATGCGATCCACACGGTTCGGAGTATCCGCGACGGGCGGCCTCCGAATCCCCTGAAGTTCGTATTCCTGGGTGTGACGTTCATCTATCTGGCCTATACGGTGTCCGTGATGGAACGGCCGTTGATGGGTCTTGTGATGTTCGAAGCATGGCACGATGTGCAGTACCTGGCCATCGTCTGGCTGTTCAACGTGAACCGTGCGCGACATGCTTCGGGAGCAGGCCGCTTTATCCGTTTTCTGTTTCGTCCGAAGGCCATCCTCGTCGTGGTGTACGTTGGCATGTGCCTGGCATTCGGATCGCTCACGCATGCGTGGAACCTTTTCGAAAACCCTGCAATCGTGCGGATAGCCGTCTCGCTGGTTACGGCGACCGCAATGCTCCACTACTACCTGGACGCCTTCATCTGGAAAATTCGTGAAAAGGAAACGAGCCAAAGTCTGGGCGTTGTGCCAGAGGCCGCCCGGGCGTCCGCCGCCGTTCCCGTCATCCCAGCGTGGATTCGCCAGACTGCGCTCTGGCTCTTGTTTTTGATTCCCACCGGTCTCTTCTTCGTGATCGAATCGACGGAGAATCCCGTTCCGCCACTCGTGATTTACGAAAACGTCGCAAAAGCGTTTCCGAATTCTGTAATGGCGCATTATCAACTCGGTCGCGAACTGCAGGAGGTGGGACGGCTGCGTGAAGCCAGGGCTCACTACGAGCGTGCCCTGGAATCTGCGCCGGATCTGCTTCCGGCACATGTGTTTCTGGGTGTGCTGCTGAGCGATCAGGGAGATCTTGCAGGGGCCCGGCCCCATTTTGAGCGCGCATTGTCGATGGACCCTGACAATGCCAGCCTCCACAACAATCTGGGCATAGCCCTTGACGAACTGGGCGATCTCCAAAACGCGAAGGCAGAGCTGGAACTTGCGGTGAAATTCGATCCGCGTTACGCGCTTGCTCACAACAATCTCGCAATCGTACTTACCAAGCTCGGGAACGCTGAAGAAGCTCGATCCCATCATCAACGTGCCGTGGCTATCGATCCCAGGTTTGCAGAGGTTCCAAAATGATGTTTCAAAGACCGCCCCTGTCTGGCGCAGCCCGATCAGTGGCTGCCTGCAAATAAGCGGCTGCGCATGCAATCTCGCGCGAAGCGTGAGCGCGATAGCGCGAAACCTTTAAGCACAGAGCGCAGCCATCAAGAACATGAGCGGCTGCGAATGAAAGCCTGATAGGGGGCGCCGCCATCAAGAACATGAGCGGCTGCGAATGCAAGCCCGATAGGGCGCTGCCGTCAAGAAAAGGTTGTCGTTGGTAAGAACGCGCTTTGCCGTTATCCTCACAGTTCATGTTGTTGCTGGAAACGCCACCGAGATCTCGTTCACTGATGGCATCCGTCAGACGACTTCACTTTGATGCCGTCATTGCCTTCGGCCCTCTGCACCTCGCTTGTTTCTTCCTGCTCTGGGTACCCTTCAAATGGTCTTATCTGGCATGGCTTGTCGGAACCTACGCAATTCGAATGTTCGGAGTCACCGCGGGTTATCACCGTTATTTCAGCCACCGCGCCTACAAGCTCGGCCGGGTGTCGCAATTTCTGATGGGGTTTCTCGCCGAGACCAGCGCGCAGAAGGGTGTGTTGTGGTGGTCGGCGCATCATCGGACGCATCACCGGTATTCCGATACCGTTGGAGATCCGCATTCCCCGGCACGGTATGGCTTTTGGTGGTCGCACATCGGATGGATCGTGTCGCAAACGTCGGAGAGCTACGATCGACGCATGATGCAGGACTTCGAGAAATATCCCGAGCTGCGGCTGATGAACCGATATCATCGTGTTCCGGCCATGCTATTCGGCGCGGCCGTGTTCGCCATCGGCGGCTTCGGAGTGTTCATGTGGGGATTCGTGCTTTCGACCGTCCTCCTGTGGCACGGCACGTTCACGATCAATTCCCTGGCCCATCTGTGGGGCTCGCGGCGATTCGAGACCAAGGATGATAGCCGCAACAATTTCCTGCTCGCTCTCATTACCCTCGGCGAAGGCTGGCACAACAATCACCATCAGTACATGTCGAGTGCGCGCCAGGGATTGAAATGGTGGGAGATCGATATGACCTACTATGTACTGCGGAGCCTGAGTGCCATCGGAATTGTCCGCGACCTTCGCGACATGCCTGCAACCGCACAAGTTAGAACAGGCGTCCCCATTTAGCTCAAACTGGTTGACACATCCAGCGAGTTCATAGACCATCCTTCTTCTTCAAACCGGGGAGACTCGAATAAATGCCGAAAGCCCATAAGAGCGCAAAGCACGCGGACCGAGTACCGGCCGGTATTCTTTTTGGCGATCTTAAGGGTTCTACCGCCGCGGCTGAGGTTGACGAACTCCGCGCTGTGAAAGTGCTTCAGGATTATTTGGAGTTGATTGCGGAAACGGTAGAAGCGTTTTCTCCCCGCTATTTCAAAATCAAGGCTGAAAGCGATGGCTTCATGGCGCGGTTTGCTACTGCACACGTCATGGTTCAATGCGGTATGGCGCTTAAGAACCAATTCCTGAAGAGAGGATGGAAGGTGCGGCTCGGTGGCAACTATGTGGAGGCCTTTGAGTTGGAGTTGGAGGGCGATCTGATTGGTGCCGACATGAATCGCACTGCACGCATTGCGGCGGCAGCGCAACCTGAGGGTTGCCAGTTTCTCGTTTCTGAGGCGGTTGCAGTCGTGATTCGTGACAGGCTCACAGGAATTGCGTTTGCACTTCACGGTGTCGTTGAGGCAAAGGGAATTAAAGAAGGCATCAACACTTATGAAGTCGTAGGTCGTGATCAGACTAGCAAAAGTGCCGCCCGTAGACTCGGCGAGCGTCAAAGGCAGTGCGAGTGGATCGTGACCCGATATGCCAGAGTGGAAGTTTTAGGGACATCGGTAGTTTCCAGGCTGAAAGATGTGTATGTGCCGTTGTCAACAGTCGGCGCTGAAATGGGCGGTAGCACGCCACCGACCCTTCTTTTGGACCTTGTGAACAAGGACTCTTTGTGTATTACCGGCGCTCCCGGATCTGGAAAATCCACATTCTGTAAATGGGTCGCGTGGTTGGCGTGTTCGGGAGAATTCCCGAGAAACACGATTCCTGCACCATATGGCTATCAGGAGCATTTGACTGAAGCGATAACGGGCCGTTTGCCACTCTTGATTCCCCTTAGGGAACTCTGGCCCTCTTTTCAGCAAGCTGATCTGGCTGGTTCTGGAACACAGCAGATTAGTGGACTGATAGAGAGATGGCTCAACCAAGGGCTCTCGAGAGTGCCCTTGAAATGGACATCGATCGCCGACCGTCTTAGTAAGGGCGAAGTAGTACTGTTTCTGGATGGTTTCGACGAAATACCGATTGAATCTAAAGAAGGAGTTCCTGTTCGGGCGACGGTTTTGTCTGGATTGCAGGAGGCTGTTCCTCAGTGGAACAGCCAGGGAAATCGTATTCTTGTGACGAGCCGGCCATTTGGTCTACTTGCATCCGAAATCGCCGGGCTTGGACTAAAGTCTGTCTCGATTAGCGGGCTCGGTGACAGTATGGTTGAGGTGTTCGTGCGACGGTGGTACAACGCCGGGTCCGATGATCCACTCGCTGGAGAGCAAGCCGCTGAAGAGATGCTGGGACACTTGCGTGCCCGTGACGATTTGTCGGAGTTGATCAACAACCCACTGTTTCTGACCGCCCTTTGCATCATCTATTCTCGGGAGAAACCCCTACCCCAGGACAAGTTTTTCCTCTACCACCACATTGTCGATGAATTACTGCGTCGTCGCTATAAAACAGATCGCACGAGCATTGGACAAGCTCGAAAACAGCTCACAATTGTCGCTCTGGGCATGCACCGTGAAAACCCGAAGAGTCCAGAACCGGATATCACGTTAGAGATGATCAGTCGGCATCTGGAGCGCTTTGTCGCTGAAAAGCCAAACACCGACTCGTCCTGGGGACGGGCCATCGATGCAAGGGAGAGCCTGCTGTCTCATTCCGGAATCCTAATACAGGTGTCGGAAATGAAAGCCAGGTTTTATCACCGGTCGTTTCAGGAGTTTCTCGCAGCCGAAGGAATGTTCAGAGAAATCGAGGACAGTGATGATCTGGAGCGAGAGATTATCGAGCGCAGTGAAATCCGAGACTGGCACGACACGCTGTTGTTTTTTTTCGGAACCATTCTCACTCACAGACAAGAGCGAGCTCGCTCCTTATTAGCACGCCTAATCGATGAAATTGGAAGCACACGGGTAGGTCTGCATGTCGTCGTTGCCGGTTGTATCCAGGTGTTAAGGAATCGACATCTCCACCTAGGATTTGAGAACCAGGAGAATCGGTTTAGAAAGCATTCTTTGGACGCTCTTGCCCGCAACATTCTAGTCGATGATCGCCAGACAATCGCAATGGCGCTCGGACGTATTGGTGACCCGCGTATTGTTCCAGATCTTCGGGGTCCAGGGGGATATGTCCCAATTCAGCATGGTGACTACAAGTGTGGCCCTTCGGGCCGCCATGAACTGAACAAGCCACTTCTCTTCTCTCAACATTTGGTAACGAATGGCCAGTTCGAATTGTTCATCAAGGACGGAGGCTATGAGCGGTTGTCCGAATTCTGGTCCGATGGTGGACGACGATGGCTGAAGGAACAACCGTGTAATGAGCCGGAGCTTTGGTCCAGCACCAAATTCAATAGTCCAAATCAGCCTGTTGTGGGAGTCTCGTTTTGGGAGTGTGAAGCGTTCTGTATGTGGGCTGGGGGGCGTTTGCCGAGCGAATTGGAATGGGAGGCCGCGGCGCGAGGGCCAGAGGGATTTCTTTATCCGTGGGGCAATGAATGGATAGAGGGTATCTGCAATACGTTGGAGTCTGGCCTGAATCAACCCTCTCCGGTAGGATTGTTCCCTGAATCAAAGTCGAAGCCGTTCGGGCTGCACGACATGGCCGGAAATGTCTTCGAATACTGCTTCAACTACTATGATCCGTCAGATGCAATATCGCGAGTGGCGAAGGGCGGAGCTTGGTTACGCCCAAAGGAAGACACCAGGGCTGATGGCCGATTTTGGTACAGCGCGAATGTCCGCAGTAATTACGTTGGTTTTCGCGTTGTGCGATCACTGGAATGAACAGATGAATGAGATTGAATTTCAAATCAGGGGTTTGTGGAAGGGTAGTCCCGGGGTGGGATTTAGCGTGACTGTTACTATCGAGCAAGCCCCGGAGGTTTCGGGGAACGGCGTTTTTAATTTGAGGCCTAGCAGGAGGTACCGCGTCACTGGCAAGGTAAAGTCTCCTAACGTTATCTTGAAAACCGACGTAGACGGCACCCCCGCAGAGTTTGAGGGGCTGTTCACGGATCAGAACACGATTTCCGGGCACTTTAAGGTGGGGGCGTTTTCCGGCCCTCTGATTCTCAAACGAAGTTTTTGATCCACCCTCAATACAGCTTCGCGAGAATCATCAGAACCAAGTGCGTTGAATCTTGCGGCTTGCTAAGAGCGACGGAAATTGAGCGGGTATTCCGGTGCTGCGTGATCAATTCGCCGCATTCATTTGGGAACTGAACGGCCCAAACGCCGTGCCCGGCTTAGTGCGCCGCCCACCAGCCGTTATTTCGGAAGCGGTAAACGCAGCACATTGGCGCAAGCCTACTTTGTTCCAATTCCATAGACCGCGCGCACCGTCCGAACTACCGTCAGACCGTCTGACACCGCAGGCGTTGCGGTAATCGGCTCGGCCATTTCGTTGACGGAGATCTGGACGTATTCCTTACCTGCCCGGACGACATAGACCTGTCCGTCCTCGTTCGCGAAGTAGATGCGGCCATCGGCAGCTATTGGCGACGCAGAGAAGGCGCCGCCGGGACCGACGCGACCGCGGTAAAGGCGTTCGCCGGTAATGGCATCGAAAGTGTTGAGGACGCCGTTGTTGTTGAGAACGTAGAGAATGCCGCGATAGAGGAGCGGCGTGGAAATGTAAGGGCCGTCGCGATCGACGCTCCAGGCAATATTGTCGTTGGAGGTTTTACCCGTGGGCAGGGAGATGTCGCCGCTGCCGCCGGGCCGGATGGCGTAAATCGGGCGGACTGGTTGATAGCCACCACTCACGTAGACCATATCGTTGCCGGCGATCGGCGTCGGAATGACGACCTGGGAGTTAGGCGCAAGCGTCCAGCGGATCTTGCCGGTCTTCGGATCGTACCCGCGGATCTTCGTTCCATTCGTGATCAGTTCGTCGCCGGCTTTCCCCTTCACGACGAGCGGCGTTCCCCAACTGGAAATCTCGTCTTCACGAATCGTCTTCCAGAGTTCCTTGCCGTCGGCGACGTCGAAAGCGGCGATGTAGGACCCCTTCTGCTGATCGGCCTGAATGATGACGGAGTTCTCATACAGGATCGGCGAAGCCGAGTGTCCCCATTGCTGCGTGGGGTCGGCGACGTATCCGTTGTCGATGAGCCCGAGATCCTTCTTCCAGAGTTGTGTGCCATTCGTGTCGTAGGTCGCAAGAATGCCGGCGGTTCCGAACAACACCACGACGTGACGGCCGTCGGTGACCGGACTCGCAGCGGCCTGGCTTCCCTTCGGATGACGCTTCGTGCGCGGCACGCTCTTATGGACTTCCTTGTCCCAGACAATCGCGCCGGTTGCGGCATCGAGGGCGTAAAGCCTCCAGGTATGTTCGGAGATGTCGGCGTAGGCGTTGATGCCGGCGTTGCCGGCCTGGAACATCGTGTCGCCGGAGGAGCTGATCGCGGTCGCAAGATAGATGCGATTGCCCCAGATCACGGGGCTGGAATTGGCGACGCCAGGGATGGGCGTCTTCCAGCGGACGTTCTTGCCGGACTTGGCGTCCCACTCGACGATTGCGCCCTGTGCATCCGCGACGCCTGAAGCCTGCGGGCCGCGGAACATGGGCCAGTTCTGCGGCGTGCCCTTCGGGGTGAGCGCGAAGTCCGCCTGCGTCGGCGCTGCGGCCGGAGCGGGCGCGGTAGCCTGCGGCGCCTGGAACAGCAGCGTCGCGATCAATAATCCACGAACAATGGAAACAACCATGCCAGTTAAACCTTTGGTGATGTTGAACGACGTGTCGTCGGCTTGCCGGGTAAGATATCAGGAAACGGTGCGGAGCCGGGCGAAAAGCGTCCGCGCCACGACTGCCACCGTCAACAGTCCGATGCCTGCGGTAACAAATGCTGCAGAATATCCATGCGACTCCAGGATGCCACCCAGCACGATGGGCCCCAAAGACTGCCCCATGAAGAAAGAAAAAGCGAACAGCGATATGGCGGCGCCTCGCGCTTCTGGTGCGATCTCCGTCGCACGCGTTTGAAGGGTGCCGTGCATCGTGTAAAAGCCGGTTCCGAGCACAATCACTAACGGCACGAAACTTTGCCAGTGCGACATCACGCCGATCGCCACGAAAGCAAAGCCCAGCAGTCCGCCACCAAGCAGCAGAATGCCGAGTTCTCCGATCCGCGCGACAAGCTTTTTTACCGAGAAACTATAGGCCAGCCCGCCCACGCCGAATCCCGCCAATACGATACCAGCCCCAATCGTCGACATGCCGAAGCGGTCCGTGAGTGATGACGCGAGATAGGCCAGGCCGCCAAAGACGAACAGGCCCTCGAGGAGCACCGCCCCTAAAACGGCGCGCGCATTCGGCCGTTTGAGCAAATACCCATACTGCGTCGCCAGCGCATACAGAAGCAAGGCGCCGCCGAACGCCACAAGCAAACCGGTCACGAGTGGGGACACAACCCGGAGCATCCCGGCGAATAGGATGCAACCGCCAATCGGCACCGTGACCATCGAAGATGTGAGCGCGCGGCCCGGTTGTTTCCGTTCTGGAAACCGCCGACTCTCGCGCCCGAGCACGACCGAAATCAAAAGCGCAGCAATACCGAAGGCAAAGAACACATTCCGCCAACCGAGATACTGGCCGAATATGCCGCCGAGCGTCGAGCCGAGCACCTGTCCCATCATCAGCGCGCTCATGAACCGGCCAAGAGCAGCCTGCCGGATCTCATACGGAAACTTGTCTCCGATGTAGCTGAGCGACATGGGCACAACTGCAGCTGCGGCAACGCCCGTGAGGAATCGCAGCACTGCAAACGCCGGCAGGCTCGGCACAAAGCCGCACACGAATGTTCCAACGGCAAACAGCGCGAAACAGGCCGCTGTCACTCGAAGCTTGCCGACGCGATCGCCGATGGGGCCGTACAAAAGCTGGAACAAACCGTAAGGAAGCGCATAAGAGGAGATGACGATCGACGCCTTGGCCGGCACCGTGTGGAAATCCTGCGATACCGCATGCAGCAAAGTATCGATCACCCGGGCGTCCGCCTGAACCATGAACGCCGCAGCCCCCAGCACGAAAAGCGATGCGCGAGTCTGAATCGTGGAATCTGCAGCAGCTTTCACCACGGAAGTATAAGGTTTAGGGTCAGACTACTCGAACCCCAAATTACCCAAACCTTCAAATGCGCGACCATTCAAATTTTGCTAGACTAGGCAAGCCCTTTGAAAATCCCGGGAGAACCTTGTTCTTTCCCCGGATTGGCGGAGGGATTATGGCTGGAAGGCCTCGCAGTTTTGTTCCTGGGTTTCCCTACCACGTGACCCAACGCGGAAATCGAAAACAGAATACCTTTCTCGACGACGCGGATCGGCGTGTATATATTCGGCTTCTTACGGAGCATTGCGCAGAGAAGGGTGTCTCTATCTGGGCCTATTGCTTTATGGGAAACCATGTCCACCACATTGCCGTCCCCGCTAAGGAACGCTCCCTGAGCGTGGCCTTTCAGCGTATTCACGGCGACTATGCCCGCTATTTCAACACACGGCACATGAAGACAGGCCACTTATGGCAGGGCCGGTTCAAAGCCTGTGTTCTTGATGACGGGCATCTCTGGAATGCTGTCCGCTATGTCGAGCGCAATCCCGTGCGTGCCGGTATTGCGACATCCGCCGAAGCTTATCGGTGGTCAAGCGCAGCAGCACATTGCGGCCTCAGGAAGGATTCCATACTCTCCCCGGGACTTCCCTTCCTGGAATTGATTGGTGACTGGTCAAGGTGGCTTGCGCCGGAAGAAAAACTCGAAGATCTGGAATTCATTCGTGAACGCACAAAGCCGGGGCGTCCCTGCGCCAGCGACGAGTTCGCGCGCATGTTGGAAGTCCAGATGGGTCGCCCGATGCTGAAACGCAAGACAGGACCAAGGAAGAAGGTCGTTCTGGACGAGCTACCCAACACGTCACAGACGCAGCAGATTTTGGGGTTCGAGTAGTCTGACCCCAAATTACCTCCCTATAATGAATGCCGATATGCCAGTCGTGTTGATTCTATTGCTGGGGTTGTTGGCGTCATGCACGACGGCGGAACCGCACGTCACCGGAACCGTCATTGTGGCACTCGATGAAGGGCCGCAAAATCTGGACGCGCGGATTGGGATTGATGCGACATCGGAGCGGATGATCCAGTTGATCTACGGCTCGCTCGTAAAACGCACGAAAGAGTTCACCGTCGAACCAGACCTGGCGACGAGCTGGGAGATTCCCGACCCGAAGACCTACATCTTTCATCTGCGGGACGACGCATACTTCCACGATGGGCGAAAGGTCACCTCCAAAGACGTGCTGTTCACCTTTCGCAGCCTGCTTGATGGCTCGGTGAAATCCACGAAAACAGGCACGTATCGACTGGTGGAATCCGTCGACGCACCAGACGAACACACCGTAATCTTCAAGCTCAAGGAACCCTTTGCGCCTTTTCTGTGGAACCTGACACGCGGCGCCATCGGCATCGTGCCTGAGGGCTCGGTACCCAACATGGGTTTTAACCCGATAGGTGCAGGCGAGTTCAAGTTCGTCCGCTATGTGCCGGACGGCGAAGTTGTGCTCGAACGCAACGATCGATACTACGGCCACAAGCCGCGCGTTTCGACCGTCCGCTTCAAGATTGTGCCGGAGGCTGTGGTACGCGCTCTCGAGTTGCGAAAGGGATCGGTGGACATAGCTCTTAACGTGCTTTCACCCGACATGGTGGAGGTGCTCAAGAAGAATCCGACGCTCCAAACGTTAGATGCCCCGGGCACGGTCTATCAATACATCGCCTTCAACATGAAAGACCCCGTGTTTGCCGACGTACGGGTGCGCAAAGCCATCGCCTATGCGATCGATCGAGACGCCGTCATCAAGTATCTGTGGAGGGGACAGGCGCGGCCAGCCACGGGAGTAATTCCTATCGGCAACTGGTGCTATACGCCGGATGTGTCCACATACTCCTACGACCCCGAACGCGCACGAGAACTCCTGCGCGAGGCAGGAAAATCGGGTTTGGCTTTCGGCTTCCGTGTGTCCACGGATGAAACACAGCGAACCCTGGCCGCAGTGTTCCAGCAGCAACTGAAGGAGGTCGGAATCCAGATGACCATTCAAAGCAACGAACCTGCAACCTTCAGCGCCGATATCGAAAAGGGAAACTTTCAGACCTATACGCGCAGATGGATCGGCGGGAACAACGACCCGGACATCTTCAACCTGATCTTTCACTCGATGATGACACCGCCGAACGGAGCGAACCGCGGCTTCTACTTGAACCCGCGCGTCGATGAACTCATCGATATCGGACGCCGGGAAACCGATACGGAGAAGCGCAAGGCGGCCTATCAGGAGATTCAGAAGATTGTCGCGGAGGAATTACCGTACGTGAGTCTGTTCTATACCAACAACGTCGCCGTATTCAGCAAACGGATACAGGGGATGACCCTGTATCCGTCCGGCGAGTACGAGTTTCTCTCGGATATTACGATTCAGTAACGTGAATAGTTTGGGGTCAGACTACTCGAACCCCAAACTCATACCAGAGAGCCTGGGGTTCGAGTAGTCTGACCCCAAATTAGACCCCGAAATTAGACCTTGACGCCTTTGGCGGCGAGGTTGAGAAGCTTTTCGGCATTGCGGCGATAGATCTTGTCTTTGTCATCGGCCGAGAGGTTCAGGCCTTCGATGACGGCGATTGTCTCGCGAATATAGAGGCCGGGTGTCGGCTCGAATGGCGCGTCGGAGGCGAACACCACCTTATCCACGCCGAAGAAATCCAAGCCGCACTGCGTTCCGGCCTTCGCGCCGAACAGTGCGGTGTCCGCGTAGAAGCTGTGGAAATAGTCGATGGGACGCTTCTTCATGGATTTCAGCAAACCTGTGTAGTCCTTATCTGTCGTGCGCGTTCCCAACTGATCCCATCCATAACCCACGCGCCCCGTGAAGTATGGAATCATCGCGCCCATGTGGTGCGTGATGATCTTGATGTTTGGCCACTTGTCGAAGAAGCCGGAGAACACCATGCGCGCCATGGCGACGCTGGTTTCGTAGGGCCATCCGAACGTCCAGAAAATCTCATACTGAGAGGCGTCTTCCGTGGCGTAGTCCGAGAAATCGGCGTGACGGTCGGGGTGCAGCCAGATCGGCGTATCGGTATTGACAGCCATTTGAAACAGAGGGCGGAACTCCATCGCATCCAGGGCCTTTCCGGCGGCGTTGGAATACATCTGGACACCGACGGCACCGAGATCCTTGATGCAGCGTTCCATTTCCCGCGCAGCAGCATCAGGATTATTCATAGGCAGCGCGCCCACGAACGATGGGAAACGCTTCGGATACTTTGCGATCAATTCGGCGAATCCATCATTGGCTATTTTCGCCATATCCGGGGACTTGCCCGGGCCGGCGAGGATCTCCACCGGCGGACCCGGCAGCGAGAGGATCTGGCAATAGTCGCCAAACTCATCCATGACGCGGAAGCGATGATCAAGGTCCGCGATGTGCGAGATATTCTGCACGCGCTTGCCCATGCCGCCAGGCAACTTGTCGCCGATATTGATGAATTCATCCCAAAAACGCTTCGGGAAAAAATGGTTAAAAATGTCTATCTTCACTTCAAACTCCTGGGGCGGTAATGATATTACAGGTCGACGAGACGGTAGGCTGAAAACAGGAAGACCTCGCGCACGCTGAACCAGAAGCGTTGCGATGTGGAGTTTTCAATAGGGCTGTCGGGCACGGGCGATGTGTAGGCGATGATTCCCTCGTCTCCAAGCATTTCCTTCAAACGGTAAAGATGGAACCCGTCACTCACGACGACAGCCGTCGTCCAGGCCTTCGATCGCATCAGGACCGTCGCCGCGCGAATACTGTCGTGTGTGGTCAGACTCGCCTGTTCGGTAATGATGTTGAGCGGATTGACGCCATGTTGCGTCAGATACTTCGTTGACACCTGAGCCTCCGAATAATTCGGATCCGGCCCGTAACCTCCTGTGGCAATGATCGACTTTGCGAAGCCTCGATTGTAAAGCTCGAGGGCATGATCGAGACGCGCCTTGAGAATTTTCGACGGACGTCCATTGTACTGCGCTGCGCCGAGCACAATGATGACATCCGACACCTTTGCTTCATCGTGCCCCGCCGAGAAACGCACTTCTCTGTAGAGATAGATCCAGTATGCCCCGATCGACACGAGGACCAGGATCATCATTACAGCAGCCCATTTGACAATACGTCGTTTCATTTCTTTGATGGCTGCGCCCTACCGGGCTTGCATTCGCAGCCGCTCATGTATTTGATGGCTGCGCCCTATCTTTTACGGTTTCGCGCTACCGCGCTCACGCTTCGCGCGGGCTTGCATTACTTGATGGTTTCGCCCTATCGGGCTCACATTCGCTCCGCTCATGCGCAGCCGCTCATGTCAACGTTTCATACAGCTCGGCCGCGGAAATCGGCCCCTCGCGAAGAATTTTCGGCGGCGTCTGAGTAAGGTCCAGCAGAGTGGAGCCACCGCGCTCAGGCAGCGGTCCTCCGTCAATCAACATTTCCAGCCGATCTTCTAATTGCGCCCGCACCTCCTCGGCGGTTACCGCGGAAGCCATGCCGCTTCGATTCGCGCTCGTCGCCGTGATCGGTCGATCCAACCCCGAGAGCAATCGGGTGGCGAACGCAGCCTTGGCCCACCGAATGCCTACGGTGCCCGTCCCTGCTGTCACGAGAGATGGAACGTTTGGACGCGCCGGCACGATCATCGTCAACGGCCCCGGCCAGAATCGCGCCGCCACGGCCAGCGCCCTCTCTGAAACGGTCGCAACGCTATGCGCCATCGCGATGGAATTCACCAACAACAGAATCGGCTTGGCCTCCGGCCGTCCCTTGATTTCAAAAATGCGGCGAAGCCCAGGTTCGCTGAAAGGGTCCGCACCAAGTCCATATGCGGTATCGGTGGGAAACGCAATGACGCCTCCTGCGCGCAAAAACGATAGAATCTCTTCGAAGGAACCGTCCGATAGACTAGCCGCATCGAATAATTGCATCGGAGCACAGAATTATCGTTGGACACGATCTCGATAGGCAAGCATAACCCCCGCCTCGCCGATATTCGCAACGCGCTCGGCCGCGGTGGATTGACCAGCGATCGACTGCTTCCGATCGAGGGACCGAAGCTCGTTCGCGAGGCTGTATCCAGTGGGCTCGAGATTGCCGCGCTCTTCCTGCGTGAAGGAATGGACGTCCCGGGAGCACCTCGCGGAGTGCCTGCCTATGCGCTGGAACCCGCTGTTTTCAAGGGAATCCAAAGCACGGAGCACTCGCAGGGCGTGATCGCCCTGATTCGCCCGAGAGCGTGGGAATTAAAGGGCATTCTCGCGAGATCTCCAGCCCCAATTGTGGTACTCGTGGGTCTGCAGGATCCAGGGAACGTGGGAACAATTCTGAGAGTGGCGGAATCGTTCGGGGCCGCGGGTTGTCTTGGCGTTACCGGAACCGCTTCCGCTCACAACGCAAAGGTCGTTCGCGCCAGCGCGGGAAGCATCTTTCGAGTGCCCCACGTGTGGGATTTGGAATGGCGCGACGTTGTAAGCAGCATGAAGTCTTCAGGAATCAGATTGATTGGAACGTCACCGCACGCGACGGCATCGATCGCATCGTGGGATTGGAGTCAGCCCTCTGCCGTATTGATCGGAAACGAGGGGGCGGGACTGACGGCCGACCAGGCGGCTGACTGCACTGCCCTGTTACACATTCCTCAGGAGGCGCCGGTAGAATCGCTCAACTCCGCGATTGCCGCGTCGGTGATTCTCTACGAATCGTACCGCCGGAGAAATTCGTCATGAGCGGTTCCCTCTTCGAGGAGGACAAGCCGACCGGCACACCTGGCCCTGCGCCAATGGCGGAGCGGCTGCGGCCAAAGACGCTGGATGAGGTCCTGGGACAGGAGCATCTCCTCGGCCCGGGCAAACCGCTGCGCACCGCGATCGAGCGTGACCAGGTTCCCTCGATGATTCTCTGGGGACCGCCCGGCGTGGGAAAAACAACGCTGGCCCAAATCATTGCGAAGATGACGAAGTCCGACTTCGTGCCGTTCAGTGCCGTGCTGTCGGGGATCAAAGAGATCAAGGAAGTGATGGCGGCCGCCGAAAAAGGCCGCCGTCTGGGCCGCCGCACGATCCTGTTCGTGGATGAAATCCATCGCTTCAACCGGGCACAGCAGGATGCGTTTCTGCCGCACGTCGAGCGCGGCAATGTGGTGTTGATCGGGGCCACGACCGAGAATCCTTCGTTTGAAGTGAACTCGGCGTTGTTATCGCGGGCGCGGGTCTTCGTACTCAAGGCACTGACGGACGAGCATGTTCAAGCGTTGCTGGCACGGACCGCGGCTGCCGAAAACATTTCCATCGCCGAGCAGGGGCTGGCAGCCGTCGCGGGTATAGCAAACGGCGATGCGCGAACCGCGCTGAACATCCTCGAACTCGCATCGCAGACGGCCATGCCCGGAGAGACCATTACGGCCGAAGCGGTCCAGCAGGCCGCGCAGCGGCAGTTGTTTTACGACAAGGGCGGCGAAGAACACTACAACATCATCTCCGCCCTTCATAAGTCCCTGCGAAATTCGGATGTGGATGCTGCTCTCTATTGGCTCGCGCGGATGCTGGAGGCAGGCGAGGACCCCCTGTATGTTGCGCGGCGGCTGGTGCGATTTGCGTCGGAGGATATTGGCCTTGCGGACAATCAGGCGCTGCGGATCGCGCTCGACGCAAAGGAAGCGTTCGAATTTATCGGCTTGCCGGAAGGCAAGCTCGCCATCGCCCAGTGCGTGGTGTATCTTGCAGCGGCACCGAAATCGAATGCGGTTTATACGGCATACGGGAGCGTGGCCGGAGATGTTGCGCAGACCCGTAACGATCCGGTTCCTTTGCATATCCGAAATGCGCCGACAAAACTGATGAAGGGACTCGATTACGGGAAGGGCTACCAGTACTCGCACGACGTCGAGGGAAAGGTGGCCGATATGGATTGCCTGCCGGACGCGCTCAAAGGCCGGCGCTATTATCATCCCGAAGACTCCGGGGATGAGGCGGAGATCAAACGCCGCATGGATGAGATTGCCCGAAAGCGGCGCGGAGAATGAGGTCCACGGGCTGGCTTCTCGCCGCCATCCTGATTCTCACGACCCTCGGATGCGACCGGCTCACGAAGCACCTCGCGAGCACGCGCCTTGCGGATATTCCCTCTCAATCCTTTCTTGGTGACACGTTTCGGCTGGAATACGCGGAGAATACCGGAGCATTTCTCAGCCTTGGCGCCACGCTCCCCGATCGCATGCGAACCGGGCTGCTGACGTACGGCGTGGCGTTGGGGCTGATCGTTGTGGCGCTTGTCGCGGTCAAGAAACGGTGGATGGGAATCCCTCTTGCGGGCGCCGCATTGATCTGGGCGGGCGGAGTGTCGAACCTTGTGGACCGCGCGGTCCGCGGCAGCGTTGTGGATTTCTTGAATGTGGGCGTGGGTTCGCTGCGTACCGGGATTTTTAACGTGGCAGATGTCGCGATCATGGCGGGTGCAGTGTTGATTGCGGTGAGTGACAATGCGGGAAGGAATAGCCACCCACCAGCCAAGAGCATGACCACCAGGCTTACCGACTCGACAAAATGATCATGAGTATCGAAAAACTCTCACGCGGATAGGCCGCCATAGAGCTCGACGAGGTGCGCAGCGTCCCGCGGATGTACCGCGTTGGCTAGTCGAGAATTCACCACGACGCTGACCGCTCCGCTTATACTCACCGCAATGTTGACGACGATCCTGCTCATAGGAATAAACGTGGTGGTCTCGTTCATCGCCTTCTCCATGATGAACAGAACGTCAGGAAGCGGCATGTTCCTCTTCTCACCGAGCGAGGTTTCGGCCGGCAGGAACTATCCGGGCATGATTCTTTCGCATTTCTCGCACGCCGATGGTACCCATCTGCTGTTCAATATGATGACGCTCTACTACTTTGGGCCCGTCGTCGAAGAAGGCCTCGGTTCTCTGGGGCTGGTGTTGGTGTATGCCAGTGCGGGTATCCTTTCGACGGTGGTTATCTACTATCGACACCGTGCCGAGCCGGGATATCGCTCGCTCGGGGCAAGCGATTCGGTGTCCGGCATCCTGTTCGCGGCGATCGTTCTGCTGCCCGGAATGCGCATTTACCTTCTCATTGTCCCCGTCCCCATTCCGGCGCCACTGTTCGCTGTGGGTTATATCGTCGTTTCGACATACTTGATGCGACGCGGGAAGGGTCATATCAGCCACGAAGCCCATCTTGCGGGCGCCTTCTGCGGTTTGATTCTCGCCGGGTTGCTGTCGAGGGAGGGGTTCAGCCCGCTGCTTGACCAGCTCCGGTCGTTTCTGGGATGAGACCGATCTGAGGTTTGGAAGCGGCTGTCGAACCGGACGGCGCGGTCAGAATTCTTTCATCCGTTCCTTGAGTATGCAGCGATCCATCACGACTTCTATTCCCACGGCCCGCGCCCGTTTTGCCGATTCCTCATGAATGACGCCTTCCTGCATCCAGATCACCCTGGCTCCGCGGCGGATTGCGGCATCTACAACCTCCGGGACGTACTCGGAGCGTCGAAAAATATTCACGATCTCAATAGTGCCGGGAACCTCGTCAAGCGAAGGGTAAGCCTTCGCCCCCAGGACCTCCGTTTCATTCGGATTCACCGGCGTGATCGTGTACCCCACGGTCTGCATGAACCGCGACACACCGAAGCTTGCCCTCCAGGTATTGCTCGAGAGACCGACCACGGCGATGAGCTTGTATTTCTCGAGGATCTCTTTCGTTGTCATTAACTAGTGGTTTCGCTATTACTTGAGGTTTCGCGCTACCGCGCTCACGCTTCGCCCGGGCTCACATTCGCTCCGCTCATCCGGCATGCTTCTTAAAATCGCGTTTGAAACGCTGAACCTCTTCTTCGGTCAGGTACCGCCATTCTCCCGCTTTCAGGCGTTTATCTTCCAGAAAGCCAATCTTTACCCGGCGCAGCTTTTCTACCGGGTGCCCCGACACGCTGAACATTCGGCGCACCTGCTGATTGCGGCCCTGATGGAGCGTTATTTCGTACCAGGGATTCTCCCCTTCCTTGAGCGCGACAATCTCGCAGGGTGCGAGCCGTTCACCATCGAGGAAGATTCCACGTCGTAACCCGGCCAACACTTTCTCTTCGGGCTTCCCTGCCAGCTTCACATGATAGACCTTCGGGACAACGCCGGCCTTCGTCATCCATTTCGTGAAATCCCCGTCGTTGGTGAGAATAAGCAAGCCTTCAGACGCATAGTCCAAACGGCCGACGGGATACAGCCGCGCCTTCACCTTTGCAACGTACTCCATCACGGTCGGGCGATCTTCCGGGTCCGTCGTCGTAGACATGACGCTCTTCGGCTTGTAAAGGAGCACGTACACAAATCGGTCGTCGATGCGAATGCGTTTTCCATCGACTCTGATGACATCGGTTGCGGGATCGGCGCGAGTCCCGAGTTCCGTGACGACCTTGCCGTTCACGCTGACGCGGCCAAGCTCGATAAACTCCTCGGCCTTGCGGCGTGAAGCAATCCCGGCGTGGGCCATTATTTTTTGAAGGCGTTCCTGCATTTAAGAAGAGGGTAGTTCTATTTCTGTGGGACTCGACGCTTCAGAATCCGCCTGATTCTTGATGAGTTCTTCGAACTCCTCCATGCTGGGCAATTCGGCAAGGTCCTTCAGTCCGAAATGGATGAGGAATTCCTTCGTCGTCTTATAGAGGATGGGCTTGCCCAGAACTTCCTTGCGCCCGGAAGTTGCGATGAGTTTCTTATCGAGCAGCGTTTTGATGACGCCGCTTGCCTGGACGCCGCGGATTTCCTGAATTTCGGGAACCGTGACGGGCTGCTTGTAGGCAATCACGGCCAGCGTCTCGAGTGCCGCGAGCGACAATCGAGTGGGTGGCGTCTGCGCCTGAAGGAATATTTTGAGCACATCGTGGTGCTCCGGCTTCGTGGAGAACCGCAGCCCGTCGGCAACTTCGCGGATTTCGATACCGTGCTGCGGTTCGCGGTACTTTTCGATAAGCGCGGCGATGCACTCGTCGATTTCTTTACGATCGACGTCCGGAATCGCTTTCCGGATCGCGTCTACCGTGACCGGATCCTTCGCGAGATAAATGATCGCCTCAAGCAGGGCGGAAAGATTGTGATAGCTCATAGTCTGGATTGGCTCGCGCCGAAATTTCTCCCAGGGGCTTGTCTTGCCGCAAGAAAATGGCCTTCAACCGCGTCAGTTCCAGCAACGCGAGAAACGCGACGATCAGCGCGCGCTTGCTGTTGATTGCCGGCAGGATCTCCGTCAGTGTCACCACGTGCTTCGAGGATACGATTCTATCGAACAGATATCCCATCATTTGCTCGATCGAGAACTCTTCCCGGTCCAACTGCATCATCGGGCGGACCTCTGCGCGCTTGATCACTTCTCGAAACGCGAGCAGAAGATCGTAAAGCCCCACAGTAACCTGGGGCTCGAGTTCGCTGTCTTCGAAAGGAACCTCACCGGCATTATTCCATGAAACCTTTTCTACCAATTCCTTCTGGTAGAGCATCTGCGCCGCGTTCTTGAATTTTTCGTATTCAAGCAGACGGCGGACCAGTTCTGCCCGCGGGTCCTCGGCCTCCTCGTCCATGCCATCGGGATCCGGCGGAAGAAGCGTGCGCGACTTGATGTAAATCAATTGCGCGGCCATCAACAGGAATTCCGAAGCCAGGTCCACGTTCATCTCCTGCATCAGATGCAGGTACTCAAGGTACTGTCCCGTCACCGTGGCGATCGGGATATCGTAGATGTCGATCTTCTGCTTGCGGATCATGTCGAGCAGAAGGTCAAGTGGGCCTTCATACAAAGGCAGAGTGATTTTGAGTTGTTCTTCGATCAAATTTTCATCGCCTCTCGGACTTCGGCCATTGTGGCGCCGGCGACAACTTTCGCCTTCTTCGCGCCCTCTTCAAGAATGCCGGCCACGTCGTCCTTCCGGGCTTCGAGCTCCTGACGCCGCTCGTAAATTGGGGCGGTCGTCTTCTGCAGACTCTCGAAAAGCCACATTTTGCATTCGATGCAGCCTATTCCGGCAGAGCGACAACCTTGGTCCACTTCGGCAATTTTTTTCTCATCGGAAAAAACCTTGTGGTAATCCCCTACCGGACAGACGTCCGGGTTCCCTTTGTCCTGGCGACGGATGCGGGCCGGGTCCGTAACCATTGTTTTCAAGGTCTTCTTGACGACTTCGGGGTTCTCGGTGAGAGCGATGGCATTGCCGTAGCTCTTGCTCATCTTGCGGCCATCGGTTCCCGGCAGCTTGGGCACTTTGGTCAGCAGCGCCTGCGGCTCGGGAAACACCGGCTTGAACATGTGATTGAAACGCCGGGCGATCTCGCGCGTGAGTTCAATATGGGGAACCTGATCCTCGCCAACCGGCACGGCGTTCGCCTTATACATAAGGATGTCGGCCGATTGAAGCAGGGGGTATCCCAGAAATCCGTAAGTGTGCAGATCCTTTCCGGTCAGCTCGTTCATCTGCTCTTTATAGGTCGGGACGCGCTCCAGCCAGCCGAGGGGCGTCAACATGGAGAGCAGCAGATGCAACTCCGCGTGTTCGACGACCTTGGACTGAACGAAGATCGTCGCGCGATTCGGATCGAGGCCGGCGGCAAGCCAGTCCATGGCGTTATCCAGGATATTGGCGCGAATATCGTCGGTGGCTTCGTAATTGGTGGTGAGAGCATGCCAGTCCACGATGCAATGGAAACACTCGTACTGGTCCTGAAGTTTGACCCAGTTGTCGAGGGCGCCGACAAGGTGACCGAGATGAAGACGGCCCGTTGGCCGCATACCGCTAAGGATTCTTGGTTTACTCATGTTGAACTAGAAACCGCTCAGGACATTCTGCAAAAAGGCGATGGGCGGACTGAAGAGACGCGACGGAATCCCCGAGATCAGTAGAAGGATAAAAATCATGAACGAATAGGCCTGCAACCGATCGAGACCAGTCGCCAGATTCCTCGGCAGCAGACCCGACAAAACGGCAGCACCGTCGAGCGGTGCAACCGGAATCAGATTGAAGATCGCCAGGATCACATTGATGATCATGCCGTGAGACGCGAACAGGGCCAGAAACGCGATCGTTGAACCCCCGTGAGGAATCCCGCCGAAAACGATCCCCCGGACGAGCTCCGCCCCTTCAACCGACGATATCTTAATCAACATCAACACCGAGAACATCATCGTGGCCAGGACCATGTTGCTGATCGGGCCCGCAGCCGCCACCAACATGTGATCGCGCGGGGGATTCTTAAAGTTTCCAACGTTCACCGGCACGGGTTTCGCCCATCCGAACATGAAACCGTACTGCATCCCGATGAGGGGAAAGATGATCGTGCCCCAAAGATCGGAGTGAACGACGGGATTCAGAGAAATTCGTCCAAGATTGCGCGCCGTGGGGTCGCCCAGCCGGTTCGCCGTCCAGGCATGGGCGCACTCATGAAAGGTCAGAGATAGAAGCAGGACAATAAATTCGACAATCCCAATGAAGATGGCGTCATTCATGACTGTTCCGGATGGTAACACGGCTGTGCGGGGCCAACGTACAGGCGAGCGCGCTTCTGCGGCATTGAACAGCAGTTACGCGGCGGCCGCATTTGCTGTATAGGAGGAACAGCAATCGGCCCCGGAACAGCTGAAGTAGGCGTCTTCACTCCGTCACCGACTCCGGATCGTCCAGCCGCACCAGGTTCTCACTATTACCAGGAAATCTCACAGAACTATGGGGTGAATCGCCATCAAACATCGCTTTTACGGATAAGGGGGATACGCACCGTTTGGATTTCGTTGCCCACGAGAGTCGGGTTTGCCAGCTTGCGAAGCTTGCCTTCCGTTCCCTTGCTTGCCCTCTCAAACGTCTGCAAATGTCGAACTTTAGAGTGAGACTAGGGAACAAGAAGCTGGTGTGCAGGATTGTTCCGATTTTGGCGATGGCGTGTCTGATCACGAGTATGCCAGCCGTTCATGCTCAAGGCACGGCGTTCACCTATCAGGGACGCCTGGCAGACAATGGCGCTGCGGCGAACGGCACGTACGATTTACGATTCACCCTTTACGACGCACTCACCAGTGGAAGTGCAGTGGCGGGGCCGGTCACCAACGCGACCACCTCCGTCAGCAACGGGGTGTTCACGGTTACCCTGGATTTTGGCACGGGCGTGTTTCCCGGACCGGCGCGCTGGCTGGAGATTGGAGTCCGACCGGGTGGGAGCGCGAACGCATACACTGTCCTGACCCCGCGCCAGCCGATCACTGCTACACCCTATTCCATCACAGCCAGCACCGTGACCGGGCCGATCGATGGAAGTTTAATCAAGGTGGGTACCATCACCGGAGCGCAGCTGGCGCCTGGCGCAGTGGCGTTGCCCAGCGGCGGGCTGGTATTGTCCTCGACGGAAAATACAGCCCTGCTCAACGCCGTGTATGTCCGGCTTGGCACGATGACGACATCTGACGCCTGGCAACAGCGTGTCAATGGAACGCCCCCCACAGCGCGCTACTCTCACACAGCTATTTAGACTAGCAGCGAGATGATTGTCTGAAACGGCTACACCGGTGCCGTCTATTTGAACGACGGAGGACGCTACAATCCCGCGGCGAACAGTTGGACTCCGGTGAGTACGACTGGCGCGCCCACTGCACGCTCCTCCCATACGGGCGTATGGACGGGCAGCGAGATGATTGTCTGGGGCGGCACAAACCTTGGCGGCAACTTGGGCGACGGAGCCCGCTACAATCCCGCCGCGAACAGTTGGACACTGGTTAGCACCGCGGGCGCGCCCACTGCGCGCTCCTCCCATACGGGCGTATGGACGGGCAGCGAGATGATCGTCTGGGGCGGAGGCGGCAACAGCGGCTATTTGAACGACGGGGGACGCTACAATCCCGCAGCGAACACCTGGGCGACAGTGGGTACCAACAGCGCGCCCACTGCGCGGTCCTTTCACACCGCCGTATGGACGGCCAGCGAGATGATCGTCTGGGGTGGATTCAACGGTGCTTCTCCTTTGAACGACGGGGGACGCTACAATCCCGCAGCGAACAACTGGACGCCAGTGAGTACCAGCACCTCCCCCTCTGCGCGCGTTGGGCACACGGCGGTCTGGACAGGCAGCGAGATGATCGTCTGGGGCGGATTCAACGGCGTCAGCAGTTTTAACGACGGCGAACGCTACAATCCCGCGGCGAACAGTTGGGCTGTGGCAAGCGCCGCAGGCGCGCCCACCGCCCGCTACTCTCATACGGCCGTCTGGACGGGCAGCGAGATGATCATCTGGGGCGGAACTGGCAACGGCTTTTTCAACGATGGGGCGCGCTACACTCCCGCGACCAACAGTTGGACCGCAACGAACGCGAGCGGCGCCGCCGCCGCACGCTACGCGCACACGACAGTCTGGACAGGAAGCGAGATGATTGCCTGGGGGGGAAGAGGCAATAGCGCCTTCAACGATGGGGCACGCTACAAACCCGGAACAAACAGTTGGACAGCGCTGACCACCACCAGCGCGCCTCCCACTGCTCGCTACTCGCACACGACGATATGGACGGGCAACGAGATGATTGTCTGGGGAGGAACCAACGGCGTTGGCTATTTGAACGACGGCGGGCGCTACAATCCCGCCGCGAACAGTTGGACACCCGTAAGCACGACAGGCGCGCCGGGTGCGCGCGCCGCGCATACGGCGGTGTGGACGGGCAGCGAGATGATTGTCTGGGGTGGGGCCAGCGGCAACAGCTATTTCAACGATGGCGCGCGCTACAATCCCGCCGCGAACAGTTGGACGGCATTGGGAACGACCGGCGTGCCTGCTGCACGCTCCGCGCATACGGCAGTCTGGACAGGCAGCGAAATGATCGTGTGGGGTGGCTACAACGGAAGCCTTTTCTTTCTCTATGATGGGGCACGCTACAGTCTAACGGTGAATGGATGGACGGCGATCGCCTTCACCGTGTTCGAACCGCGCTCGCAGCACACCGCGCTCTGGACCGGTAGCGAGATGATCATCTTCGGCGGGTCCGACACTCTCAACGGCACCTATTTCAACGACGGGGCGAGATACAATCCCGCGGCAAACAGTTGGACACTTGTGGACCCCGCTGGCGGCATGTCAGGGCGCCATCAGCATACGGCAATTTGGACGGGTAGCGAGATGATCGTCTGGGGTGGATCCGACCTCAACGCCTATTTCAATGACGGATGGCGCTATAACCCCGCGTCGGATAGTTGGGCGTCCGTGAGCGCCGCGGGCGCGCCGGCTGCGCGCTCCCAGCACACGGCAGTGTGGACGGGCAGCGAGATGATTGTATGGGGCGGCAAGTCCGCCAGTAATTTTGGCGACGGGGCGCGATACAATCCCGGGGCTAACAGTTGGACCTCGGTCACGGCCATCGGCGCGCCTGGCGCGCGCTCCCAGCACACAGCAGTCTGGACGGGCAGCGAGATGATCGTCTGGGGCGGAACCAACGGCGCCAACTCTGTCAACGACACGTCGAGCTACACCCCCGGTCGTGTGATGTATCTCTACCAGCGGCCGTAAGTAAGAGAAGCGATTGAGCGGTACATCGGCCCTTCACACAGCGCCGATGTTTCTTCCAGGCGCACATGCAGGATCCCGATGTTCACGACGACCATCCCCTCATGTGCCCTGCCTTTGCAGCGTTTAAGGTTTTCCCAACATCTCTGCAAGGCGAGGCCAGTGGCGGCTTTCTTTCAGGTTTTGTGTCGTCGGATTGTTCCAGTAAATCAGCGCCAGCGGATCGCGGAACTCGATCGCTTTTTCAAACCACTCCGCTCCGATATCGAACTCCGAGCAAATCGAATGGTAGAGCATCATGCCCACGGGTACCATATGAGCTGGCGAATTCTGTATTTGCTTCGCTAGCGCTTCGGCCCGGTTGCGGTCTCCAAACCGGGCGAGTGCTCCGGCAAAGTGTCCAAGAATCTGAACATTCCATGGCGCCAGCGCATAGGCCTTTTCGAATGAATCGATCGAATCTCGAAGAGCTCCGGCATGTAGGTTGAGAATGCCCAGGCCGAAATGAGGCATCCAGATGTTTTGGTCGAGATCGAGCGTCTTCTTCACATATTGAAGCGAACGATCGTACATCTGGGCGCGAAACAGGATACCGGCGTGGTTCACCAGCCAAAACACATTAAGCGGATCCTCCTCCAAAAGGCTCTCCATCACGCGGATGGCCTCCGCGAATCGGCCAAAGAACGGAAGATATGCGAAAGCGTGCCAGAATCGAACATCGGCTGGCACGTCGGGAGCCGCCAGGGCAAGTTGGAACTGGCGCTGGGCCTCGCTCCAGTCGTAGTCGAAAGCTGCGGCGACGAAAGCCAGGAGCCCTCTCGATCGGCTGGCAGTGGGATGCAAGCTGAGTGCTTTTTCAGCCTGCATACGCACAAGAGATACAACCTCACTTCCGGGTTGCAAACCGGCAAACCATAGCATGAGGTAGTGGGTTCCCAATTGATCGTGAGGATCCGGATATTCCGGGTCTAACGCGATCGATTCTTCGAAGAAGGCTTTCGAGCGGATCATCGCTTCAGGCGTCGTCTTGAAAAGATAATGCCGTCCCTTCAGGAACGCTTCGTGGGCCTGGAAAAGCGGCCGATGACGCTGGAGCGCCGGCTTTCCCGCAAGTTGCAGTTGAAGCACCCCGGCGATGGCTGCCGCGATCTCATCCTGGACGGCAAGAGCATCGATTAGTTCGCGATCGAAGTTGTCGGACCAGAGGTGATTTCCATCGATGGAGTTGATGAGCTTCGCGGTCACGCGAACACGGTTTCCAGACCGTATCACGGTGCCTTCCAGAACAGCGCTAACACCAAGCGCATCCGCGATACTGCGAATATCCTGCGGCGTTTTTCGGAAAGCGAACGACGAGGTGCGAGCCGTCACTTTCAAATCCGAGATTCGCGCCAGCGCATTGATGATTTCTTCGGACAAGCCGTCGCTGAAATATTCATCCTCCGGTTCGGCCGAAACATTCTCGAATGGCAGCACCGCAATCGATGCCCGATCGATCATTCCTGCCGACATCCGGTGCAGGGCGGCTTTCAGTTCGCCCGCGGTGTGGTATCGATCTTCGGGTTCTTTACACAAACAGCGATTCACAATTGCAGAAAGATCCGGAGGCGCTACGAGCGACACAGGCTTAGCAGCCATGATGGTTGCGCGTGCGCCTTCCCTGCTCTCTTCATGAATCGCGCCGACGAGCATCTCGTACAGCAACACCCCAAAAGAGAAGATGTCCGAGCGGGCGTCGACACGCTTGCCGACAGCCTGTTCAGGAGACATGTATGCTGCGGTTCCGGCAATCGCGCCATTTTGGCCTGGGTCGAGGGATGCCTTTGGAGTTGAAGAATTCTCGATCCCGATCCACTCCGCCAGACCGAAGTCGAGCACTTTGACCAAACCATCGAGCTTGATCTTGATGTTGGCCGGTTTCAAATCGCAATGAACGATTCCCTTGTCGTGCGCGGCCGTCATCGCGTTAACGATCTGCCGGGCGATATGGAGCACTTCGGGCAACGAAATAGCGCCTTGCCTCAGTCGATCCTTTAGAGTCGGGCCTTCCACCAGTTCCATGACAAGGTAATTGGGCCCCACGTCGTAGATATGACAAATGTTGGGATGGTTGAGCGCAGCGGCCGCGCGGATTTCCACCGAGAAACGATCCCCGAAGGTATCGCTGGAGATTTTGATTGCCACCTCGCGACCCATTCGTGGGTCCCGGGCCCGGTAGACCGCGCCCATGCCTCCCGCTGCCATGAATGAGACAATCTGGTAAGGGCCAACCTGGTGTCCGGGTTCGAGTGGCGGCTGAACGATCAGATGGGCGGCCGCGGCCGCCCATGGTTTCCCGCTTGACACATCGTGATGATGCGCGAGCAACGAGGTGATTTCGCGATGTAAATCGGAATCGCCGCCGCAGGCTTCACGCAAATACGCGTCCCGTCCGTCAGGCTCGCGCTGAAGAGCGTCCTGGAACAAGGACTCGATTCGAAACCATCGGTCCTCGTCCGATTCATTCATTTGCCAACTCGCGGCGCAGCCAGGCGCGCGCAAAATTCCAGTCGCGAATTACAGTGTTCGTACCAATGCCCAGGGCTTTCGCTGTCTCGTCAATACTTAGTCCTCCGAAAAGCCGCATTTCCAGGACGCGGCACTTCCGTGGATCCACCTCGGCCAGGCGTTGCAGCGCGAGGTCCACCGCGATGACTTCATCCAACTGATCGGATCCAAGTATTACGGCATCATCAAAATGAACGTGAACGGCCGCGCTGCCGTGTTTCGGCCGCCGCCGGCGCCGCGCATAGTCAACCAGGACGTGCCGCATGACCTGCGAAGCCAGAGCAAAAAAGTGAGCCCGGCTCTGCCAGTCGATGTTTTGATCGGGCAACAGACGCAGAAACGCTTCCTGGACCAATGAGGAGGGTTGTATTGAGTGGTCTTTTCGCTCGCCGGCTAAATGGCGTCGAGCAAGCAGCCGTAATTCCGCCCGGATTAAGGGAAACAGACCGTCCAGAGCGGCTTGGTCTCCCTTCCGCCATTTCCGAAGGAGTTTCGTCAGGTCCTGTGATGTGACGGCACTGTCGGAGGATTGAATCGCGTCCGCTCTCACGCGAGTGATCATAGCAAAAACAAGGTTTTTTGAGGCTTCAAGGGCTGGAGAAAGGGATTTCCGGGGAAAGGTTCAGCATACCCGCAAGCTCAGGCCAGCGTGAACTCTCTCTAATGGCGGACGTCAGCGGATTCCGGACGTAAACGAGTACCGAGGGATCGCGCACTTCGATGGATTTAACAAACCAGTCCGCTGCGGATTCGGCGCGGGAACATATGGAATGGTACAAAGCCATGCACATGGGAACGGAGTAGGGCGCCTGTATCTGTTCAACCAGGCGCTCGGCACGATTCTCGTCTCCGCTCAGCGAAAGCGCTCCCGCCAGTTGCCCGACGATCTGCGGATTCCATGGGGCGGATGTGTACGCCCTTTCCAGTGCGGCGACGGCCTCCGGCAGTTTCCGCAGACCAAGGTAATTGGCGCCAAGACCAAGATAACCAACCCAGTAACTTTCGTCGATCTCCAGAACCTTTCGGGTCTCAAACAAAGACCGTTGGAAATCCCCTTTGATGTGGAATACACCAGCCAGATTGATTCGCCAGAAAACATTCAGTGGATCCAGTTCGAGCGCCTTCCCCAGTTGCTCTACGGCTTCATCGAAGCGGCCCCACAGCGGCAGGTATGAGAAGGCGTACCAGTACCGCACGTCACCGCTAACAGATCTCGCGGCTAGTGCAAGCCGGAATTGATTCTCCGCCTCGGTCCAGTCGTAGTCGTGAGCGGCTGCCACAAAACCTAACAGAGCATGCGGCCGCGGCAAGGATGGGTCCAGGGTTAGCGCTCGATGTGCTTGCGAGCAAACGAGAGGCACCATATCTTTCGCTCCGCAGACGCCGGCGAGGCAGAGGAACAGGTAGTGATTGCCGAGTTCATCGTGCGGATCCGGATAATCAGGATCGAGAGTAATCGCTTCCTCAAAACATTCCTTCGCCCGCTTCAGTGCGTGCGGCGTAATTTTGAGGAGGTAGTGCCGCCCCTTCAGCAGAGCTTCATAGGCCGGAAACCTGGGTGTATAGCGAGCGGCCGGCGAGCGGATTGCGGTGATCTCTACCTTTAAGGAATTGGCAATGGCGGTGGCAATGTCATTCTGGACTGCGAAAATGTCAGCTGTCTCCCGATTATAAGTATCCGACCATACTGGATAGCCATCGATTGCGCTGATCAATTGCGCGGCGACGCGGATTCGACTGCCGGATCGTCGCACGCTGCCCTCGAGAATCATTCCAACGCCAAGCGTCTGAGCAATCTGGCGGATATCTTGCTGAGCGCCACGAAAAGCAAACGACGAGGTGCGCGCCGTCACTCTCAGGGCTGGCACGCGCGCCAGTGCGTTGATAATTTCCTCCGCAAGGCCGTCACTAAAGTAATCGTCTTCCGGTTCAACGGTCAGGTTCGCGAACGGCAACACGGCAATCGAGGGCTGCTCCGCATCGGCCGCGGAGATTCGTTCCAGAGCGGCCCTCAGTTCAGCGACGGACTGGAATCGTTCGCCGGGCTCCTTCCTTATGCACCGCGCCACAATGGCAGCAATGCTTTGTCGAGAATCTTCCTTGACGGAGGTCAGGGCCCGAAGTATCTCCTCCAGCACGAGACCAAATGAAAAGATGTCGGATCGGGCATCCAAGGCTCTGCCCTCAGTTTGTTCCGGAGACATGTAGTCTGCCGTTCCGATTGCGCCCTCAGAACTCTGGTCGGCGAGGGAGGCGGCACCCTGGGGACCGATCCACTCGGCAAGACCAAGATCCAGAACCTTCACGGAACCGTCCGGTTTGATTTTGATATTTCCCGGCTTAAGATCGCAGTGAACAATCCCTTTCTCGTGTGCCGCTGCCAGGGCACCGGCGACCTGTTTGGCAACGGTCAAAAGTTCTGTTGGCAGCAGGGGACCTTGCCGCAAGCGCTCTGCAAGAGTCAATCCCTCTACCATCTCCATGACCAGATAGTTGGGACCGACATCGTACAGATGACAAATGTGGGGATGATTCAGCGCCGCTGCTGCCCGAACTTCTAGTGCAAAGCGGTCGCCGAAACTGTCGGTGGAAATCTTGATGGCCACTTCGCGGCCCATTCGCGGATCGCTCGCTCGATAGACCGCGCCCATGCCTCCAGCCGCCAGGAAGTCGACGATCACGTAAGGGCCCAGCCGGTGGCCGGGCTCCAGCAAGGGAGGTTTGATGATCAGTTGGGCGGTGGCGGTGGGTTAGGACGTTCTGCTTGGTAGATCATGGTGATGAGACAGTAACGACGTGACTTTTCGCTGCAGCTCC
>Ga0134121_10000821_pt1 | contig 32156 bp, 26 predicted proteins | sample KB301_FD_96463 | JGI IMG/M metagenome (GOLD analysis project Ga0134121, IMG submission 96463) | Terrestrial soil microbial communities without Nitrogen fertilizer from Kellogg Biological Station, Michigan, USA - KB3-0-1 | ecosystem: Environmental > Terrestrial > Soil > Unclassified ...
CCTTCGCTCCCTCCTTGCCATTCCACACCTCGTAGTGCCAGTGCTCCAGGGGCTGCACGATGTCGTGATAGGTCGCTTCCAGATGGTCGCCCGCCACCGCCACCTTGAGCAGGCCGTAGCCCGGGTGCTCGTAATCGCCGGCATACTCCGTGAGCTTGTGGGCCGGCTTCGTGCCCGGCTTGCGTACCGTCTGCTTCTTCGCCTTGGCCTCTTTGCGGGTCTTCTTCCCCTCCTCGCGCTTGGCGAGGTCCTGACCGTTCCAATCGATAGGATCGAGCTTCAGCAACCGGTCCGCAGTATGGCGCATGAGCCGCTCGGGCACGCCGGAACCGTCCTGGTTGGTGAGGATCACCATAGCGAGGTCGTCCTGGGGAAAGAGCGTCACCAGGGCCGAGAAGCCGTCGATGTTGCCACCATGCTCCACGCAAGTGTGGCCGCGATAGCCAAACACCCCCCAGCCGAGAGCATAGGCGGTGGGCGTGATTTCCGGCCGCTCCGAGGGCGCTCCTACCACCATCTGCGGCGCGTGGATGTCTTCCAGCGTGGCCTTGCCGATGATCTGCCGGCCCTCCAGCTTGCCGTCCGATAAATGGACTTTCAGCCACTTCGTCATGTCGTTCACCGACGAGTTGATGGAGCCGGCGGGACCGATGAGGTCGATGTTGCGGAAAGGCATCTGCTTGATCGTCTCCGTGTCCTGGTCCTCCCGGTAGGGGAGGGAAAAGTCGGCGGACTTCTGCGACTCGGCGACGGAGAAGTTCGTATGGGTCATCCCCAGCGGCTGGAAGATGCGCTCACGGACGTTGTCCTCCCAACTCTTGCCGGTGACCGCTTCCACCAGATAACCGGCGGTCAAGAACATCAGGTTGTTGTACTGCCACTTGGCGCGGAGCTGCTCGTTCGGCTCCAGGTAACGAAGCCGGTCGACGAGATCCTTGCGGGTGGAAACGTTGTTGTTGTACCAGAGGAGGTCGTGTCGAGGCAGCCCCGAGCGATGGGTCACCAGGTCGCGCGGAGTGATCATAGTCGTGGTTTGCGGATCGTACATCTGGAAGCCGGGGATGAAAGTGCGCACCGGCTTGTCCCAGTCGACTTTTCCTTCGTCCACCAGGGTGCCGATCGTGAACGTGGTAAAGGCCTTGGTCGAGGAGCCGATGGCAAACAGCGTGTCCGGTGTCACCGGCAGCTTCTTGTCCCGATCGCGATAGCCGAAACCCTTGGCATAAACCACCTCGCCGCCTTTGACGATGGCGATTGCGAGGCCCGGCACCTTCCAATCCACGAGCATCTTGTCGACGAATGCGTCATAGCCGGCGAGGGTATCCTTCGCGGCCTCGGCCGGAGCCGCCGCGCGCGCCAGCTTGAATGGGAATTTGCCGCCCCCTTGCTCGAAGTCGCCGGCGATCTTGTCGCCGCTCAGGACGCCGTGAAACGTGGGCGAACCGGGCACGCCCTGAATTTCAAAGGAGACGTTGACGCCATCCAGCTTGATGCCGATCAGCGGAAGATCTTTGGCGTTCTGAAGGGGGATCGAGATATCCCCCGTCCAGGCTCCGCCCTCGCCCGCCTTGAAATCGACGTCGATTCCCAGCTTCGTACCGGGGATCTCAATCGAGCCTTCCCAATGGCCCGCAAGCCCGGCCTCCGCCGCCAGGGCGGCCATCGGGATCATCACGAACATCCACAAAGCGGCGATGGCCGCGGAAAGCTTCCGTCGGAACAACATGGTCAACCCTCCTTGGGTGGTGGGAAACGGCAAATCACTGGCTCTTGATACGTGGCGGGAGGCGAATGGTTACGCGCGCGGAGGTCGATGGCCGGCCGGCGATAGACTGCGCGGATGGAGATCCGCCCTTATGAGCCGCGAGACCGCGCCGCGGTGCGTGAGGTCTGCCGCGCCACCGCCTACGACGGCGATGGCGCCGCTCTTCTCGATCCGCGGCTCTTCACCGACTTGATGACGCGGGCCTGGACCGACTTCGGCGCTGGTCCTCTCTGGGTGGTCGAGCAGAATGGCGCCGTGCAAGGCTACCTCGCGGGCTGTTTCGATCTACGCCGTTTCGCCTGGCTTCAGGCCTGGTGCGTGGTGCCGCCGGCCGTCGCCCGGGCGCTCGGCGCCGGTCTCCTCTTCCGGCGTGCCTTCCGGCGGCTCCTGGCCGGCCTGCCTCGCTTCCTCGTCGCCAGCCGCGGCGGTCCGCGCCTGGAGGATTATCCGAGCGAGCTTCATATCGACCTTCTGCCGCCGGTGCAGGGGCAGGAACTGGGCACGCGGTTGATAGAGATCTTCTTGAAAGAGGCGTCGCGCCTGGGTGTGCCGGGGGTCCACGCCACGGTCTACGAGGAGAACGAGGGGGCCCGGCGCTTCTTCGAGCATCTGGGATTCCAGCCGCTGGGGCGCCGGCCCGCCTTCCGGCCGCCGCCCGCGGACGGCCGCATGGAGTGGAAGATCGTGTATGGCCGGAAAATCGACAGGTAGAGGGCTGGCGCTGCTCGTCCTGGCGGGCGTGGCGGTGTATCTGGCGGTCTGGCCCCACGAACTGGGGCACGCCGTCGTGGCCTGGCTTCTGGGCTGCAAGGCGGACGGTTGGCGCACCGGCACGCGCTGGTTTCTCTGGGGGAGCCAGGGAGGGGCGATCGATTTCGCGTGTCTGGCCCGGAGAGGGAGGACCGCCCTGGCCCTCACTGAACTGGCCGGTATCGCGGTGAATCTCGTCCAGATCGCCCTGGCCCCGATTCTTGGCGCCTGGTGGCGGCCGGCGGGAAAAGCGCAGACATGGTGGCTCGCTGGGACTCTCCTCTGGGCCTTGGCCAACTACGCGGAAGCCTTCTCCTATCTCGTTCTCAACACGCTCTGGCTGAAGTCCGACATGGCCGGCGTGGCGGCCTCCACCGGGATCTCGCGCTGGACGTGGTTCGTGGCGGGGCTGCTGGGCGCCGGGCTGGTTGCGTACGGGCTGCTGCCGGTGGCAAGGAAGGCGGCCGCCGCGCTCGCCGGTCCGGGCGGATCGCCTCGGTTCTATCTGGGATTCTTCCTGTTCTATACGGTGGGAGTGGGGTTGGTCGCGGCGGTGAATCGGGTGCTTTTGGGATAGGGAGTGGATGATCTCTTTGATTCGCCCCATGAATCTCCCGTCTCAGGGCGTAGCCGAAAACTTGGGAATGACGCCCGAGAAGCGGACGATTTCCTGGGGCCTCACCTTGAGCCGTCGTGATGGTGCCGTAGCACCGACCTCGCGGCGTGGTAGCCGCACATGCCGTGCACACCTCCGGTGGGCGGGGTGCTCGCCGAGCAGAGGAAGACCCGCGGATCGGGCGTGGCGTACGGATCGAGCAGGCCGACGGGGCGGGTGAAGAGCTGCCCGAGGGTGGCGGCGCCGCCGTTGATGTCGCCTCCCACGAGGTTGGGATTGTAGGCTTCGAGCTGGGACGTGTTCCGGGTGTGCCGGGCCAGGATCAGGTCCCGGAAGCCGGGTGCGAAGCGCTCGATCTGCCGCTCGATGACCTCCGACTTGTCGACCGTCGAGCCATTGGGCACGTGGCAGTAGGCCCACCCCGTGTGCTTGCCGGCCGGGGCGCGGCTGTCGTCGAAGACGCTCGCCTGGCCCACCAGGACGAACGGCCGGTCCCATTCCTTCCCCGCGAAAGAGGCCCGCTCCGAGGCGGCGATCTCCTCCAGGGTGCCGCCGACGTGAACCGTTCCGGCCCGGCGGCACTCCTCGGCTTTCCAAGGAATCGGCCCCGAGAGCGCCCAGTCCATCTTGAAGACCCCCGGGCCATAGCGATACGTCTCCAGTCGACGGCGATAGCGGTCAGGCCAGCGCAGGCCGTCCAGCTTCAGCATCTGGGCCGGCGTGAGGTCGAAGAGGTAGGCCTGGGCGCGAGGAAGCTCGTCGACCGAGCGCACGAGCCGGCCGGTGTGGATGCGCCCGCCGGCTTCCCGCAGAAGGCTGGCGAGGGCGTCGGAGATCTGTTGGGCGCCTCCCACGGGCTGGGGCCAGCCCACGGAGTGGCCGGTGACTCCCAGCAGCAGGCCGAAAGAGGCGGTTGGAATGTTCTCCAAGGGGAGGAACGAGTGCGCGGCGACGCCGGCGAAAAGCGCCCGGGCGCGGAAGCCGCGGAAACGTCCGCGGGCGAATCCGGAGGCGGAGCGCAGGCCGCGCAGGCCGAACCCTGCCATCTGGAATGGGTGCCGGGGCCAGTGAAACGGCGCCAGCAGGTCGGGCGCGAGCCCCTCCCAGGACGCGGCGAGCGGCCGGAAGATGCGGTCCCAAGCCCGTGCGTCCGCACTCTCGTGGAAGCTCACGCCGGTCTCCTTCGTCCCCCGTGCGAGAACGGCCGCCGTGCCGTCGTCGAACGGGTGAGCCAGGGGAAACGGCGGATGAATCCACCGCAACCCGTGCTGCTCCAGAGGAAGGCCGGAGAGGAAGGGGGAGCCGACGGCCAGGGGATGGATCGCCGAGCAGACGTCGTGCACGAAGCCCGGGAGCGTCAGCTCCGCCGACCGCGCGCCGCCCCCGACGGTCTCCGCCGCCTCGAAGAGCTCGACCGACCATCCCGCCTGAGCCAGGGCGACGGACGCCGCCAGGCCGTTCGGCCCCGCTCCGACGATGACCGCGTTCCGTTCCATGCCGACCGCGAGGATACTACGGTCTGCCTGAAGACCAGCCCGCGACCTTGTGTTACATTCGCCGGACCATGAAGACCGTTTCCCAAACTGATCTCAGACGCCGCAGCAGCGAGATCCTGGGTAGGGTAGAGTCCGGCGAGCAACTCACAATTACCGTCAAAGGCCGGCCGGTGGCAGTGATTGGACCCTGTCCGCTTCGACAGTGGGTTCCAAGGGAGGAATTCGTGAAAATCTTGAGGACACACGATCCGGATCCGACCTTCTACGAGGATGCCCGATCCTTGAACGATGTGATCCAGGGTTCTTTCGATCCCGACAAGGATTGATTGAGACCTCAGGTACGAAGCCAATCCCATGGCCAACCCGTCAACTCCAGCCCTTGAGCCCAGCGCTCACCTCGACACTTTCTGCCGCGACTCTTTGCCGCCCCCGGAGCTGTGGCCCCGGATGATTTTCTCCGGCGTGCCGGAGCTGGCATATCCGCCGCGGCTGAATTGCGTCGTCGAGCTTCTCGACGCCCGGATCGCGGCGGGAGACGGAGAGCGGACGGCGATCGTTTCCCCGAGCGGGCGGTGGAGCTATCGTGAGCTTCAGGCGAATGTGAACCGCATCGCGCACGTGCTGGTCGAGGACCTGGGACTGATTCCGGGGAACCGGGTGCTGCTGCGCGGGCCCAACACTCCGATGCTGGCGGCCTGCTGGCTGGCGGTGGCGAAGGCGGGCGGAGTCGTCGTGTGCACCATGCCCATGTTGCGGGTGCGCGAGCTGACCTATATCGCCGACAAAGCGCGGATCCGCCTTGCTCTCACCGATTCGCGCATCGCCGCGGAGTGCGAGCAGGCGATGCGCACGAAAGCCGACGGCTCGACACGTGAAGGGTCACGCGTCGTCCAATTTCAGGGCGACGGCGGCGACGGCCCCCTCGAAGCCCTGATGCGGAACAAACCCACGGATTTCTCCGCTTGCGACACCGCCGCGGACGACGTCGCGTTGATCCTCTTTACTTCGGGCACCACGGGCCAGGCCAAGGGCACCCTGCATTTCCATCGTGACGTCCTGGCGGTGAGCGATTGCTTTCCGCGCTACGTGCTGAAACCCACGGCGGACGACATCTTCTGCGGCTCGCCGTCGCTCGCCTTTGCTTATGGCGCCGGTGGTTTGCTGTTCTTTCCCTTGCGTTTCGGCGCTTCGGCGCTGTTGATCTAACAGCCTTCAGCGGTGAACCTGTTGCAAGGCATTCAGGATCATCGCGCGACGATCTGCTTCACCGTGCCGACGGCGTACCGCGCCATGTCGGGGCTTGTCGCAGGCTACGATCTCACCAGCCTGCGCCGGTGCATTTCGGCGGGGGAGACGTTGCCGGCCGCGACGTTCGAGGCCTGGCAAAATGTCACGGGCATCGAGATCATCGACGGCATCGGCTCCACCGAAATGCTGCACCAGTTCATCAGCACGTCGGACGGCGAGATCAAGCCGGGGTCCACAGGCAAGGCCGTCCCGGGCTACGAAGCGAAGGTCGTGGACGACAATGGCGATGGAGTGCCCGCCGGCGTGATCGGCCGGCTCGCCGTCTGTGGTCCGACCGGCTGCCGCTATCTCGCCGATCCCGAGCGGCAGCAGCAATACGTGCAGCACGGCTGGAACCTCACGGGCGACGCCTATCTTCGGGATGCGGAAGGCTACTTCTGGTACCAGGCGCGGACCGACGACATGATCGTTTCGTCGGGTCACAACATCGCCGGCCCGGAAGTGGAGAGCGTGCTGCTGCATCATCCCAAAGTGAAAGAGTGCGGGGTGGTCGGCGTGCCGGACGAGGAACGGGGACAGATCGTCAAGGCCTTCGTGATCCTGAACCCGGGGACGGAGCCCAGCGCCGAGACTGCCAAGGAGCTCCAGGAGCACGTCAAGCTCCACATCGCGCCCTACAAATATCCCCGCAAGATCGAGTTCGTTGACACCCTGCCGCGCACGGAGACGGGAAAGCTTCAACGCTTTCTCCTCCGGCGGAAGGGCTGACCGAAAAACTCTTCCCATGCTCTTTTCGTACAGAGGGCATGACGATCCAGGTCGCTCTCGTCGAGGACCAGCCCCTCACCCGCCAGGGTCTCACGGCTCTCATCGGCGGCACGCCCGGTTTCGGTTGCGCCGGGGCTTGGCGGACCTGCGAGGAGATGCTCGCCCGGCTGCCCGAAACTCGCCCGGACGTCCTCCTGCTGGACATCGGCCTGCCCGGGATGTCCGGCATCGACGGCGCGCGCCGGGTGCGGGAGGTCCTCTCCAATCTCCCCATCCTCATGCTTACCGTCCATGAGGACAACGAGCGGGTCCTCGAAGCTCTCTGTGCCGGAGCCTGCGGTTATCTGGTGAAGAAGACTCCGCCGGCCCGGCTTCTCGAAGCCATTCGGGAGGCTCATGAGGGGGGATCGCCCATGAGCTCCCAGATCGCCCGCCGCGTCGTGGAGGTGGTTCGCACCCTGCGGGTCGAAACCTCGCCCGAGGCCACCGACGAGGATGGTGATCGCCTCACCCTGCGCGAGCAGGAGATCCTCCGCGGCCTCGCCGCTGGAAACACCTATCAGACCGCCGCCCGCAGCCTCGGCATCAGCACGGACACCGTGCGTTTCCACATCCGCAACATCTATCGGAAGCTCCAGGCCCACTCGCAGTCCGAAGCCGTGGCAAAAGCTCTGCGCCGGGGCCTTCTATGACTGATCCGCACGGAGCGAGACTGCATGATCGTGCAGGTGGTCTTCCTTCGCAGGCTGTCAACCGTCTCATCATGCGGCTTTTTCGCGCGCTCCTTTCCCGGCAGACTCCAGCCATGGAAAGCAGTACCAACTTACGCGAAAGGAGCTGTTTCAAGATGAAAAGGTCCACCGTGCTTCGCCTGCTGTGCCTCGCCCTGCTCGCCGCTCTGGTCTCCTTTGGCACCTTCAACGTCACGGCTCAGCCGGCCCAGGCATTGACGTGCTCTCCGACGTTCTTCGGCTGCACGTTCGATCACATCGAGGACTTGGGCAATGCGATCTGCTGCAGCTACATCTGCCCCAACGGTCACACGAGATTAGGTGTCTGCGAACAGAAATAGGAGATCATGACCCTTCATTTCGGTAGATCGGCTGGAAGGCTCGCGGCGCTGGCGTTGGCCGGCGCCGCTTTCTTTCCTTCCACGTCGGGAGCCTACCTGCTGTTCCAGCCGAATCCGACGCTGCGCGGCGCGACGTTGGACGCGGAAGGCTGCGACGACGCGGGCCCTGGTTCCGAGTCCGGCGAAGAGCTTTCTCTGGGGCATGCAGGGAAGGAGGAGGTCTCCAAGAAGGGTTGGCGTGCCCACTCGTCCTGGACTCTTTCCTCGGCGTTTGGATACCATATCGTTCCCCTGAGCGACGGCGAGGGAGAAGAGCTTTATCTGGGCACTCCGGATTCGGGGGGGCTGCGCTTTCAGGCGGACAAGCGGGAATCTCTGCCTTCGGTTTCGGTGGACAACGGGCCTTTCCATCTACGAGTCAACGCACGCTCCGCCCGGATTTCTCGCGACTCCGTGAGGGAGCGCCAGGCCCGGCCGCTTGGCGCGCGGCTGACCGGCGTGCACGTCTTCCAGAACCGGCAGCCTCTGCCCGCACCGGAAACCGCCGCGCCTGTCAGCAAGGATCAAAACGGTTTTACCTTTTCTTTCAAGAGGATCGATCTCGGGGCTCGCGACAGGAGGTTCAGCTACCAGCTCAAGGGGTGGGATCCCGACTGGATCGAGACCAGGAGGTGCTTGGCGAGCTATCCCGATCTTCAGCCCGGCAAACCCTACCATTTCGAAGTACGTGCAATGAACAAGGCCGGCCTCTGGAGTGAGCCCACAGGGGTCACGCTCCAGGTGATCGCGCCCTGGTGGCGCCGGCTCGACGGGCTCGGCCTGGCCGCGGCAGGGCTTATCCTGGCAGGGGGGCTCTTCGCCGCCGCCCGGGCGCGCCGGCTCTTGCATGTGGAGCGCCTGCGTACCGCCATCGCCGCCGATCTCCACGATCAGGTGGGGGCCGGCCTCACGGACATCGCCATCCTCTCCGAAGTGGCCGCCTTGAAAACCGGCGATCTGCCGGAACTTTCCCGCGTCGCCGCCACCGCCCGCGAGCTGGTGGACGGACTGGGGGATATCGTCTGGCTGGTCAACCCGCGGCAGGACTCCCTGTACGAGCTCTTCCTGCGTCTCAAGGACTCGTACGCGGAGCTGTTCGCCCACGCCGGAGCGCAGCTCGAAGTGGGGGACCTCTCACCTTTCGAAGGAGCCCGCCTGCCCATGACCTACCGGCAGGATCTCCACCTTCTTTTCAAAGAGGCCTTGCGCAACGCCCTGCGCCACAGCGGCTGCCACCAAGCCGGGCTGACCGTCAACCTGCATCGCCGCCACCTCGAAGTCGAGCTGCGCGACGACGGCCGGGGTTTCGATTCCGCTCAACGAAACGGCAGCGGCGAAGGCTTGGAAAGCATGCGCCGCCGTGCCGTGCGACTCGGCGGGAAGCTTGCTATCGATACTTCTTCGGAAGGGACGGTGGTGCGATTCGTGGGGAAGTTGCCGTAAACTCGGATTCTTTATCAGTCCAACCGCCCCGCCGCCGTCTCCCGGTCCAGCACTTCCAGGGTCTGATAATACAGAGCGTCCGCCTCCTCTCGGCTGTTGCCGATGGCGGTGAGGCCCAGCTTTCCGAACTCGGAGACGGCGCCGATGAGGTGGAAGAGGACTCCGGAGTCCGTCGCCAGGCTGTAGTGGAGGCGGTTCTCGGTGAGGATGTCGATCACGTCCTCGGGGAGCAGGCCGCGGTAGGCCTCGGAACGCAGGTTGTCGGTCGCCCGGTAGTATTTGGCGTTTCCCGCGTGAGAGAAGAAGAGCCCCGTCTCGCGGTCTAGCTTGCCGCCGGTGAGGAACTGGAGGGCGAGATAGGGGTGGGTTGTGCCGCCCATCCGCAGGTTGATCTCCAGGGCCGCCAGATTCCAGGGTACGCTGGGCTCGTCGCGCCAGAGCAGGAAGTCGACGGCAAAGCGGCTGACGACGCCGTAAGTGGCGAGGACCTCGCCGATTCGCTGCGCGTGCTCCTGGATGGGCAACCGGTACTCGTTGCGCGCCGGGAAGCTGCAGCCGAGGAAAACCTGATCGGACGGGCCGCCCAGAATCTGGTCGTGGGTGGAGATGGGCACCACGTCGCCGCGCGGGCTGATGCGGAGCTGCGCGCTGGGAGAAACCTTCTCATGGGCGTCGATGAACTCTTCGACGATGCCGCCCATGCGGGCGAACTTGTCGAAGAACTCCTCGACGGTCTCGTTGACGACCGGCAGCTCGATGCGCTGCAAGGCTTCCCGCACCGCCGCCCGGCCGCCCGCTTCCGGGTAGCGAAAGATGGCGTTGCCCTCGCCCGAGAAGCTGTCGTTGAGCTTGACGACGGCGCGCCGCATTCCCGGCCGCCGCGCCGCGAGCTCGACGAGGGATTCCTCGACCTCCGCCCGGCCGTGGAGATCCTCGAAACCCTCGGGCAGAGGCACTCCAGCCTGACGGAACACCTTGCGGCTGCCCGATTTGGTGCCGAGATGGGCGAGGTCGGGATCGCAGCCGTTGAGCGGAATGCCGAGCAGCACGGCGAGGCGCCGCTCGGCCGGCGTCGAGTTGAAGACGGTGAGATAGGCGCGCGAGGGATCGTGGATGCCCTCGCGGATGCGTTCGATCAGGCGCGGACGGTCGAGGATCTTCTGGGTGAGCGAGCGCGGCGAGGCGTCGTAGGCGCAGAGGAGCGTCAGACGCGAGCGGGCGTGGCTCGCGGGAATCCCGGCCAGAAGCTGGAAGTAATAGTCCAGGATCAGCGGGTGCACCGGCTGCGAGGTGACGTACACCACCCGCGCCCGCGGATTGCGCAGCCGGATCAATAGAAAGAGCAGCCGCTCTTCATAGAAACTCGCACCGTCGATCTTTCGCAGCTCGCTCTGATCGAGGGTCATGGATGGCACGACGACCGAGGTGTGAGGCTCCTCGTCGCGCATCATGAGCGCTTCCCAGACCTCCTGGAGGCGGGGCTGGATCTCCCGGAACCTGGCGAGCTCGGCCTCGGAAGTGAGGTCGGCGGCGAAGGGGGGTTGCGGAGTCATCGTTCTTGAGCGGATCGGTCAGCCGCCCGCCGCCGCACCGTCGATCAGGGGATCTTCCCGCAGGCCGGCGTGGAATCCCAGCGATTCGGTTCGCAGCCGCATCTGCCGGCGAAGATGGAAGCGCAGCGGCTGGAGCAGGGTGTAGTCCGAGGTCAACCGGAGCCGGGCGTCGGAATCCTCATCGGGATAGGAGCGCGTCATGGCCTCCCGGCGCTCCGCCACCCACTGGGGGGTCACTTCACCGCGCTCGAGCAACTGCTCCAGAATCAGAAGCTGGCGCGCGCGGTCCACGATCTCGGGATGGTGGTTGACGCCGAAGACCCGCGGCATACCGCCTGGGTCGCGCGCGAATTCGAGCATCGTCAGCGCCTCCCCCTGGGGGCCGCCGACGCCCTCGGTCTCCCAGCCGATGGGCATGACGCCGGAGGGGAACGCCCCGGGTCGCGGAATCAGGTCGAAGAAGCGGCTGTCGAGGATGCGTAGCCGCCGGTCGTCCGCCAGCTCTTCGCCGAAGCGGCGAAACCAGGGATGGTCTCCGGATTCGAGGTCGAGCACGTTTTCCAGCACGCCGGCGCTCTTGCCCCCTTTTTCCGGGCCGCGGAAGACCGGCTGGGCGATCCCCGACCAGTGGCAAAGCACGCCGAAGGTGTGGCAGACGGCGAGCAGAGCCGCGCTCTCGTCGTCGAGAATGCGATCGAACAGGCGGTAGAGCGGCGCTTGCCACGAGGGGTCCTCGCGGATGCCTTGGCTGTACTGGGAGGCGCCGTCGTTGGCGTGCGGATCGAGATGGCCCGGGCCGCCCGTGCCAAGGTAGAGGGAGAAGCGTCCGCCCGGCGGGTCGGGGATCATCCCGGCGCGGCGCACGTCGAAAGACACCGCCCGGACGTGGACGCCCGTCTCCTGGGCGACCGGCAGCATCTCGCACGCGGCGTCGAGCAGGCCATGGACGAGGCAGTCGTGGCCAAGGTTCGGCCAGCCGTGGTTCATGTCGAGCACGGCGATATCGACGAAGTGGGGATCGGCGGGAGGCAGATCCTCCGGCCGTTCGACGCGGACGTAGTCGAAAGCGCCGCAGGGCGCGTCGGCGGGGCGGCCTGAACCGCAGAACTGGGCGCCCCCGGGCAGCTTGTGACGGCAAAGGTATGACATGGCCGGTGTCAGATTAACAGGTATCCAGGGCAGGGCCAAACTGGCATCATCTCTCCGACGGCCCCTTCCAGCCCGGCCCGCGCAGAACCTTGCCCGGCAGCGCGCCCGTCATCTTGCCGCCGTCGATCACGAGCACGCCGTTGACCAGCACATACTCCATTCCCTGGGATAGTTGATTGGGATTCTCGAACGTCGCGGCGTCGCGCACGGTCTCCGGATCGAAGACCACGACGTCGGCCCACATCCCGGCCTTGAGCACGCCGCGGTCGGCGAGGCGCAGGCGGGCGGCGGGGAGGGAAGAGAACTTGCGGATGGCATCCTCCAGGCTGAGCTTCTTCTCTTCCCTCACGTATTTGCGCAGAATACGCGGGAAGGTCCCATAGGCCCGCGGATGCGGGTGCTGCTCGCCCAGCAGGCCCTCCGTCGAGGCGCCCTCGGAATCGTTGTTGATCGAGACCCAGGGCTGCGCCAGGGCCAGCGCCACGTCCGGCTCGGACATGGCGAAGACGGCGACGCCCGTGAACGCTTCATCCTGAATGAGGATGTCGAACAGCTCGTCGATCGGGTCCTTGCCCTGGAGCTTCGCGGCCTCGGCCAGGGTCTTGCCGACCAGGGGCTTGAGCGCCGGAGCGTGCAGCGAGCAGAGGAGGATCGCCTCGGGTCCGGGGATCTCGTGCCATTCGTTGTCCCACGCCGAGGAGGGAGTCTCCATGTCCTTGCGAATACGCGCCCGCATCGCCGGATCGCGCAGCCTCTCGATGAGCTTCACGGTGCCGCCGTCGTGGGCCCAGGGGGGCACGAAGGCGGAGAGGCTGTTGTACCAGGCGGGATAGGCGTAGGTGTCCGCCGCGACGTCGACGCCGGCATGGCGGGCCGCTTCGATTTTCGCCACCACCTCGGGCATGCGGCCCCAGTTCGTCTTGCCCGCGACCTTGAGGTGCCAGATCTCGACCGGGATGCGGGCCTCGCGGCCGATGCGGATCGCCTCGTCGAGAGCCGGGAGGATGGCGTCCCCCTCGCTGCGCATGTGGGAGGCGTAGATGCCGCCGTAGCGCGCCGCCTCGGCGGCGAGGGCGATCAGCTCCTCGGTCTTCGCGTACGGAGCGGGCGGATATTGCAGCGAGGTCGAGACGCCGACGGCGCCCTGCTCCATGGCCTCGCGCACCAGGGCGCGCATCTGGTCGAGTTGGGCCGGGGTGGGCTGCTTGTCGTCGTCGCCTAGAACCATCCGCCGCACCTGCGTGGCGCCGACGTAGTCCGCGACGTTGATGCCGATTCCCTGCTTTTCCAGACGGGAGAAGTACTCGCCGTAGGTCCGCCAATCCGCGGTGAGATGGAGGTGGTCATAGCCTTGCCTGTCCGCCTTGACGAGCGCGTCGGACTGCGGCGCGGCGGAGCCGCCCTCACCGGTGATCTCGGTGGTGATCCCCTGATAGATCTTCGACGGCAGGCGCGGCTCGACGAGGATCGTCAGCTCCGACTGGCCCAGCATGTCGATGAACCCAGGCGCCACCACCTTGCCCGCGGCGTCGATCGTCCTCTTTGTCTGCACCGCCGCGTCGAGATGGCCGATGGCGGTGATGCGGCCGCCGCGGACGCCCAAGTCGCCCGCGTACCAGGGCGAGCCCGTGCCGTCCACGATCCGGCCATTGCGAATCACCAGGTCATAAGGTCCCGGCTGGGCCGCGAGACTCGTCGCGGACAGCAGCACCGCAAGGCTACAGAGCCAACTCTTCATCGTGTCTCCCCCTTCTTTGGGCGGGATTGTATCCCGGGCGGGCCGCCTCTTGTGGGAGAAATCCGCGGCTGGCACCAGGCATGCACTGGCACGATCTGATGGCCGAGTTACGGCGTACCAGGTCGCTGACTGGTGCCCCGGACCGCCGGAGTAGTGAACGGGAAAGGAGAGCAAGCATGACGACGACAACCAGCACCATCCCGCATCCCCCGATCGTCTCGCAAAAGCAGTGGATCGCCGAGCGGAAGAAGCTTCTGGCGCAGGAAAAGGAGCTGACCCACCACTATGACCGAGTGAACGCCGAGCGGCGCCGGCTGCCCATGGTGAAGATCGGGAAGAACTATGTTTTCGACGGCCCGAAGGGGAAAACGAGCCTCAAGGATCTCTTCGAGGGCCGCCGGCAGCTCATCGTCTACCACTTCATGTTCGATCCAAGCTGGGACAAGGGGTGCCCCGGTTGCACGGGTTGGGTGGATTCCCTGGGCGACCTCTCGCTCCTGGTGTTGCGCGGCACGAGGCTCGTCGTGGTGTCGCGGGCGCCGCTGGCCAAGCTCGAGGCCTACAAAGCGGAAAGGGGATGGGACATCGATTGGTTCTCCTCGTTCGGCAGCGACTTCAACTACGACTATCACGTGACGCTCGACCCGAAGGACCCGGCCCGCGAGTACAACTTCCGCAACAAGGCGGAGACCGAGGCAGCGGTGGGCCACCCCGTCAAGATGGAGGGTGAGGCGCACGGCCTGAGCGTCTTCTTCGAGCTCGACGACGAGGTCTTCCACACCTACTCGACCTACGCGCGCGGCGCCGAATCGCTCTCGGATTCCTACCGCCTCCTCGACGTGACGCCCTATGGGCGGCAGGAGGATTTCGAGGACTCGCCCCCCGGTTGGCCGCAGAAGCCGACCTACGGGTAGATTGCGGCAGCCAGAAATCTGTCAAGCTCACCTCCATGAGCCTCGACCGCGACGACGTCGTCCGACGCACCGCCGAGCATGTCCGCCGGGCTCTCGAAGGAGAGCCTTCCGGACATGACTGGTGGCACATTTACCGGGTGTGGAGGAGCGCTCTGGCCATCGCGGAGGGGGAGCCGGCGGATCGCTTCGTGGTCGAGCTGGCGGCTCTCCTTCATGACCTTTCGGACCGCAAGCTCAACGGCGGCGACGTTACCCTGGGCCCCAAGGTGGCCCGCGAGTGGCTTGCGGCGCAAGGCGTGGACGAGGAGACGGTCGCCCATGTCTGCGAGATCATCGCGGACCTGTCATTCAAGGGGGCGGGCGTTCCCACGCCGATGCGCACCCGCGAGGGCATGGTGGTGCAGGACGCCGACCGCCTGGACGCTCTCGGTGCCGTCGGCATCGCCCGGACCTTCGCCTATGGCGGTCACAAGGGGCACGTGCTCCACGACCCGGAGCACCCCCCGGTCCTCCATGCGACCGTCGAGAGCTACTACGCCGCGCCGGCGACCCCCATCAATCACTTCTACGAGAAGCTCCTGCTTCTTAGAGAGCGGATGAACACCGACACCGGCCGCCGGATCGCGCAGGGGCGCCACGCCTTTCTTGAAGAGTTCCTCGATCGCTTTCTCGCCGAGTGGGAGGGGCGGGACGGCGAGTAGGAGACCCGTTGGAGCGTTCTTGCTGTTCTCCCTCTTCTCCCGGTCGGGGCATAGACGCTAACTTAACGTGTCTCAGAGGTTCCCCCGCCCAAGACCCTCACTCCCCCGACCCCTCTCTCCCATCGCCCTCCCCCCGACCGGGAGAAGAGGGAGAAAGCACGACGCCGTGTACCGACCACCCCCTGGGAGCGCCGGCGTCCCGCCGGCCTGCTAACTCCGCTTTTTGTTTGGAGGGGCCGTGTCCGTGCCGAGCTCGGTGAAGGCCGGCTTGAAAGAACCTCGTCCCACTGTAATGTAGAGACGCCCACAGGGTAGCGCGAGCTACCCCGTGGGGCGTCTCCGAATCAGAATCGGCGACGGCGATCCGATCTGAAAGGAATCGCCCGGCGGCAGGAAAATACCAGATGAACGGTCAGTCCTATTTTTGAAAGATCGATGCGCCCGGCCGATCATCTTCTCGGCTGGTGGATCATTCCCGCGCCGGAGACGCCCCACGGGGTAACCCCGCGGGGCGTCTCTACATGACTACGGTGTGGTTTCCTCTTCTTGTCGCCTTGGTGATAGGGTTGTTTTGATGGCCGGCAACGGGCCGACCTGGAACGGGAGATCGCTGAACGCCGCGGCGGCGTCCACGAAACGGAATGATCGTCTCGATTCTGGTTTCGTAAGTTGCCTTTGAGCCCGGATGGGCGGCAGACCCCTAGCCCCCCCTAGCCCAGGGCGCGAGCCCTGGGAAGCTCGATTAAAACGTTTCAATTTCAGCCCTGCCAAGGGCGATAGGCATCTTTGGCAGAGCTCAATGGTTTGATTTTTCCGCATGGTTCCCAGGGCTCGCGTCCTGGTGGTCTGCCGCCCTACGGGCTCGCGTCTGGGAAGTGCCGATCGAATGTGCCGAGATTGGGCATCGAGATAGTTTCTTCTTGAAACAATCCACTCCCTCGTCTCCCGACGGGCGGAGCGCTGGGAAAAGAGGGCCGGGGTGATGAGGGTCCCAATGGTGCGTCCTGCCGAGGATCTGACAAAGCAGAATCATTCGCCTGTGCTACGTCGAGGCTGGCGGAGAATCCGTCTTACCTCCACTCGCTTGAGAGAATTTTTCCATAAGATCCAGCACTGCAACCGCATCCTCCTCATTCATGTACTCCTGCAGGATCTCGCCAAATCGCTCTTCCTTCAGGAGCTCCTGCTGGCGGTTCAGCCAATGGATATCGAGCCTAAACCGAGGGGAACCCACTTGGAGGTGGATAGTAAGGCTCCTTAATGTAAGGGCTACTCCTCCCTCCGGGTTTCCGCGCTTGACTGAGATGACGGCTAACTGTCCGAACGTATCCGCCATTCCCACAAGGTCGCCTAGTTCCTCTTTGGTGCGTAGTGATTTCTGGCACCATTCGAGAGCTTGTTCGTAGTCGCCGCGGATCTGAGCCAGGATGCCGGGCTGGCCGTAAGTCTTTGCCATTCCCGTGCGGTTTCCCAGTTCTTCACTGAGACGAAGAGATTTCTGGTACCATTTGAAAGCTTGGTCGTAGTCGCCGCGATTCTGAACGACTATTCCAATCTGATGATAGGAGGCTGATATTTTTTCGGTGTTGCCCAGCTCTTCGCTGAGGTGTAATGATTTATGGTAACTTTCGAGAGCCTGCTCGTAGTCGCCTCGCTCTTGGGCGATAGCGCCAATATTATGGTAGGAGATTGCCAACCCCTCGCGGTCGCCCAGTTCTTCTTGGATGCGTAGTGCTTTCTGGTACCAGTCGAGAGCCTGTTCGTAGTCGCCGCGCTCCTGAGCGACTGTGCCTAGCTGCCCATAGGAGACCGCCATTCCCTCGCGGCCGCCTAACTCTTCTTCGATGTGTAAAGATTTTTGGTAATAGGCGAGAGCCAGCTCGTAGTCGCCGCGGCTCTGAGCAACTATCCCCAGCCCATGGGTAAATCTGGCAGCCGCAGGAGATCTCCCTGGAATCCAGCCCAGTACGTCTTGACAGAGCTGCTCTTCGCGGCGGTAGGCTCCCCAGGTGTGGAGCTGTGAGCAGACCCACTTGGTCACCTGCACTGCCTCATCAATCTCTCCCGCGACCCGATGGTGGTGGCGCGCTTGAAGGTAACTTTCGTTGTCCTGTTCCCTGCTTTGGGGAACGTTGTCCACCCGCCAACGCCAATATCGCGCAGCCCGGCGGTGGGCTTCTTGCACCTTCTCGGAAGCCCGGCGAAGCAAGACTGTAGCGGTCCATCGGTGGACGAAGTAATGCTCTTCCGTCGGTGCAAGGAGGCCAAGATCTGCAGGACTTCCAAAGCCGGCCCGAAGTCGGCGGAAACCTGAAGCGGTGGGCGCACCAGTTCCTCTTGAATCGTTTCCACTTCCTTCAATTGCGCGAGATCGGGCTGCTCTCCACGATCTTTGGCATTCTGAATCTCTCGTAGTAAATTACTTATCCGCACTTTCCGTTCTTGATGGCCCGAAATCTCCATTTCCTCGGCCACCTGCCACACAAGTCCCACGAGATCCACTGGCACCTGATACACCGCCGCCCCGATCAGGAGGTCCTCCGCCAGCGGAACGCCCTTCAAGCGGTCGAGGAGCCCGTCCAAGAGCACGTCGTCCACGGCAAGCGTCACCGTCTCCGCCAGGGCACGATCAAGATCCCCTTTTACACCGCCAAGCCAGGCTTTCGGATTCTCAATCCCTTTCTTTTCGAGAGCGCCTTGCAACCGGCGACTGATGTCACGGAACCTGGCTTGACCGCCGCCTAGGAGGGCATCGAGGTATTCGAGCGCTCGGGGATGGCCGCCGACTTCGGCGTAGGCGCGGAGTTGATCGTCTCGGGAGAGGGCGTCGAGAGAGGGCAGGCGCCAGATCAGCTTGCGGGTCTCCGCGAAGGAGAGGGGGCCGAGGTGGAAGGATTCGAGGCTCTGGTATGCGTCCTCGGGGAGCCCGAACGGCTGGCGGCTTGTGATGAGGAGACGGCTGCGGCCGGGTTGGGCGAGCCAGGTTGCGAGAAGGTCTGCGAGGCCCTCGTCCTTTAGGTGAAAGCTCGGGCCGTCGGTGCCTGGGTCTCCCGGAGCGAAGTTGTCCTCGAAGTTGTCGAGGAGGACAATCAGGGGCTGATCCCCGAGGAGTTGCTCGGAGAGAGCCTGGAAGCGCTGTTCCCAATCGAGGTCCGGGCGCTTGATCTCGACGGCGAGCCGGCGACGAGGATCGGCTTCGCTCACGCCTTCTTTCTGGAACTGGCCGAGGAGGCGCTGGCCCATCTCGGCGAGGAGGTCGTCGGGGGCAATCTTGCCGAAGGTGGTGGCGATGATCCAGCCGGCCTCGGAAAGGCTCTTCAGGACCTCAGCAGAAAGGCTGCTCTTGCCGACTCCTCCCAGGCCGTGGAGGAGGACTCCGGCGCCGTCGGGGCTGCGTAGGGCCTGGAGGATGCGGCGCTCTTCCCGGCGCCGGCCCACGAACTCGCCGACGCGGCGGACGACGACTCCTGTAGCGAAGCGGGGCTCGGGGGGCGGTTTAATTTCGTCGAAGGGCTCGGCCGGATCGTAGAGGGGGAGAGACGGTCTCCGAAGGTAGACGGCAGGGGTGGCCCACTCGGCCAGATCGACAGGGGCGGTGAGCTTTCCGTCTTGTCGGTCGGTTTCCAGAGTGCGGCGGGCCTCGGCGAGGGCGGCGAGGGTATGTGGGGTTTCGAAGGTGGCGAGGGCGCGGTAGAGGCGGGCGCCCAGGTGGGTGGCGTAGGGATCGTTCACCGGCGCCTGCATGGCGAGGACGGCGGGGACACCGCGGGCGAGGAGCTGGCGGGCGAGGCCGGGGAGGGCGGCTTCTCCCTGGAGGCTCAGGGCCGTGGCGCAGCCGGCTAGGACGACGAGAGGCACGCCGCGGCCCGGCGGGAGAACCTCGTCGCAGAAGCGGCGGGCGTCCACTCGATCCTCCGAGCCGTCCTCTTTTTCCAGGATCAGCACTCCCGGGCCGGCGTGGCAGGTGACGTGGAGCACATGGTAGCGCTCGGGCTGGAGAGCCTCTCGGATTGCTTTGACCGTCCCCCTCTCGATGACTCGCACGTAGGCTGGCCGTTGCTGCTTGCGGGCTGGCTCCACGGCGTCGAGGATGCGGGAGAGTTCGCGCTCCATGTCCAGCAACTCGCCGCGGGAGTTCTGCTCTTCGGGGCTGCCGATGGCGACAAGGATGCGCAGCGGTCCCGGAATGGGCAGGGCCGGCGTCAATCCCAGGCCGGTGGCGGCGCGGAAGAGGCGAACGTTGGGGTGGAGCGCCAAAGGCGGACCGGCGAGTCCGGCCAGGGCTGGCAGGCGGAGGGTTTCCCAGGGGAGATCGGCGAGGGTGTCTTCGATCTCCAGTCCCAACTCCAGAGGGAAGCCGAGCCGCTCGGCCTCCTGAACCTCCCGGCGGAGGGCCTCGCCCGCGGCGCCGACGAGGAACTCGCGGGTGAGCGCGCCGCCGATCTCCAGAAGCAGGGAGTGGAGGACGGAGGGCGGCGCGATGGTGCCCGCAGTGGAGTCTCGGTGGAGTTGGGCGTCTTCGGGCAGGTGACCGTGGCGGGCGCGGTCCAGGTTTCAGAGGCTGAACTTCGTCCGGTCGCTCAGGCCTTCGGCGGATGCTCTGCCGCCGGTGTCCCGTCCTTATCTATATAGGCCACAGAGGAGGTGCTGATCCGCAGCCGGCCTTGGAGGGGACCCTCGGCCCGGAAGGCCGTGCCCGGCTTGGGGAGGATCTCGCCGGGATGGCGGGATGGCGGACCGCGCTTCTCGTCTTTCAGGGCGGCGACGAGATCCCGGATCTTCCGCTCGTACTCGAGGCCGTCCGCTGTGCGAAGGTCCACCCAGGCTCTGGTGGCGAGGAAGGCGGGCAGCTCGGCGTCGGCCAGGAGGACGGGGATGAGCCGGAGCTTCTTCTCGACGGCCCGGTTGAGCAGGGCGGCGTACTCCTCCTGGACCCAGGGATGGGTGAGGGCGATGGGGGTGACGCAGAGCACGCCGTTGCGACTGTTGAGGATTGCCTGGTCGAGATGGTGGACGACCACGTCTCCCGGGCCGATCTCCCATTCGTCGAGGAAGACGTGGAGTCCCGCGTTGTGGAGATTCTCCGCCAGCCGGCGCACCGGCTCGCCGTCCGTTCGGGCGTAGGAGATGAAGACGTCGTAGGGCTCCGGCATCGGGGGCTGGCTCTTTCTGCTTGCGGAAATTCTATCAGGAGCTCGGATGCTTACCGGGTTCCTCTTGGAAGGATGATGTGCCCGCGGATTGTGGTTGTTATCTGGAGGTCTATCGCCGCATCGGAGACGCCCCACGGGGTAGCTCGCGCTACCCTTTGGGCGTCTCTACAGTGGGGGAGGGAACAGTGTGGTTTGCTCGTCGTTATCGCCCTGTGAGTGAACGGTCCTTTGTATCGGTACTGGGTGACCCGGTAAGCATCGGCGGACTGAAGTATCGATACCGAGTGATCCGGTAAGGATACCGGAGCCGCGATAAGGATACCGGATGACCCGGTAAGCATCGGCGGGCTGAAGTATCGATACCGAGTGATCCGGTAATGATACCGAAGCCGCGGTAAGGATACCGGGTGACCCGGTAAGCATCGGCGGGCTGAAGTATCGATACCGGGTGATTCGGTAAGGATACCGGAGCCGCGGTAAGGATACCGGATGACCCGGTAAGCATCGGCGGACTGAAGTATCGCTACCGGGTGATCCGGTAAGGATATCGGAGTCGCGGTAAGGATACCGGGTGACCCGGTAAGCATCTGCGGACTAAAGTATCGATTCGGGTGACCCGGTAAGGATACCGGGAGGCACGGTAAGGATATGCGTGACGCGGTATCGATACCGTGGCCGAGGGTATCGACACTTTGGCCCGCCGTATAGATCGGCGTCCCGTGTTCCCCTTACCTTTTGGCGGAAATCAGGAGCTTGCGTCGCGTCCCGCCGCCATGGTCGGGGCCTCGGTCTCCAGCACCTCCCGCAACGCCCCGAAGTCGTTCGGAACCTCCCGCGCCAGGAACGGTCTTCCCTGGAGAGCGGATAGGGCCGGGGGAATCGAGATCTCGATCCCCATTTTCTCGTAGACGGGGAGGAACTTGGCGGGGTGGGCGGTGCCAAGGAAGACGCCGGTTTCTCCGGGGTTCAAGCGGTCCTCGAGCACCCCGTAGGCGACCGCGGCGTGGGGGTCGGCGAGGTAGCCTTGAGCCTTCAGGTCGCGGATCGATTCTTCGGTCTCCTCGTCGCTCCGGGCGTCCCAGCGTAGGACGCGGCGCAGGGAGTCCAGGTCCCCTCCGAATAGATATTCGATCCGCTCCCAATTGTTGGGCGCTCCCACGTCCATGGCGTTCGAGAGCGTGGCAACGGACGGGCGGATGCGGTACTCCCCCGTGTCCAGGTACTCGGGGACGGTGGTGTTGGCGTTGGTGGCGGCGACGAAGGCCTTGACGGGCAGGCCCATCGCCCTCGCCAGCAGGCCGGCGCAGAGGTTGCCGAAGTTGCCGCTGGGAACGGCGATCACGGGGGGCTCGGCGATCCCAAGACGACGCAAGGCCGCTACGGCCTCGGCGTAGTAGAGGGTCTGCGGCAGCAGGCGCGCGACGTTGATCGAGTTGGCGGAGGTGAGGCCGTGGCGGGCCGTCAGATCCGCGTCGGCGAAGGCGGCTTTCACCAGCGCCTGGCAGTCGTCGAAGGCGCCGTCCACGGCGAGGGCGGTGACGTTCTCTCCCAGGGTGACGAGCTGCAGCTCCTGGAGGGCCGAGACCCGTCCTCTTGGATAGAGCACTACGACCCGCACTCCAGGCCGGCCCCAGAAGGCCCTGGCCACGGCCGCTCCCGTGTCGCCGCTGGTCGCGGTGAGGATGGTGATCGTCCGGCGCGGCCGGCCCGGCTCGCGCACCAGCTCCAGGATGGCGGCGAAGAAGCGGGCGCCGAAGTCCTTGAAGGCCAGGGTGGGGCCGTGGAACAGCTCCAGGGCGAAGATTCCAGGGGTTACCGGCACCAGCGGCACGGGAAAGTCCAGGGCCTCGCGCACCGCCCGCGCCACCGGATCGTGGCCCAGCTCGTCCGCCAGCAGACGATCCAGGATCACGGCGCAGCGCTCGCTCCAGGCGAGGTCCAGCAGCTCCGGCCAGTCGGGAAAGACGGGGAGCGGATCGGGCATCCACAGGCCGCCGCCGGGTGCGACACCTGCTAGCACGGCTTGGCGAAAATTCGCATGGCGATGCGGGTCGCGCGTGCTCACCAGTCTCATGAGAGCTCTCCCGGAGACAAGACGCGGGAACCCTGGGTGTCGACACGGCAGAGTCGGGCCGTGGAAGTCAGCCCGGCCTCGCCCAACGCGCCTTGCAGGGCCTCCGCCACGGCGCCGGCCTGGGTAGGGCTCTCGGCGACGGCGAAGAGGGCGGGTCCCGCTCCCGAGAGGGTGCAGCCCAGAGCTCCGGCGGCCAAGGCTCCGGCCTGGGCGGCGAGGAAGCCGGGCACGAGGGCGGCGCGGTAGGGCTCGGCCAGCACGTCCCGCAGGCAGCGGCGGAGGAGGCCGCGATCGCCGGACTCCAACGCGTGGACGAACCCCGCCAGGTTCTGGGCGAAGGCCAGGGTGTCCTTCAGCGGGAAAGCCTTGGGAAGCACCCTACGAGCTCGCTCGGTGGCCAGCTCGAGGGCGGGGGAAACCACGACCAGAACCAGGTCGTCCGGCCACGGCAGTGCCTGCGCCTCGGCCGCGCCGGCAGGGCCGGGCACCAGGAGCTGAAGGCCGCCGGCGAGCGAGGGGACGACGTTGTCCAGATGGACCGAGCCCGAGACGAGGGCCTCGGCGCGGCCGGCCACGGCGAACACCTCGGAGGTGGAGAGCGGCTCGCCCAGCAGGGCCTGGCAGGCGGCCAGGGTGGCCGCCACGGAGCTGGCGGAGGAGCCCAGGCCGCTGCATCGGGGGAGGCGCTTCTCCAGGTGGAAGGAGAGGACCGGGCACTCAATCCCCTTCAGCCGTAGCGCCTCGCGGTAGAGGGCGTGGGTGCGCAACACGAGGTTCTGCCAGGGATCTGCCGGCAGGTCCGCCGCGTGCGGTCCCGAGGTGGTGAGACCCACCGCGGTGGCGGGCGACGCGGTCACCACGTCGCCCCACAGGCTGCCGTCGAGCGGCGCCAGGGCGGCGCCCATCAGGTCGAAACCGGCGGCGAAGTTGCCGATGCTGGCGGGAGCGTAGGCTCGGATCTCCATGATCGTCTTCGATTCTCGAATCGGCTCTGGATCAGTGGGCGATCTTGAGCAGGTCCGCGAGCGCGCCCGCCGCCGTCACCTCGCCCCCGGCGCCATAGCCGCGGACCACCAGCGGCGTGGGCTGGTAGTGCTCGGTGAGAAAGGAGAAGGCGTTCTCGCCGCCGCGCACGGCGAAGAGCGGATGCTCGGGTCCCACCGCCTCCAGGCCCACCCGGCAGCGGTAGCCGTCCTCGGTGGCCTCGACGATTCCGGCATGGCGCAGAGCGCGTCCTTCGGAGGCGAGGGCTTCGCGGCGGGCGGCGAAGACGGGGTCGAGCCGCGGCAGGCCGGCCAGGAACTCCTCGACGCTTCCCGAGGCGTCGTAGTCCCGGGGCAGCACGCCCAGCACCTGCACGTCCGCCAGGTCGATGCCGGCGCCCAGCTCGCGGGCGAGGATGAGGAGCTTGCGCGCCACGTCCAATCCCGACAGGTCGTCCCGCGGATCGGGCTCAGTGAAGCCCCGGTCGCGGGCCGTGCGCACTGCCTGGGAGAAAGGAATCCCCTCCTCCAAAGCGCCCAGCAGAAAGGAGAGCGAGCCCGAGAGCACGGCTTCCAGCCGCAGCACCCGGTCGCCGCCTTCGAGCAGGCTGCGCAGGGTGCCGATGACCGGCAGGCCCGCTCCCACGTTGGTCTCGTAGAAGAATCGCCGTTTCAGCCGCGCGCTGGTGCGGTGGAGCTGCCGGTAGTCCGCGAACGGCGCACTGTTGGCTTTCTTGTTCACCGTCACCACGTGCATGCCGGCGGCGAACAGGCGCCCGTAGGTGGCGGCCACCTCGTCGTTTGAGGTGCAGTCGACGAACACGGGGTTGACCAGCCGGGCGCGGGCCACCTCGGCGAGCAGGGCGTCGAGAGAGGACGAGAGACCGGCGCCGGCGAGCGCGGCCTCCCAGGCGGCGGGGTTCAGGCCGTTGGCGTCGAAGGCGCAGTGTTTGGAGTTGGCGACGGCGCAGAGCCGCAGGTCCACTCGCCGTTCGTCGCGAGCCTCGTGCTCGGCGATCTTGCGCAGCAGCCGGGAGCCGACGTTGCCCACGCCCCAGACCACGAGCTGAAGCTCGATCCGGCGCTCGAAGAGCTGGGCGTGGAGATGGCGCACGGCGCGCGTCGCGTCGCTCGCGGCCACCACGGCCGAGATGTTGCGCTCGCTCGACCCCTGCGCGATGGCGACGACGCTCACGCCCACGGCGGCCAGGGCGCCGAAGAACGCGCCCGCCACCCCCAGGCGGTGGCGCATGCCGTCGCCCACCAGCGAGAGGATGGAGCCGCCAGGGCGAAGCTGGATCGTGTCGAGCAGGCCGGCGGCGAGCTCGGCCTTGAAGGCCTCGCTCAGGGCCTCGCGCGCTCGGGCGCCGTCCGCCTCGGCCACCGCGAAGGAGATGGCCATCTCGCTGGAGCCCTGGGTGATGAGAATGACGGAGATCTCGGCTCCCGCCATGGCCTGGAACACTCGCGCGGCGACACCGGGCACGCCCGTCATGCCCGAGCCGGTGACGTCCACCAGGGCCACCCCGGGCAGGTAGGTAATCCCCCGGGCGCCGATGTCCGCGGGGTCTGCGATCTCCACGGGGTCTGGGGTGACGGCGGCGACGCGGTGCACGAGGCTGCCGGACTTTTCCGGAGCGAAGCTGTTGCGCACCCGCACCGGAATGCCCTTCTCCCGCGCCGGCTGGATGGTTTTGGGATGGAGCACCTTGGCGCCGAAAAACGACAGCTCCATGGCCTCTTCGTAGCTAAGCTCGGGGAGCACGGCGGCATGGGCCACGAGCCGCGGATCGGCGGAGAAGATGCCGTCGACGTCAGTCCAGATCTCCAGCAGCTCCGCCTCCACGGCCCAGGCGGCGATGGCGGCGGAGTAGTCCGAGCCGCCGCGGCCCAGGAGATTGGTGCGGCCGGAGGCGTCGCCGCCGAAGAAGCCGGGCAGCAGCGCCACGGCCGGAGGATCGGAGCGCAGGGGCGCGAACGCCTGCCGGGTGGCCTCCCAGTCGGGAGAGGCCGAGAGCGGCGAGCCGACGGTACGGATCAAAGTCTTCGGATCGAGGAGCTGGACGTCGAGCCCCCGGGCGGCGAGCAGCCGGGAAAAGAGGGCGCAGGACGCGCGCTCGCCGAGCGACGAGAGGACGGCCATGGCGCCGGGCGGACGCTCCAGGAGCAGCGCGAAACCGCGCAGGAGGTTCTCCATCTCCCGCTCCAAAGCCTTGAGGTCGGCCTCGGCCGCGGCGGTGCTCTCCGCTCCAAGCTCGCTCTTCAAGTCGGCCAGGATCTCCCGGTGAACCGAGCGGAAGCGCGTCAGGGCTGGGGTCACCGAACCGCAGGTCGCCGCCTCCTCGGAGCCGCGCAGCAGGGAGTCGGTGACGCTTGCCATGGCCGAGACCACCACGAGCAGGGGAGCGTCCCCGGCCTGCCCGGCGACGATCTCCGCCGCGCCGCGCATCCGCTCCGCGTTGCCCACCGAGGTGCCGCCGAATTTGAGAACACGCATCGCCGATCCTCCGCTGCCCGTTGATCCCATACAACGAAAACGCCCCGCTCCCTTCGAGGGTGCGGGGCTCGGGTGAGAGTATGGCGAAGAGTTGAGGGCGGGTCAAGAAAGGCGCGGCCCTCCTCGCCGATCCAGCCGGCATCTCGACTCCATGCGAAGCCGCGACGGCGGGCCCCTCACCACCCCAACCCCTCCTCTCCCACCGCACTCCCGCCCAACCGGGAGAGGAGGGGCTTAAAGAAGCTCGCGTCTTGCTTTTCTCCCTCTTCTCCCGGCCGGCGGGGGGGAGGCTGGGAGAAGAGGGCCGGGGTGATGAGGGTCCGACGCGGCGGCGTCGGGTCCGTTCAAGTAGAGGCCGGGCCGTCGAGTCTCAGCCCCGTTCCTCCGCCAGAATCCGCCGCTTGCGCTCTTCGCCCCAACGGTAGCCGCCAGGCTCCCCGTCCCCGCGCACCACCCGGTGGCAGGGGACGACGAGGGCTACCCGGTTGCTGGCGCAGGCGCGGGCCACGGCGCGGGCGGCCTTGGGGTGGCCGAGAGAGGCCGCGACCTCGCCGTAACTGCGGGTTTCGCCGCGGGGAATCTCCTGGAGGGCCCGCCAGACCCGCCACTGGAAGGCCGTGGCCTGGAGATCCAGGGGAAGGGACCCCGCTCCGGGGCCGCCCTCGACCACAGGCCGCACGGCGTCGAGCCAGTGGCTGAGGGATGCGTCGTCGCGCTCGATTTCGGCGTTCGGGTACTCCCGCCGGAGGGCGGCCTCCAGAGAGCTATCGTCGTCACCGAGGGTGACGGCGCAGATGCCCCGCTCCGTGGCGGCCACCAGCAGCCGGCCGAAGGGGGAGGCCGCCGTGGTGTAGCGCACCTGCATGCCGCGGCCGCCCCGGCGATAGGCGCCGGGCGTCATGCCGAGGCTGGCGTCCGCCGTCTCATAGAGGCGGGAGCTGGAGCCGTAGCCCGCGCCGTAGGTGGCGGTGGCCACCGACTCGCCTCGCCGCACCTCGCCACGGAACCGCTCGGCCTTCAAGCGCGCGGCGTACTGCCGGGGAGAGAGCCCCAGCGCCGCCCGGAAGGTCCGTTGCAGGTGCCAGGGGCTCAGGCCCACGGCTCCCGACAGGTCTTGGAGCGTAGGGGTCTCTTCGAGGTGGGACTCCAGGTACTCGCAGGCCCGACGCACGGCTTCGGTCTGCGATGAGGCTTCCCCCTGGCGCGGCCGGCAGCGCCGGCAGGCGCGATAGCCCGCGTCCTCGGCCTCCTCGGGGGCGCCGAAGAAGCGGACGTTGGCGCGCCGCGGCCGGCGCGAGGGGCAGGTGGGACGGCAGTAGATCCCGGTCGAGGCGACGGCGTAGACGAACCGGCCGTCGAATCGGGCGTCGCGCTCCAGCACGGCCGTCCAGGCGGTTTCGGGATCGGGTGTTGCGGAAAGGCGGGTCATCGCAGCTCTCATGATCGTTCCTCCTCTTGTCCAAGGCAAGATAGCCCCGGAGGGGAGGAGCGTTCCATCCGCATCTTGCGGTCAAACCGGATCGAAGGAATTGAGATCCTGGAGGTGCCCCACGTCTCCCAGCCCGAGGCAGCGCGGTGTCGCCGCGCCTCCTTCCTCCAGCTTTTCGAAGGCGACTGTGGTCACGGAGCAGGGCGGCAGCGAGAAACCCGCCCACATCAGCGGCAGAGGAACGGCCAGCAGCTCGGCCAGCCAGGTCAGCGCGAAGCCGGCGTGGCAGAAGACCGCGATGCCAGAGTCCGAGCCGTTGTCGTGGCGGCCCAGGAGCTCGGCGGCGGCGGAGCGCAGTTGCGCGAGGGCGTCGAGCGGCCAGATCTCCTGCCCGGGCGCCATGGCGCGGAGGGTCGTCGCGTCCACCTGCCAGACGGGACGCTCGCCGAGGGCCTCGTCGGGAATCCACCAGTCCTCGAGCTCGCGGGTCCAGCCTTCGACCCGTACGTCGAGGCCGAGCCGCTCCGCCGTGTAGCGCGCGGTCTCCAGGGCCCGGTTCATCGGCGAGCAGTAGATCTTATCGATCCCCATCGTCGAAAGCCGGTGCGCCAGGGCTTGCGCCTGGGCGTGGCCGCGGGCGGTGAGCGCGTCCCGCGGATAGTCGGGCTCGGCGTGGCGGATGATGTAGAGCCGCATGTCGTATGAGCTAGTGTATGGCCGAATGACCAAAGTGCGCCTCTGCCTGGTGTTTCCCCACGTCGTCCTGGGCGGCGGTGAGACCGCCATGATGGAGGTCGCGGAGGGGCTGCGGGAGCGGGGGAAGATCGCGCTCGACGTCTGCGCCCTGGACAACCTCAATGACCTCCAGATGGGCGGCGCGGCTACGATTCGCGAGGAGCTGGCGACCCGGTTCGGCCCGGTGACCTTCGTCCGCCGGCGCTGGGAGCTGCGCCCGCGGCTGCGTGCGGCCGACGTGGTGCTTTGGTACGGAGTGTCGAACGCCGTGCCCACCGCCTTGTCCGCCGAGGCGTTACGGCCGGGATCGATCCGCGTCGTCCACACCGACCGAGCGGTCGACGGCCCCGGGTTCGCGCGGCGCTGGCGGCGGGTGATCGACGCCGTGGTCTGCGTCTCGCCGGAGGTGGCGCGGCGAATCCCGGGCGCGGTCTTCATTCCCAATCCCGGCTCGCCCGCTCACCTGACCGGGGAGCGCCAAGACTTTTTCGCCGGCTCCGGGCGGCGGACTCTCGGCTGGATGGGGCGTCTGGTGCCGCTGAAGAACGTTCCCTGGCTGATCGAGACTCTGGAGACGATTGGCTGCAACCTGCTGCTCCAGGCGCTCGATACGCCGCTGCTCACCGTCGTCGAGCTGAAGCGCGAGGTGGAGGAGCGGGGTCTTGGGGGCCGAGTGCGTTTCCTGCCTCCCGGCCGAGACGTGGGGACCCTTTTGCGGAGCGTCGATGCCCTGGTCGTGGCGTCCCGGCACGAGGGATTTCCGATGGTGGTGGTGGAAGCCGGCTTGCTGGGCGTGCCGGTGATCGCGACGCGGGTCGGTGCGCTGCCCGAGCTGTTCGCGGACGAGATTCTTTTCTTCGACTCCGCGGACGCAACCTCCCTGCGCCGGGCGCTCGCCGAGGCCGGTCCCGCGTGGGGTGAGAAGCTCCGCACCAAGGTCCACCGTCTTTGCGATCGCGACGCCGTCATCTCCCAGTATCTGGACGTCGTCGAGCGCGTCCATTTCGATCGCCGGCGCCATGCCGCTTGAAGTGCTGGGCGTCCTGACGCTCACGCATTCGAGCCGCACCACCAACCTGGCCCGTTGCTCGGCGCAGTTTCTCACCCGCCGCTTCGGCGATCCTGAGCGGCTGCGCAATCTGCCTGCCCTCGAAAGCCTGCCGCCGGCTCCAGTGCTATACAGCGGTGCCGTCAGCTTCTATCGCGTCCTGGTGGTGGAGGGGTGCGTCCGGTTGGAGTCTTTCGGAGACGTGCGCAGCCGGGACCGCATCCAGGACGTTGCCATGCTCGGCCCGGACGATCTTCTGGTCGGCTTCGAGAACCGGCTGGAGCGTTGGCGCCTGCGCGTGCCGTATGCCTTTGCCGAAATTGAGGTCGCCTGGCGCTTCGAGCATCCTCACCTCGTGGGCTTGCACACCGTGGAGCCGCTGGAGGCGGGCCGGGTGGCCCTCTCCTGCTCGGCGCCGGACGCGGTGCTGATCCTCGATCTCAAAGAGGGCCGAGTGGATCGCACCCTGCTCCTGCCGTCCTCTTTATACGGTCAGGGCTACGAGTTGAGGGACTCTGACGATCTGCGCCGTCACGCCATCCCCGACGAGGCGCAGACCACGCACGTCAACGCGGTGCACCGGGCGGGCGACTCGCGCCTCGTGGTGTCGACCCTCATCCAGGGGGCGATCGGCTGTTTCGATCTGGAGAGCGGCGTCTACGAGGAGATCTGCCGCGGCTTCGTGGGCTGCCACGGCGCGCGGATGAGCTCAGAGGGAGAGATCTACTTCGCGGACAGCACCACCGGCCGGCTGGTCTTTCTCACTCCCGAGGGAAAGATCGCCCGGCGCTTCGCTACCGGCTCGCGCTGGCTGCACGACGTGCAGCAGATCGCCGGCAGCGTCTACGCCTTCGCCCTGGCGGATTCGAATGAGCTGAGGATCTACGACGTCGCGAGCGGCGAGCTGCTCTGGCGCCGGCGCTTCCTGCTCTGGCCGTTGCCCGGGATGTTCGGAGTGGCGCGGCGGATGCCGGGGTGGTTGGGGAACAGCACGCAGGCTTTGGGGTTTTATCGCGTTTGAGGCCCTCGTATCAGCTCCAACTCGGCCCGCAGCCGGGCGGTCTCAGCTTCAGCGGCCTCCCGCGCCTCGACCTCCTGAGCGGCGCGCTGCTCGGCGGCGATCCGGGCCTCAGCTTCCTGAGCGGCCCGCTCCTCGGCGGCATTCCTGGCCAACGAAAGCTGGCTCAGATCCAACAGCAGCTCGCCGGTCCGGGCGTTGGTCACCTGGAAGGCACCGTCCTCGGCGATACCGAAGAGGAGGCCGGTCGTTTCCGAGAGCAGGCGACCCTCGCCGTCGGGCTCGATCCTCCGGTAGCGTCCGTCGAGACCCAAGCGGTAACCGGTCCATTGGCGTATTGGGCTTCTCGGGACCCGGAACGGCTCGACGATCAGATACTCCGGGATGCCGGCCCGCTCGTAGATCGCCTTCTTCTCCACGTAGTCGTTGCGCCGGATCTCCTCGTACTTCGGCGAAACGACCTCGATGATGAGGCAGGGGCGCACCCCTTCCTTTATCACGTCGAAGACCTCGCGGACCTCGTCTTCGTCCCGGGCTCCCCGGATCACGGCGATGTCCGGAGCCGGATCCTTGAGCCCCGGGATACCCCAGAGGATCTTCATGTCCCCAATGATCATGACGTCGGAGTCATCCTCGAAGAAGAGCTCGAGGACTCCGCCGAGGCGGCGCGAAAGTTTCCCATGCGGGCCGCCCTGGACCAAGGTCACGTCTCCAAGCTGGGGATCGAGAAGATCCTCCGCGGTCAGTGGAATGCGCTGCTCTTCGACTTTGCCCCCGACCAAGCGGACATACTTCGGCCGCCATCCATAGCGGAAGGGATCGGCCTCTGCGGGATCGGGCCTTGAGTCCCAATCGGCCGGCATCTTGGGGACGGGCATGCCCATGGGCAAAGTGTAGTGGAATCTTCGGGGGTGGTCAAAAGTGCCGTCGGACCGCGGCGGCGCGACCGAGAGACCATCAGATCTCCGCGTCCGGCCCCTTATAAGGCGGCGTCAGACCGAGAAGCTGGCGGCGCATCGGGGTCGTCGCCGCGGCCGCGAGGCGGGGGGAGGGCTCGTGGTCCTTCCACATCCGCATCCACTTGTGGCCGTAGTTGTAGAGCAGCACGCGGCGAGTGACGGTGCCGCGGTTGTTGCTCGGGGCGTGGAGGACGTTGCCGTTGAAGAAGTAGGCCGTGCCGGCCTCGCAGGTCAGGGCGATGGCGCCGGGCATGTCCTCAGGGGTAGCGACAGAGGGGATCTGGGTGTCGTCCGGCTGCCGGTGGGTCCCCGGGAGCACCAGAGTGGCGCCGCCATCGATCGCGATGTCGGTGAGGGCGAACATGGCGCGGATCATCATCGTCGAGCCGGCGTGGTGGACTCCGGGCACGCGGGTGCGCACGTCGGTGTGCCAGGCGGTGCCGTCGATGAGGCCGCCGGGCGGGGTGATGTAGCAGGCGTGATCGACGAGGCCGATGCCGGTGCCCAGAATCTCCCGGATCCGGGGGAAGACCGCCGGGTGCTCGACGAGGTCGAACAGCACCGGGTGATACTCCATGATTCCCGGGATCTCCTCGAACTCCGGGATGCGCGTGCCCGGCAGGGCCGGATCGGCGCGCCAGCGGGCCTCGGCCTCGCCGGCGGCGGCGCGGACGGCGGCCAGCTCCGCGGCGGTGAGGGCGCCGGGGATCATGAGGTAGCCGTTGGCGTCGAAGAACCGGCGCTGCTCCTCGGTCAGGGTGCTCGGCGCGGTCACGTCGCCTCCCAGTCCACCGGCGGGCCGTAGGGATCAGTGAGGCCGAGGAGCTGCCGGCGTTGCGGCGTGACGGCGCGGGCGGCCAGCCCGGGCGACGGGCGGTACTCGTCCCACATCCGCATCCACTTGTGGCCGTAGCTGTAGATCAGCAGCCGGCGGTGGATGCTGGAGCGGTTGTTGCCGGCCGAGTGGTAGGTGCGGTCGTTGATCATGTAGGCGCTGCCGGCCGGCAG
>Ga0134121_10000822_pt1 | contig 32145 bp, 24 predicted proteins | sample KB301_FD_96463 | JGI IMG/M metagenome (GOLD analysis project Ga0134121, IMG submission 96463) | Terrestrial soil microbial communities without Nitrogen fertilizer from Kellogg Biological Station, Michigan, USA - KB3-0-1 | ecosystem: Environmental > Terrestrial > Soil > Unclassified ...
ACGTGGAGCACCTGCGCGCGATCGATCATCGGCGCGGGAGCATAGCGGCGGGCCTCGGCACGCCGACCGCCCACGGGGAGCGGTCGGCGTGACGCGCAGGGGCTAGGACGCCGCCGGCGGCGCTGCGTTCGCCGGAGGCTCCTCCGGCGTCGAGTCAGCCGGGTACGCGGTCTCGCTAGGTGCGGTGGTCTCACTCGGATAGGTGGGCTCGCTCGCCGCGGGCGGCGGTGCCGGCGGATCCGGAGGCGCTGCCGCGGGAGCAGGCGGAGCCGCGGCGCCCGGCGGAGGCGGCGGGGCCGAGCCGCCGCTCTCCCCCTGCGATTGCGTCGCGCCCTCGAAGGCCGAGCGCGCCTGCTGCCCGGCGGCGCGCGCCTGCTCGCGCGCGTCGGAGAGCGACGTGCCCTCCTCCCGCATCGCGAGATAGCCGCCGTAGGTCACGACCGCCGTCGCGACCAAGCCGAGCCAGGCGCCGATCTTCACGTCGATGAACTGGTTCGGTCCCGGCTCGTTGATGATCACCCGATAGGCGAGCAGCACGGTCGTCAACGCGGCGATCGCGGTCGTGATCACGGCGGCGGTGACCGGCAGCGCGACGGTGCGTTGCGTGGCCGTGAGGAAGGCGAGGCCGAGCGCCGCGATGATCGTCAACAGCATCAGCCAGCGCAGCACGCTGTGTCCGTGCCAGCCGTTGACCGTCGCCTTGACGCCAAGCGACTCGGCGATGCCGCCGATCGCTCCGCCGACCCCATACCAGGCGAAGAAGAACAGGAAGACGAAGAGCAGGATCCCGCCCACCGCTGCCACGATCTCCCCCATACGGAGCCGTGTGGTGTCGAACGTCACACCTACCTCCTAAGACGCGTGATGCCGTGCGACCGGGTGCCGCGCCGGCTGGTTTGTGGCAACCGTAGCGATGTCGGCGGTCGTCAATGCGAAAATTGCTGTCGCGCGGCGAGCAGCGTGTTGCGCAGCAGCATCGCGATCGTCATCGGACCGACCCCGCCGGGCACCGGCGTGAGCAGGCCGGCGACCTCGCGCACGGCGTCGAAGTCGACGTCGCCGAACAGTCCCTCCGACGTGCGGTTCATGCCCACGTCGATCACCGCCGCGCCCGGCTTGACGGCGTCGGCGCCCAGCAGCCGCGGCACGCCGACGGCCGCGATCAGCACGTCGGCGCGCGCACACACCGACGGCAGGTCCCGCGTGCGCGAGTGGCAGATCGTCACCGTCGCGTTGCGCGCCAGCAGCAGGTGCGCGACCGGCTTGCCGACGAGATCCGAGCGCCCGACGACCACCGCCTCGGCTCCCTCCAACCCCACGTCGTGGCGGTCGAGCAGCTCGATCACCCCCACCGGCGTGCACGGTCGCAGCCCCGCAGCGCCCTGCACGAGCCGCCCGGCGCTGATCGGCGTGAGCCCGTCGACGTCCTTCTCGGCGTCGATCAACGCGCTCAGCGCGGCGCCGTCGAGGCCGTCGGGCAGCGGGCGCTGGAGCAGGATCCCGCTGACGGCGGGATCGTCGTTCAGCTCGCCCAGCAGCGCGGCGACCTCGGTCGCGCTCGCCGTCGCCGGCAGGTGGCGATGGAGATCGGCGATCCCGGCCTCCGCGCACGCGCTGCGCTTGTTCGCGACGTAGATCGCCGACGCCGGGTCCTCGCCCACCAGCACCGTCGCGAGCCCCGGCACGACGCCCGTCTCCGCGCTGAACGCGGCGACCTCGCGCGCGACCTCCTCGCGCACCTGCCGGGCGATCGCCTTGCCGTCGATGAGCGTGGCTGCCATGACGGGCGCGGACTCTAGCGCGCGTTCGCGGACGTCCGCTGCGCGCACGCAGGTAAACTGCCTCACCGCTTCGAGGGGGGAGAAGCCTTGCAGTTCGATCGCGTCGACGACGACGGACGGTGGCGTGCATGGACCGCCGGCGAGCTTGCCTGGCTCGCGCTGGTGCCCTGCGCGCTCGTCCTCCTGCTCGCGCTCCTGCTGCTCGCCCCACCGCTCGGCCACACGCTGCTCGAACCGAGCTCGACCCGCTTCTGGAGATACGACCTTCCGGCCGTGAGACCCGAGCCGGTCGAGCGTGCCCGCTATCTGCTCGCGGTCCTCGCCCCGCTCCTGTTCGCGACCTGCCTGGCGGCGCTCCCCCGACGCAGATGGTCACGTCCGGCGCGCGGCTCGGCGGCCGTCCTCGGCAGCCAGGGGCTCCTGATCGCGTTCCTGCTCGCCTGCATCGTCGTGCAGCAGAGAAAACTGTTCGGGCCGGTCTACTCGAACCTCGTGCCCCAGCATCGTGCGTACTTCACGCCCAGGGCGCTCGCGGTGGCGCTGCTGTTCGCCGTGCTCGTCGCGGCCGCGGCGAGAAGCCCGCCGCTCATGGCCCGCCTCGCGAGATGGTGTCGCGAGACGCCGATCCGGAGCGCGCTGGCGTTCGCGGCCGTGCTGCTGTTCACGGCCGTGTGGCTGATCACCGGCGTCAACACGGAAGCGTCGATCGGCGGCACCAACCCGCTCGTGATCCCGAACTTCCCGGAGCTGACCGACGAAGCGTTCGCGCTGCTCAACGGCCGCTACCCGTTCGTCACGTTCCACGCGACGTACGGCCATCTGTGGCTCTACCCGGCCGCGCTGGCGATGCGCGTCTTCGGCGCCAGCTTCGGCGTCTACTGCGGTTTCATGGTGCTCGCGAGCGGGGCGATACTGCTCGCGCTCTACGCCACGCTGCGCCGGCTCGTGAAGAGCTCGCTGATCGCGTTCGCGCTCTACGCGCCCGTGCTCGCGACGGGGTTCTTCATCGAGCTCGGGCCGCCGGAAAACCGCTACGCGCCTTCGAACCTGTTCAGCCTCTTCCCGATGCGCTACGGCGGCGCGTACGTGCTGGCATGGCTCACGGCCCGCCACCTCGACGGCGCCCGGCCCGTCAGGCGCTCGCTGCTGTTCCTCGTCGCGGGGCTCGTCGCCGCCAACAACCTCGAGTTCGGGCTGCCGGCGCTCGCCGCCACGATCGCGGCGATCGTGCTCACGATGCCGAGCCGCGCGCCGGCAGCGCTCGCACGGCTCGCGCGCGGCATCGGAGCGGGACTGGCGGGGACGGCCGTGCTGCTGACGGTGCTGACCCTGTCGGTCGCGGGCTCGCTGCCGCACCCCGGCGTCGTGCTGACGCTGCCGCGGCTGATCGGCATCGACGGCTACGTGCTGCTGCCGATGCCGGCCTTCGGCTTCCACCTCGCCCTCTACGTCACGTTCGGGGCGGCGATCGCGCTCGCGGCGGTGCGGGCGATCGAGCGCGACCCGGATCGCGTGCTGACGGGCATGCTCGTCTGGAGCGGCGTGTTCGGGCTCGGCGCGAGCAGCTACTTCTCCGGCCGCTCGCACCCGGACGTGCTGATCGCGATCTTCTCCGCCTGGGCGTTCGCGCTCGCCGTGCTGACCGTCGCGACCGTCAGAGCCCTCGCCGCGCGCTCCTCGCGCTGGCCGGCGCCGGGGCAGCTCGCGGTCCTGTTCGGCTTCGGGCTCGCGGTCTGCTCGCTCGCCCAGACGCCGACCGTCCGTCCCGACGTCGACCGCCTCCGCACGCATGCGACGGAAACGAGCCGCTTGCTGCGCCCCGACGAACGGGAGCAGTTCGTCGCAAGCGCCACCAAGCCGGGGGAGGCGGTCGCGATCTTCGCGCCGCTCGGTCATCGCATCGCCTACGACTTGGGGCTCAAGGACGTCGTCGACTACTCCGAACTCGTCCTGGTGCCCACGCCCGGCCAGTGGCAGGACGCGATCGCGGCGCTGCGCGCGGCGGGCGGCCGCAAGCTGTTCCTCGCGCAGCAGGACCGGCCGCCGGAAGTGGTGGGCGCGCTCAGACGCGCCGGCTTCCGGCAGGTGGGCGGCACGGAAACGTTTCGCGAGCTCGTGGCGACGCGCTGAGGCCCGCGCCGCGCCTCAGCGCCGCGTCAGCGGCGCGAGATCGGCGACGAGCTTGCGCTCGGCGCCGTCGCGGCTGAAGCGGATCACGACGATCCCGCCCGACTCGAGCGCCGTCACGACGCCCTCGCCGAAGGCCGGGTGCGCGACGTCCTCGCCGAGCCGGAAGGCGGCCTCCGCGGCCGCCTGGCCGCCCCAGCCGGCGGCGGCGTCGCTCGGCGACGACGACCCCCACGAGAGCGCTCGGTCGCGCACGCCGCCGACGCCGAGCGCCGGCCGATCTCGCCGGTCGGTCAGCTCGCCCGGGATCTCGTCGACGAAGCGGCTGCGGCTGCCGAAGTGGCGTGCGCCGAAGACCGCGCGCGTGCGCGCGTAGGTGACGTACAGGTCGCGCTGGGCGCGCGTGATGCCGACATAGGCCAGGCGCCGCTCCTCCTCCAGCCCGCCCTCCTCGATCGCGCGCTGGTGCGGGAAGACGCCCTCCTCGCAGCCGAGCATGAAGACGATCGGATACTCCAGCCCCTTCGCGTTGTGCAGGGTCATCAGCGTCACGAGGCCCTCGTCGTCCTTGCGTCCGTCGGCGTCGGCGACGAGCGCGATCTGCTGCAGGAAGCCGGCGAGCGACGGCGCCTCACCCTCATCCCCGGGGGTCGAGTCGTACTCGGCGGCGACGTTGACGAGCTCCTCGAGGTTCTCGATCCGCCCCTGCGCCTCGATCGTCCGCTCCGCCTCCAGCGCTTCGAGATAGCCGGCCTCGCGCAGCGTCTCGTTCAGCAGCGCGGCGATCGGCGCACCGCTCTCCGCGCGCTCGCGCAGCACCCGCAGCGCGCCCATGAAGCGGTGGAAGGCCTTCACCGCCGCGGCGCCGAGGCCGGGCACCGCATCCGGGTCGGAGGCCGCCTCCCAGATCGTGATCCCCGCCGTGTTCGCCCAGCCGATCACGCGCGAGAGCGAGGTCTGCCCGATCCCGCGCCGCGGCGAGTTGACGATGCGCGTGAAGGAGACGACGTCCTGCTGGTTGACGAGCACGGTCAGGTAGGCGATCGCGTCCTTGATCTCGGCGCGCTCGTAGAACTTCGTGCCGCCGATCACCTGGTAGCCGATCTGCGCGCGCACGAGCGTGTCCTCCAGCACCCGCGACTGCGCGTTGGTGCGGTAGAAGACGGCGATCTCCTGGCGCGAGACGCCCTCGTCGACGAGCCGCTCGATCTCCCCGGCGACGAAGCGGCCCTCCGCGTGCTCGTCCTCAAGCTCGCGCACCTTGATCGGATCGCCGGTGCCGACGTCGGTCCACAGCGCCTTCCCCATCCGCCCGCGGTTGTTCGCGATCACCGCGTTCGCCGCGTCGAGGATCGTCTGCGTCGAGCGGTAGTTCTGCTCCAGCTTCACGACCTTCGCATCCGGGAAGTCGTCCTCGAAGTCGAGGATGTTGCGCACGTCGGCGCCGCGGAAGCCGTAGACGGACTGGTCGTCGTCGCCGACCACCGCCAGGTTGCGATGCGCGCCGGCGATCAGCTGCAGCCAGCGGTACTGGGCGTGGTTCGTGTCCTGGTACTCGTCCACGAGCACGTGGCGGAAGGCGGTCGCGTAGCGCTCGCGGACCTCGGGGAACAGCTCCATCACGTTGACCGCGCGCACGAGCAGGTCGTCGAAGTCCATCGCGTTCATGCGGTGCAGCTCGGACTCGTAGAGCTTGTAGACGTCGACGACGGTCTGCTCGAAGTAGGAGCCGACCGCCTGCGCGTAGGCCTCGGAGTCGCGCAGCTTGTTCTTCGCGTCGGAGATCTCGTGGTGGATCGCCGCCGGCGCGAAGCGCTTGGGGTCGACGTCGAGCTGCTCGATGCAGCGCTTCACGAGCCGGCGCGCGTCAGCCTGGTCGTAGATCGTGAACTGGCGCGTGTAGCCGAGCCGGTGGGCGTCGGCGCGCAGCATCCGCGCGCAGGCGGCGTGGAACGTCAGCAGCCACATCGCGCGCGTGCGCGCGCCGACGAGCAGCTCGACGCGCTCGCGCATCTCCTGCGCGGCCTTGTTCGTGAAGGTGATCGCGAGGATCTCGCTCGGCCGCGCCTGGCCGGTCGCCAGCAGGTAGGCGATCCGGTGCGTCAGCACGCGCGTCTTGCCCGAGCCCGCGCCGGCGAGGATCAGCAGCGGCCCGTCGCCGTGCACGACGGCCTCGCGCTGCGGCGCGTTGAGGCCCGCGAGCAGCGCGTCGAGCGCGGCATCCGTGTCGTGCGCCGGCAAGCTCATCGCGACCGACGATAGCGAGCGCTCGCGACGAGCCGTGCGCCGCTCAGACGAGCTGGTACGCCACGCGCGTGGCGACGACGTAGGCGCAGAACACGAGCGTCGCGACCCACAGCCGCCGGTCGCGCGCGACCGCTGCGAGCGGCAGCACCCACACCACGTACCAGGGCACGAGCCACGCGGTGCTCACGAGCAGCGCGAGCGTCGCCCAGCCGGCGGCCGCCAGCCAGTCGATCCGCTCCCGCCACGTCGCCCACACCAGCCCGAGCAGGGTCGCGGCGAAGCCGAGCCCGAACGCCGCGCGCAGCGCCACCGGCGTCCCGTCGAGGCCGAGCGCCTTCGCGACCATGCTCGGCACGCTCGTGCTCGCGACGAACTGCTGCTGCTGGTGGATCTGGTGCACCAAGCCGAGCGCGCCGTCGCTGAATGCCGCAAACGCGAGCACGAGCAGCGCGGCCCCACCGGCCGCGGCCCCGCCCAGCGCCGCACGCGGATGTCGCCCGCCGAGCACGAGGAACGGCAGCAGCAGCACCGAGGAGGCCTTCACCCCGACCGCGAGCGCCGCCGTCGCCCCACCGCCGACGGCGCGGCCCTCGAGCACGAGCAGCACCGCACCGAGCATCATCGCGACGAGCAGGAAGTCGTTGTGGGCGCCGCCGACGCCGTAGGCCAGCAGCAGCGGGTTGAGGCCCACGAGCACGATCGCGCGCACCGACTCGACGCCGCGCAGGCGCGCGATCCGCCACACGAGCGCGATGCACCCAAGGCTCAGCAGCGCCGCCAGCGACTTGCACAGCCACAGCGCGGCCGGCACGCTCAGCCACGCGAGCGGCGAGCTCACGAGCGTGAACAGCGGGCCGTAGGGCGTCGCGATGTCATGCCAGCGCACGTACGGCACGACCGGGTCGCGGGCGGCGTCGGCGGCGCCGTGGCTGTACGGATCGAGCCCGTGCAGCACGTCGAGGCGCGCGTAGTCGACGTAGCCGAAGACGTCGGCGGAGAAGAGCGGCGGCGCAAGCAGGAACACCGCGTGCGCGACGGCGATCGCCACGACCGCGACCCACAACGGCAGCGACCGCGCGCAGGCGAGCACGACGAGGTAGCAGAGCGTCATCGCGACGAGCAGTTGCGCCCCCCGCGAAGGCACGATCAGGACGCCGAGCCCGTGCAGCGGACCCGCCAGCCAGCCGGGGAAGCGACCCGCCTCGCTGGCCGGCACGAAGAACAGCCACCGCTGCGCCGACGCACCGGCGGCGAGCAGCGCAGCGGCGCTCAACAGCCCGGCGAGCGCCGCGCTTCCGAGCACGGCCGCCGACCCGGGGGCGCGCATGCGCATCGCGTCTGCGTTACCCGGCGCCATTGCTGTTGAAGCCGGCCGGCAGCTCCTGCTGGGCGGGCGGCGGGTTCTCGAGCAGCAGCCGCGGCACGGTCACGAAACGATAGCCGCGCGCGCGCAGGGCGCGCACGATCGGCCCGAGCGCGGCGATCGTCTCGCTGCGATCGCCGCCGCCGTCGTGCATCAGCACGATCGCGCCCGGCTGCGCGTTGCCGACGACGTTGCGGACGATCGCCGCCCGCCCGGGCTTCGTGTAGTCCTCGCTGTCGATCGACCACAGCACGGCCAGCATCCGCCGCCGCTGCAGCAGCTTGAACGTCGTGCGGTCGTACGCGCCGTACGGCGGGCGGAAGAGGCGCGGCGTCGGCGTTCCGTAGCCGCTCAGCGTCTGCGCCATGCCGGCGATCTCGCGGCGCTGCCCGGTGGCCCGGAGCTGCCTGAGGTTGGCGTGATCGAGCGTGTGATCGCCGATCGGCAGGCCGAGGTCGATCTCGCGCCGCAGCGTCGCCGCGAACTCCGGCAGCTGATAGCCGACGACGAAGAACGTCCCCGGCACCCGCAGGCGCCGCAGCGCGTCGATCAGCCGGCCGGTGTCGGGCCCCGGCCCGTCGTCGAACGTCAGCGCGATCAGGCGATGCTGAGCCCCCGCGAGGCGCACGAACGGCGTGCGCGCGAGCGCCCGGTCGATCGCCGTGCTCTCCCGCGCACGCTCCTCGAAGCCGAGCGAGTGCGGCCCCGCGCCGGCGAGCACGCGCAGCTGGCCGTACCAGCCGAGCCGCGGGCCGTGACCGCGGACGGACGTGCCGCTCCCGTCCCCGTCCGCCCCCGCGAGCGCGCCGAGCACGAGCGCCAGCGCCGCGACGGCGAGCAGCGCGGCGACTCGGCGACGACGATGCAGCGTTTGAGCACGGGTCGGCCGACTCGGCCCGCGGATGAGCTCGTCGAGGCGCATCCCCGCGGCTCATGATCGCGCATGCGGCAGATGGGCGCGGCGCTCGGTGGACTACCCTTCGCCGCCGCATGACTCCCCCCGCCGTCTGGGTGATCGTTCCGACGTTCGACGAGGCCGACTCGATCGAGCCGCTGCTGCGCGCCGTCGCGGCCGCGCTCGACGACGCCGCGCCCGCGGACCACCGCATCCTCGTCGTCGACGACGGCTCACCCGACGGGACCGGCGCGATCGCCGAGCGCGTCGGCGAGCAGCTCGGCGTCGTGGAGGTGCTCCACCGCGCGCGCAAGGGCGGCCTCGGCCAGGCCTATCTCGCCGGCTTCGCGCGCGCGCTCGCCGGCGGCGCGCGGCTCGTATGCGAGATCGACGCGGACCTCTCTCACGACCCGGCCTACCTGCCGGATTTGCTGGCGGCAGCCGAGCACGCCGACGTGGTGCTCGGCTCGCGCTATGTGCCGGGGGGCGGCGTCACCGACTGGGGACCGCTGCGCCGTTTCGTCAGCCGCGCCGGCTGCCGTTATGCGCGGACGCTGCTCGGCCTCCCCCAGCGTGACCTCACCGGCGGCTACAAGGCGATCCGCCGCGAGGTGCTCGAGGCGATCGAGCTGGAGAGCGTGCGCTCACAGGGCTACGTCTTCCAGGTCGAGATCACCTACCGTGCGGTGCTCGCGGGCTTCCGCGTCGCCGAGGTCCCGATCGTCTTCCGCGACCGCACCGCGGGCTCGAGCAAGATGTCGACGCGGATCGCGCTCGAGGCGATGTGGCGCGTCCCGCTGCTGCGGCGCAACGCGCCGCGCGCGGTGTCCCGAGCGGCCGCGCAGCTCGATGTGACGATCGTGTGAAGAACGCTCAACCCGCTGCGCGCGCGGCCCGATGTCCAGGGTGTGGTCGTTCCATCGGAGCTGTTCGGCGGCGCGCTGGCCAGCGTGACGGTCGCGGCGTGGGCAGCCCGCCACTCCGTCCTGCGCGTGCGCCGTCGCTACGAGCGCGCGTTGCAGGAGGCCCGGCACGAGGCCGAGCACGACGGCCTCACCGGGGCGCTGACGCGGAGCGCGTTCGCGCGCGAACTCGAGGCGCGCCTGGCGCAGGGCGGCGCGGCGCGCCAGCACGCGCTGCTGGCGATCGACGTCGACGGCTTCGGCCAGATCAACAAGCTGCGCGGCCATGACGTCGGCGACGCGCTGCTGTGCCGCCTCGTCGAGACGACCGCCGACGTGATTCGCGACGTCGACGCGATCGGACGGCTCGGCGGCGACGAGTTCGCGGTCGTGCTGGAGGGTCGCGACCCCGTCGCGGTCGGCGAGCGGATCCTCGCCACGCTGCGCGTCCCCGCGGGCGACCTCGGGCCGCTCGAGGTCTCGATCGGCATCGCGCGCGCCCCGTCCGACGGCACCAGCGTCCCGGCGCTGCTGCGCGCCGCCGACGGGGCGATGCGCCGTGCCAAGCGCGGCGGGAAGGGACGCATCGTCGCCTACGCCGGCGAGTCGCTCGCCGACTCCGAGGAGGCGCGCGCCCGTCGCGTGATCGCCGACGTCGTCAAGCACCGCCGCATCGCGATGGCGACGCAGCCGATCGTCGACCTGCGCTCCGGCACGATCCACGCCTACGAGACGCTGGCGCGCTTCGGCGTTCCCGGCGATCTCTCGACCGGCGAGCTGTTCGCGCTCGCCGAGCGCGTCGACATGCGCGAGGAGCTCGACCTCGCCTGCTTCGAGCAAGGACTCAAGCTGCTCTCGCAGCGACCGGCGGGCACCCACCTGACGGTCAACGTCTCCAGCGGGCTGCTCTCGAATCCGCGCGCGCTCGCGCTGCTGGCCGCGCAGCGCGACGTCCACGGCCTCGTGCTGGAGGTGACCGAGGAGGCGCTCGTGCGCGACTACGCCGAGTTGCAGTCCGCCGTGCAGCCGCTGCTCGAGCGCGGCGTGCGGATCGCCGTCGACGACATGGGCGCCGGCTACTCCGGGCTGCGACATGCGATCGACCTGCACCCGACGTACCTGAAGCTCGATCGCGCGCTCGTGCAGGGCATCGACCGCGACCCCAAGCGCGCCGCCCTGGTCGACGCCCTGCTGCGCTACGCCCAGCATGCCGGCAGCCACATCCTCGCCGAGGGAGTCGAGACGGAGGGCGAGCTCGTGACGCTCGTACGGCTCGGCGTCCCGTTCGCGCAGGGCTACCTGCTCGCGCGACCGGCACCGCCGTGGCGCACGGACATCCCCGCGTCCGTGCGCCGGCATGCGACCGGCGCGGCGCTCGTGCGCTCAGAGCTGCCGCTCAGCAGCGACGTCTCGACGCTGCGGCCGGACGTCACCGCCGAGGAGGCGCACCGGCGCTTCGCGGCCGACCCGGCGCTCGACTCGTTCGTCGTGCTCGACGCCTCGCGCCGGGTGCTCGCGCTGCTCACGCGCCACCGTCTGCTGACGAAGCTCGGGCACCGTTTCGGCTTCGCCCTCTACGGCCAGCGGTCGGTCCTGAAGCTCGCCGACCGCCAGTGCCTGCTGCTGCCGCAGTCGACCCCCTGGACGGAGCTCGCCTCACGCGCGATGGCGCGCCCGTCCGAGACGCGGCACGACCCGATCGTCCTGCTCGACGTCGACGGCCGCTTCGTGCGCCACCTCACGATCCGCGACCTGCTGGACTCCGCCGAGCAGCCGTCGGCGGAGCTCTCCGCGCACGAGCCGGTCAGGTAGCGACCTCGTCGCGCCGGCGGCGTAGGCTTCGCGGGAATGGCAGCGGGCGCGCGTACCCTTGATCTGCTGAGCGTCGTCGCACCCGTCTACAACGAGCAGGAGCTGATCGCCGAGTTCCATGCGCGCGTCAGTGCCGCGCTCGCCGGGTTCCCGTTCGAGCTCGTGCTCGTCGACGACGGCTCCAGCGACGGCACCGCGGCCGTGCTCGCGACGCTCGCCGAGCGGGATCCGCGCGTGCGCGTCGTCGAGCTGTCGCGCAACTTCGGCCACCAGACCGCGCTGACGGCGGGGCTCGACCACGCGCGCGGCAACGCGGTCGTGATGCTGGACTCCGACCTGCAGGACCCGCCCGAGACGATCCTCGAGATGCTCGATCACTGGCGTGCCGGGATCGACGTCGTCTACGCGGTCCGCCGCCGGCGCCCCGGCGAGACGCGCTTCAAGCTCGCGACCGCGCGCGCCTTCTACCGCCTCTTCGGAACGCTCGCCGACGTGCCGCTGGCGCCCGACTCCGGCGACTTCCGCCTGCTCGACCGCGCCCCGCTCGACGCGTTGAGCTCGATGCGCGAGCGCAGCCGCTTCCTGCGCGGGATGACGGTCTGGGTCGGCTACACGCAGACGGCCGTTCCCTACGAGCGCGACGCACGCCGCGCCGGCGAGACGAAGTACACGCTCGGGCGCATGCTCGGCTTCGCGTTCGACGCGATCTCCTCGTTCTCGCACCGCCCGCTGCAGCTCGCGACGCTCGCCGGCTTCATCTCCGCCGGCGTCGCGTTCGTCGCGATCCCGGTGGTGATCGTGCTGCGCCTGCTCGGCTCCTATCTGCCCGGCTTCGGCACGATCACGATCGCGATCCTGCTGCTCGGAGGGATCCAGCTGATCGCGATCGGCCTGATCGGCGAGTACGTCGGACGCATCTACGACGAGGTCAAGGGCCGCCCGCTGTACGTGGTGCGGACGCGACGCAACCTTCCCCCGCCGCAGCCATAGCGCCCCGGAACCCAGCGGTTCGGCTAGCCTACCCAGGTGCTAGGCAAGCTCGCCCCCGCGCCGGATCCGGCGTTCCCATACGGCGCGTCGCATGCGCCCAGGCGCGCGCTGACGGCGGGCGAGATCGCGTGGCTCGCGTCGGTGCCGTGCGCGGCCGCGGTGGTCGCGGCGATCGTCCTGCTCGGACCGGCCCTCGGTCACCTGTTGGCTCCGAGCACGCTGCCGGCGGTGTGGAGATACGACTACTTCGCACCGACGCCGGAGCCGGTCGAGCACGCGCGCTACCTGCTCGCCCTGCTCGGGCCGCTGCTGCTCTCCGGCGTCGTCGTCGCAGCTCGGCGCCGCAGCCGATCGCTGCACGCTTCGGCGGCGACGGCGCTCGTCGTGCACGTGAGCCAGGGCGTGGTGCTGCTGTTCCTGTTCGTGTGCGTGGCGGCGCAGCGCAGAATCCTCTACGGGGCGATCTACGCCGGTCCGCTACACCGCGTGTACTTCACGTCACCGACGCTCGTCGCCACGCCCGTGCTCGCGCTCGTCGCGATCGTGAGCCTGCGCGTCGAGCGCATCCGCAGCCTGCTGGCGGGGCTCCTGCAGGCGCGCCCGCGGCGCGAGCTCGTCGGGGTCGGCGCCGCGGTCCTCTTCACGCTGGCGTGGGAGCTGACGGCGGTTCAGCTCGACCGTTCCGCCGGCGGAACGAACTTCGCCGTCTCGGCGAGCATGCCGTTCTGGCTCGACGAAGCGTTCGGCGTCCTCAACGGCCTCACGCCGCTCGTCGACTTCAACTCCCAGTACAGCCACCTGTGGCCATACGTCGCCGCCGGCTCGATGAAGCTGTTCGGCGCCTCGACCACCGTCTTCACGACGACGCTGGCGACCGCGGCCGGCATCGTGCTGCTGACGGTCTACGGGACCTTCCGTCGCGTCGCGCACAGCGCGCTCGCCGCGCTGGCGCTGTACCTCCCGTTCGTCGCGACGGGCTTCTTCATGGAGCTCGGGCCGGTCAGCAACCGCTATGGCCCGTCGAACCTGCTGAGCCTGTTTCCGATGCGCTATGCGGGCCCGTACGTGCTCGCGTGGCTGCTGGCGCGGCATCTCGACGGCGCACGGCCGCGGCGGCTCGCGCCGATCTTCGCGGTCGCCGGGCTCGCCGTCGTCAACAACCCCGAGTTCGGGCTGCCGGCGCTCGGCGCGACGCTCGCCGCGCTCGCCTGGACGCGCACGCCCTGGTCGTGGAGGACGCTGCGGCCGCTGCTCGGCGCTGCGCTGATCGGCCTCGCCGCCGCGTTCGCGCTGGTGACGCTCTTCACGCTGGCGTACTCCGGCAGCCTCCCCGACTTCGGCATGGTCGCGTTCTTCCCGCGGCTCTACGGGGTGATCGGCTTCGGCATGCTGCCGATGCCGACGCTCGGCTTCCACCTCGCGCTCTACCTGACGTTCGTGGCGGCGATCGCGGTCGGGACGGTGCGCGTCGTCACCCGCCGTGAGGGCGACGTGCTCACCGGCCTGCTCGTGTGGTCGGGCGTGTTCGGGCTCGGCGCGAGCAGCTACTTCGCCGGGCGCTCGCATCCGGAGGTGCTGATCGACCTCTTCTCGGCGTGGGCGTTCGCGCTGATGCTGCTGCTGCTCGTCGTCGTGCGGGCGATCGCGGCGCGCCCGTCGCACCTGCCCCGCCTCGCGGAGGTCGCGGTCCTGCTCGGCACCGGCCTCGCCGTCTGCTCGCTGGCGCAGACGCCGACGCCGTGGTCGCAGATCCACCGGCTCGCGAGAGACGAACCGCCGCCGTTCTACAACCGCCTCGAGGCCGAGCGCTTCGTCGCGCGCCTCACCCGGCCCGGCGAGGCGGTGGCCGTGCTCGTGCCGCCCGGGCACCGGATCACGTACGACATCGGCGTCAGAAACGTGAGTCGCTACGTCGGCTGGGAAGCGATGCCGCTGGAGCAGCAGATGGTCGAGACGCTCGACGCGCTGCACCGCACGGGCGGCAACAAGCTCTTCCTGCCGATAGCGCCGGACCCCAAGTCGGAACTCGGGCGTCTGCTCGCGCGGCGCGGCTACAGGTCGGCGGCGACGGGCCATGAACTGATCGAGTGGGTCGGTCCCCCGCCGCGCGCGGGGTCCTGACCGCGCGGCCGGCGCCCGCCTCAGCCGCCAGCCGGATTCGGGCCCTGCGCGGCGCGCAGTGGAAGTGGATCCGCTTCGTCGGTTGCGATCGTCGCCGGGTCGACGCCGCGCTCGGCGAGCGCGCGCTCGAGCGCGCCGATGCGGCTCGCAAGGCCCTTGATCGCGTCGGAGATCGGGTCCGGCAGATGCGCCCAGTCGGCGTCGGGCCCCTCCGGGCGGCGACCGTCGATGCGGACGGGATGGCCCGGATTGCCGACGACGGTCGAGTTCGGCGGCACGTCGTGGATCACAACCGTGTTGGCGCCGATCTTCGAGCCGTGGCCGATCGTGATCGGGCCGAGCAGCTTCGCGCCGGAGCCGATCGTGACGTTGTCCTGCACCGTCGGATGGCGCTTGCCGGACGCGAAGCCGGTGCCGCCGAGCGTGACGCCCTGGTAGAGCGTGACGTCGTCGCCGATCTCGGCCGTCTCGCCGATCACGACCCCCATGCCGTGGTCGACGAAGAAGCCCTCCCCGATCCGCGCCGCCGGATGGATCTCGATGCCGGTGAGCGTGCGCGCGACGCCGGCGATCAGCCGCGGCAGCAGCGGCACGCGCAGCTCGAACAGCGCATGCGCGACGCGGTGGGCGAGCACGGCGTGCACCCCCGGCCAGACGGCGAGGATCTCCGCCGAGCCGACGTCGCGGGCGGCCGGGTCGCGTTCCTGGGCGGCGCGCACGTCGCGGCGGATCTCCCGCGCGACGCGAGCGAACGTGCCGAGGTTGGGCATGCGCCCAAGGGTAGAGCAGCTATGGCGCGAAGAACGGGGTCGAGACGTAGCGCTCGCCGGAGTCGGGCAGGATCGCCACGATCCGCTTGCCGCGCGACTCGGGCCGTTGCGCGACGTGCAGCGCCCCCCACATCGCCGCGCCGCAGGAGATCCCGGCGAGCACGCCCTCGCGATGCGCGAGCAGGCGCGCGGTCTCGATCGCGTCCTCGTCGTCGACCGCGATCACCTCGTCGAGCAGCTCCCGGTTCAGCACCGCGGGCACGAAGCCGGCGCCGATCCCCTGGATCTTGTGCGGTCCGGGCGTGTGGCCGGAGAGCACCGCGGAGGCCGCCGGCTCGACCGCGATCACGCGGCAGTCGGGGTTGCGCTGCTTGAGGACCTCCCCCACGCCGGTGATCGTGCCGCCCGTCCCGACGCCCGCGACGAGGATGTCGACCTTGCCGTCCATCGCCTCCCAGATCTCGGGGCCCGTCGTGCGGCGGTGGACCTCGGGGTTGGCGGGGTTGGAGAACTGGTCGGGCAGGAAGACGTCGCCGCTGCTCGCCAGCGCGCGCGCCGCCGCGACCGCCTCGTGCATCCCGCCGAGCGACTCGGTGATCTCGAAGCGCGCGCCGTAGAGGCGCAGCAGCCCCTCGCGCTCGCGGCTCATCCCCTGCGGAAGCGTCAGCACGAGCTCGTAGCCCTTCGCCGCGCAGACGAACGCGAGCGCGATGCCGGTGTTGCCGCTCGTCGCCTCGACGATCGTCGTGCGGCCCGGCGCGATGCGGCCCTCGCGCTCGGCCGCCTCGATCATCGCGACGCCGATGCGGTCCTTGACGCTGCCGCCGGGGTTGAGCGCCTCGAGCTTGCCGAACAGCTCGACGTCGACGTCCGCGGGCAGCAGACGGGTGAGCTGCACCATCGGCGTGCGGCCGACATGCTCCGCAATGTTGATCGGGATTCCGGGCATTTTCAGCCGGAACGATAGCGGCGCTTGCTACAAGCCGGCGGTCGCCGCGTGCCAGTCGTATGCGTCGCCGACCGCGCGCACGGCCGCGAGCGTCGCCGGATCGCACAGCGCGCCGGCGATCCCGGCGTCGAACAGCGCGCGCGGGTCGGCGCCGAGCGCGCGCGCCGCGGCGTGCTCGGACTCGAGGTCGCAGGAGAAGAAGGTCGGATCGTCGGTGTTGACGGTGCACGGCACGCCGGCGGCGAGCAGCTGCGGCAGCTGGTGCGCCTCGACGGTGGGCACGACCGCGAGGCAGACGTTCGAGAGCACGCAGACGTCGAGCACGATCTGGCGGTCGGCCAGCTCGCGCAGCAGGCCCGGATCCTCGACCGCGCGCACACCGTGGCGGATGCGGTCGGCGTGCAGCACGTCGAGCGCGCCGCGGATCGACGGCGGTCCGGCGACCTCGCCGGCGTGCGGCACCGAGGCGAGCCCGCCGTCGCGCGCGATCGCGAACGCCTCGGCGTACTGCTCGGGCGGATACTGCGCCTCGAGTCCGCCGAGCCCGAGCGCGACGACGCCGCGATCCTGGTAGCGAACGGCCAGCTCGGCGGTCGTGCGCGCCAGGTCCCGATCGACGCCGCGGGTGATGTCCGGCGTGAGGCGCAGCTCGATCCCCAGCGTCTCGCGCGCCTCCTGCACCCCGGCGCAGAACCCCTCGAACACGACCTCCTGGTCGACGCCGACGCTCGCCTTGTCCGACGGCGAGAAGATCGCCTCGATGTAGACGGCGCCCTGCGCCTGCGCCCGGCGCGCGTAGTCGACGACCAGCTCGCGGTAGTCGCCTTCGGTGCGCAGCGCGCGCGTCGTCGCCATCCAGGCGGAGATGAAGTGCTCGAAGTCGCGGAAGCGCATGTACTCCGCCAGCGCCTCGACCGAGTCGACCGGCAGCGCGAAGCCGTTGCGCCGCGCGGCGGCGATCAGCGCCTGCGGCGAGACCGCGCCCTCGAGGTGGACGTGCAGCTCGATCTTCGGATACGGCAGGGCGGCGCCCATGGCGGGCGACGCTACCAGGCGGAGTTTTGTTGCGAAGCGGGCGTAGAGATTGGGGAGCTGATGCCTCTAGCGTCTCGGCGATGCACGAGAGCGAGGAGGAGCAGCGCTCGCGACTGGCGTACGAGGCGGCGCTGCGCGCACTCGATCAGCAGCGGCGCAGCCTCGAGGAGATCCGGTCCCGGACCGGCGTCCTGCTCGCCGCCGCGTCGGTCAGCGCCTCGTTCCTCGGCTCGAGGGCATTCGAGCGGCATGCCGACGTAGTCACGACGTCGCTCGCGCTAATGATGCTGGTTCTCACGCTGCTGCTCGGGATCCTGGCGCTCACCGTCCGTGAGGACCTGGCGTTCTCAATGTCGGGTTCTGACATCCACACCGTGCTGCTCGGGGCACGGAACCGAGCAGATCAGCATCGCTATATCGCTGGCTGGCTGACCGCTATCTGGGCGCGAAACGAACCGACGGTCGAGCTGTTGAATGCCCGGTTCCGCACCATGGCGGGAGCGCTTGCCATACAGATCGTGTTGTGGGCCCTGGCACTCAGCGGTACGGTCAGTTCAGTGTCATGATCGAGAAGCCCAACCCTCCACTCTCGCCGATCCCGCCGCTTCCTCAGGAGATCCTGCTCCCCGAGGTCTTGCGGAATCTGGGCTTCTTCGAGACGCTGCGACTCGCGTTCTCGACGTCACGATCTCGGTCTAGATGTAGTACATCGCCGCCCCGGCGTCGCGGGCTTCGCGCTCGATGACGTCGGCGACGGTCGTCTGCTCGAGCACGGTGCGGGCAGCGGTGGCGGCGTCGGCGAAGACGCCCTCGGAGCCGGCGCCGAAGGAGCCGTCGAGCAGCTCGACGATCTCCAGGACGGTGATCTCGGCGGGCTCGCGGGCGAAGCTGTAGCCGCCCTTGACCCCGCGCTGGGACTTCAGCACGCCCGCGCGACGCAGCACCGCGAACAGCTGCTCGAGGAACTGCACCGGGATCTCCCGCCGCCGCGCCAGCTCCGCGATCGGCACCGGCCCGGCCGCGCCGAGACGCCCGAGCTCGGCGAGCGCGAGCAGCGCATACGGAGATTTCGTCGTGATCGAGATCATCGGACCTCGATGGTATGCGACCGGCGGGCTAGATCCAGCCGCGCTCTGTGGCCAGCAACACGGCTTGAGCGCGGTCGACCGCCCCGAGCTTGCCGTAGATGTTGTGCAGGTGCGTGCGCACCGTGCTCGTCGAGAGCTCCAGCTCGTGGGCTATCTGCTTGTAGACCTTGCCCTGTCCGAGGCGCCTGAGCACCTCGACCTCGCGCGTGGAGAGCGGGCACGGGTCGAGCTGGCGGGGGCGGTTGCCGTTCGTCGGGTAGGGCAAGTCGTACATCACCGAGCGCAGCTCGGCGGGACCGAGCCCGACGGTCCGGGCGCACGCGAGCATCTCGCTCGGGGTGACCGCGCCGCCCTGCCCGTAGTGGGCGAGCATGTCGGCGAGCCGGACGAGCGCGGCCTCGCCGTCGGCGTCGGCGCCGTGGTGGCGCTCGATCGTGGAGGCGATCGCCTTCGGCAGGCCCCAGCGCCGCGCGAGCACGCCGCCGACGAGCGCGTGGTCGACGCCCAGCTCGCGGCGCTCGCGGTGAATCCGCTCCTCCGGCGTGCGCGCGTCGCCGTGCACCTGACGCGGGTAGCCGGGGTAGGCGTGGCCGAGCACGAGCTTGCCGACGTCGTGCAGCAGCGAGGTGACCATCAGCCGGTCGCGGTCCTCGTAGCCGACTTCGGCGGCGAGCCGGTCGGCGGCGCGCTGCGTGGCGACGCCGTGCAGCCGGAAGCGCTCGGGCGTCCCCTCCCAGATTCCGCTGCGCTCGAAGAAGTCGAAGGTGCGCGCACGGCTCGCGAGCGCCTGGACGGCAGCCGGCGAGAGCACGCTGACGGCATGCACGACACTGTCGACGCGGCCGCGCGTGCGGCCCTCGACGCGGTTGGCGAGCCGCAGCGCGGCGATCGCGAGCGCGACGTCGGATTCGACCGCCGCGACGATCTCCGCCGTGGACGGGCGCTCCTGCGTGAAGAGGCGCAGCACGCGGTTGCGCGACTCGGCCAGCACCGGGAAGGCCTCGAGTGCCTCGAAGGCGGCCGTGAGCCGGCGGCCGTGGCCTTCGTTGTGGTGGCGCGGCATCGTCGTGGAGTCGACGTCCGCGGGAGCTGGCGGGGAGCTCAAGCTGTCAATTTCGGTGGCGGTGGCGGTGAGGGTCGGGGGCGTCATGGCGATCGTAGTGGCTCGTGCGAAATGGATCGAGCGGAACGCCGCTCGGCCCTTCCCTTATCGGCAGCGGCGACGGTCCGGTTTAGGGTGCTCGACCAATCGGCCGCGGATCAAGTTGGCGCAAGCGCAGGCGGGCGGGGAGCGAGCGCCGCGTCGATGCGACGCAGCGTCTCCTCGCGGCCCAGCAGCGCGACGCTCTCGAAGATGCCGGGAGAGACCGTCGTGCCTGCGATCGCGACGCGGACCGGCTGGAAGACCTGCTTCGGCTTCCAGCCGTGCCGCTCGACCACGCCGCGCAGCGCCGCCTCGACCGCCTCCTGCGTGAACGGCTCCAGCTCCGCGAGCGCGCGCCTCGCCTCGCCGAGCGCCTGCGCGCCGCCGTCGGCGCCGATCGTGCGCGCGAACGCGTCGGGGTCGTCGACCGGGCCGTCGTAGAGGAAGCCCGCGAGCGGCCAGAAGTCGGCGAGCGTCTGGACCTTCTCGCGGCTGATCTCGACGCCGCCGCGCAGCCCGCTGCGACCGGTGAACGCCTCCAGTCTGCGCGTCAGCTCCTCGACGTCCAGCTCGCGCAGGTAGCGGCCGTTCATGTGCCGCAGTTTCTTCTCGTCGAAGACCGCCGGCGACTTCGAGATGCGCTCCAGGCGCAGGCGCCGCGCGAGCTCGTCGCTGGGGAAGTACTCCTCCTCCGCGTCGAAGCCGGCGCCGAGCAGCGCGATGTAGTTGCGCACGGCCTCCGGCAGGTAGCCGTCGGCGCGCAGCTCCTGCACGGAGGCGGCGCCGTGGCGCTTGGAGAGCTTCTTGCCGTCGGGCCCGTGCAGCAGCGGCAGATGCGCGTAGCGCGGCGGCGTCTGCCCGAGCGCCTCGAACACCAGCAGCTGCTTCGGCGTGTTGGAGAGGTGGTCTTCGCCGCGCACGACGTGCGTGATGCCGGCGTCGAGGTCGTCGATCGCGACCGCGAAGTTGTAGAGCACCGAGCCGTCCGCGCGCGCGATCACCGGGTCGTCGAGGTGCGTGTGCGCGAAGCGCGCCTCGCCGCGGATCACGTCGTCGACGACCGTCTCGCCCTCGTCGGGCACGCGCAGGCGGATCGCGCCGTCGGCCTCCGGCTCGCCGCGGAAGCCGCGCGCGTCGCCGTGCTGAGCCTTCCACGCCTTCACATCCTCGCCGGTCGCGTTGGAGTGGTAGGCGTGGCCGGAGTCGAGCAGCTGCGCCAGCGCCTGGCGGTGGCGCTCGGCGCGCTGGGACTGGAAGATCGGCCCCTCGTCCCAGTCGAGCTCCAGCCAGCGCAGCGCGTCGAGGATCTGCTCGACGTTCTCGGGGGTCGATCGCTCGCGGTCGGTATCCTCGATCCGCAGTACGAGGGCGCCCCCGCTCCCGCGTGCGAGCAGCCAGTTGTAGAGGGCCGTGCGGGCGCCGCCGATGTGCAGCGCGCCGGTGGGCGAAGGAGCGAAGCGCAGGCGCATGAGGTCGCAATGCTAATCGGCGCGCACGTCTCCCCGGCGGGCGGCCTCCCGAAGGCGATCGAGCGCGGCGTCGAGAAGGGCTGCCGCGCGATCCAGATCTTCAACCAGTCGCCGCGCATGTGGCGCCCGACGCAGTACGGCGAGGAGGACGTCGCCGCCTTCCGCGCCGCGATGGCCGACAGCCCCGTCGACGCGGTGATGATCCACGCCGTCTACCTGCTCAACTGCGCCAGCGACGATCCCGACATCCGCTCGAAGTCGCTCGCCTCGCTGACGCACTCGCTGCGCGTCGGGCAGGCGATCGGCGCGACGTGCGTGGTGCTGCACCCCGGCTCGGCGAAGACGGGCGACGTCGGCGAGGCGATCGCGCGCGCCGGGGAGGTCTTCCGCGAAGCGTTGGCAGAGAGCGAAGGCTGCCCGCTGCACCTGGAGAACACGGCCGGCGCCGGCGGGACGCTCGGACGCTCGTTCGAGGAGCTGGCGGCGCTGATCGCGGCCGGCGACGACGACGCACGGCTCGGCCTCTGCCTCGACTCCTGCCATCTGCTCGCCTCCGGCTACGACATCCGTACGCTGGCCGGGTTGGAGGAGGTGCTCGAGCGCGCCGACGACGTCGTCGGGCTCGACCGGCTCGGCTCGCTGCACCTCAACGACTCCCAGACGCCGCTCGGCTCCAACCGCGACCGCCACGCCAACGTCGGCGAGGGCGAGCTCGGCGACGAGGGCTGCATGGCGTTCCTCTCGGAGCCGCGCTTCGAGGGCCTGCCCGTCGTGCTCGAGACGCCCGGGCCCGAGAAGCAGGGCACCGCCGCCGCGGAGGTCGCGCACTGCTTCGCGCTGCGCGAGCGCGGCCTCGCCGTGCGCGGCATCTGACGCGTTCGCTAGCGTCCTGCTCCCGTGGTCTCGACGCACGATCCCCGGGACGCGGCGTCCGTCACGCTCGCGGCGCCCGAGCCCCATGTGATCGTCCTCTTCGGGGCGACCGGCGACCTCGCGCGGCGCAAGCTGCTGCCGGGCCTGCTGCACCTCGCGAAGGCAGGACTGATGCCGCCGCAGTTCCGCATCGTCGGCACCTCGCTCGACGAGCGCGACGACGCGGACTTCCGCCGGTTCGCGCGCAGCGCCTGCGACGACTTCGCGCGCCATCGCTTCACCGAGAAGGAATGGAAGGACTTCGCCAGGCGCCTCAGCTTCGTCCCCCACGGCGCCGGCGGCCGCGGCCTCGCGCAGGCGGTCGGCGCCGCCGTCAAGGACGTCGGCGGCCACGCGCGCCTGCTGCACTACCTCAGCGTCCCTCCGGCTGCCGCCAGCGCGGCGATCGCGCTGCTCGGCGACGCCGAGCTGGTCGAGAACGCGCGCGTGATCATGGAGAAGCCGTTCGGCACCGACCTCGCGAGCGCGCGCAAGCTCAACGCCGAGGTGCACGACGTCTTCGCCGAGCAGCAGGTCTTCCGCATCGACCACTTCCTCGGCAAGGAGGCGGCGCAGAACATCCTCGCGCTGCGCTTCGCGAACGGCCTGTTCGAGCCGATCTGGAACCGCCAGCACATCAACCACGTGCAGATCGACGTGCCCGAGACGCTCGCGATCGGCTCGCGCGCGGGCTTCTACGAGTCGACCGGCGCCTACCGCGACATGGTCGTCACGCACCTCTTCCAGGTGCTCGCGTTCGTCGCGATGGAGCCGCCGACGGCGCTCGAGCCGCGCGCGATCACCGAGGAGAAGAACAAGGTGTTCCGCTCGCTGAAGCCGCTCGACCCGCGCCATGTCGTGCGCGGCCAGTACGAGGGCTACCGCTCCGAGGACGGCGTCGCGGCGCGCTCGCAGACGGAGACGTTCGTCGCGCTGCGCTGCGAGGTCGACAACTGGCGCTGGTCGGGCGTGCCGTTCTACCTGCGGACCGGCAAGCGGATGGCGGAGAGCGCGCGCATCATCTCGATCTCCTACCACGAGCCGCCGCACGGGATGTTCCCCGCCGGCTCGGGGATCGGCGAGTACGGGCCGGACCACCTCACGTTCGACCTCGACGAGTCCTCGCGCGTCTCGCTGTCCTTCTACGGCAAGCACCCCGGGCCGGGGATGCGCCTGGAGAAGGCGAGCATGCAGTTCTCGCTCGACGAGACCGGCCACGACGGCGAGGTGCTCGAGGCCTACGAGCGCCTGATCCACGACGCGATGGTCGGCGACCACACGCTCTTCACGACGGCGGAGGGCATCGAGCGGCTGTGGGAGATCTCCGAGCCGCTGCTGGAGGCGCCGCCGCGCCTGCACGAGTACGCGCCCGATTCGTGGGGACCGGACGCGATCCAGGGCCTGATCGCACCGCACGCATGGCGTCTGCCGTTCGCGCGCAAGTGGCGCGCGCCCGGCGCGCGACCGTCCTAGACTGCGCCCCGATGGCGGCCGCCCTCTCCGTCAGCGCCCTGCGCAAGGACTACGGCCGCACGACCGCGCTCGGCGGCGTCGACCTCGAGGTCGGCGAGGGCGAGCTCGTCGGGCTGCTCGGACCCAACGGCGCAGGCAAGTCGACGCTCGTGAAGATCGTCTGCGGGCTCGTGCGCCCCAGCAGCGGCCGCGCGGAGGTGTGCGGCGCGCCGGCCGGCAGCCGCGAGGCGCGGGCGGCGCTCGGCTACCTCGCGGAGCTGTTCCGCTTCCCCGGCTGGTGCCGTGCCGGGGAGGTGCTCGAGCTGCATCAGAAGCTCGCGGGCTCCGCCGGCGGCGCGGCCGAGCGGCGCGAGCTGCTGGAGCTGGTCGATCTGTGGGACGCGCGCGAGCGGCGCGTGGAGGCGATGTCGAAGGGCATGCAGCAGCGGCTCGGACTGGCGCAGGCGCTGATCGGCGGCCCGCGGCTGCTGCTGCTCGACGAGCCGACGAGCGCGCTGGACCCGGTCGGGCGGCGGATGGTGCGCGAGCTGCTGGAGCGCCTGCGCGAGCGCGGCGTCGCGGTGCTGCTGAACTCGCATCTGCTCAGCGAGGTCGAGCTCGTCTGCGACCGCGTCGCGATCCTGTCGCGCGGCCACGTCGCCGCCGCCGGGCGCCCGTCGGAGCTCTCGCACGCCAGCGGCGTGGAGGTCGAGACGGCCGACGGCGTGCGCCGCTTCCCCGGCGCGGTGCGCGAGGACGCCCCGCGGCTCGTCGCCCAGCTCGTCGGCGAGGGTGCGGCGATCTACGGCGTGCGGGTCGTGAGCACGTCGCTGGAGGACGTCTACCTGGAGGCCGTCGGAGACGACGCGCCGGAGGCGACCGCGTGAGCGGCGTCGCGATCGTCGCCGGCTACGCGCTGCGCGAGAGCCTGCGCCGGCGCGTGTTCGCGGTCGTGCTGCTGCTGACGCTGCTGTTCCTCGGGCTCTACACGTTCGCCGTCGTCAAGGTCTTCGAGGAGATCGGCAACTTCAGCACCGAACGCAACCTCGGCACGCTCGACCCGACCGGCTTCGTCGCCGCGACGATGCTCGGGCTGGGGATGTTCGCGATCCTCTTCCTCGCGACCGTGCTCGCCGTCTTCCTGACGCTCGGCGCGGTGCGCGGCGACGCCGAGCGCGGGTTGCTGCAACCGCTCGTCGTGCGACCGCTCGGACGCACGTCCCTGCTGCTCGGGCGCTTCCTCGCCGCCGGCGCGGTCTGCGCCGCCTACGCGCTGCTGATCTACGGCGCGGCGCTCGTGATCGTCCACCAGGCCTCCGGCCGCTGGCCCGACACGATCCTCGCCCCCGGCCTGACGCTCGCAGGCGGCGCGCTCGTGATCGTCGCGCTGTCGCTGCTCGGCTCGGTCTTCCTGTCGGCGACCGCGAACGGGATCGTCACGTTCATGCTGTTCGGCGCCGGCCTCGTCAGCGGGCTGATGCAGTCGATCGCCGACGCGATCAGCTCCCACTCGCTCGGTCGGATCGCGCACGACATCGCGCTCGCGCTCCCCTTCGAGGCGCTCTACCAGTCCGGCCTCCACGCCCTCACCGCCGACCAGAGCGGCTTCACCGGCACGCTGATCCAGCTCGGCCCCTTCGGCTCCTCGCACGCGGGCGGGCCGTGGCTCGACGTGTGGGTGCTCGCGTACGTCGTAGCCGTCGGAGCGGTCGCCGCGTGGGGCTTCTCGCGGCGAGACCTGTAGCGTCAGGCGGCAGCGGCGTCCAGCATCGCGGCACCGAGCAGGTGGTCGAGCTCGGAGTGCAACTGGGCGTTTGCGGTGACCCGGAACTCGGGGCCGAGGCGCAGACGCCGCGGGCCGCTCGTGGTGCTCATGTCGAGCACGACCTCGGACTCGCCGGGGTAGCTGGCGATCAGGTGCTTGAGGTCGTCGATGATGCTGGCCGGCAGGGCGGTCGCGTCGAGACGCAGACGCACCGGCTGCGGGCCGACCGGGATCGTCCGCGCCTTCTCGCGCGCGGCCGCGACCTCCTCCTCGCTCGGGGCGAACGCCGTCGCCTCCTGCACGACGAGGCACGTCTTGGCGGCGTCCTTGTGGTCGACGCGGCCGCGGATGAGCACGACCGAGTCGAGCGCGAGCGCCTCCTCGTGAGCGGCGAGCGCCTTGCCGAAGACGAGGATCTCGACGCTGCCCTCGAGGTCGTCGAGCGTGGCGAACATCATGTGGTCGCCCTTCTTGGTGCGGATCTTCTTCGTCTGCGTGATGATGCCGCCGGCGGTGACCCATTCGCCGTCGCGGCGCTCGGCGAGCTTGGCGAGCGAGCAGTCGACCTTCAGCCGCATCGCCTCGCGCACGGCCTTGAGCGGGTGGGCCGAGACGAACAGCCCGATCGACTCCTTCTCGACGGCGAGCAGCTCGGCCTGGTCGAACTCCTCCGTCGGGATCGGCGGATGGCTGGGCGCGGCGAACGCGGCGGCGGCCTCGGATCCACCGGCCGGCTGCGCGGCGCCAAGGTCGAAGATCGAGCCCTGCCCGATCAGCGCGTCCTGCTGGGACTTCTGCCCGGCGGCCTGCGCCTGCTCGAGCACCGCGAGCATGCCCTTGCGGGTCGCGCCGGTCGAGCCGAACGCGCCGCATTTGATCAGCGCCTCGATCGACTTCTTGTTGACGGTGCGGCCGTCGACGCGCTCGCAGAAGTCCCACAGCGAGGTGAAGAGCCCTTCGTCGCGGGCGCGCTTGATCGCCTCGACCGCCTGGAACCCAACGCCCTTGACGGCGTCGAGGCCGAAGCGGATCGCACCGTCGCGCACGATGAACTCGTGGTCGGACTCGTTGACGTCCGGCGGCAGGATCTCGATCCCCATCTGCTCGGTCTGCGCGACGAAGAACGGGACCTTGTCCTTCGTGTCCATCACCGAGGAGATCAGCGCCGCCATGTACTCGGCCGGGTAGTTGGCCTTCAGCCAGGCGGTGCGGTAGGAGATCAGCGCGTAGCAGGCGGCATGCGACTTGTTGAACGAGTAGTCGGCCGACTTCTCGTTCGTCTGCCACAGCGACTCGATCACGCTCGCGCTCGTGCCGGAGCTGCGGCAGCCCTCGACGAACTCGGGCTTGAGCTCGGCCATCGCAGCACGGTTCTTCTTGCCGATCGCCTTGCGCAGGTCGTCCGCCTTCGCGCCCGAGAAGCCGGCGATCGACTTGGCGATCTGCATCGCCTGCTCCTGGTAGAGGATGACGCCCTTCGTCGACTCGATGATCGTTCTGAGCCGCTCGTCGGCGTAGGTGACCGACTCGGGGTCGCGCTTGCCGCGGGCGTACGTGGGGATCTGGTCCATCGCGCCGGGTCGGTAGAGCGCGACCAGGGCTACGAGGTCCTCGAACTCGGTCGGGCGGACCTTCTTGAGCGCCTCGCGCATCCCCTCGGACTCGAACTGGAAGACCCCGATCGAGTCGCCGCGCGCGAGCATCGCGTACGTCTTCTCGTCGTCGAGCGGCAGCGTCGTCATGTCCGGCCGCGCGCCGGTGGAGCGCTCGACGATGTCGAGCGCGTCCTCGATCACGTCGAGGTTGCGCAGCCCGAGGAAGTCCATCTTCAACAGGCCGATCTCCTCGATCGGCTTCATCGAGAACTGTGTGACGGTGCGGTAGACCTTCTCGTTGTTGTCGTCCGTGCCGGCGTCGGCGAGCTGCAGCGGCACGATGTCCGTCAGCGGCCGGTCGGCGATCACGACCGCGGCGGCGTGGATCGAGGAGTTGCGCACGATCCCCTCCAGCCCGCGCGCGACGTCGACGATCTGCTTCGCGATCGGATCGCGATCGACCTCGGCGCGCAGCGGCTGACCGACCTGCATGCAGTCCTCGAACGACGGCGGGCGGCCCATGATCGGGTCGGGGATCAGCTTCGCGAGCTTGTCGCCGGCGCCGTAGTCGTGGCCGAGCACGCGCGCCGCGTCGCGCGTCGCCGCACGCGGGAACATCTTGCCGAACGTGACGATCTGCGCGACCGACTCGCGCCCGTACTTCTCGGTCACGTAGCGGATCACGCGCTCGCGGCCGCGCACCGAGAAGTCGATGTCGATGTCCGGCATCGAGACGCGTTCTGGATTGAGGAAGCGCTCGAACAGCAGGTCGTAGCGCAGCGGGTCGACGTCGGTGATGCGCAGGCAGTAGGAGACGATCGAGCCGGCCGCCGAGCCGCGGCCGGGGCCGACGGCGATGCCGTTGTCCTTCGCGTATTTCACGAAGTCCCACACGATCAGGAAGTAGGCGTTGTAGCCCATCCGCTCGATCACGCCGAGCTCCATCTCCATCCGCTCGAGCGCCTCGGCCGGAACCGGGTCGCCGTAGCGCTCGCGCAGCCCCTCGGCGACGCGCGCGCGCAGGTAGGCGCCCTCGTCCTCGCCGCTCGGCGTCGGGTAGCGCGGAATCAGCTGCTTGCCCAGCTCGATCTCGACGTCGCAGCGCTGTGCGATCTCCAACGTCGAGGCGATCGCCTCCGGCCACTCGGCGAACGCGCTCGCCATCTCCTCGTTGGACTTGAGATAGAACTCGTTCGTGTCGAAGGTCATCTTCGGCTCGGCGAGCGTCGACTTCGTCTGCACGCACAGCAGCGCCGTGTGGTGGTGGTAGTCCTCCTTGCGCAGGTAGTGCACGTCGCCGGTCGCGACGAGCGGGCGCCCGAGCTCGCGCGCGATCCGCACAATCCCCTCGTTTGCCTTGTCCTGCGCGGCGATCCCGTTCTTCTGCACCTCGAAGTAGACCTGCTCGGCCCCGAATGCCTGGATCAGGTCGTCGACATGCGCGCGCGCGTCGTCGGGACGGTCGTTGACGAGCCGCTGGCAGAAGCGCGAGGCGAGGCAGCCCGTGAGCACGACGATCCCCTCGGCGTGGCGGCTCATCAGGTCCAGGTCGACGCCCGGCTTGCCGCGGTGCAGCCCGTCGAGGAAGCCGGCGGAGGAGAGCTTGACGAGGTTGCGGTAGCCGACGGCGTTCTCGGCCAGCAGCGTCAGATGGTTGCGCTCGACCTTCCCCTCGCGGTTGCGATGGTCGTCGACGACGTAGACCTCGCACCCGAGCAGCGGCTTGATCCCGTGCTTCCGGCACGCTTTGAACAGCTCGACCGAGCCGTTCATCACGCCATGGTCGGTCAACCCGAGCGCCGGCTGCTCGAATGCCGCCGCCCGCGCCGCAAGCGCATCGATCTTGCACGCCCCGTCGAGCAGCGAGTACTCGGAATGGACATGGAGATGGGCGCAGGTGGGAGCACTCACGGGCCCGCCATGGTAGGCCCCACCCCGGACGATTCGCCCCCTCGTTCCCGCTCTTTGCGGGGTGCTGTTTCTCCGGCTCGGGCTCGGCGCTGCTGCGGGCGGGTACGTGTCACTCCGGGCGGGCGCACACGCGCCTCCGGCGCGCGCACGCCCGTCCTCGCGCCACCCGCCCGATCGGCGTCCGTGGCCGACGTTTGCGATGACCACCAGCCGACGCGATACGATTCGATGCGGCCAGGGTGAGCTCGACGCTCTCCCTTTGAGAGTCCGGCGCGCGATGCTCCGGGCTCTCTTTCTTTAGAAGGAGGCCCGGCGCCCCGCAAAGGACGCCGGGCAGCGTTGCCTACTCACGCGTGATCCACAGGATCACGAGCAGCAACGCCAGGGCCAGGGTGAGCTCGATCGCTCTCACCTCCTTTCTCGGGGCGGAAGCCCCGGCCGGAACGGATGTCCCGGCAGTTCTGGAGGCGTTGCGCACCTGACCCCACCCGCACCGTATGGCTGGCGTTGACGGTGGAAGGACGGATTTGGTGGTGTCTACGGAGGTCCTCCACGATCTTGTTACGAACGGAGACTGAGCCTGAAATCCCAGCCGCTCTACAAGGTCGAGTGCAAACCCTTTCGCTGCCGTGGCGCATCCGGCTCGTACCACCCGCACTATCGGCGTCTGCGGGATCTGGCTGCCACATATCTTGGGTTGCGTCCAGCCCATACGCCCATACGATCTTCAGGCGATTGTCAGCTGAGTTCTATGCCTACCTTCGAGAGCCCGGAGCCGTGCATTCTCCGGGCTCTCCTCGTTGAGGGATCAGCCCATCCGCCCCCGCGTGGAGCAGTCGCCGAGTGCGGAAACTTGATGCAGATTCCGGGCGTAATCCCCGACGAGATGGCCTGCCAACGGGCAAACGGTCTCAGCATGTAGCTGTGCGTCTATGGAATCCATCTCTAACGATGGCGACTCTCAGCCCGGCAACTCGATGAGGGACTGGCCCGGATCGATCGGGCCACCGTTCAGTCCGAACTCAGCCGCGCGGGAACTCGACTCGGGCGATCCAGGTGCGGATCAGGTCGAGTGCCTCGGGGTCGCCGTCAACTGCGGCGGCGGACTCGCCGGGGGGCGGGGCGATGCCGGCGAGGACGGGCAGGAGTGCGCCGCGGGTGCAGCGGATCGTGGCGATCGGCTGCTCGCCGGGGCGGGCGCGCAGGACGGCGGGCGCGACGCCGTTCTGGATCCGCAGCCATGCGTCGGGGGGGCCGCCCGCGAGCGCGGCGTGCGCGACCGTGAAGCGGTGGCCGTATGTGTCGACCGGGTCGATCGCGAGTGCGGCGAGCGTGAAGACGAGCGCCGGGTCGAGCGTGGCGCCGACGCTGGCGAGGTCGCGCAGCGTGAGCGGCTCGGTGGCGAGGCGGCGCAGCTCCTCCAGGCGCCGGCGCGAACCGCGCACGCGGGCGCGGCGGCGCAGACGGCGGCGGCCGTAGAGCAGGCGGGCGAGGCCCGCGGCGTCGGTCTTGACGCGGAAGTCGACGTTGCCGCGTCCGCGGGGGCGCTCGCGCGCGACGATGCGGGTGCCCTCAGCGCCGACGTCGACTGCAGTGCAGCGACCGGAGAGCACGAGGTCGTAGCAGAGCGTGCGCTGCGTCACGAGCCCCTGTGCGGGCAGCATGCCGGCGAGAATGCGCCCGACCGTCTCGGGGTCCTCGCGCGTAAGCGCGCGCAGCGCGTTCGGCAGCCAGGCGCTCGGCGGACCGGTGGGTGGTGACGGTGCGTCGTCGGATTCGGACGCATCGACCGGCACGGTCGCCTGCAGACGCTCGCGCGCGGCGTTGAGGCGATCGGTGTCGAGGCTCGGCTCGACGCTGGGCGCGGCCAGCTCGGGCTCGGGCTCGGCGGCCACGGTCGCAGGCTGGTCCGCGAGAGCCTCAGACTCAGTCGCGGCGGCCTGGGGCTGCTCGACGGTCGATGCCTCAGACCCGGGTGCGACGGCCTCAGGCTCGTCAACCGACGGCGCCTCAGGCTGCGAAACGACCGCCTCGGGCTCCTCGACCTCCTCCTCCTCCTCGAACCCGGCCGTGGGAGAAGCCGTCGGCTGGGCGATCGACATCGACGCCGCCGGCGCGGGTGCTGCCGGCGCGGCGGGCTCGACCGGCGCCGGCTCGCTCCTCGTCGGCACGTCCGCGCGGCCGAGGCCAGGACCCAACACGGTCAGCCGATTCGCCGCATCGAACTCGCCGCGCAGCCGCCGCAGCGCGCCCTCGATCCGCTGCTCGGCCTCGCGCCGCTCGTCGACCGCGCGCTGGAGCGCGACGACCTGCTCGCGCAGCTCGCGCTCGATCACCGCCGCGCGATCGAGCTGCGCCTCCAGGCGACGCGCACGCTCGTGCGCCTGCTCGCGAATGGCCTGCTCGGCCGCGGCGGCGCGCTCAAGCTGGGCCTGCAGGCGGCCCGAGCGCTCGCGCTCGAGCGCGAGCGCGGTGACGGGCGCGGCGCGGTCCACGATGCGTGCCTCGGACGGAGGTGCAGGTGCGGCCAGTCGAGGCGTGTCCGTCGCGCGCCGTGCGACGAGCCCGCGCTCCCGCGCCAGCGCGGGCGCCACCGCGGCGACAGGAGCGGCGGAGGGCGCGATGGCGGGCGCGGGCCGCGCCGCCGAGGAACGGGCGACCGCCAGCTCGGCGCGCAGGCCCGCAACCCAAGGGGTCGCGACCGGCGAGCCGCCGTTGCCGTTGCCGTTCGCGTGCTCGTGCACGGCCGGCTCCGGCGCGACGGGAGCAGCAGGCTCCGCGCGCCCAGCCGTGCTCCGCAGCAGCTCGCACTCCGCCCGCAGCGCGTCGCGCTCGGACTGCATGAAGCGCGCCTCCGCCTTCACCGCGTCGGCGCCCTCGCGCGCAGCCGCCGCCTCGGCGCGCGCGGCATCGCGCTCGGCCTCGAGCCGCACGCGCTCGCGCGCGAGGTCGGCGGCGAGCATCTGCGCGTCGGCGGCACGGCGCACGGCGGAGCGCTCGGCCTGCTCGGCGCGATGGGCGCGGCGCTCGGCGAGCACCTCGGGATCGACGACGTTCGTCTCGGACTCGAGGGCGTGGTGCTCCCGCGCGTCGTCGGGCGGGAGGGCGTCGGGCGGCATCCAGGCGTTCATCGGGGTAACGGACATGCCGGCCCACGGCCGACGTTGCAACGCAGGCTACCCCTCGCCTCGGACGCCGCCAGCCCGGCGAGAGCTCAGCCGGAGTGGCTGTTGCGCCGCAGCGCGACGACGATCCCTGCGCCAACCGCCGCGGCGGCGAGCACGCCGCCCGCGAGCCGTCTCGAAGCGCCCGGGGAGTGGCGGCGCACGTACCAGATGCCGCCCTTCCAGACCGCGTACCCGAGCGCCTTGTAGAACGTTGCGGACATGCCCGACGTCTACCCGCGGGCGCGCGACGCGAAGCGATTGGTGGCGCTCACGAGCGCGAGCGCAGGCGGTGCGCCATGCGCGACTGCAACGACCACAGCTCGATGAAGCCGGGCGAGGCGGTCTGCGAGAAGAGGCCGCCCGACTCGGCGAACGAGGCGAGCGAGGCGTCGTAGACGGCGTTCGGCGATTCGCGCGTGACCACGCGCACCGAGCCCTTGTAGAGCTTGAGCCCGATCGTCCCGGTCACCTGCGCGTTGACGACGTCCATGTAGGCGTCGAGGTCGGAGCGCAACGGCTCCCACCACAGCCCCGCGTAGACGAGGTAGCCCCACTTCTGGTCCAGCGCCGGCTTGAACTGGTTCTGATGGATCGTCCCGACCAGCCGCTCCAGCTCCTCATGGGCGGTGAGGACGATCGCCGCCGCCGGC
>Ga0134121_10000823_pt1 | contig 32109 bp, 25 predicted proteins | sample KB301_FD_96463 | JGI IMG/M metagenome (GOLD analysis project Ga0134121, IMG submission 96463) | Terrestrial soil microbial communities without Nitrogen fertilizer from Kellogg Biological Station, Michigan, USA - KB3-0-1 | ecosystem: Environmental > Terrestrial > Soil > Unclassified ...
AATCGCCCCATCGAGGTCCCCCAATTTTGCGCAGATTGCGCTCAGGCTGTATTGCGCCTCCTGCATCGCTGGATTGAGCCGCAGCGCCTCCTGATATTCGGAAATCGCATCGTTGATCCGCCCCGTCTGTTTGTAAGCCAGCCCAAGATGAAAGTGAGGATCCGGCAACCCGGGATCAAGGCGAATCGCCTGATCAAACTCGACAATCGCCTCCTTCAACTTTCCCGCCTCTCCTAGAATGACTCCGATGTAATCGTGGGCCACCGCATCGCTGGGATTCGCTTGCACCGCGGCTCGAAACTGGGTCATCGCCCCCCGCATGTTGCCTTGCTTGAATTGAATGATGCCCTGCTGCGTGAGCCCGTCAGCGGATGTCTGCTGTGCCAGGCTCCGCAGCGCGGCGTCTTCGGGAAACAGTTCCAGTCCGCGCTGGAGGGTTGCCAGCCCGTCACTCATGTTTCCCGTAGCCATCTGCCTGCCTGCCAGATTCTCATAAAGTACGTTGCTGTAAGGAGTGATCGAAACAGCCTGCTTGAGCATATCGACGCTCGCTGGAAGATCTCCAGAGCGCGCCAGGAAACCGTCGAGCAGCAAGTAGTCCGAATCCGACGCTGAGCCCCGTTCAACCACCTCCCGGGCATAGCGAATCGCTTTGGGAAGATCGCCGTCGCTCCCAGCTTTTTGAGCGATCGCTGACATGACGAACGGATCTTTGTTACCCGATTTCGATAGCCGATCCAGAAGAGCAAAGTAGTAATCCTTGAACTCCAGATGGGAGCGGATCAGTTCCTGACGATAAGCCTTGAGCAGCGAGACCGGAGGAACGTTGTCCGCCTTACCGGGAATTGCGTTGACATGAATGAATCCAGTTCCGGGAAGCGATGGCTTGAATGCGACGTCGGGATAGGGTTCTCCTGCGGTGCGCAGGATGCGGTGTTCCGTGAGACTTGAGTGCGAGACTGTAAGCGCCGCTCGCTTCGGCATGTGACAGTTCGAGCAGGCATCGGCAGGCTTTTGCGCCAGGCGGGTCTGCAGATCGAAATTACAGCTCTTCTCGGTGTGGCATTGCAGACACTTGCCGCGGAAATATTCAGGGGCTTCGTCGTGGGCAGGCTGGAAGTGCGGATCGTGGCAACTCTGGCAACCGAACTTTCCGCCGCTCGCCCGATAACACTCACTGAGAGTCATCGAGTAATAGTGTTCGAGCAGAGGCGATTCTGCCGAGCGGGGATCAATGGGAGCCTTCAGAATTGCAACCGTTTCATTGAGCGGCGTTCCCGGACGGAAATCAGAATTGAATTTGCCCGGCTGCAGGGCCCTGATGTCGCCCTCATGGCAGCTCATGCAGATGTTGTCCGCCAGCCAGGATGGAAGTTTTGCCGGGTTCACGATTGACCGGTCAACCGCGCGCGGCACGGGTGCTCCCGCCAGTCTTTCATTCACGTGCAATTCGCCGGGCCCATGGCAATTCTCGCAGCCGATGGCCAACTCAGTCACCGGAGGATCTCTGTAGATCGTGTCTTTACCCAACTCAGGTTGAGTTCTGCCTACATGGCAGCCCATGCAATCTGTCTTGATGGGAAGATTGAAGGCCATATCTCGCACTTCGAAGTTAGGCGAGAGAGCCCAGGTTTTCGTGGCGGTGTAATACGAAAGCGGCGCCTCAAACAGAAAATCGCCTCGACGGACCACCGGAGTGTCGCCGTTCACGCCTGAGCCGACCAGGTACGCTAGTTCTTCCGTGTGCCGAAAGACTTCTTTTCCTTGCTCGTCCAATCCGTATTCGCTCTGGTAGACCTTCGAATCACGTTCGAAGATCTGATAGTGCCGGTCATGCTTTTCGTTGTAGATGTCTACCGGCCTGGTCAACCAGCCCAGCTCAGCGACTTTGTTCGGCAACGACGTCGAGCGGGCCATATCTGTCCGAGAGAAGCTTTTGTAAATCGCGGAGTGGCATCCAGCGCACATTTTCGCACCGACATAGCGCACCCCTGGCAGGGTGTTGCGAAAGCCCGAAACAGATGGGGCTTGGCTGGCCTTGGACTTCTGCCCTGAGCTCTGACTTGCGGCTAAAAGAATCACGCACGCCCCGACGATCAAGCAAGATACCCTGAACATGTGATCGCGTGCTCTGATCGCCGTTCGCATCGGATCACCAGGGGTCACGGTTTCGTCTGCGCTTCGGACTGCGTCGCGTCCAGTCTTACCAATCTCTTGAGCTCCTTGTTAATATCCAAATCATGCTCGGGAGAGTGTAGTTGGGCCACGCGGGCCAGCAGCGCATCCGCCTCCGCCTTCTGGCCGTTTCGGCGGTAAGCCTGGCCCAACTGATAAAGCGGGCCAGAGTCGCTGGGATCAAGCTCAGTCGCGATCTTCAGCTCGGGGATGGCGCGGTCTACCCGTCCCGCTTTCAGGTACAACCTGCCCAGTTCGGCGTGGGCCCGCGGAAAATCTGACCTCAGGCGAATGGATGTTTCAAGCGCCCGAATCGCTTCTCCGCCCTCAGGCGTACCTGCTTCCGCGCCAGACCGGATCAAAGCCAAGGCGAAAATCAGTGGAACAATGAAGTCCGTGCCGGGCACATTGCTTTTTTCGCGCAACAGATCCACCGCCTTCTGCGTTTGCCCCGTTTGCATCCAGACTTCGCTCATGGCGACGTAAGGCAGCGGCTTGTCGGGCGCAAGCGAGCTGGCGATCCGGAAGTCTTGTTCCGCTTCCAGCATTCGCCCTCGCATCACCAGCATGACACCACGCTGGACATAGATGCGATAGGAATCGGGCACGTAGTGGATGCCCACATCGAGAATTTCCAGCCCTAAATCATAGTTTTCGTATTGCAGGCAGAGCATGGCGAGATCGACGTAGTTGTCTGCCGTTGCAGGTTCGAGACGTGTAGCGGTGCGCAGCACGTCATAGGCCTCCTGCAGCCGTCCGGTTTTCACATATGACTCAGACACCAGGTTGTAGACATCGGCCCGGGCGTGACCCTGCGCGACCAACTCGTTGAAGACCTGGATCGCCTGTGGGTAGTCTGCGGCGCGGGTGAGCATCAGCAACTGGTTGTAGCCCGCAACATCAGGATCACCGTATCCCTTTCTCGTCGATCCAAACAGTTCGGCCGCCGCCGCATAGTTGCCGGCGCGACCGAGAAGTAACCCGCCCTGGAAACGAAGGTCAGCATCGTTCGGCGGAAGCAGCTTCAACACCGCAGCGGCTTTGCCAGGATCATTTTGCGTCAGATCGCATTGCGCCTCGTGCATCACCCAGACACTTTTCTGGGCGATGCGGCCGCGCCCTTGTTCGTAATGTTTCAGCGCGTTCCCGCAGTCCTTCCTTTCGAAACTGATCTCTCCCAAATAAACATTGACGATCGGATCGCCAGGCTCCGCCTGTAAGACTTGCTTGAACTGCGCTTCCGCCTCCGCCATGTGCTTCTCGAAGAACTCATTGATGGCCAGGTTTTTTCGTGCCGGATAAAAATTAGGATCGACGGTCAAAGCTTCCTGGAACCTGCTATTGGCCTTCTGTAGCTGTCCGGACTCGGTTAAAGCGATGCCAAGCAGATTCAATGCTTTCAAATCGTGGGGCGATTGTTGCAACTCAGCCGTCAAGACTTGTATGGCGGCGGGAAGGTTTCCGTGTTGAATATATGAGACGGCACAATCGTAGGGTGCCTGGGCGCACTCAGCCGCGTGAGTCGGTAAGCAAAGGGGGAAGCAGAAGCTTAAAGCGACTGCAATCCGCCACATCACCCAGTGGCGCATAGGCCCATTATTACTATTGCAAGTGTCCCGGAGCAAGGCCATGTGGGGTTAGCCTTGCCCGGGACAGGTTATCAGTTCGCCTAGAACGCGAGTCTCAGGGCGAACTGAATGTCTCTAGCCGGATAGGTTGACGTGGATTTCCCGAACGCTGCTCCGTTGATCTGGTTGTTCACGTTGGTTAGATTCACGCGATTGAAGACGTTGAAAAACTCGGTCCGGAATTGAACATTCGCGCCCTCGTGACCCAGGAACCACGGAATGCGAATGTTCTTGATCACCGAGAAATCGGTGTTGGCATACCCTGGTCCGTGGAACGTGTTCCTGCCCAGGTTTCCCTGCTGGCCGAGACTAGGAGCCGGAAAGACACTGGAGCAGTTCACCGAGCCATTACAGTTAAATATCCCGGCCTGGTAGTCCGAACGGGAGAGCCCGGTCAGCGTATTGCCAAAGCCAGGAGTGTTTGGATAGTCCGAATTGGTGCCGTCTGCGTTGTAGTCGCAACCGGTGTTCCCGACCACCTGCCCCGTTCCATTGAGGACCGGAGCGAATGCGGCGGTACAGATGGCGGAAAAGGGTGGACCACTTTGCAAGATGGTTACATTGGTCAGCTCCCAACCACCTATTACCTTACTGAGCAAGCCGTTTACGTGCGGAGTGGGGACACTCCACAGAGTGGTGAATGCCAGCCGGTTTCGAACGTCGAAATCCGCGAGTCCGCGCTCTCTGGGATCGTTAAATGCTTCGACGTGTTCCGGCCCATCGAGGCGGCTGGAATCGTCGATCGCTTTCGAATACGTATAAGCGGCGTTGAATGTCAGTCCAGCGCCAACATTCTTTTTCAACGCAGCCGTAAGGCCATTGTAGCTGCTGTTTTCGTTGGCCTGCCCGTAATTGATGCTGCTGAAGCCGGAACCATTGGTATTCCCTGCAGGTGCCGGCACAAGCCCGGTGAAGTTGCCTCCATGTTCGATCAAGTCTCCGTCGAAGCGGTTGACGTTGTAAGTGGCATAGAGATGCCGACCCACTGAACCAACGTAGTCGACTTCAGCAACCCATGACTTGCCAAGTGAGCGTTGCACCCCAAGGAACCAGTTCTGCATGTACGACACCGGCATATTCGGATCGATGACCTGCACACTGGCCGATCCAGCGAGCAGTCCGCCCTGTGCGGTAAGGTCTGGCAATACGGACGGCACCAGGCCCGGGGGAAGCGGATAGTTATAGGGCGGAACGGGAGTGGTTCCGAGCGCAAACAGGGGGAGGTTGTTGGGAGTGTTACTGAATGCGCCACCTACGGCGAACTGCGGCGTGTTGGTGGAGTAGTTGTTGTCAAGCTGGTCGGACGGCCGGTCGTAGAACATACCGATACCGCCGCGAATCGACACCTTGCCCTCTTTGGTAGGGTCCCATGCAAAGCCGATGCGCGGGCTCCATGTGTTCATCGTGCCGTTGAACATGTTCTTGCGGCAGGTCATCACGCCGTTGGCAATCTGGGTGGGGAGACTACCCTTCACGGGAAACGCCATTTCGCAGACTTTTCCGGTCGCATCCGAAGGATTGAAGAAGTCCTCGTAGCGGAAGCCCATGCTCAGGGTGAAGTTCGGTTTCACCTTCCAATCGTCCTGGATGAAAGCAGACAGCGAACCCGTCCTCATCAGACTAAACAGTGGATTTCCGACTGCACCCGACACCGGATTGAAGCCGATTCCGGTTTCTGAAGTGGCCACGTCGGTGGCGAAATCGAAAATGCTGTTGAAGCTGAAGTCCGGACGGTCAAACACTCGGGAGGATTCGTGATCCGCGCGTCCACGGGTTACGTTGCCTCCTACCTTCAAGCTATGTGAGCCTCGCGTAAGCGATGCCACGTCGCGCCACTCGAAATTGTTTTGCACAAACGCGTTGGGGCCCCAGCCTTGCTGAAACGTCTCCGCGTTGTTGCCACCCGGCGAAAGACCGTTGATCGCAATTCCGGGCACCTGAGGAACGTTTACAGATAAATCTCCGTAAACCCGCTGCGTGGAAAAGCCAGCTTCGTTGACCCATCGCCCGGATGTCGACGCGTGAACCCAATCAGCGGCGAAGTGTTCGCTGTAAGTGGGCTCGATTGTGTTGAACGCGGGATATACGAAAGGCTCACCGAACGCGACCTGATGCAAATCGGTCTTGTTGAAGGTGAGGAAGATCTTGTCCCTGTCGTTGAACGAGTGGTCAATGCGCCCCGTGTACTGAAAACCGTTACGCGGATTGGTCGCCGAGTAATTGGCCACGCCAGTGACCGGGAAATTGCATGGAATGTTGCCAACTTCTGTCGGTATGACCGTCGAACCTGTGCAGTTCGACCCCGCCAATGTTCCGGCCGTAACAAATCCACTACTCGGATTCAATCCGCCAGAGCCATAGGCCGGCAGGATGTAGGTTTGCAACACCTGGTTCGAAACATTGTTGGGAAAGTTGGTGTTGACGTAGCCGATGAAGTCCGGGGTTAGGACGGTCGCCGCTTCGGAGAACGCCACGCCCGACTTCAGGATGTCCATGGAGAGGAACACGAACGTGTGATTCTTCCAGAGCGGTCCGCCAAGGCTCCACGCGCCTTCATTACGGCGGAAGACTGGCACCTTCGTCTGGAACTCATTGCGGGCCTGAAGCTTGTTGTCGGTGTGATAGAAACCCACGGTCCCGTGCCAGTTGTTTGATCCCTGTTTGGTGATGACATTCACCAGGGCGGCGCCATTACGACCGTACTCAGCCGAGAAATTGTTCGCGGAAACCCGCACTTCCTGAACGTCTTCAGCATTCGGGTTGATGTTGGTTACGCCGCTGCGCTGTGTGGAATCGATGGAAGCGGAGTCGATGAGAAAGCTGTTGGACTCAGCGCGAGAACCATTAGCGTTAAGGTTGATTCCGAACTCAGGATTGAATATGTCTCCGGTAGCTTGAGCGTACGCCTGCCCGCCGCTGCTGGCAATACCGCTCACTCCCGGCGTGAGCACCACGAGGTCGTAGAAATTTCTGCCCGAAAGGGGAAGGTCGTGAACTTCCTTCTCCGAGACCTGGCCTGACACACGCGCCTCAGAGGTTTCTACCTGCGGTACATCTTCGGTGACGGTCACCGTCGAGTCGGTGCCGCCGATCACCATGTGCATGTTCACTGTTTTAGTCTCCGCAACCTGAAGCTGAACATGTCCCTGCACCGTGTTCTTGAATCCCTGCGCCGCGGCGCTGACGGTGAAGCTTGACGAGGGCAAAGTGGTAAAACGGAAAAACCCGGACTCCTGGGTTTGCACTGTCTGCGACGCCCCGGTTTCGTCGTTCTTGATGGTGACCGTTGCTCCCGATACGACGGCGCCCGTCGGATCGGTCACCGTACCTTCGATGCCGCTGGTGAATTGCGCCCAGGCGCTCGAGGCACTCACCACTACAACCAGCAATAGCACGATAAACAGCATGACCCTTCTCGGGATCATGAGCCCACCTCCACGATGAGGATTCGAACCGACCGCTAACAGAAAAAGACTATTGCCAGGGCTTTCCTTAATTGCTTAGGTAGGTAACATCACAAGAAAATTGGTGTCAACGGAGTTCTTCTGAATTGTCTCTTTGATAAAACTGAAAGATATCGCGACGGCTCATAGTTACCACTGACTTGATTACTGCTAAAGCGGGCGCGCAGCCAGTGTTCTAGCCCTGTTTGCGCGCACCGTGCCGCGTTTGCGCCTGGCGCCATCCGGCCCCGCAGCGTTCCTCGGCAAACGTTCTCTTGCACAGCTCGACCTGGCACCACGAAAGACAACGTCGCCCAAGGGTGAACAGGCGTATTCGCCCGTCGAGCCCATGCCATTGCGCGAGGGGCGATGACGCCCTTCCTCCACGTCATTGGTTGCGGGAGCTCTATGATAGTTTGTTGAAGCAGACACGAAAAACGCTTCTGGCCTGAACGATCTCGGTTTCGAGGCGACACCATCAAAGCGCCGAAATGAAAGAAGGCTGTTCGATCACGCTGCGGATACTGCAAACTGGCCTGCTTGTTTGTCTTATCGCTGTGCCCCAATTCTCCCAGACCGCGCCATCCGAGCGGCCGGGCCAGGCCAACCCCTCGCCGCCCACAGTCGACTTCCGGGACGTTGCCTCCGAGGCCGGACTGACTGCCGAGAATGTTTCGGGAGACGCGGACAACAAGCGCTACATCCTCGAAACTACCGGCGATGGTGTAGCGATATTCGACCTCGACAACGACGGCCTGATGGACATTCTGCTGGTCAATGCGACCACCATGGACGGCAAAGGCCGCGGCGAGAAATCAACCAGCCATCTCTATCGCAATACCGGAAACATGCATTTCGTGGACATCACGCAGAAAGCTGGCTTGGCGAAAGTCGGATGGGGTCAGGGAGCTTGCGCGGGGGACTACGACAACGATGGCTACGAAGATCTTTTCGTCACCTATTACGGCCACAGCGTTCTTTATCACAACGAGGGCAATGGAACGTTCAAAGATGTCACCGAGGCGGCGGGACTGAAATCCGACACCGTCCGATGGGACACGGGCTGTTCGTTCTTCGACTATGACCTCGACGGCAAACTCGATCTGGCAATCGCGGGATACGTTGAGTTTGATCGCAACAAAATTCCGGAGCCTGGGTCAGGCGGATATTGTCAATGGAAAGGCATGCCGGTGATGTGCGGTCCGCGCGGCTTGCCCTCGGGACGCAGCTTTCTGTTTCACAATGATGGCCATGGGAAATTCAGCGACGTTTCGATGGCGAGCGGTATCGGCAAACCTACCGGCTGCTACGGGTTCACTGTGCTCGCGTCCGACTTCGACAACGACGGCTATCCCGATTTGTACATGTCCTGCGACTCTAGGCCGAGCCTGCTTTACCGCAACCGAAAGAATGGCACCTTCGAAGAGATCGGCGTCGCTTCCGGCGTGGCGTTGAGCGACGCCGGACAGGAACAAGCCGGCATGGGCGTGACCGCGTCAGATTATGACGAAGACGGATTCGTCGACATTGCCAAGACAAATTTCAGCGACGACGTGCCGAATCTTTACCACAACAATGGAGACGGCACGTTTACCGACCGGGTGTATGAATCTGGACTGGGCGCACATACCCAGTACCTGGGCTGGGGCATTCAATTCCTCGACGTCGACAACGATGGCCGCAAGGACCTGGTGATGGTCAACGGACACGTGTACCCGGAGGTCGACCGCAGCCCTTTAAACTACAAGTATCGCCAGCCTAGAATGTTGTATTGGAACGCGGGCGGGGGAAAGTTCAAAGATCTTTCGAATAACGCTGGGCCCGGCATCAGTGAGCCTTGGGCGTCGAGAGGGTTGGCGGTGGGAGATCTGGCCAACGACGGATCGATCGAAGTGGTCATCAACAACCTCGATTCACGCCCCAGCCTGTTAAAGAATTTTGGTACAAGGAAAAATTGGCTGATGGTCCGGTGCGTCGGCACTAGGGGCAACCGTGATGCGGTGGGAGCGCGAGTGTACGTTTACGTCGGTGACCGCCGGATCTCGGGCGAGATCCAGACCGGAGCCAGCTTTCTTTCCCAGAACGATCCCCGAGTACACGTTGGCCTCGCGGACGATACCAGCTATCAGCGTATCGAGGTGCAGTGGCCCGGCGGGCAGCGGGAAGCTTTTCCCGGCGGGAAGGCCAACCAGATTGTCGTTTTGACCGAGGGCACAGGCTCTCCGGTTGCGGCCGCCAAGCCGGCTCCGAGTTCACGGCCGTGATGTGGCGCTCCCTCTTGAACGCCAGTTAGTGGGCCGGGGAAAGAATTAGTTTTTGCACACGCCAGTTCAGCAGCTCACCCACGAAGAGCTCATTTTCTGACGGACATGCGATCTCGTGAATCCAGCCGAATTGCTTTAGCTGCTTGCCGGACTCTCCGAGTACGCCCAGAGCTTTTCCGTCTAGAGTGAGCTTGTAGATTCGGCCTGGGTATCCGTCGGAGCTGTATAGCACCTGATTGGGCGGAGGTGTGATGCATATCGCCCAGGGTGCGCCCGGCGCCATTGCCTGGTTGCCGGCAATTGGCAGCTGAGGTTTGTTGCCGATTGCCGGGCGCGCGTTGGCATCGAAGGGCACATCAATCACGATCTGCCGGAGAACTTTTCCATTGCCGTCGAATACCTGAATGCGGCGGTTGCCGCGGTCCGCGACGTACACATTTCCCTCCGCGTCGGCTGCGATGCTGTGCGGAGTATTGAATTGGCCGGGTTGGTCTCCAGGCTCGCCCCACGACTTAAGCCAGTTGCCGTTCTTGTCGACCTTCGCAATGCGTGAATTGATGTAGCCGTCACTGATGTACGTGTTGCCGGCGGCGTCCCAAGTCATGTCGGTAACCTGGCGGAACAGTCCGTCCACCGGCGGCAGTGGAGGCTTGGGATGCCGCAACGGCTCAGTGCCTTCATCGGACGCTTCCAGCTTCCGCCCAAAGACCATGGCAACGCGGCCCTCCGGATCGAACTTGATGATCATGTCGGAACCTTTGTCGGCTACCCAGATGTTGTCATCCTTGTCGACCTTCACCGAGTGCGCAAATGACCAGGCGTACAGGTTGTGGCCAATCTGCCGAAGAAACTTGCCGTCCCCATCGAACTCCAGAAGTTGCGCCGCAGCCGCGCCATAAGCGGGGCCGGTGGTGTGGCCGCGCGAGAAAACGAAAACATGACCTAGGGAATTTACGGCGACGCCTGCGACTTCTCCCAAATACAAATCCGGAGGCAGCTTCAGAAATCCTTGAACAGAACGATAAGGAATCTCGGGCACGCGCGGTGATTGCGCGATTAGCGAAGTGGCGGTAGCCAGGAATAAAAGCAGAATGCAGCATCTCACGGGCGCCTCCCAATAGTCAGGCAGAACTGGAACGTCATTTGAGTCTAAACGCCACGAGAAGTAACAAATACCATGACAGTGCCATCGGGATCGGTAACCGAAACTGCATGACGGCTTTTTCGTACTTTGAGTCCACTCATCCGTAGATCGTGCGCCGCCTGCTGAAGATTGCTTACCACGAATGTCACGCGAGGCTTCGCCTCGGGCGTGTCAGCCTGGAGCTCTACCTGGTCACCTGACTTCCCTGCGATGTACATCTCGTTCCCATCGTGGCCCGCGCTCCTAAATGCCAGTTTGACGGTATAGTACGAGCGCTCCGCCGCCAGAGCTTTGGCCGCGGTCGTCGTCGCCAGTAGGTGGGCTGCAATCCGGCGCGGTGACAGATGTTTGCCGTGATCCCGGAAATGCAACGACTCGGGCAAATATTGCGTGTACTCGAGCAACTGGTCGTCTGGGCCATGCATGACAAACAACAGATTGCCGGCACGGGCTTTCTTGGGTTCAGTAGGTTGCAATCCCGCGGCTACGTAAGCGTTGTGGAGCGATTCGATGTCGGCCACCTCGAAACATGTGTGCAATATGCCGCCGGGTTGTGACTCGCTGGTACGCGGGATCAACTCGATAAACTGACGATCATTGATTTTGACGTAGGAGACCGACACTTTGCCCGCGTCGGTAAATGAAAACGCTTCCTCGAAGCCCAGCCTGTTGTAGAAGTCACGCGATTTCTGCAGGTCATTCACTCGCAGAGCCACATGGGCAATCCCCATCAGGTCTGTCGATTGGGCGCCGGCATTTGGTGCGGATATGCCCACTAAGACCGCGATCAGGACGCTGCCTGACACGCGAGGAAAATGTGTTCCCACAATACCTCTCAATGGTCCCCTCCCACTGTCAGTCGAACAGCAGCCTACACCAACGTCGCGTGCGGTTGCTAGCGAACGTCCGTTTAGATTTTGTGAAATCAACCTTCACAATTTCCTCATGGTAAGCCCGTCAGAAGGCTCTGTTATGATGCCGACCGAACCCGGACTTCACCGATCTTCCCCAGGAGATGCACCGTGTCTATTACCCGACGTGAGATCTGCTTTCTGCTTCCCGGATTTTTGCCAGTCGCCGCCGAACTGCAAGCCTTCGCACCAGACAAGTCCATGGCTTCGGGAGCATTTTCCTTTGACAAGGCGCCGCTGCACGTGGCCAACAACAATGCCCAGGTCCGGATGATGTTGCGCGGAAAGTTGGCTACGGGCGAGGGCATTGAAGTGCATCAGACCACGCTGCCTCCAGGCGGCGCGCCGACGGCTACTACGCATCACCATCCCCACTCCGAGATGTGGCTCATTCGTGAAGGCACGATTGAGCTGACCGTCAACGGCAAGAACTTCCGCCTGGAGCCCGGCTCCGTCGGGTTTGTCGCCTCGAACGAGGAGCATGGGATCAGGAATGTCGGCAACACGCCGGCCCAATACTTTGTCGTAGCCGTGGGGCCGGGCGCAGAGTTGCAAGAGTAGAGACGCCGTACCAGATGGCAACTCACATCGGATTGATCGGCGGCGGGAATATTACCGGCACTCATGCAAGCGCAGTTCGTGCGATCGCAGCAGTTGAAATCGCAGCCATCTACGGGACCAACGCCAGCAAAGTAAACGGTCTCTGCCGCGAGCACGGCGGGACTCCGTACCTGGACTTTGAGGCATTCCTCGCGCATCGGCCAATGGATCTGGTAGCGATTGGAAGCCCGTCCGGGCTACACGCTGCCCAGGGCATCGCAGCCGCACAGCGCGGCCTGCATGTCCTGACCGAGAAACCAATCGATATCAGCACCAGGCGCGCAGACGATCTCATCGAAGCGACCGACCGCGCCGGAGTAAAACTTGGCGTCATGTTTCAGGATCGCGTGAAGCCTGGAATTCGGGAACTACGCGAATGGATCAGTGCTGGAGTCTTGGGCAGACCTCTCCTGGCCGATGCCAGGGTGAAATGGTATCGACCACCGGAATACTACAGCGGCTCGCGATGGCGGGGAACGATCACGCTGGATGGTGGCGGCGCACTGATCAATCAGGCCGTGCATACTGTGGACTTGCTGCTATACCTGCTGGGCGATGTGGTTCGAGTGCAGTCGCGGACGGCAACCGCGCTTCACGCGATTGAGGTTGAAGATACCGCCATCGCGGTGCTTGAGTTTGCCAGCGGCGTGCTGGGCGTTATCCAGGCGACGACTGCCGCCTACCCGGGGTATCCGCGACGCGTCGAGATCACCGGCACCGAGGGCACCGTGATTCTGGAGCAAGATCGCATTCTGGCAACCAACCTCCGGCATCCGCAGTCCATCACCAGTGCGGCCGCACCAGAGGAAAACCAGGGCGCGTCTTCAGCATTGGTCAGCGACGCGCGCGGGCACCAAGCGTTGATTGAGGATTTTCTTCAGGCGATTGAGCGAAACAGCGCTCCAATCTGCGACGGCCGCGAAGGACGACGAAGTATTGCGTTGGTGGAGGCGATCTACCGCGCGGCGCGCAATGGCGGCGCGGCAGCTGGGTTGCTCGATAAATCCTGAAACTAGCCGCAACCCAATCGGCTCGCGCAGTCTCGCAATATTTCAGCTTCCCAGGCAGGACGTTTTAGATTCTTGGGATGCACCCGGTCGGTCGGAATTCGCCCCGTCATATGCAGGAACACCGCCGCAGAGTGCTTGTAAGCCGGCACCGGGGCGCGAAAAGCAACGTTGCCCAGATACTGCAGTGCGTCTGAAAGCGCGTAGTACGCCGGATCACCTGCCTCCCACAAACGGTCTCGTTCAGCGAACTTTTCCGGAGCGAAACTGGCGAGGCCTAAAAGATAGTCCGAGCCGTACTCGATCATGTTGATGCCCAGATCGTTTCCCGTATAGATGCGGAACTCTGGCCGCTGTTCGTCCCGCAAAGCCAGCCGCTTGAGTTCGACGAGGCGGTCGAGGGACGAATGCTTCATCCCCTTGATCTCAGGAATATCCATCAGGCGACGGGCCGTGTCCTCATCAAAGATTTCGCCATTGGGCGCGAACATGGTGCCCAGCTCAAAAGCCAGCACATGCGGATATCCCTGACACGCAGCCTGATAAACCGCTGCCTTTTCTTTTGACGACAGACCATGCAGCCGTGCAGTTTGAAACAGGATCGGAATCCCGCCGGCCTGAACGATCGCATCCATCTGCTGCCGGTAAAGAGCAACGATATCGCCGGTTTCATTTTCGATATAGGCTCCGGCCACAAGGGGTACGTCCTTGCCTAGAGCGTCAACGGTCCAGCGCAGCACATCGCGCCTTTCTGCCGCGCTCAAATAGTTGACATAGCCCGTGTCCATGTTGACTGCGTTCATCAATCCGGCGTGATGAGTCGCAATCAAGTGCTGTTTGAATGCCTCTACAGCTACGCGTCCGTTCGACTCGTAAGGCAACAAAGCGGCGGCGATTCCGTGGACCTGTCGGCGAAGTTGCCGCCGTTCGGTGAGGGCTGCGACGTTCATCCTGTTCTCTCTAGATCTGCATCTCCGTGAGTTGTGTCAGTGCTTCTTGGCAATGGTTAGTTGCGTCATCAGTTCAGAATCTTTGTAGAAGCTGTCCAGCGGATAACATCCCGAAGGCAATCCCTTTCGCGGAGCCGTCGTGCAATCGCTTAAGGTTCTGCAAATCCGCTTGCGCTCAATGGCAAGTCCTTCGGATGCGTCCCACAGCAACTCGGGATAGGTGAGCACCATTCGCCCTAGTCCCACCAGGTCGACCCAGCCTTCGCGCAGTGCAGCCTGGGCGACGTGCGGCAGGAAATCCTGCAGGTAGCTGTAACCGGTCCCGACGAATATCAAGTTGGGAAATTGTTGCTTGAGACGCTGCGTCACTTCCATCTGGCGCGCCACGCTCACGAGCGGGTCTTCAGGGGGCAAATATCCATCCGAAGGCGGATAGAGCGCGGGCCGCTGGAGGTGCGGGTTGTAGTAGGGACTGCCGGCGGTGATATTTACCAGCCGGATTCCAAGCTGCTCAAGCAGAGCCAGAAACCGAACGGGCTCATTCAAGTCGGACTCGGCTGGCTCAAACGGGTTGACGCCGAACCCCCAGCGGTACGGGATTTCGTTTTCGTAGGGCTCGGGAATTCCCTCACCCGGTTTTCCCTTAGATGATTTCGTGGGATCGGGACGAAACGGAACACTGTCGATGGCTGAAAGGCGGACAGCAATCTTCAGTCCTGGAGCGATAGACCGAATACCCTGCACTACCTCGCGTAGAAATCGAGTTCGATTCTCGAAGCTTCCGCCATAACGGCCAGGGCGGGTGTGGCCGCTGAGAAATTCGTGACCGAGGTAGCCGTGGCAATGTTTGATGTCCACGAAGTCGAAGCCCAACTTCCAGGCCATCAGCGCGGCACGATGGAAGCTCTCAATGATGGCTTCAACTTCCACGTCCGTCAGCACTGGAAAGTCAGCAGGCAGCCCCAGTCGCCGGTCCAGGAACGGGTGGTGATAGAGAATACGTGGCTCAGGCCGGCCATGCGCATTGGGACGGCTGTAACGACCAGAATCTGTCAGCTGCAAACCGATCAACAGGCCATCGTCGGTGCCAGTCGTGAGCCGGTGTTCTTCGATCAATGTGGCGCGCAGCCTGGACAAGCCTTCTTGGGTATGCGCCGCGACTACCAGTTGATTGGGATTGGCCCGGCCCTCGTGCGAGACCGCAACCGCTTCCCCTCCCCAGATCAATTTCGCGCCGCTGTGGCCGAAGCGTCGCCAGCGCCGAATCGTGTTTTCGGACGGGTTGCCGTCGGGAGAGCCGTCCCAGCCTTCCATCGGATGCACGACGATCCGGTTGCCGATTTTGATGTCACCGCTGACGATGGGTTGGCGCAAGGGCGACACCAGACCTTTCACGAGTTCGTGATCACACGGGATCGTCAAACCAAGCGAATGCAAGTGCTCCTTAAAACTTGCCACGTTCTTCACGGTTCCAAGGCGCAGAATGGCTTTTCGAGTCATGCTGTCTTCCGCCGCTGCGGTAGTCCCAGCACGACTGCAGCCCCGAGTAACGCGATACCCACCAGCACGAAACAGCCTTCGGAATAGCTTCCGGTTGCGTCGCGCAAACGCCCCGTGAGCCACGGCGACACGGCTTCCGCGATGCCGCCGGCGGTCAGTATTACTCCCAGCAACCTTCCCAGAACCTGGATGCCGAAGATTTCAGCGGTCATCAAGGGAATGATCATGTAGTCGCCACCCAGTCCGACCCCGAACACTACCGCCGCCGCATACAGGACACCTTGCGAATGGGAGAGGAACAGAAACGGAATGCCGGCTGCGACTAGCAGATAGGTCAGCAGCATCACATATTTTTTCGAAAAGCAATCGGCCAGCCATCCCATCAGCAGTCGCCCCACGATACTGAACGACAGCACGAGCGAGAGAACTCGCGCAGCATCGCCCTGGCTGAAGTGACGGTCGAGACTGAGGAAGAGTTTGAGATTCTGCTGCGTCCCGCTTACCGCCGCAATCGAACACATACTGCCGAACGTGAGCAGGTAGAACGGAAGGGTTTTGAACGCTCCCGTCACCTCCAGGGATCCGCTCGTTGTACGATCCGAGGTGAGTGGGGAGGGCGCCTCCTTTACAAGGAAAGCCAATGGAAAGGAGAGCAGAATGATCAACCCACCCAGCAATCGCAAGGCTGATTGCCAGCCGAAATGCTGTATAAGTCCGTGCGAGACCCAGGGTACGGTCGCGCCTCCGATCCCGATTCCCAGGTATGCGAAGCCCATAGCCTTGCCGCGAGACTTGTCGAACCAGCGCGATACCAAAACCTGGTTCGGCAGCGGTCCTCCGCACACGTATCCCAGAGCGTTGAAGAAGTAGAACAAATAAAACATGCCGAGAGTCGAGACCAAGCCCAGTCCCACCAGCGCTCCACCGGCCATCAGGATGCCGGCCATCATGACGCGGCGAGGGCCAAAGCGATCGATGATCCAGCCTGCAATAAATCCAAAGACGGGCCCTACCACCAACTTGCTCAGCGCATTTCCCGAGGTGACCTGGGCGCGCGTCCACCCGAACTGCTGCACCATGAAGTCGTAATAGAAAGGCAGCCCCCACAACGCAAGGCCGACAATGCAGAACAAAACGACAAAGGTGGTTGCGGCAACCTGCAGGGCTCCTGGTCGAAGTTCCGATTGCCGGTTCGCACCGGTCAAACCTCCATCCGGCTGAATGCGCTCCCGCTCGTCCAGCAACTGTTTTGGTTCGTTCATCATGCTCCTCGAGGATTGTCAGCCTAACCTACACAATATTTCCAGCGACAAAACCTCTGATATGATGCCGAGCGGATTTCACAATATCATTTGCGAGAGACGTATATGACCATCACCCGACGTGAAATGTGCTCTATGATTCCCGGCCTTTTGCCGGCTGCGGCCGCGCTCGACGCTTTCGCCGAAGCCGACAATTCCCTGCCCTCGGCGTATTATCCGTTTGACAAGCTGGCCGTGCAAATTCTCGACCACGCCGAAATGCGCCGTGTCCTTAAGGGCAAGTTGGCTACCGGCGAGGCGATGGAGGTGCACGAGACTATGCTGCCGGCCGGCACCGCCCCTCACGCTCCGCACCGTCACGTGCACTCGGAGATGTGGCTCGTTCGCGAAGGCACGCTGGAGCTCACGGTCAACGGAGCCAGCTATCGTCTGGGTCCAGGCAGCGTAGGTTTCGTTCATTCGAACGATGAGCATGGAATCAAGAATGTCGGCTCCACTGCCGCCAGCTATTTCGTTGTGGCGGTTGGGCCGGGCGCGGACGCCTGAGCCCATTCGCCATTTCGTTCAGTCGAGAACGAGTATAGGCTCAGACACAACCAGAGTTTGTTTAGTTCGACTCAAAGTCAGAATCAGTTTTTACGAATTGACACTGCAGAAGTGCGATTCTTATAGTTTGCGGGGCATCGCGGATGTGGACTGGATCCGACAATCGTCGAGGTGAGCTGATGAAAGCGCTTGGGCTGATGGGCTTGACCGTGATCGCTCTTCTGATGGTCAGCGCGGAGGAAAAGATGCCGGACGGTTTCCAGCAGTGGACAGGCGCGTCCCTCAAGGACCTTGAGCAGACGCTGAAAACCGAAGCCGACGCGAGCTCTCATCATATGGCAGTTCGGCGTCTGGCGGATTTTCCCCAGGATACGTTCATGCTTTCCCGGCGCCAGGCGGATGGCGTCGTAGAATGGCACGAGAATCAGGCTGATGTGTTCTTTGTGCAATCCGGCTCGGCGACGCTTCTGGTGGGTGGCACCATGGTAGGCGGCGAAACCACCGAACCGCATGAAAAGCGCAACGGAACCATTCAGGGCGGCATCAAGCGCAAGCTGTCGGCAGGCGATGTGGTTCGCATCCCCCCGCAAGTGCCGCATCAACTCTTGCTCGATGGTTCGCCTGAATTCACCTACTTCGTCATCAAAGTGAAAGGCTACTAGGCTTCGACTGGTCGCACCCTCACGCAAGATTTCCGACGGACCGCACGTGCCAAGTTCGAGGAGGAATCCATGTCTCTGCGATTACTCAAGTTTCTAGTGGCGCTGCTCGCCGTATTTTGCACCGTGAGCGCGCTGGCCCAGATGCCCACCCCGTACGGCCCTTCGGTCAGCGTGGAAAATGCAAAGAAAGCCGCCGCTGTAGCCCTCGATGAAGCGCGGAAGGGTAACTGGAAGATGGCTGTGGCAGTGGTCGATACCGGCGGCGTACTGGTGTACTACGAGAAGATGGATAACACCCAGATCGGAAGCGCGGACCTCGCGATCGACAAAGCTCGCACTGCAGTGCGGTTCAAACGCCCCAGCAAGGCGTTTCAGGATCTGGTGGCGGGCGGCGGCTCAGGGCTGCGCATCCTGGGTCTGCCGGGAGCGGTGCCGATCGAAGGTGGCGTCCCGCTCGTCATGGACGGTCAAATTGTAGGTGCGATCGGAGTTTCCGGCGACAGCAGCGATCACGACGGCATCTGTGCCCAGGCGGGGGCGAGCACACTCAAGTAGCTCGTTCCCCCTCATGCCGTGTCGCGGCATAAACGATGACTCGTCTGGGGTTCACAAATAGCCAGGACAGCGCCGCAACGAAAAACATCGCAGCGTTGAAATAAAGGCTGACCTTCCAACTGGGATGGCCGGGCTCGCCGGCCAGCAGTGCCAGCCAGGCCACTGCCGGTATGCTGATCACCTGACCCAGGTTGCCAATCGTATTCATGAAACCTGCAACCGTGCCCGAGTAGCGCTGTCCAATATCAATCGTGGTGGACCAGCTTGCGGCCATTCCAAAGTCTTTGACAAACGAAGAAAGACACAAAGAGGTGAAAGCGAGGCCGATGTGGCTGGGCGTAAAGGCAACACTGACCAGCATGAAAACACCACCGAGTCCGTAGGCAAACACGCCTTGCAACGTGCGTCCCCACCGCGGCCCCCAGAGTCGCACTTGCCGATCGGTGAGGAAGCCACCCAACAGACACGCGGCTCCCCCAAAGAAGAGTGGTGCGCCAGAGGCGAGAACCAGTCCGATGCCTGACAGGTAAAGATCGTTTCTTAGATATGGCGTAATCCAGGAGGTGAAGAACGACCAGCCGGCGTTGCTGCAGAAATACATCAAGCTCAGTGCCCACAGGGTTGGGCTGAGAAGCATTGTGCTCCAGGCAAGAGGAGCAGCCTTCCCCGCGTCCTTGCGTCCTTCCGTGATGAGGGCACGCTCGGCTTCGTTCACGGCCTGATCCGAGTGGGGTGAATCTTTATACCGCGAGTTGAATCCCCACAGCCAGACGCCCCCGAGAACACTCGTGAGCACGAATCCGCCGCGCCATCCCAAGGGTTGGGCCAGAACCATCATCAGGAGAGGCGCGAGTGCGCCGCCCCACCGGGCGCACAGCCACACCATGCCTTGGGTAAAACCTCTTTCGCTGAAGGGGAACCATTCGCGGCATGCCCGGCTGATATTGGGGAACGCTCCAGCTTCGCCGACTCCAAAAAGAAACCGGAACATGATGAGACTAACCAAACCCCAGGCCAAACCCGTCAGGGCCGTGAAGGCGATCCAGCAAAGGACAATGCGGATCAGAATTTTACGCGGCCCGAACTTGTCGCCCAGCCAGCCACTGGGTATTTCGAATAGCGCATACGCCAAGGAGAACGCAGAAAAGGCATAGGCAAATTTCTGAGGCGTTAGATGAAGGTCCAGTTCGACGTGGTCCTGAACCTGGATGATTCCGACGCGCCCGATATAGGTGAGGGCGGAAAGGCTGCAGAGCCAGGCAAGCACCTTCCAGCGGACTCGGGTAGAACCTGGCATCATAGGGAATCTGCGGTCCAGCGAAGGAGGAAAGAATCCGACGAAGGTTGCCTCCCCGCTTCGGAGTCTGTAACGCTGTCTTTTTTTCGCCCTTTCAGGGCTTGATCAGTCTTTCCGCTGACCCAGGGCTTGCGCTCGGGGCTGTAATCTTGCGCCGCGTTGCGGCTCAGTCGCTACCCATGACAAGAACGGCCTCCATTTTTCCAGCAGCGCCTTGATGTCCGCGACTTCCGCAGATCGCAGGTTAGGGAGCGGCGGGCGAACCGGGCCGGCGGCAAGTCCGACCAGGTTCATCATCTCTTTCATGACCGAGACCTCGTATCCCTTTCGGCGCGCCCGAATCGCGTACAGCGGATTCACGTATTCGTTCATCAGTTCCGTAAGCGCAGGAGAATCTCCAGCGGAAGCAAGTTCATCCAGCCGGAGCGAGAGTTTGGGCGCGACGGTCGCAATGCTCGAGGTGTAAGTGCGGATGCCGATCTTGTAGTAGGCAGGCGCCCAGGCATCGCCCGCGCCGCCGATCCAGTAGAGCCGGTCGCCGACATGGTCCATGATCTTCTTGAGGCTGACCACATCGCCCTGCCCGTCTTTCCATGCGATCAGTGTGGGGATCCTGTGCGCTAATTGGTCGACCCACTCAGCCGACGGTCTGACCCAGTCCCGACTGTAGACGAACAAGCCCAAAGCAGTAGCAGCGCCAATCGCCGCATAGTATTCCGTCAGACCCTGTTCGTCAGCGTTTGGATAGTAGGGCGGCAGGGCGAGGATCCCGTCCGCACCCGCATGGGCAGATTGCTGCGCCAGTTCGATCGCCACTTGACGGTTGAATCCCGTACCCGCGATGACCGGGATCTTGCCCTGCACTTCCTCCACAATGGCGTTGACCACCGCCTGGTGCTCGGCGGGTGTTAACGAATACATCTCTCCCGTACCACCAGCAGCCACGATGGCTGCGATGGGATGGCAAAGAAGCTGATCAATGTTCTTCCGAAGCCCCGCAAGGTCCAGCGATAAATCCGCTTTGAAGGGCGTGACTGGAAAGGCGATCACTCCCCGAAGACGGCTGCGGAATTCTTCTGATCTCATCGCTCCTCTCCGCGGTCTAACGCAGGAACGCCGAAGCACACCACAAGATCGGCGCCTGCCCGTGCAGGTCGCCGGTGAGCCGTTGGCGATCGAGATAGTACTGCAAATCGTTCTTCTTGCCCGTGCCCTGGCAAACGTTGCGGAGATCGGCGTTCGGCTCGAGATAAGTGATCAGTCCCAGCCATCCCTTGCGCGCCGCCTTCGCGTATGTTTTCTTATCCAGCCATCCGTTCTTGACTCCGGTAATCATGGCGAACGTAAACATCCCGGTCGAAGACGTTTCCGGCCAAGAGTCGGGATGGTCGATCAGTTGCCGCCAGACTCCATCTTTACCCTGATGCTGCAGCAACGATTTCATCATCTTGCGATATGACTCCATGATTTGCGCTCGCCGTGGATGATTCTCGGGCAGCGAACGCAACATTTCCGCCATGCCCGCCGCTACCCACCCATCTCCCCGTCCCCAGTAAAACGGCACATCGGGTGCGTGATAGAAGAGACCGTTCGGCTGTTGCAGCTTGTCCAGATAGGTGGTCATCTCAAGCGCCGCGCGATCCAGGTACTTCGAGTCGCCCGTCGCCCGGTACGCCTGCAGTTGCAAAATGATGATCATGTACATATCGTCGATCCAGTAGCGGGTCTGCGAAGACAAGCCATCTGGCGTCGGATCTTCCCACTGTTTGTCCGCTGAGTTCTTGCCCAGATCGAGATACTTTTGCTCCTTGGTCTGGATGTAAATCTCCAGCGGCACCGCGCCGAACACGCTCCTGTCCACATGGTCTGGCACAGGAATTAAATTAGACTCCTCGGCAAAGATGGGCTGAAAACGTTTGATCAAGCGGGCGTCGAGGTCCTTGTCGCCGCTCAATTGAGCAAAGGTAAGCGCGCCGTACCAGGTAGCCACTTCGGGGTAAGTAATAAATGGCGGCGGACCGGGCCGGCCGAAGTTCGAGTGCGGAATCTCCAGCAACCGTTCCGCAACCCGCCTGCCAATTTCCGGTGGCGAACTTCCCGTGGGCCATTTGGTGAATTCTTTCGGTTGCTTCTGCGCTTGCAGCGGCAGGGCCAACAGCAACATCCCCACGGTCAGCAGCAGTCCGGCCACTCTTCGGTATCGGTTGATCATGAGTTCTTTGTCCCCTTGAATTTTTTCCTTCATGATTAGCGCGCCATTGGTCGCACACTACTGCGCGGTACTTTGCCCTCGGGCCAGCGTCGCAGACTACAAAAGCTGCAACTCAAAGGTCAACGTTTAAAAACTTAAGACAACATTAAGTTGAACTAAACAGACCGAGGCGGGTCTGGCACGCAGAGCGCAGCTTGCCTGTTATGCTGGCACTCGACACTATTCGCGTTCTCAAAATCAATCGGAGAGAGAGTCGGTGTTTCGCATCTCTTATCAGGAGCTTTTCGATGCTCTCCTGCGAGTATTGCTGAAGCTGGAATTCACACCTGAGCGTGCGCGTCTCTGCGCTCAGCTCTTCGCGGACACGACCCGGGATGGCGTCTACTCGCACGGACTGAACCGCTTTCCGAGATTCGTCTCCATGGTACGTAATGGGTACATTGACGTTCACGCTGTACCGGCGTTAGTCACGGCCTCTGGGCCCCTCGAGCGTTGGGACGGAAAGCTCGGACCGGGCAATCTGAACGCCCAGCACGGCATGGAGCGAGCCATCGCCCTGGCCCGGAGACATGGAATGGGTTGTGTGGCGCTGGCAAATACCAATCACTGGATGCGTGGCGGAAGTTATGGCTGGCAAGCCGCTGACGCCGGCGTCATCGGAATCTGCTGGACTAACACGCTGCCCAATCTCCCGCCCTGGGGCGCTTCGGATCCGCGGGTGGGCAACAATCCGCTGGTGATCGCGGTTCCCCGCACGGAGGGACACGTTGTGCTCGACATGGCGATGTCGCAATTCTCCTACGGCGCTCTGGCATCTTATCGGGCGCGCGGAGAATTGCTGCCGGTCGACGGTGGGTTTGATCAGCAAGGCCGGCTTACTCGAGTTCCGGCGGAGATCGAGGCATCCAATCGCCCTCTGCCGATCGGCTTTTGGAAAGGTTCAGGCCTGGCGTTGATGCTGGATCTTCTGGCTGCAATGCTCTCAGGAGGAAAGGCCACCCACCAGATTATTGCCGATCCGAATCGAGAAAATGGGCAGTCGCAGGTCTTCGTCACATTCAACGTTTCATCGCTCGACCGAGTCAACGGCGTCTCCCGGATCGCAGACCAGGTCATTGAATATTTTCAACTCCCGCCGAATTCTCACCAAGAACGCATACGCTATCCGGGCTACCGGGTACTGATCACGCGAAGGGACAACCTGGCCAATGGCATCCCCGTCGAACCTTCTGTCTGGCAGCAGTTGGACAGCCTCTAGGTTAGCGTCTACTTCCGTTGAGTCTGGCTGAAATCAAACTTCAATTTTTATGGTTTGACAGCTACCACCCGATTTCTATACTTGAATTGATTTTTTGGCTGAACGATCAGAAGTGATCACTTTTACTGCTCGATTGGCAGCGGTGCTGCTCTGCCGGTGTAACAACTGAAGCTGGTTCGAATCGCAATCTCACATGTATCCGGCCATAGTTGCGAGTAAGAACGCGCTCCACTCGCCGTATTTTTTGCAAGGGAGTTTCTAATGGACACGCAGGTCGAAGACGGGAGGGAGCAAATAATCTTTCGCAAGACGCACGCGCATACGGGACGGTACGTCTCAGTCACTCCTGGAAATAGTTCCATGAAACATCTGGCATACGGACGTATTATCCTGAATGCCGCGAAGCCGAAAGAATCCTTTTCAACCGGAGAACGCGAGACCGGATTGATTGTCCTGGCGGGCGACGCCACCGTGACAACGGAGACCACGGAAGTATCGCTGGGACAGTACGACGCAATCTATATTCCGCGCGATTCTTCGGTAAAGATTTCTACCCCGTCCAGTGTTGATATCGCCGAGTTTTCGGCTGAGGTTTCCAGGCATTACCCGTTTCAGGTTGTACGTTTCTCCCAGGTCGAAGGCGATCCTGGGTTAAGATTCACCACCGGCGGATCGGGATCGTCCCGGAAGCTGCACATGCTGTTGGCAAAAAACATCGAAGCAGGAAGACTGGTCGCTGGTTTCACCATCTCCGAACCTGGCAACTGGACCAGCTGGCCCCCGCACGAGCATGCCAAGATGCTGGAAGAAATGTACGTGTATTTCGACATGCCTGATCCGGCATTCGGCATTCAACTTGTGTATAACCGTACCGACTATCCGGAGATCGTCACCGTCGTACGCGACGGCGACGCCGTGCTGATGCCCAGCGGGTATCATCCAAATGTCTCGGTTCCGGGTCATCGCATTTGCTTTCTCTGGGCGATGGCAGCGCACCGCGAGGGCGAAGACCGGCAGTTTGGTGTGGTCAACGTTCAGCGCGGATTCGATCAGGGATCTTCCGGATTGGAAGCCGGACGTAAAAAATAAACGCTACAATCCCAACCATGGACCGAGCCGCTAACTCCGCGACCCGTGCATCTGCAGCGGATGCCGAAGCGGTGAAGTCCGGAGTATCTCCCCGCGCCGGGTACTTCCGTTGGGTCATCTGCGCTCTGCTGCTTTTCGGCACTACTAAAAACTATATGGACCGCCAGGTCCTGGGAATCCTCAAGGGCCCACTGCAACACGATCTGGGATGGAACGACATCGACTTCGGCAATCTGGTGCTTGCCTTCCAGGGGGCTTATGCGGTCGGCATGTTGGTGGTCGGCCGGGTCATCGATCGGCTGGGTACACGGCTGGGATACGCGCTGTCCATAGTCTTCTGGAGCCTGGCTTCTATGGGGCATGCCCTGGGCAGCTCTTTTACCAGCTTTCTCGTCGCCCGGTCGGCATTGGGATTCGGGGAGTCAGGTGTTTTCCCGGCCAGCATCAAGACGGTTGCGGAATGGTTTCCCAAGAAAGAGCGGGCGCTGGCTACAGGAATTTTTAATGCCGGGTCAAACCTCGGAGCCATCGTCACTCCCCTCGTAGTGCCGTCGATTGCTATGCACTGGGGATGGCGATGGGCGTTTCTGATTACCGGCGCTTCGGGTTTCGTCTGGCTTGCATTTTGGCTGCTGCTTTACCGCCGGCCCGAGGAGCATCCACGTGTTTCCCAGGCGGAACTGCATTACATCCGCAGCGATCCGCAAGTGCCGATGGCGAAAATCAAATGGGCCCGCCTCATACCCCATCGCCAGACCTGGGCGTTCGTAGTGGGCAAATTCATGACCGACCCGATCTGGTGGTTTTATCTATTTTGGATACCGGATTTTCTGCGACGCAGACATGGATTGGCCTTGATGAATATTCGTCTACCTATCGTGGTGATCTATGTCATCGCCGACGTTGGCAGCGTCGCTGGAGGCTGGTTCTCATCTTGGCTGATCCATCGCGGACAAAGCGTTAACGTGGCGCGAAAAAGCGCGCTGCTGATTTGCGCGGTTTGCGTCGTCCCCATTGTGTTCGCCTATAACATGGAGAGCTTGTGGGGAGCGGTCCTGTTGATCGGGCTTGCGGCCGCGGCTCACCAGGGATTCTCCGCTAATCTGTTTACCCTGACCTCCGACACCTTCCCAGCCCAGGCTGTGGGCTCGGTGGTAGGAATGGGCGGAATGGCAGGCGCGATCGGGGGAATGCTGATCGCCACCATCGTCGGCCACGCGCTGCAGTGGACGGGTAGTTACATGATCCCGTTCCTGATGGCCGGTCTGGCGTACGTGCTGGCCTTGGCCGCAATTCAGTTATTGGTACCCAAGCTGGAACCCGCCGACATCCACTGAGAGAAGCGATGATTCTTGAAGCTTTCGAACTCAAAGGTAAAAACGCGCTTGTGACCGGTTCGAGCCGCGGTCTCGGCGGGGCAATCGCCATTGCGCTGGCCCAAGCCGGGGCCAATGTCGGATGTCACGGGCGAAGCTCCGACGGCAAAGCCACGAGCGAAACCATCCGGAAGATGGGAAGGAATTCGTTCTACCTAGCCGGGGATATGGCCGATGCGAAGCTATACCCGGCTCTGATCGGAAGAACAATCGAAGAATTTGGCTCTATCGACGTCCTGGTCAACAACGCCGGCATGATACGGAGAGCGCCGGCCGCTGAATATCCGCATGGTGATTGGGACGAATTGATTGCGGTAAACCTGACCGCCGTATTCCGGCTTTCGCAACTTGCCGGCCAGGACATGCTGAAGCGAGGCGCCAAAGGCAAGATCCTCAATATCGCTTCCCTGCTGTCATTTCAGGGAGGGATTCTGGTTCCGGCATATGCCGCGGCTAAGGGCGGTGTGGCGCAACTTACCAAGGCACTTGCCAACGAGTGGGCATCGAAGGGCATCAACGTAAATGCCATTGCCCCCGGCTACATAGCGACTGACAACACGACCGCGCTGCGGCAGGACCCCCAGCGCAGTCGGCAAATCCTGGAGCGGATTCCCGCCGGCCGCTGGGGAGAACCGAGCGACGTTGCCGGCGCCGCTGTATTCCTTTGCTCTTCCGCGAGCGATTATATTCACGGGCACGTCATGGCCGTGGATGGCGGCTGGCTGGGTCGCTGACCATAGCCGCAGACCGTAATACGGTCGACGGGCCAGGGCCCGATCTTCAGACCGTCAACATCGCCCGCAAGGACTCCGCAATCGATACCGTGAGTTTACGCGGATAGTCGGTTTGCACCATCGCCAGCGCCAGACTCCGGGTTATGGGATGGCCATCGACTCGGAAGGTTTGGAAGAATCCTGTTCGTCGCCGCAGCGCATGTTCGGGAAGAATCGAATAACCAAAACCGGATTCCACCAGACGCTTGATGGCCTCGGTATCTTCCGCCTCCATTACGACCTTCGGGCTTACGCCGATATCGTTGAAGAAGCGATCGATGAGTACTCGCAGCACGGTTCCCCGGGGATAAAGCAGGAATGGGACCCGGGTCAGCTCAGCAACGCGCACCGATCCCGTCTGATGACCTCGAACTTTCTTGCTCGACGGCCGCACAATCATGAGCTCTTCGTCAAAGAGGGGAATGATCGTCAGATTCTCTTCGGGAACGGGAAGAGAAATGAGGCCGAGGTCGAAGCGGCGATCATGCAGCCCGGCAACAGTTTCCTCGGTCACGTTGACAGAGACACGAATCTCCGCCTTCGGATACTGCTTCCGCAACTGTCGCAGCGGTTTTCCGAGCTGATAGATCAACGTGGTCACCCCGGTGGCAAAGTGGAAGGGCCGCATATCCGTCGCCAGATCATTTTCAAATTCCTGCTTGATCTGCCCCATCCGCTTGATCAGATCTTTCGCATGTTCTGCCAGGCGAACGGCGGCCGGAGTCGGAATCAGCCGCTTCCCGCTGCGCACGAACAGCTCGGTATGGAGCTCGTCGGCGAGATTGTGGAGTTGAAGGCTGACCGCCCCCGGAGACAGGAAAACCTTCTCCGCGGCACGAGTCATACTCGGAGACTCCATCACGGCCAGAAACAATTCGAGCTGATGAATATCCATATCCCTACTCCAGTCGTGGCTGAACCTCGGAACGGATGCTTCCCCGCATCCCAAGACGACGGCCTGAAGAAACGGCAGTCTCTTTAGCCTTGCTGAAATCCTTCTTTAGCTTTTCCAATTTGACAGCACTGCCGCCCCTGCCTATCGTTTCAATGCTGGTAGGGTTACTTTAGCAAATCTAAAGGATGGAGGGGTCAACCAAGGATTTTCTTGAGGCTTTCGATCCTTGTTTGAAGCCCCTCGATGGAGGGCACGCGGCACTCCCGAATGCAGCCCGATCTGGGTCTGGACGATCGGAGACCGCGAAATCAACTCCGCGACGGCCAACTCAACGACCAGCCCAAAGCTGTGGACTTCGCTCTCGAGCCACAACCACCCTCACGCTGGCCACATCAGCCCCCAGTCCTGGCCATCCACAGGATAGGGAAGTCATTAGGTTCAGGAGCGACCACACGCGAATAGTCACGATCGATTAAGGAGATAGGAACTTGGTGAACAAACTCTGGCTGCTCTTTCCAATCGCAATTCTCCTGCTGTCTGCGTCCGCACAAGACAGCAATCCCCCGGGATTCGAACACTGGACTCCGGCATCGTTGAAGCGTTTCGAGAACAAGATGCATGCCGATGCCTCCGCCGATCCGCACCATTTTGCCGTCGAACTCCTCGCGGACTTTTCCAACGACAGCGCGATGCTCGTCCATCGGGAGTCCGACGGTCAGGCCGAGTGGCATGAAACTCAGGTCGACGTCTTCTTGGTGCAATCGGGCTCTGCGACCCTGCTGATCGGCGGAACTTTGGTCAACGGAGAAACGGTGGGACCTCATGAAAAGCGCAACGGCTCGATTCAGGGCGGTGGCCGGCTAAAGCTTTCCGCAGGAGATGTTGTCCGCATTCCTCCTCGTGTGCCTCACCAGCTCTTGCTTGAGGGTGCGCCCGAATTCAACTATTTCGTAATCAAAGTAAAGGGATATTGAAACAGTCCGGCCGAAATGAAATCGAGCTCCCTAAAGTCACAATAACGGAGGAACAGTTTTGATAGCCATCGTCCGTGTCTTCAGAGGTTCGCTTGTGACACTGGCTATCGCCGCGATGCCTCCGCTATCCCTGGTTCAGGCCCAGAACTCGAAGGATGAAGCTGGCGTGCTGGATTTTGTCCGAACCACTACTAACCTGTCCGCGGCCTTGGCTCAGATCGAACTTCATGCCAAGTTGACCCATTTTTCGAAATTGCCGCGAAACAGCCGGTTCACGTCGCGCTGAATGACTCGCCGCGTGACCGTTCGGCCGTCACGGGCCAGCAGGTTATAACTGTTGGCAAGAATGCCGGTCATGGTGGCGCGGGTATTCCGCCATTTGTAAAGGACTTGTTCGAGAACCCGCGCATCGGAGTGCTGTGGTATGAAGCTCGTGCCCAGCATTTCAATACGTTCGCGCGTGATCTCTTCCACGATGGAAGGATTGTTCAAAAACCACCAGCACCCGAAGGGCATGAGATTGCTGAACTTTCGCGCGTACACGCAGAGCTCGTGCTGATTCTCGCGGCTCAGAACGCTCACCAGAAACCGATTATCGGGGTAATCGCGGCAAATATTTTCCAGCGCGCGCAGGTCCGCCTTGCCCGTCGCATCGCCGGCCAGGCGGAGCCGAGGATTCACCTGGCGACGGATGCCGATCATGAGGGAGAGAGGCACATCAACTTCACGGCACGAAGGCAGAACTGCTTCACTCAGCAGTTTGCCCTGAACGCTGTCTTCAGGAAACTGGAAGTCGTCAGCAAGCGACACCGCCATATACACCGGGCGCATGCGCTCGTGCCACTCCGCAAGAAATCTGCGGACCTCAGCCACCGATTTGCCGGCAGCTTCAGCGTCCACCGTGTAGCCTTGCTCAACCAAGCGTTGCCAATGACCAGACCAGCCCCAGAGAATTCTATCGAGGCGCAACACCGCCTGGAAATCCGCGCTCGGTTTCGAGCCGTTCATCCAGATCTGCTGTTCTTCAGGGTGGAGTGGATCATTGGTCATTACCACAGAGCTCAGCCCTGCCATCTGAAGAACTTTCAAGACGTGCGATTCAATCCTTTGAGCACGGAAGAACGAGCGAGCTTCTTCGAGATCAGGACTCTCGGTGGGCAGGCCGAAGGCATCGAGAACAGCAATGACTCCACGCGTAGCTTCCGAGACAGGGTTATTCTCAACGAACAAGGCTTGCCAGATTGCATTCGCCTGCTCGCGTTTCGGCAAACTCCAATAGTGCTCGGGAGAAATGCTTGACGAACGGAAAAGTTCCGCCTCCAGATAGTGGTAGGTCAGGAGCTCGTCGATACCCCATAGACCCAGGCCGCCAAACGAGGGAGCAAAGAGGTGGGTGTGCACGTCGATAAACGGTGTCTTGGCGAGTACTTCTTCGACGGTGGATTGGAGCTGATCTGCCGCCAGCAGATCGTCTCCAACTTGCTGCCTGACTGGGATGGTCTCCATTCGTTCCTGCGCTTCCATTCGGGGCTTACCGTTCAATCGAGAAAGCAATTAAGTCCCGATCTAGCCCAGGGCGAGTGCCTATACTCGTTGGACATGTCGGGTCGGCCATATTGAGAGGTTTTTTGTACGTGTCCGGCTGCACCGTGTCAAATCAAGAGTCTTAAACGAGTCCTTTAGAAACACTCAATGTGACTTTCAGCGCACGTTTTGGCTTTGGGATAGCGCGACTTCGGTATTGGAATATGTCCACCAGGCTCGAACAGAACAAACTAGCTGAATTGAGCCATTAAAATTTCTCGTTTGACAATATCTCTCGATTACTTCAGTCTCCTCAGCGCCGCCACGAACATATGCGGTGACCGACATAACCAACCAACGGAGAGATCATGTTTGTTAAGCCCACCAAGAGAAGAGACTTTCTAAAATTGACAGGAGCGGGGATCACCGGCACTGCGCTAGCCACCGCCGCAGCGGGTCAGGCAACCCCTGCAAAGACAAGGCCAAACCCGGCAATCGGCGACACGTTCGATGTAAGCACCTTCGGAGCTACCGGCGATGGCAAGGCCCTGGATACGCCGGCGATCAACAAGACCATCGATGCCGCCTTGGCCGCCGGCGGAGGCATCGTTCGATTTCCGGCCGGGACCTATCTCTGTTATTCCATCCACCTGAAGAGCCATATCACTTTGTTTCTCGACCCGGGTGCAACCATCGTGGCAGCAGACACGCCGGCCGGGGGAGTAGGCGGTGGCTATGACCCGCCCGAGCCTAATGCGTGGGACAAGTTTCAGGATTTTGGCCACAGTCACTGGCATAACAGCTTGATCTGGGGCGAAGACCTCGAAAACATTTCCATCGAAGGTCAGGGCTTGATTTGGGGCAAAGGCCTGAGCCGCGGCGACAGGGATCTCGCACTCGCTGCGGGCGTGGGTAACAAATCCATCAGCCTCAAGAATTGCCGCAACGTAACGCTGCGTGATGTTTCGATCCTGCACGGCGGACATTTTGCGATCCTTGCGACCGGAGTGGACAACCTCACCATTGACAATCTGAAGATCGACACCAATCGCGACGCGATCGACGTCGATTGCTGCCGCAACGTGCGCATCTCAAATTGCAGCGTCAATTCGCCGTGGGATGACGGGATTTGCCTGAAGGATTCCTACGGCCTGGGATTCGCGCGATCCACCGACCATGTCACCATCACCAACTGCTACGTTACCGGCGGCTATGAGGAAGGAACGATGCTCGATGCCACCTACAAGCGCTTCGCTCCTGATGCTAAAGTTCCTCGGAATGGGCGCATCAAGTTCGGCACAGAGAGCAACGGCGGCTTTCGTAACATCACCGTCTCCAACTGCGTGATTGAGAATTGCCGGGGAATTGCCCTCGAGGCCGTAGACGGCGCGATACTGGAAGACGTCGCCATCACCAACATCACTATGCGAGATCTCGTCGATGTTCCATTCTTTCTGCGCCTGGGAAGCCGGATGCGAGGTCCAGAGGGAACGCCGGTGGGAGAATTGCGCCGCGTACTGATTAGTAATGTCATCGTCTCCAACTGTGCCTCCCTCCAGGCGACGATCATCGCGGGAATCCCGGGTCATTACATCGAAGACATAAGGTTCAGCAACATTCTCGTGCTGCATCAAGGCGGAGGCACAAAGGAAGATGCAGCCATCCAACCGCCGGAACTGGAGAATGTCTATCCTGACCCCAACCGCTTCGGAACGATGCCGGCCCACGGCTTCTACATTCGCCATGCGAGAAGAATCGAGATGAGGGATGTCGAGGTAAGGCCCATGAAACCAGACATGCGGCCCGGCTTTGTCCTCGACGATGTGAGCGGCGTAGAACTGGTCCGCGTCAAGCTGCCCCAGGTTCCCGAGGTCCCGTCGTTGGTGCTAAAGAATGTCAAAGATTTCAGCATCACTCAGAGCAAGCCGGTGGCAGATACGCAAGTGGAAAGCACGGAGCAGAAAAAGCTGTGATGTGGGGCGTCTTGTCCGCCGCCTTGACTTTGACTTTAGACGCATTTGCAGCGGCAGGCTTTACGTAATCGGGCGAGGGTCGAACAGCGCC
>Ga0134121_10000824_pt1 | contig 32103 bp, 32 predicted proteins | sample KB301_FD_96463 | JGI IMG/M metagenome (GOLD analysis project Ga0134121, IMG submission 96463) | Terrestrial soil microbial communities without Nitrogen fertilizer from Kellogg Biological Station, Michigan, USA - KB3-0-1 | ecosystem: Environmental > Terrestrial > Soil > Unclassified ...
AATAAAAAGCCCCCGGTAAAGGGGATATAAACCGGGGGCGAAAACGCCTTAACTTTGGGATTAAGGCACCCGCTCAGGGAGGAGAAGCGGGAGACGATCAACTCGTCTGAAAGGTAAGATGGGACCCTCGGGGAAAAGTTCAACCCCCAAAAAAACCACGAATCCATGAAGGTCTACGGCAGTTTTCCTGGCGTGCGCATGCGACGCATGCGGCGCGCCGAATTCTCGCGGCGCCTCATGCGCGAGACGGTTCTCACGGCCGACGACCTGATCTATCCGGTCTTCATCATCGACGGCAAAGCCCGCACGCAAAAAGTGGATTCGATGCCCGGCGTCGAGCGGATGAGCATCGACCGCCTGCTACCGGTAGCGGAGCAGTGCGTGAGACTCGAGATCCCGGCGCTCGCGCTTTTTCCGGCGATCGAACCGCGGCTGAAAACCCCCGATGGGCGCGAGGCTTTCAATCCGAAGGGGCTCATCCCGCGCGCAGTCGCGGCGCTGAAGAAGCGCTTCCCCGAGCTCGGCGTGATGACCGACGTCGCGCTCGACCCGTACACGTCGCACGGGCAAGACGGCGTGATCGACAGCTCGGGCTACATCCTTAACGACGAGACGCTCGACATCCTGGTGAAGCAGGCGCTCGCGCAAGCGGCTGCGGGCGTTGACATTGTCGCGCCCTCCGACATGATGGATGGTCGCATTGGGCGCATCCGCGCCGCGCTCGAGCGCGCCGGGCACATCCACACGCGGATCATGGCGTACTCGGCGAAATACGCCTCCGGCTTCTACGGCCCGTTCCGCGACGCCGTCGGCTCGGCGAAGTTCCTCGGCAAGAGCGACAAGAAGAGCTACCAGATGGATCCGGCCAACACCGACGAGGCCCTGTGGGAAGTCGGCCTCGATCTCGCCGAAGGCGCCGACATGGTGATGGTGAAGCCGGGCCTGCCGTATCTCGACATCGTACGCCGCGTGAAGGACGAATTCCGCGCCCCGACCTACGTCTACCAGGTCTCGGGCGAATACTCGATGCTGCGCGCCGCCATCGCCAACGGATGGCTGCCAGAGTCCTGCGTCATGGAGGCGCTCCTCGCCTTCAAGCGCGCCGGCGCCGACGGCATCCTCACCTATTTCGCCGTCGACGCCGCGAAAGCGCTACGCCGGCGTTAAGCGCACGCCGTTCGCTTCCACGTTTTTCCGCAGGCCTTCGACGCGAAGGCGGCCGCCCGCCTCCCATTTGATCGATGCCGGCAGCCCATCAAACGGCTTCTTCGCGCTCAAGGAAGCGTCGACCAGCTGGCGCGCGCCGTTCGCGTGCGACTGCCATTCGGGGCGCCAAACCAGCTCTCGCGTAAGGTGCTGGACGAAAAAGACCTGCGGCGAGCCTTCGATCTGCACGAGCCTGAATTTCGCGACGCCGCCTTCGGCCGGCCGCGAGAGATCCATCGGCGGCCGCGCGCCTTTGCCTTTGAGCTGCGCGTAGGTGGCATCGGCGTCGTCGGTCGAGAGCGCAATCGCGGCGAGGCCTTCACCGAACGCCCGGTAATAGTCGAGCCACGGATGCGCGACCGGCGCGACCAGCAGCTCGATGTAGGTCGTGCCGAGCATGATGCAGTGGTTGTGCGAGCCGATGCTGTGATGGCCGCGCGGGGTCAGCGTGAAGCCGAGCTTCTTGAATCCGGTCGCGGCGGCGTCGAGATCGCGTACTGCGATCACGGCGTGGTCAATGGCGGACTGCGGCAAGCGTCTTGAGGAAGCGTTCCGGCGGCTGGTAGCCGACGACGCGCAGGCCGGGAATCTCGCGGCCCTGCGCGTCGAAGAAGATGATGCCCGGCGGCCCGAAGAGCGAGAAGCGTTTGAGGAGCGCCCGATCCTCCGCGTTCGCGGCGGTAACGTCCGCCTGCAGGAGCAGCAGGCGATCGAGCTCGGCGCGCACGCGAGGATCGGAGAAAGTGAGTTTCTCCATCTCCTTGCACGACACGCACCAGTCCGCATAGAAGTCGAGCATCGCCGGCCGGCCCGGCGCGGTAAGCCGCTGGTCGAGCTGCGCGACGGTAGCGACGCGAGTGAAGGGGATGCGGCTCGCGCTCTCCCCGCCCGTGAAAGCGCTCGCGGCGACGGCCAGGCCCGCGACGATCGCCGCGATGCCGGCGGCCTGCCACGCACGCGAGCGCGTACGCACGACGCCAAGCACGAATGCCATGCCGATGAGGAGCGCTGCCCAGGCCAGGCGCTCGAGTGTCGCCGGCAGCATCGGCGAGATGACCCAGATCGCCACGGCGAGGAGGAGCCCGCCGAAGAACTTGCGCACGCTCACCATCCAGGCGCCGGCCTTGGGCAGCAGCGCGCCCTCGGATACGCCGACGACGATGAGCGGCAATCCCATGCCGGTGGCGAGCGCAAAGAGCGCCGTGCCGCCGAGGACGACATCGCCGGTGCGCGAGATTTGCAACAGGGTCCCGGCGAGCGGGGCCGATACGCACGGGCTGACGATGACGGCAGAAAAGACCCCCATCGCCGCGACCGAGGCGATGCGTCCCCCGTGCAGGCGCTCCTGTCCCGCGTTCAGCCGCTGCTGGATGAAACCTGGCAGCTGCAACTCGTAGACGCCGAACATCGATAGCGCGAGCACGACGAAGATGAGCGCAAACGCACCCAGCACCCACACGTTCTGCAAATAGGTGGCGATCAGCGAGCCGGCATACGCCGCTCCGATGCCCGCAAGGGCGTACGTCAGCGCCATGCTGAACACGTAAATCAGCGACAGGCCGAGCGCGCGCGATTTATTGAGCCGCCCGCCCTCGCCCGCGATGATGCCGGACAGGATCGGGATCATCGGCAGCATGCACGGCGTAAACGCGAGCAGGAGCCCCAGCACCAGGAAGCCGCCCACCACGACCGCGAGATTGCCCTCGAGCAGTCGTGCCATGTCGAGATCGCTCGCGTAGATCGAGAAGCGCGGCGCCTCGGGCGCTTTGCCACCGGCGAGCTGCAAGGTCGCCTTGGATTCCATCGGCACGTAGCAGACGCCCGCATCGGCGCAGCCCTGCGAGACGACCGTGAGCTCGAAGCGGCCGTCGGCTTGCGCCGGAACGCGGATCGCGACGCTGCCGCGGTAGATCGGCATGTCGCCGAAGAATTCGTCCTTGTGCGGCAGGCCCGCAGGCAACTCGGGCTGACCGAGCTGCGCGCCATCGGCGCTGAACTTGAGGCGATCCCGGTAGAGGTAGTAGCCATCGGCGATGGCGTAGCGCACCTCGACGGCGCCGCCGTCGGCCACGCGTGCCGAGAAGCGAAAGGCCTGCTCCGGCTCGAGCAGCTCGCCCGCATACGTCGCGAACGCGCCGGCCAAGAGCGCTGCAAGGATGAGGAGTCGTTTCAAGCTTTGGTTTCGGCCGCCACCCAGTCGAGATACGCTGGCAGCCCCCTTTCGATTGGGACCGCGATTATCTCGGGGAGTTCGTACGGATGGCCTTCGCGCAGCGCCTTTTCGAGCGCAGGATAGCGCTCCGCGCTCGTCTTGATGAGCATCGGGTGCTCCTCGTCGCGCTGTACCGCGCCCTTCCAGCGGTAGACCGAGCGACAGGCGAGGATGTTGACGCACGCCGCGAGCTTTTTCTCGATCACCAGTTCGGCCAGCCGCTCGGCGGCCGCGCGATCAGGCAGGTTCGTCAGTACGAGGAGGGCAGCCATGGGCGCATTTTATTCGCCCAGGTAAGCCTCCCGCACGCGCGGGTTGTCGAGCAATGCGCGCGCTTCGCCTTCGAGCGAGATCGAGCCTGATTCCATCACGTAGCCGCGGCTCGCGAGCTCAAGCGCCGCGCGCGCGTTCTGCTCGACGAGGAGGATGGTCACGCCCTGCCGCGCAATGTCGTGTACCAGCTCGAAGATCTTCGTCACCATCATCGGCGCAAGCCCCATCGAGGGCTCGTCCAGCAGCAGGAGCTTTGGCCGGGTCATCAGCGCGCGCGCCAGCGCGAGCATCTGCTGCTCACCGCCCGACAGGGTGCCCGCGACCTGCTTTCTCCGCTCCGCGAGCCGCGGAAACCGCTCGTATTGCGCGGAAGGATCCCCGCCGCCGTGGGCGTAAGCGCCCATGGCAAGGTTTTCCTCGACCGTCAGCTGCGGGAAGACACCGCGGCCCTCGGGCACCATCACCAGGCCTTTGCGCGGCAGGACATGGACCGGCGCGTGGCTCACATCTTCCCCGGCATAGCGCACGACGCCGCTGCGCGAGCCGATCAGTCCGCAGATCGCCTTGAGGGTCGAGGTCTTGCCGGCGCCGTTGGCGCCAATCAGGCAGACGAGCTCGCCTTCGGCGATGGCGATATCGACGCCCGCCACGGCGCGGATACCGCCGTAGTGCACCTCGAGGTGCTGCACCTCAAGCAGCACGTGGCGCGCCCAGGTAAGCCTCGATGACTTTCGGGTCGCGCTGTACCTGCGCCGGCGGTCCTTCCGCGATCTTCTGGCCATAGTCGAGCACCATCACCCGGTCGCAAACGTTCATCACCAGGCGTACGTCGTGCTCGATGAGGAGGATCGTCATCCCTTCGTCGCGGATGCGCGCGATCAGCTTGCCGAGCGCAAGCCGCTCCGCCGGGTTCATGCCAGCCGCCGGCTCGTCCAGCGCGAGGAGCCGCGGCTCGGTGGCAAGCGCACGCGCGATCTCCAGCCGCCGTTGATCGCCGTAAGGCAGGCCGCCCGCGCGGTCGTTGGCGCGATTGCGGATGCCGACGTAATCGAGCAACGAAAGGGCGCGGCCTTCGATCTCGCGCTCCTCCCGCAGCGTCCCGCGGGTGCGCAGCACCGCGCCCACGACACCGGCGCGTGTGCGCACGTGCCTGCCGATCATTACGTTCTCGAGCGCGGACAAATTGGCGAAAAGCCTGATGTTCTGGAACGTGCGCGCAATGCCTGCCGCCGCGATCTCGTGCGGTGCATGCCCGTCGAGGCTCGTGCCCTCGAAGGTGAAGTTGCCGGTGTCGGCGGCGTAGACGCCGGTCAGCAGATTGAAGAGCGTGGTCTTGCCGGCGCCGTTCGGGCCGATCAAGCCGTAGATTTCCCTCGGCGCGATCGAAAAGGACACGCCTTCCAGCGCTTGCAGGCCGCCGAAGCGCTTGCCTACGCCGGTGGCCTCGAGCAGCGCGCTCACGTCGTCCCCTGGGTGAGCTCGCGCTTGCGCACGCTCGAGGGCAGGAGACCAGCCGGCCGGAAGAGCATGATAAGCACCATCGCCAGGCCGAAGAGCAGCATGCGGATCACCTCCGGCTCGACGAGCATCCGGCCGAAGAGCGCCTGCTGCACGGGCTCGACCGTCCAGCGCAGCACCTCGGGCGTGAAGGAGAGGAGCAGCGCGCCGAGGATCACGCCCCAGATGTTCCCCATGCCGCCCAGCACCACCATCGATACCACCATGACCGATTCGACGAGGATGAAGCTCTCGGGCGAGATGAAAGCCTGGATCGCGGAGAACATGCCGCCGGCGACGCCGCCGAAGCTCGCGCCCATCGCAAACGCGAGGAGCTTGAGATTGCGCGTGTTGATGCCCATCGCGCGCGCGGCGATTTCGTCCTCGCGGATCGCTTCCCACGCCCGCCCGATGCGCGAGTTCTGCAGGCGCAGGTTGACGACGATGACCGCGAGCATCACGAGCAGCAGCAGGTAGTAGTACTTGATCGGCCCGCTGAACATGAGGCCGCCTATCGTCTGGTAGCTCGAGAAGCTGAACTCCCCGATGCGGAACGGATCGATCCGCGCGATGCCCTGCGGCCCGCTCGTGATGTTGATGGGCTGCGAAAGATTGTTGAGGAACAGGCGCACGATCTCGCCGAAGCCGAGCGTCACGATGGCGAGATAGTCGCCGCGCAGCTTGAGCGTGGGCGCGCCGAGCAGCGCGCCGAATAGCGCTGCAATCGCGGCGCCGATCGGCAGGATCACCCAGAACGGCAAATGGATATTGAAGTGCGGGCTGGCAAGGAGCGCGTAGGTGTAGGCGCCCACCGCGTAGAAGGCGATGTAGCCGAGGTCGAGAAGCCCGGCGAAGCCGACCACGATGTTCAAGCCGAGCGCGAGCAGGATGTAGAGGATGGCGTAATCCGTAATGCGCACCCAGCTCGTGCCCACCTGCGCGAGCGCGAACGGCAGCACGGCAAGAGAGAGCGCGATCAGCGCGACCCCCGCCCAGCGCACGGCGGGTCGGGCACGCCAATGGCTCATGCGCGGTCTCCGACGCGCTCGCCGAGCAGCCCCGAAGGCCGGAAGACCAGCACCAGGATGAGCACCATGAAGGCGAACACGTCCTGGTAGTTGGAGCCGAAGAGCACGAAATGGCCGCCGCCGTCGCAGTCGCTGATGCTGCCGGCGAGCCAGCTGTACTGGCAGAGATCGGTGAGATCCCCGATGTAGCCTGCCCCGAGCGCCTCGACGATGCCGAGCAGCACGCCGCCGAGCATCGCGCCCGGGATGTTGCCGATGCCGCCGAGCACCGCCGCGGAGAATGCCTTCAGCCCGAGGATCGAGCCCATCGTGTACTGCGCAAGCCCGTAGTAGGTGCCGTAGAGAACCCCGGCGACCGCGCCGAGCCCGGCACCGATGACGAAGGTCGCGGCGATGACGCGGTTGACGTCGATCCCCATCAGCCCGGCCACCTGCTGGTTCTGCGCCGTTGCGCGCATCGCGGTGCCGAGCGGCGTGCGGTAGATGAGGATCGCGAGCGCCCCCATCAGCCCGAAGCAGATCGCGAGGATCGCGACCTGGATCGTGGTGATCGCCGCCCCGCCCACCATGTAGGTGCGCGAGGGAATGATCTGCGGGAAGGCGAGCACGTTGCGGCTCCAAATGAGGAGCGCGACGTGCTGCAGGATGATCGACACGCCGATGGCGGTAATGAGCGGCGCAAGGCGCGGCGCATGGCGCAGCGGCCGGTAGGCGAGCTTTTCCATGCCGTAGCCGACCAGCATGCAGATCGGTACCGCGCAGCCGGCGCCGAGCAGCACGATGACCAGCGGCGGCAGGCCGTATGGCACGAGCGCGTTGATCACGGTGAAGGCCACCATCGCGCCGATCATCACCACCTCGCCGTGCGCGAAGTTGATCAGCTGGATGATGCCGTAGACCATGGTGTAGCCGAGTGCGACGACGGCATAGACGCTTCCCGCAGTGAGCCCGTTGATGATCTGCTGCAGGAACGTATCCACCGCCGGCAAGCCTAAACCAAAAATAAAAACGGCACCCCGCGGGTGCCGTTTCGTGGAGCGCTCGCTCCTCGCTCCTGCTCCTATTTGGCGGCGGTCTTGATGAAGTCCTGGTAGGGCACCACCTTGCCGCCCTTGTATACGGCCGTCGGCTCGAGCTTGCCGCTCTTCATCGTGAAGATGGTGATCTCGGCGTCCTTGCGATCGCCCTTGTCGTCGAACGAAATCGGTCCCGTGGAGCCCGTGAACTGGATCTTCTGCAGCTCGGGCAGGTATTTCGCCGGATCGGCCGAATCCGCCTTCTTCATCGCCTCGATGAGGAGGTTCGCCGCGTCGAAGGTGAACGGCGCATAGATGATCGGGTCGGCGTTGAAGCGCTTCTTGAACGCGTCGAGGAACTTCTTCGAGGCCGCCTGCACCGGGATGCCGGCCTGCGAGCAGAGCAGTCCCTCGGTCGCCTCGCCGGCGAGCTTCACCATCTCGCCCTCGCACGCGCCATCGCCGAAGCTGAACACCGCCTTCATGCCGAGCTCGCGGCCTTGCTTGATGAGCGGCGCCGCCGTCGACGTCATGCCGCCGTAGAACACCGCGTCCGGCTTGTGGCCGCGTAGCTTCGTGAGGACCGCCTTCCAGTCCGTCGTCTTGTTGGTTCCCTTCTCGCGCGGCAGCACCTTTACGTTGGCCGCCTTCAGCGTCTTCTCGACCTCGTTGGCGAGGCCTTCGCCGTAGGCGCTCGCGTCGTCCACCAGGGCAACCAGCTTCGGCTTGCGCTCGCTCGCGATATAGGTGGCGATGGCGGGGCCTTGCTGATCGTCGCGGCCGACGTCGCGGAACTGGTTCTTGAAGCCTTGCTCGGTCAGCTTGGGGTTGGTGGCGGAGCCAGAGATCACCGGGATGCCGGCCTGGTTGTAGATCGGCGACGCGGGGATCGACGTGCCCGAGTTCAGGTGGCCCACCACGCCGGCGACCTTCGCGTCGACCAGCTTTTGCGCCACGGTGGCGCCCACTTTCGGATCTTCCTGATCGTCTTCGGCGACCAGCACGAACTTCGCCGTCTTGCCGCCGATCTTGATGTTGGCTGCGTTCGCTTCCTCGATCGCGAGCCGCGCGCCGTTCTCGTTGTCCTTGCCGAGGTGCGCGTTGCCGCCCGTAAGGGGGGCCACATGGCCGATCTTGATCTCGACCGTATCGCCCGCCGATGCGGTGCTGCCGCCCTGCTGCGCGGTTTGAGGCGTCTCCTTGCTGCAGCCGGCGGCGACCAGCGCTGCCGCGAGCAGCGAAAACGCGAGCTTGGTATTCGTCATCGGATCTCCGAGGATTCTGGCTTTAGGGGGGCGCCTATCTTACCCCCGCCCCCTCTCGGAAATCGACCGCGCTACTTCTGCGATAGCACCCACTTCACGAGCGACTTGATGTCGGCGTCCGGCACCTGGGAATTGGGCGGCATCGGCACCTGGCCCCAAACCCCCTGCCCGCCTTTCTTCACCTTGTCGAAGAGCTTCGCTTCTGCGGACGGATCGTTGCGGTATTTCGCCGCCACGTCCTTGTAGGCCGGGCCGACGAGCTTCTTGTCGACGGCGTGGCAGGCGAAGCAGTTGTGCTTCTTGGCCAACTCCTCTTGCGCGTAGGCGGGAAGCGCGGCTGTGGCCGCCAGGGCGAGGGCGAGTACTGCTCGTTTCATGTCTTCTCCTTGCATGCGGTCTGCAATTGTATGAGATCGCTGATGGGCGCTAGGCAAGTAACGCCCCGGCATAGCCATCCGTTGACCGGCTCCGGGCGCCGCGGCTTGTCCAGGAGAGCCGGGAGGCCCGGCCAATCGTCCGCCAGGGCGAGGACCAGCCCGTCCGGCAGGTACGTTCGCGCGAGCTCTTTTTGCCAGCGTCCAAGCTCCGGGTCGCGCCCGCGCAGGACGAGCAGCTTTGGCGGCGTGAGCTGCTCCGACAGCGCAACGGTCATCGCGGCGTAACCGGCGGGATAGGCCTGCATTTGCGGATGAAAGAGCGCGACCGTCCGCGCCGCCGCGCGTGCATAACGCTCCTCACCGGTCATAGCCGCCAGGCGACCAAGGCTCGAGGCGGCGACGGCATTTCCAGACGGCGTCGCATGGTCCTGGCCGGGCTTTGGCCGGTGAAAGAGCTGCTCGTGGCTCTTGCCGGTGAAAAAAAATCCGCCCGCTTCGCCATCCTCGAACTCTTCGAGCAGCGTATGCGAAAGCTCGGTTGCGAATTGGAGGTCACGCCGCGAGAACTCGGCCTGCATGAGCTCAAGCAGCGCGGCAAGGAGAAGTGCGTAGTCGTCGAGATAGGCGTTGAGATGCGCCCGGCCATCCTTGTAGGTCGCGAGGAGCTTGCCGTCGCGCCACATGCGGCCGCGAATGAATTCGAGTGCGCGGCGCGCCGAGGCGATCCATTCCGGGCGGTCAAACACGCGGCCGGCGTGCGCCATGCCGCGAATGGCGAGCGCATTCCAGGACACGAGCACCTTCTCGTCGCGGCCGGGCCGCACGCGCTTCTCGCGCGCCGCGAACAGCTTCGTGCGCCCTGCATCGATGAGCGCGTCGTTTCCCGTCTGACGGGCGACGCGCAGGTGCCAATGCTTGTTCTCGAAGTTCGGCGGGCCGTCGATACCGAAGCGCGAGGCGAAGGTAGCGTACTCCTCCGCGGTGAGAAGCGAGCGGATCTCCTCTCGATCCCAGACGTAGAACTTGCCCTCCTCGTGCTCGCTGTCGGCATCGAGCGACGAGTAGTAGCCGCCCTCCGGCGATTGCATCTCGCGCACGAGCCACGCTGCGGTTTCCTCGGCGCAGCGTTTGAAGATGGCCTTGCCCGAGACGAGCCACGCGTCGGCGAGAAGCCCGAGCAGCGGCCCGTTGTCGTAGAGCATCTTCTCGAAGTGCGGGATCGACCATTGCGCGTCGACGCTGTAGCGGCAGAAGCCGCCACCGAGCTGGTCGTAGATGCCGCCTTCGCACATGCGCTCGAGGGTGACGAGCGCGATGCCTGCCTCGCCTTCGCGCAGGCACAGCTCGAGATCCGGCGGATGCGGAAATTTCGGTGCACCGCCGAACCCGCCATGCGCGCCGTCGAAATTCGCTCGCAGGTTATCGACCATGGCGCGCACGACTTCCGGCGCGAAGCGAGACGCAGGTGACCGGGGCAGCGTGCGCCCGAACGCCTCGCGCACCTGCTCGTTCTGCGTGGCGATGTCGGCGCGCTGCTCGCGCCAGATCGCCGCGATGCGCTCGCAGACGTCCGGGAACGCCGGCATGCCATGGCGCGCCTCCTTCGGGAAATAGGTGCCGCCGACGAAAGGCGCGCCCTGCGGCGTGAGGAACATCGTGAGCGGCCAGCCGCCCGCGCGCTGCGCGAGCATCTGGTGCGCGGTCTGGTAGATCTGGTCGAGGTCGGGGCGTTCCTCGCGGTCAACCTTGATGTTGACGAAGAGCCGGTTCATCACCGCGGCGACGGCAGGGTCCTCGAAGCTCTCGCGCGCCATGACATGGCACCAGTGGCAAGCCGAATAGCCGATCGAGAGCAGGATCGGCCGGTCCTCGCGCCGCGCCCGCTCCAGCGCCTCCGGCCCCCATGGGTACCAGTCCACGGGGTTCGCGGCGTGCTGCTGGAGATAGGGCGAGGTTTCCTGCGCGAGGCGGTTCACATCCCCGTTACTTGATCGGCTTGGTGAAGGGGAAGACCTTGGTGAACCCCAGGATATCCGTGAGCAGCAGCACGAGGAACACCAGCACGATGACGCCGAGGATGTCGCCGCCGGCGGGCAGCGCGTCGATCTTGCCGGCAAGCTGCGCGACTTCGTCGTCGCTCATGGCGGCGATGCGCGCTTGCACGTCGCCCGCGCTCACGCCGTATTGCGAGAAACGTGCCTGTACGTCCGCACGGGCGAGCAACTGGTTCACGTGCTCGCGCTCCGCGGTACCGAGCGCCTTGTCGGTGGCGACCATGGCGGCCTGCGCCGGCAGCGGCATGGCGATGCAGATCACGAGGAGACTTGCGATGAGACGACGAAGCGTGGCGAGCATGGGTACTCCGGATGAAGTTGAGAGGTCGTCAGCTGCAGCGCGCGGGAGCTTAACATCGCCTGCCATGCTCAACTACCGCGCCGAGGACGTGCTCGACTTCTGGTTCGGCGTCGGGACGGACTATGGCAAACGTCACAGGCGCTGGTTCGAGAAGGACCGGGCTTTCGACAACGACATCACGCAACGCTTTCTGCCGCTCTACGAAGGACTCGCCAGCAACTCCGACTGGCTCGAGGACGCACGGCGCTGCCTGGCTCGCATCGTCGTCCTGGATCAATTCCCGCGCCAGATGTTCCGCGGCGAGCCGCGCGCTTTCGCCGCCGATCCGCTCGCGCTGCAGGCGGCACGCCGGGCGGTGGAGCGAGGTTACGACCGCGACCGGCTGCCGGTAGAGCGGCTCTTCCTCTATCTGCCGTTCGAGCACAGCGAGAGGCTCGCCGACCAGGAGCGCGCCTGCGAGCTGACGGCACCGCTCGCGGCGTATCCCGAGACCGGCGATGTCCTGCGCTACGCGATCGCCCATCGCGACATCATCCGGCGCTTCGGCCGCTTTCCGCACCGCAACGCGGTGCTCGGTCGCCCGAGCACGCCCGAGGAGCTCGAGTTCCTCAAGCAGCCCGGCTCAAGCTTCTGAGTCGGTAATCGCTCCCAGCGACGCGGTCGAGACGAGTTTCATGTACTTCGCCATGAGGCCGCGCGTATAGCGCGGCTTCGGCGCCTTCCAGTTCTTCCGCCGCCGCGCGAGCTCCTTCGCCGGCACGTTGAGCTGGATGAGGCGCTTCTTCGCGTCGATGGTGATCGAATCGCCCTCCTTCACCAGCGCGATCGTGCCGCCGACAAAGGCCTCGGGCGCGACGTGGCCGACCACCATGCCCCAGGTGCCGCCGGAGAAGCGGCCATCGGTCAGCAGGCCCACCGATTCGCCGAGGCCCTGGCCGATGAGCGCGGAAGTCGGCGCCAGCATCTCCTGCATGCCGGGGCCACCCTTCGGCCCTTCGTAGCGGATGACGATGACATCGCCGGGCTTGATGCGCTTCGCCATGATCGCCTTCATGCACGCGTTTTCCGAATCGAAGACGCGCGCCGGGCCGGTGATGGCCGGGTTCTTCAGGCCGGTGATCTTTGCCACGCAGCCCTCGGTGGCAAGGTTGCCCCTGAGGATGGCGAGGTGTCCCTCGCGATACATCGGCTTCGCGAATGGTCGGATCACTTCCTGGCTGGCGGGCGGCGCCGCCGGCACCTCCTTCAGCATCTCGTCGATCGTTCTTCCGTGGATGGTCATGCACTCGCCGTGCAGGAGGTCATGTTCAAGCAGGATCTTCAGCACCTGGGGCACGCCGCCCGCGCGGTGGAAATCGACCGCCACAAACCGCCCGGAAGGCTTCAGGTCGCACAGCACCGGCACGCGCCGCCGCACCCGCTCGAAATCGTCGATGGTCCACTTCACGCCCGCGGCGCTTGCGATGGCGAGGTAGTGAAGCACCGCGTTGGTCGAGCCGCCGGTGGCCATGACGAGGGCGATGGCGTTCTCGATGGACTTGCGCGTGATGATGTCGCGCGGCTTCAAGTCGCTCTTGACCGCCTGCATGAGCACGCGCGCCGACTCGGCCGCCGAATCGGCTTTCTCCGCATCCGGCGCTGCCATCTGCGATGAGCCGAGCAGGCTCATGCCGAGCGCCTCGAACGAGGAGCTCATGGTGTTCGCGGTGTACATGCCGCCGCAGGCGCCGACGCTGGGGCAGGCGTTCTTCTCGACGCCGACGAAATCGTCTTCCCTCATCTTGCCCGCGGCGAAAGCGCCGACCGCCTCGAAGGCGCTGACGATCGTGAGCGCCTGTCCCTTCCAGTTGCCCGGCTTGATGGTGCCGCCGTAGACGAAGATGCCTGGGACGTTGATGCGCGCGATCGCCATCATGGCGCCCGGCATGTTCTTGTCGCAGCCGCCGATTGCGAGCACGCCGTCCATCGCCTGGCCGTTGACGCTGGTTTCGATCGCATCGGCGATCACCTCGCGCGAGACGAGCGAATACTTCATCGCCTCGGTGCCCATGCCGATGCCGTCGGTGACCGTGGGGAAGCCGAACATCTGCGGCTTGGCGCCAGCCTGCTCGAGCGCCGCGACTGCCCGGGAGGCAAGCGGCTCGATGCCGGCGTTGCACGGGTTCATGGTCGAGTGGCCGTTCGCCACGCCGACGATCGGCTTGTCGAAATCGGCGTCGCCGAAGCCCACGGCGCGCAGCATCGCGCGGTTCGGCGAGCGCGCGACGCCCTGGGTGATGAGCTTGGAGCGGCGGTTATAGGTGGCCATGGCGGGGATTCTCGCTCCGCAGGGCGCGCCCGGGCCAATGCAATCCGCGGCCCGGTGTAATACCCTGTAGGTATGAATCTGCCGGATTTGCGCCAACTGCGGTATTTCGTGGCGGTCGCCGAGCGGCTGCATTTCGGCCGCGCGGCCGAGGCGCTGCACATCTCGCAGCCGCCGCTCTCCCGCGCCATCCGCGCGCTTGAGGACGGCCTGGGCGTACCGCTGTTCCATCGCACGCGCCGCCGGGTCGAGCTCACCGCGCAGGGCGCCCGGCTTCTCGAGGATACGCGGCGCCTGACCGGCCAGCTCGAGCGCACGGTGCACGAGCTGCGCGCCATGGCCGGCGGCGGTCAGGCGCGGCTTCGCATCGGCTTCGTATCGCTCGCCGACTATGGCGTGCTGCCGGGACTGCTCAAAGCCTACAAGAGCGCCCAGCCCGGCGTGCGCCTCGCGCTGCGCGAAATGCTCTCGCCCGACCAGGCCGCGGCGCTCGCGGCGGGCGAGCTGGACTTCGGCCTGCTGCTGCCGCCCGTGGCGGGCGCAGCGCGACTTGAGCACGTGGTCGTGCAGCGCGAGCGCTTCGTGCTCGCCCTGCCGGCAAGGCACCGGCTGGCGAGCGGCGCTGGCAAGCTCGCACTGCGCGAAATGGCCGGTGAGCCGTTCGTCACCATCCCGCGGCAGATCGCGCCGCGCTTGTACGATATCGTCGCGCAACTGGCCGCGCAGGCCGGCATTTCCCTCAACATCGCCCAGGAAGCAATCCAGATGCAGACAGTCGTGAGCCTCGTATCGAGCGGACTCGGCGCGGCGATCGTCCCCGCGTCGGTGGCAAACCTCGGCCGTCGCGGCGTCGTGTACCGCGAGCTCGCCGAGCGCCACCCGCGGCTCGACGTGTGGCTCGCGTGGCGCCGCGGCATGCTCGATGCCGCCGGCAGGGATTTCGCGGCGCTCGCCCGCAGCCTCGCCGCCTAGCCATGCTGGTTCATCCGAACTTCGATCCCATCGCGATTTCCATCGGCCCGCTCGCCGTGCGCTGGTACGGGCTCATGTACCTCCTCGGCTTCGGCGCCGCGTGGTGGCTCGGCTTGCGCCGCATCGGCCGTGGCCTCGCGCCGGTCGATCGCAAGCAGTTCGACGATCTCGTGTTCCTCGCCGTACTTGGCGTCATTCTCGGCGGGCGCCTCGGGTACGTGATGTTCTACAAGCCCGGCTTCTACGCGAGCCACCCTCTCGAGATCTTCGCCGTCTGGCAGGGCGGCATGTCGTTCCATGGCGGCCTGCTCGGCGTCATGCTCGCCATGGGCTTCGCCGCGTGGCGCCATCGCATCCCGTACCTCGGCATCATGGATTTCGTCGCGCCGCTCGTGCCCCTCGGCCTCGCCGCCGGCCGCCTCGGGAATTTCATCAATGGCGAGCTCTGGGGCCGACCGACCACGCTGCCGTGGGGCATGGTCTTCCGCAACGCCGGCGACCTGCCCCGCCATCCCTCGCAGCTCTACCAGTTCGCGCTGGAGGGTCTCACCCTGTTCGCAATCCTCTGGTGGTTCTCTTCGAGGCCGAGGCCGCGCGGACAGGTCTCGGCACTTTTCCTCATTGGCTACGGCTCGCTGCGCTTCATCGCCGAATTCGCGCGCGAGCCCGATGCCTTCCTGGGCTATCTTGCCTTCGGCATGACGATGGGACAGTGGCTCTGCCTGCCGATGATCGCCGGCGGCATCGTGCTCTGGCTATGGAGCTCTAAGCGCAGTCTCTAGCAAGCGGGCTACGTGCACCGGTTTGCGGCCGGTGCCATCGAGGATCTGATGCCGGCAGCTCGTGCCGTCCGCGACGAGCATCGCCTCGGGAGCGCTCCGCACCGCCGGCAAAAGACTCAGCTCGGCCATCCTCATCGACACTTCGGCATGCTCGGCCTCGTAGCCAAAGCTGCCGGCCATGCCGCAACAGCTCGTCTCCACCGTCTGCACCTTGAGCCCGGGCACCATGCCGAGGACCTTCTGCACCGCAGGCATCGCGTCGAACGCCTTCTGGTTGCAATGCCCGTGCAGCAGCACTTCCTGCTCGAGCTTGCCGAAGCTCAAGCGGCCCGGCTTTTGCGCCAGGAATTCTTCCAGCAGGAAGGAATTCTTCGCCAGGCCTTCCGCGCCCTTGATGAGCACCGTGAATTCGTCGCGCAAAGAATAGAGGCAGGAGGGCTCGAGCCCGATCACGGGCACACCGCGCGCTACCGCGGGGCCGAGGACGTCGAGCATGCGCTGCGCTTCGCGCTTCGCCTCGTCCACCATGCCCACGGACAGGAACGTCCGGCCGCAACAAAGCCCGTCGGGGATTTGCACGCGGTAGCCGGCGGCTTCGAGCACTGCTTTCGCTGCATGCGCGTTCTCGGGCTCGAAGAAGCGGTTGAATGTGTCGACGAACAGGATCACGTCGCCCGTCGCTTCGCCGCGATCGCGGAAATAGTCGGTGCGCCACCCCGGCAGCGGACGCGCGGCAAAGCCGATGGAGCGCTTCAGCAGGCGGGAGAGAAAGTTCGCGACCGGTGCCATGCGCGCCGCGAGCGGCGCGTAACGCGGCAGGTATGCGACGGCGCGATCGCGCGCGCTGTGGCCGTGCCGTGCCTTGTAGCCCGCGAGGAACTCGATCTTCATGCGTGCCATGTCGACGCCGGTGGGGCATTCGCGCTTGCAGCCTTTGCAGGAAACGCAGAGATCGAGCGCGTCCTTCACCGCTTCGTCGCCCTCGGCTCCGAGCTGACCCGAGAGCGCGAGGCGCAGCGTGTTGGCGCGGCCGCGCGTGAGGTGGAGCTCGTCGCGCGTCGCCCGATACGACGGGCACATGGTGCCGGCGTCGAACTTGCGGCAGTGGCCGTTGTTGTTGCACATTTCGACGGCCTTGTCATAGCCGCCCCACTCGCTCCAATCGAGGACCGTCGGCGGCAGTTCCATGCGGTAGCCCGGCTTGAAGCGGAAAAGCGAAGCATCGTCCATCTTCGAGGGATCGACGATCTTCCCCGGGTTCATCAGGCCGCGCGGGTCGAGCCAGGACTTGATCTCGCCGAGCGCCGCAGTGAGCCGCGGGCCGAAGAACGGCGCAATCCATTCCGAGCGCACGAGGCCATCGCCGTGCTCGCCCGAATACGCGCCCTTGTACTCCTTCACCATGGCGCACGCTTCCTCGGCGATCGCGCGCATCTTGCTGGCGCCGTCGCGCCGCATGTCGAGGATCGGACGCACGTGCAGCGTGCCGACCGAGGCGTGCGCATACCACGTGCCGCGCGTGCCGTGCTTTTCAAACACCCTCGTAAGGCGGTCGGTGTACTCGGCGAGATGCTCGAGCGGCACCGCGCAGTCCTCGATGAACGAGACGGGCTTACCGTCGCCCTTCATCGACATCATGATGTTGAGGCCGGCCTTGCGCACCTCCCAGATCTCGCGCTGCAGCTTGGCATCGGTGATCTCGACGACCGAGCCGGGAAGGCCGAGGTCCGCCATGAGCTGCACGAGCTCCTTCAGCCGGCCGACGCGCTCGTCGGCAAACTCGACGAGGAGGATGGCGTCGGGATCGCCCTTGAGAAATGCGTTGACAGTCTTCTCGAACGCCGGGTTCTCGCGCGCGAGGCCGATCATCGTGCGGTCGACGAGTTCTACTGCGGTGGGGCCGAGTCTTACGATGTGCTGCGTCAGCTCCATCGCGCTGTAGAACTTCGGGAAATGGCAAACGCCGAGCGAGCGCTTCTCGGGCAGGCGCGAGAGCTTGAGATGCAGGCGCTCCGAAAAAGCGAGGGTGCCTTCGGAGCCGACGAGCAGATGCGCCGCGTTTGCGTGCGGCGGTCCGAGGTGATCGAGGTTGTAGCCCGCCACCTTGCGCAAGAGCTTCGGAAAGTGCGCTTCGATCTCGGTTTGCTCGCGCTGATAAAGCTCTTTGAGCTTGCCGACGAGCTCTTGGTACGCAGGCGGTCCGCTTCGATCGCTCATCGGGCCAAACTTCCAGCGCTCACCGCCCACCGTGCTGGCCTCGATGGCGAGCACGTTGTGGACCATGTTGCCGTAGGCAATCGAGCGGGAGCCGCAGGAATTGTTGCCGGCCATGCCGCCGATGGTCGCCTGCGCGCTCGTCGAGACATCGACCGGGAACCAGAGTCCCTTCGATCGCAGCGCGGCGTTCAGCTGATCGAGCACGACACCGGGCTGCACGATCACGCGCTCGTCTTCGACTTCAAGGATCCTATTCAGGTACTTCGTGCAATCGATGATCAGCGCCTCGCCCACCGCCTGGCCGCACTGCGAGCTGCCAGCGCCGCGCGGCAGGATCGGGATGCCTTCCTCAGCGGCAATGGCGAGCGCGACGCGCGCCGCGGTTTCGGTGCGCGGTATGGCGATGCCGACCGGCTCGACCTGATAGATCGACGCGTCCGTCGAATACCGACCACGGCTCGCGCGGTCGAAGAGCACTTCGCCGTCGAGCTCCTTGCGCAGCCGTGCCGCGAGCGCTGAAGCGTCGGCACGGGCGAACTTGACGGGGGTCAAGGGAGCGTTCATCTGGGCCGCGTTTAGAATACCCCAATGACCCGACGCGCCGGCCGGCACTTCCTGCAAATTCCGGGGCCGACGAACGTCCCGGATCGCGTGCTACGCGCGATCGATTTCCCGACCATCGATCACCGCGGGCCCGAGTTCGGGGTCCTCGGCAAGAAAGTGCTCGCCGACATGAAGCGTGTCTTCAAGAGCACGCAGGGCGATGTCGTGATCTACCCCGCGTCGGGCACGGGCGCATGGGAAGCCGCGCTCGTCAACACGCTCTCGCCGGGCGACCAAGTCTTGATGTACGAGACCGGGCACTTCGCGACGCTCTGGCAGAAGATGGCCGGCAAGCTCGGCCTGAGCGTGGAGTTCATCGCCGGCGACTGGCGGCATGGCGCCGATCCGCAGGCGATCGAGAAGCGCCTGCGCGCCGACACCGACCAGCGCATCAAGGCGCTCGCCGTCGTGCACAACGAAACCTCGACGGGCGTGACGTCGCGGCTCGCCGAAGTGCGTCAGGCGATCGATGCTGCGAAGCATCCCGCGCTCTACATGGTCGACACGATCTCGTCGCTCGCCTCGATCGACTACCGCCATGACGAGTGGGGCGTGGACGTCACGGTCGCCGGATCGCAGAAGGGCCTGATGCTGCCGCCGGGCCTTTCGTTCAATTGCATCTCGCCGAAGGCCCTGCAGGCATCGAAGTCGGCGCGTCTTCCCCGCAGCTACTGGGCGTGGGACGAGATGATCGAAAACGGGAAGAAGGGTTATTTCCCTTACACGCCCGCGACGAACATGCTCTACGGCCTCGCCGAGGCGTTGAAGATGCTGCTCGACGAGGAAGGGCTGGACAACGTGTTTGCGCGCCATCAGCGCCATGCCGAGGCCACGCGCCGCGCCGTGCGGGCGTGGGGACTCGAGGTCTATGCGCTCGATCCGCGCGAGTATTCCGCTTCGCTGACCGGCGTGCTGATGCCCGCCGGCCACGATGCCGACCGTGTGCGCAAGGTGATCCTGGATGCCTTCGATCTGTCGCTCGGCACCGGGCTCACCAAGCTCGGCGGCAAGATGTTCCGCATCGGACATCTGGGAGACTTCAACGACCTCATGCTCCTCGGGACGCTCGCCGGGGTTGAGATGGGTCTGGGTCTCGCTGGCGTGCCGGCGAAAAAGGAAGGCGTACAGGCGGCGATGGCGTATCTCGCCGAGTGTCAAAGCAGGCCGGCTCGCGCCGCCGCCTAGTTAATATAACGACGAGGAGGAGGTTGTCATGATGAGGCGATTCGGCATCGTCGCGGCGGCTGCCGCACTGCTGTGCACCGGCGCTTATGCGCAAACCGAGTTGAAGCTCGGCCATGTCGGCGAGCCCGGCTCGCTCATCGGCGCAGCGGCGGACGCGTTCGCCAAACGGGCGAACGACAAGCTTGGCGGCAAGTACAAGATCATCACCTACGGCTCGAGCCAGCTCGGCGGCGACAAGGAGCTCCTGCAGAAGGTGAAGCTGGGTACGGTGGATTTCGCCGAGCCTTCGACGGTGATGTCCTCCGAAGCCGACATCTTCGGCGTCTTCGAGATGCCTTACCTCGTGAAGAATCGCGAGCACATGAAGCGCATCGAGAAGGAGCTCTTCTGGTCGAAGATCGAGCCCGCGGCCGAGAAAAAGGGCCTCAAGCTCCTCGCGGTCTGGGAGAACGGATTTCGCCACATCACCAACAACAAGCGCCCGATCGTCACGCCGGCGGATTTGAAGGGCATCAAATTGCGCGTGCCCGAAGGCAAGTGGCGCGTGAAGATGTTCCAGGCCTACGGCGCCAATCCGTCGCCGATGAAATTCTCCGAGGTGTTCACCGCGCTGCAGACGGGGGTAATGGACGGCCAGGAAAATCCGTTCGCGCAGATCGCGAGCGCCAAGTTCTACGAAGTGCAGAAGTATCTGTCGCTCACCGGGCATGTTTACTCGCCGGCGTACCTCGCGGTGGGGACGAAGAAGTGGGCGAGCCTGCCGGCGGACGTGCGCAAGACGCTCGAGGCCACGGCGAAGGACGTGCAGGCCTGGGTCTACGAGAAGGCGGCGAAAGACGACGAGATCTTGCTGCAGAAGATGAAGGCGAGCGGCTCGATCGAGGTGAACGAGGCCAACAAAGACGCTTTCATCGCCGCCTCGAAGCCGGTGTACGAGGAATTCGCCAAGGAAGTGCCGGGCGCGAAGGAAATCATCGAGCGCGCGATCGCGCTCGGCAAATAAGTCGACGGCCGCCATGCTAGAGGAGCTGCGCCGCCGCTACGAGCGGCTGCTGGAGTGGCTGGTGATCGCATTGATGGCGGTGCTCGCCGTCGAGGTGACGCTCGGCGTGCTCTACCGGACTTTCGGCGCCTCGCTCGTCTGGTACGACGAAGTGGCGTCCATCCTCCTGGCGTGGCTGACGTTCTACGGCTCGGCGCTCGCCGCGACGAAACGCGCGCACATCGGCTGCCCGGAAGTCGTCGCCATGCTGCCGGCGAACGCGCGCGTTGCGCTGCGCGTAGTGGCCGAGGTCCTCGTCATCGTATTCTTCGCCCTCCTCGGGTTGATCGGCTACGAGATCCTCGGCGTGCTCGCCGAGGATCACCTCGTCAGCCTGCCCGAGGTGCCGGTGGCGTGGGTGCAATCGGTGGTGCCGATCAGCGCCGTGCTCATCGTGCTGGCGGAAATACTCGCCATCCCGCTCGCCATCGCGCAATCGCGCGCCGGCGCGGCGCACGCGAGCGGCGAGGCCTCGCAGTAATGGAAATCCTGCTCGTCTTCGCCTGTGTGCTCGCGCTCGTCGTGATCGACGTGCCGATTGCCGTGGCGCTCGGCCTTGTGGCGGTCGTGGCAATGGTCATTACGCAGGGCACGGGCTCGCTGCCAAACCTGCCCGTCGTGGTCTACAACGGCGCGACGAACTTTCCTCTGATTGCGATTCCGCTCTTCATCCTGGCGGGCGCCATCATGAACGCGTCAGGCATCACCACGCGGCTCATCGCCTTCGCGAGCTCGCTGCTTGGCTTCGTCCGAGGCGGGCTGGCGCTCGTCTCGATCGGCGCCTCGCTATTCTTCGCGGAGATTTCAGGCTCCGCGGTGGCCGATGTGTCGGCGCTCGGCTCGATCCTGATCCCGGCGATGAAGTCGAAAGGCTATCCGAAGGCGCTCGCCGCCGCGGTGATGTCCTCTGCAGCTACGTTGGCGGTGATCATTCCGCCGTCGATCCCCATGATCCTTTACGCGGTGATGGCGGAGACCTCTGTCGTGCAGCTCTTCGTCGCCGGCATCGTTCCCGGCATCATCGGCGGGCTCGGCCTGATGGGAATGGCGTACTGGTTCGCGCTGCGCTACAACCTCCCGGTCGAGGAGAAGCTGCAGTGGTCGCGAGTGCGGCAGACCTTTCGCGAGGCGTTCTGGGCGTTCACGCTACCCATGATCATTCTCGGCGCGATCTTCGGCGGCGTGGTTACCGCTACCGAAGGCGCGGCACTCGCCGTAGTGGCCGCGATGTTCATCGGACTGGCGATCTACCGCGAACTCGATCTCGCCCACCTGAAGAGCGCGATGATCGAGGGTGGCGTGCAGACCGCGGTTGTCATGCTGCTCGTTGCCACGTCGGCGCTGCTCGGCTCCTATCTCACTGAAGCGCAATCGCCGCAGAAGCTGGCCCAGGCGATTACGCACCTGACGACCAACAAATGGGTAGTGCTCGCGCTCTTGAACGTGCTGTTCCTGATCCTCGGCATGTTTCTGCACTCGGCCGCGGCCATCATCCTTGTCGTGCCCGTGGTGATGCCGCTGGTACGGGCGGTCGGCATCGACCCGGTGCATTTCGGCCTGATCGTCACGGTGAACCTCGGCATCGGCCAGCAGACGCCACCCGTGGCGAGCGTGCTGATGGTGGCCTGCTCAATAGCCAAGGCCACCGTGTGGGAAGTCACGCGGGTCAACGTCTGGTTTATCGGGGTGCTGCTCGCCGTGCTCCTGATGGTGACGTACATCCCGGTCACCGGGCTCGGCCTCGTTCGCCTCTTCTACGGCTGAGCTAGCGGGTGCGCACCGCGCCCATCAGCGTATTCGGCAGCCAGGTGGCTATTTCCGGGAATACACACAGGATGACAATCGCGAGGAACATGCACAGCACGTAGGGAATGGTCCCCCACATTACCCGGGTCACCGGCACGTCGGGCGCGATCGCCTGCACGATGTAGATATTCAGTCCCACGGGCGGGTGGATCAGCCCGACTTCCATGTTGATCGTGAGGATCACGCCGAACCACACAGGGTCGAAGCCCGCAGCGGTGATGATCGGCAGAAGGATGGGACTCGTCATCAGGATGATGGCCGCGGGCGGAATGAAGAAGCCGCAGACGAGCAGGAAGATGTTGATAAGCAGCATCAACACCCACCGGTTGACATGCATCTCTGCGATGGCCTGCGCGAGCGTCTGGGTGAGATAGAGCGACGTCAGCATGTAGCCGAAGAGCACCGCGGTGGCGATGATGGTGAGGATCATCACCGACTCGCGTGTGGTGTCGCGCAGGATCTGCCACCAGCTCTTGGCGTCCCACATGCGGTAGATCACGACCGCGCAGACGACGCACAGCGCGGCCCCCACGCCCGCCGCCTCCGACGGCGTGGCGACCCCGCCGTATAGCACGTACATTACGCCGACGATGATGGCGATAAACGGCGCGATCTTCGGGATCGACTGGAACTTCTGCTTCCAGGAGTAGCGGAAGTCCGGCGCGTGCGCGCGGAAGCCGCGCTTCCAGATGATGAACAGCGTCCACGCCATGAAGAGCCCGGTGAGCAGCAGCCCCGGCATCACACCGGCGAGGAACAGGCGCCCGATCGAGGTCTCGGTGGCGATGCCGTACAAGATGAACGTGATCGACGGCGGGATCAGGATGCCCAGCGTGCCACCCGCGCAGATCGAGCCGGTCGCAACGTCGTCGGGGTAACCGCGACGGCGCATCTCGGGAATGCCCATCTTGCCGATGGCAGCGCAGCACGCGGGCGACGAGCCCGTGAGCGCCGCAAAGATCGCGCACGCGCCCAAGTTGGAGATGACGAGGCCGCCGGGCAGGCGGTAGAGCCAGCGGTCGAGCGCCTCGTACAGGTCCTTGCCCGCGGGAGAGGACCCGATCGCTGCGCCCATCATCACGAACATCGGGATCGACACCAGCGTGAAGTCGTTCAGGCCGGCATAGAAGGTCTCGGCGACGACACGCAGCGCATCGAATCCCTGGAAGAAAACCAGGAACACGATCGAGATCGCACCCAGGCCGAACGCCACCGGCACGCCGGAGAGCAGCATCGCCAGCGTGACGAGGAGCACCAGAAACCCCTGGCTGGTCGGGCTCATTCCATGTGCTCTGCGTCAGGAACACCGAACGGCGTGGCCTCGCCTTTCACCAGCTGGATCAGCTCGGCAAGCGCCTGCAGCGTGAGAAGCCCAAGCCCGATCGGCATCGAGGAATACGGAATCCACAGCCGCGCCCGCCACATCGTGTCGGAGACCCACTTCTGCTCCCAGGCCTCCATCCAAAAGTTGAACGTGAGGATGGCGAGCGTGACGGCGAAAGCGATGGTGATAAAGCTCGATGCAAAAGCGAGCCACCGGCGCGCCTTCGGCCCCATGTAGTGCGGCAGGATGTCGACGTTGACGTGGCCGCGGGTCATCAGCACGTACGGGCTGCCGACGAACGTCGCGGCGACCAGGCAGTAGGTGGTGAAGTCCGTCTGCCAGATCGTGCTCTGGCCGAAGACATAACGCAGGATCACCATCTCGCAGACGACGATCACGCCGGCCGCGATCATGCCCGCAGCGATGAAGCCGCACAGCTGCGAGATCGCGCGCATGGCGCGGACGTAGCCCTGCATCGCCCCCTCCCTCGCGAAAGAAGGGCGGCCTGCGCCGCCCTCGCCGCCCGCTATTTGACCGACAACGCTTCGTCGATCAGCTTCTTGCCGTTCGGCACTTCCTTGGCAAACTCTTCATAGGAGCTCTTGCGCGCTACGCTGACCCACTGGTCGTACTCCTGCGGCGTGAGCGTAATCACCTCCACGTTGTGGTCCTTGAAGACCTTGACCATCTCATCGTCGAGGCCCTTCGCCTTGCCGGCGAAGAACTCCTGCGACTTCTTGCCCGCCTGCATGAGCACGTCCTGCTGCTTCTTGTTCAGGCGGCTGAAGCTCTTTTTCGACATCAGCACCGGCTCGTACATGAACCACAGCGCGTTGTCGCCCGGCGCCGTGAGGCACTTCACCTGCTCGTAGATGCGGAAGGAGACGAAGCTGCCGGAACTCGTGTCGGTGGCCTCGGCGACCCCGGTTTGCAGGGCGTTGTACACCTCATTGGACGGCACCGAGACGATCGATGCGCCCGCGGCTTGCCACATGGCGGCGAACGTCGGACCCGCAGAGCGTACCTTGAGCCCCTTGATGTCGTCGGGCTTGCGGATGCACGCCTTCTTGGAGGCGATCGCTCCGGCGAGCCAGGCATCGGCGAGAACGATCACGCCGGCCTTGTCGATCTGGGCCTTGATCTCCTTCATGAACGGGGAGTTGTTCATGCGCTGTGCGCGCTCGTGGCTGCGCACGAGGCCCGGCATGAGCGTCGCGCCGAACGCGCGTTGCTTGCCGCTTGCGTAGTCAAGCGGAAAGGACGAGATGTCGAGTTGTCCGTTGACGAGCGCGTTCCACTGCTCGTTCGGCTTGAAGAGCGACGCGCCCGGGTAGACCTGCACTTCGAGGTCGACATTCGCCGCCTTCGCCTCGCGGGCGATGATCTGCACCATCTCGTCGCGCACGTCCCCGCGCCCGCCCGGGAACTGATGCGACGCCCGCAGGGTCGTCGGAGCCCCGATTGCGCTTGCGGCAGAGAAGGCGCCGAGCGCCGTAACGATGATTCCAAGCTTGAAACTGGCCATACGTTTCCTCCTCAGGAAATTTCGCTGCGTATCCTAAGCTATATCACCTTCGCGGAGCGCAGCTTTGCAATATCGCTTTCGCTCTTGCCCAGCACGTCGCGCAGCACTTCCTCCGTGTGCTCGCCCAGCAGCGGAGGGGCCGAGCGGTATTCCAAGGGGGTATCGGAGAAGCGCATCGGACTCGCCACCATGGGCAGGCTCGTGCCCGCGCCGTGCGGGCGCTCGATCCGTATGCCGCGCGCCTTCACCTGCGGCTCTTCGAAGACCTGGGCGACGTCGTTGATGGGGCCGTTCGGCACGCCGGCGGCCTCGAGTAGCTCAAGCCATTCGCGCTTGCCGCGTTTCTTGAACACGTCGGCTAGCAATCGTGTCAGCTCGGCCCGGTTCTCTACGCGCTTGCCATTGGTGGCAAAGCGCGGGTCCTTCGCGAGCTCGGCGCATCCCGCCGCTTCGCAGAATTTCCGATAGAGGTTGTCGTTGCCGCAGGCGAGGATTACCTCTCCGTCCGAGGCACGGAACGGCTGGTACGGAACGATGTTCGGATGGAGGTTGCCGATTCGCTTCGGCGGCTTTCCGGTCGCGAAGTAGTTGGTGTTCTGGTAGGCGAGCAGCGCGATCTGCGAATCGAGCAGCGCGAGATCGAGATGCTGGCCTTTGCCCGATCGCTCGCGATGCGCGAGCGCCGCGCAGATCGCGATCGAGGCATACATGCCGGTGATGATGTCGGCGATTGGCACGCCCGCGCGCTGCGGGCCGCCGCCGGGCGCACCGTCGGGTTCGCCGGTGACGCTCATCATTCCGCCCATGCCCTGGATCATGAAGTCGTAGCCCGGCCGCTCGCGATACGGCCCGGTCTGGCCGAAGCCGGTGACTGAGCAGTAGACGAGGCGCGGGTTCGCCTTCTGCAGATCGTCAAAGCCAAGCCCGTAGCGCGCGAGATCGCCATACTTGTAGTTCTCGATCAGGACATCGCTCTTCGCCGCGAGCTCGCGGGCGATCGCCTGTCCCTCCGCTGCGGCGATGTTGAGCGTCAGGGATTTCTTGCCGCGGTTCGCCGAGCTGAAATAGGCCGAGTCTTTCGTCTCTTTGCCTTGAGCGTCCCGGATCCACGGTGGACCGAACGCACGCGAATCGTCGCCGGGGCCGGGCCGCTCCACCTTGATTACCTCGGCGCCGAGATCGGCAAGGTTCTGGCTTGCCCAGGGCCCGGCGAGGACGCGCGAAAGGTCGAGAACCCTGATATGCGAAAGCGGGCCTGCCACGTGCTTGCCTTGCCGGGGGAAAGGCCGCAGTTTAGCGCCGATGATCCGGCACATCGTCCTTTGGCGGCTGAAATCCCCCGATCAGTTCGAAACCATCCGCGCTGCCCTCGAGGCACAGCTCGGCCGCATTCCCGGCCTGATGCATCTGGAAGTCGGTCGAAGCTTCAACACGGGCCGACGGGCTGCAGATTTCGCGCTCGTGTGCCATTTCGAGAACGAAGCCTCATTGGAGGCGTACCACCGGCATCCCGTGCACATGGAAACGCGTGCGATCGTCGACCCGCTCGTGAGCGACCACTGGATCGCGGACTACCAGACGCCGGCCAGCATGCGCAGCGCGAAGATGTAGAGCAGCACGGCAAACATCCTGCGCAGGATCTTTATTGGCAGGCGATGCGCTGCGCGCGCGCCGATTGGCGCCGTGAGCATGCTGGTCGTCACGACGAGCGCGAGCGCGGGAAGGTACACGTAGCCAATGCTCGGATAGGGCAACTCAGGGACTCCCCAGCCCTGGATCAGGTAGCCGGCAGTGCCCGCAATCGCGATCGGTAGGCCATTGGCCGCCGCGGTGCCGATCGCCCGTCTGAGCGAAACGCCGCACCACGCGAGAAATGGGATCGTCATGAATGCGCCACCGGCGGCGAGCAGGCTCGAGACCGCGCCGATCAGCGCGCCGGCCGCGAAGATGCCGCCCGTCCCGGGTAGCTCCCGAGTGCTCGATGGCTTGATGTCGAGCAGGATCGACGTTGCCGCATAGAACACGAAGGCCGTAAAGACCACGGCGAGCGGCCGCGTCGGGATCCATCCGGCGACTATCGCGGCGAGGAACGAACCGACCAGCATGCCGGGGGCCATGGCACGCGCGATCTTCCAGTCGACCGCGCCGTGCGCGTGGTGCGCCCGCATGCTCGCCACCGAGGTAAACATCATTGCCGCGAGAGCGGTGCCCAGCGCCAGGTGCAGCACATGCTCGGGCGGCATCTCGTGCGCCCGGAAGACGAGAACCAGGAGCGGCACCATCACCACGCCGCCGCCGATGCCGAGCAAGCCGGCCGCAAAGCCGACCAGCGCGCCGATGCCGAGATACGCCGCCCACTCCATGTCAGCGGCGCAGGATGTACGCCGCGAGCTCGGCGAAGCCCGCGCCGTAGCTTGCGTGAGTCACGTATTTCGGCTCCGCCGCCAGAAGGCCGGCGAAGCGCCGGACGTTCGCCACGCCGACCGACTTCGGGAAATACGCAAACATCGACGCGTCGTTCGGCGAATCCCCTACGTAGAGGGCGCACGTGAGCTGCCGGCCCGCATCCATCTGGAAATGGCGGGCAAGGAGCTCGCGCGCCGTGACGAGCTTGTCGTAGTTGCCGAACCAGCCGTGGACATGGATCGAGCTGATGGCAATGTGCAGGCCCTCAGCACGCATCAGTTCTGCGATGCGCTGTGCGGCTTCGATCGGCAGCGTCGCAACCTCTTCGGCGTAGTCGATGGCGAAATCGGTTTCGCGATAGCGCTCGTCGGAAGCGAGGACGCAGCCCGGAACCGCGCCGACTATGGCCTGGGCAATGCCAGCGAAGCGCTCGCGATTCCGGACGCGAACCTCGGGGGTTTCGCGGTATTCACGGTGAAGCTTGCCCCCATCGAACCGGTAGCAGAAGCCGCCGTTCTCGCCGATGACAGCATCGACAGGCCACATACGCGCCGCATAGTCACAGAACCCGGCCGCCCGGCCGCTGACGGCCACCGTGCGCAGGCCGGCGCGTTGCAGGGACTCAAGCGCGCCGTAGGCTTCGGCGGTCAGTTTGCCTTGTGTGGTCAGCGTGTCGTCGACATCAAAGAGCAGCACACGCACGTTGCTCGCATCGAGCTCCTGAAGCGGCTTCAATGGCCGAGGACCCGTGCGATGCGCCCGCGCTGCGCCTCGGTCATGTGCAGACCGCACTTCGTGCGGCGCCACAGGACGTCATCCGCGGTTCGCGCCCATTCCTGGTCGACGAAATAGCGCAGCTCGCGCTCGGAGAGTCCCGCGCCGAAGTCTTCGCCCAGGCGGCCGTCGCCAACGACTTCATCGGCGCGCGTTCCATGGCGGCGAAAAATGGCGCGCAGGGTCGGCGTCGGGATTTGCGGGTGCCGTGCAAAGAATGCATCTCGCAGAGCGATGCGGGATTGACTGCCGAAATCGCTGCCGGGAAGCGGCGCGCCATGGGTCCATGGTCCCTTGAGCTCAGGGAAGTAAGGCCTCAGCCGCTCAAGGACAGTCTCGGCCAGGTGCCTGTACGTGGTGATCTTGCCGCCGAAGATCGAAAGCACCGGCGTTGCGCCAGCGTCGTCGTCTACCCGTAGCGTGTAGTCGCGCGTCACCGCCGAAGGATCGCCCTTGCCATCGTCGTACAGAGGGCGCACGCCCGCATAGCGCCAGACGACGTCGTGCGGCGTGATGGGCTTCGCCAAGTAGCGATTTACCGCGCGGCAGAGGTAATCCACCTCCGCGAAGCTCGGCTTCGCCGATTCGGACTCGTGCTGCGGCACGTCGGTCGTGCCGACCAGCGTGTGTAGATCGCCGTACGGAATCATGAAGACGACGCGACGGTCGTCGTTCTGCAGGATGAACGCGTAGTCGCCGTCGTAGAGCTTCGGCAGAAGGACATGGCTGCCGCGCACGAGCCGGACGAGATCGCGCGACGGCTGGCCGAGGCGCTCGTTCAGTACGTGCTTTACCCAGGGGCCGGCGGCGTTGATGATGACCTTGGCCTCGATTTCTGCACCGTTGGATAGATGCACCCGCCAAGCGTCGCGCTCGCGCTTCGCCGAGCGGACCTCGGTACCCGTCAGCACCCGGCCGCCACGCGCGCGAACATCGAGCGCGTTCGCAAGCACCAGGCGAGCATCATCCACCCGGCAATCGGAGTAGATGAAGCCGTGCTTGAACTGCGGCTTGAGTCCAGCCGAGTAAGGCGGCGTATCGAGCCGCACGGCGTGCGAGCCGGGCAAGAGCGACCGGCGCGCCAGGTGGTCGTAGAGGAAGAGGCCGATACGGATCATCCAGCGCGGCCGCAGCTCGGGAACGTGCGGCATGACGAAGCGCGCCGGCCACACGAGGTGCCCGGCGGTGCGCAGCAGGATCTCGCGCTCGGCGAGCGCTTCGTGCACCAGCCTGAATTCGTAGTGCTCGAGGTATCGCAGTCCGCCGTGGATCAGCTTCGACGAAGAGGAGGAGGTCGCGCCCGCGAGATCGTCGCGCTCGACGAGGAGCGTCGACAGGCCACGGCCGCATGCGTCGCGCGCGACGCCAGCGCCGTTGATGCCACCGCCGATGACCAGCAGGTCGTAGACCACCCCGCGGGGCACTATATCCGATAGCGCCCGCCGGCACGACGTACCGGATTAGGTGCCGCTGCTCGCCTTCTTCAGCTGCTCGAGCTTGAGAACCTTGACCGTCACTTCCGGATGCGCCTTCGCTTGCTGCTCCTTCGCCTGCAGCTGCTGGCGGCGGATCTTCTCAAACGTCTTCTTCACGTCCGTATCGAAGCTCGGGCGGTAATGGAAGTCGGAATCGAGAATATGTTTCATGCCGTCTCCTGCTTTGGATGCCTGTGATTGTTCCAAAGCCCGGCTCGAGGCATTGCGCGCCCGCCGTGGTCTTGGCGGACTATCGCCGGCAAACGTCAGGAAAAATGTCCTGGTCGTTACGCCGCGACACGCACGGCTAAGCCGCTGTGATGCCTTACTTTTTCCGCAGCTTGCGGATCGCGGCGAGCTGCGCGGCGAGCATCGCGAGCTCGCCTTCGACGGTGGCGAGCTCCTGCTTGTCGGTCGCCGTGCGCCGCGCTTCCTCGGCGCGCTTGAGCGCTTCGCTCGCCTTTGCCTCGTCGAGGTCGGCGCCGCGGATTGCCGTATCCGCGAGGACCGTGATGACCTTCGGCTGCACTTCGAGGATGCCGCCCGCCACGAAGATGAGCTGCTCCTCGCCGCCGCCGGCGGGCATGATGCGCACCGCGCCGGGCTTGATGCGCGTAATGAGCGGCGTGTGGCGCGGATAGATGCCGAGCTCGCCCGCCTCGCCGGGAAGCACGACGAATTCGGCTTCGCCCGAGAAGATCGCCTCCTCGGCGCTCACCACATCCACGTGGATGGTCGCGTCGGCCATCTACTTCAGCGCCTTCGCTTTCTCGAAAGCTTCCTCGATCGGGCCGACCATGTAGAACGCCTGCTCGGGCAGGGCGTCGCACTCGCCATTGACGATCATCTTGAAACCCTTGATCGAGTCTTGCAGCGACACGTACTTGCCCGGCGAGCCGGTGAAGTTCTGCGCGACGGTAAAAGGCTGCGACAGGAAGCGCTGGATCTTGCGCGCGCGCGCCACGGCGAGCTTGTCCTCGGGCGAGAGCTCGTCCATGCCGAGAATCGCGATGATGTCGCGCAGCTCCTTGTAGCGCTGCAGCGTCGCCTGTACCGCACGAGTCGTGGAGTAGTGCTCCTCGCCGATGGTGTTGGGATCGACCTGGCGCGAGGTGGAATCGAGTGGATCGACCGCCGGATAGATGCCGAGCGCCGCGATGTCCCGCGACAGCACCACGGTGGCATCGAGGTGGCCGAATGTCGTCGCCGGCGACGGGTCGGTCAGATCGTCGGCCGGCACGTACACGGCCTGGATCGACGTGATCGACCCGGTCTTGGTCGAGGTGATGCGCTCCTGCAGCCGGCCCATCTCCTCGGCGAGCGTCGGCTGGTAGCCCACCGCCGAGGGCATGCGCCCGAGCAGCGCCGAGACTTCGGTGCCCGCGAGCGTGAAGCGGTAGATGTTGTCGATAAAGAGCAGGATGTCGCGGCCCTCGTCGCGAAACGCTTCGGCCATGGTGAGGCCGGTGAGGCCCACGCGCAGGCGGTTGCCCGGCGGCTCGTTCATCTGGCCGAACACCATGGCCACCTTCGAGTCCTCGAGCTTGTCCTTCTTGATCACTTCCGCCTCGATCATCTCGTGGTAGAAGTCGTTGCCCTCGCGCGTGCGCTCGCCGACGCCGGCGAACACCGACTGGCCGCCGTGCTTGGTGGCAATGTTGTTGATGAGCTCGAGCATCGTCACGGTCTTGCCGACGCCGGCACCGCCGAACAGGCCGATCTTGCCGCCCTTGGCGAACGGGCAGATCAGATCGATCACCTTGATCCCCGTCTCGAGCAGCTCGACCGAAGGCGACAGCTCGTCGAACTTGGGAGCGATCTGGTGGATCGAGCGCTTCTTGTCGGACTTGATCGGCCCCTGCTCGTCGATCGGCCGGCCGAGCACGTCCATGATGCGGCCGAGCGTGCCCTTGCCGACGGGCACCGAGATCGGCTGGCCGGTCGACTTGACCGTCATGCCGCGGCGCAGGCCGTCGGAGGAGCCGAGCGCGATGCAGCGCACGATGCCGTCGCCAAGCTGCTGCTCGACTTCGAAGGTGAGGCCCTTCTCGACCAGGCCGCCCTCCGCGCTCTCCTCTAGGACCAGCGCGTCATACACCTTGGGCATGTGCTCGCGCGGGAACACGATGTCGATCACCGCGCCGATGGATTGAACGATGGTGCCTTGGCTCATGGTTTTCCTCTGTCAGACGGCCGCTGCGCCGCCCACGATTTCTGAAAGCTCTTTGGTGATGTTCGCCTGCCGGTTCTTGTTGTAGACGAGCGTGAGCTCATCGATCAGGCTCGCGGCATTGTCGGATGCGGCTTTCATCGCCACCATGCGCGCCGACTGCTCGGAGGCGATGTTCTCGGCCACGGCCTGATAAATGAGCGCCTCGATATAACGGGTCATCACCTGGTCGAGCACGGCCCGCGCCTCGGGCTCGTAGATGTAGTCCCACACGGTCTCCGGCGCACC
>Ga0134121_10000825_pt1 | contig 32095 bp, 26 predicted proteins | sample KB301_FD_96463 | JGI IMG/M metagenome (GOLD analysis project Ga0134121, IMG submission 96463) | Terrestrial soil microbial communities without Nitrogen fertilizer from Kellogg Biological Station, Michigan, USA - KB3-0-1 | ecosystem: Environmental > Terrestrial > Soil > Unclassified ...
CTTCTTCCGGCTCAACCATCAGTCCAAAGAAACCCCGCACCAGGGTTGTCGAACTGATGTTCACGACGCCCGGCGAGATTGCCTTGTACACTTCGATGTTGTTCTGTTCGTCGGTAGCCAGCGCCGGGTCAGTGATGTTCGCCAGCGGCGCGACGGTCGCAGCCGAACCGAACGGCAAGCGATTATAGATTTGTTGAAAGCCGATGACGCCTACGACTGCAAATAAGGCCGAAGCGAATGCGACCAGCAAAATCTGTCGAGCTGTTATCTTATACATAAATTTGTATCTCCTGATGCGGTGATTAAGATGCCGCGGCAGTAGTTTACGGTTGCGCAAAGCGCAATTGCAAAACGCTTCTACCGGGATTTGGTTCCGAAAATGAAAGTAAAAAAAGAAGGGTGTAACCCTAAACGATCAGACGAAGAGCGTTAGCAGTGCATGGGGCATGTTGCAGACATAAGTAACCGCCGCCAGCGGCTGCGACCATCCGAGGGCTGACATTCCGGTAGCAACATGAACAAACATGAGGGCAAAGTAGATTCCCAGAACGAGCTGCATGCCGCGTCGCGCGATGGCGAGATGTGCGCAACGATAGAGCACATAAGCCGCAAAAGCGCCGATCGCCAGCTTGACCAAAAGAAAGGGCGTATCACCAAGCTGGATCAGCCGATTCATCAAGCTATTGCCTTCGCCCGCGATGTTGCTCCGAACCCACAGCAGCGTGAGCTGCGCGTCCATCCAGTTCAACGCGAAGAGAAGCAGGCTTTTTGCCAGCGCGCTCATCTTTTCAGGAGAAATCCCTTTCGCTAACTTTTTTTACAGCTCTGCCTTCGAACTGCGAAATCCCGATCAGTGATCGGGATTCCGCCGTCCGTACGGGAAGAAACGAGACTCGCTTCGTACTATCGAAATAAAAGTTTCAATCCCGCAGCGGTTCCGGCGAATACTGTCGCGCAATTTGACCAATCGCGCGCCCACGATTTCCTTTTCAGGCGCCAGCCTAATATACAATCCATGTGCCGAGCAACAACTAAATGGAACCGAATCGGGCTTTGAAGACAGGCGTCACAGTACGGAACGCGCTGGACGACGCAACGGCTGCGCTGGCGAAAAGCGAGCTAACGCAAGCGCGGCTCGAAGCAGGTTCGCTTTTGAGTCATGCGATGAACCGAGAGCGGACGTTCATACTGGCCCATCCCGAATATGTTTTAGATCCTGATCTGCTGGCGATGTTTGAGTCGTTCGTGGTTCGGCGTGCCGCGGGCGAGCCGCTGCAATACATCACCGGACATCAGGAATTTTTTAAGCTCGATTTTGAAGTGACCCCGGATGTGCTGATTCCTCGCCCTGAAAGCGAAGCGGTCGTTGAAGCTGCAATGGAGTTACTACCAAAGGCTCGTCCTTCACGACTCGCGGACGCCGGCACGGGCTCGGGGTGCCTGGCGATTTCGATCCTTCATGAGTTGCCGAACGCCAGTGGAATTGCGACAGACACTTCGGCGGCGGCGTTGGCTATCGCGCGGCGCAACGCACAGACACATGGCTTGGCCGATCGATTGCAGTTGGTTGAATCCGATTTGTTGACGGCGATAGCGCGCGCAGAACAATTCGACTTAATCATTTCGAACCCGCCTTATGTCCCGGATGGCGATATCGATTCGCTGCAACGCGAAGTAAGGTACGAGCCTCGTTCCGCTTTAGCGGGAGGGAGCGATGGTCTTGACGTAATTCGCCGCCTGCTGCGCGCAGCACCGCCCCGAATTCAGACCGGGGGCCACTTGGTGTTTGAGTTCGGATTCGGACAAGCAGAGCTATTGCTCAACCTGATCGATCGGCAACAGTGGAATTTGATCGAAGTTCGGAAGGACTTACAGGGTATTCCCCGAACGATGGTGCTGGAACGGACGTAACTTCAGCCTACGCCGTCGCCGCCGGTGCAACTGATGCTCGTCGTCGCGTCGAGCGCCATTGCTTGAACCCTTCGCGCACCAGCATGTAAATGGGGCCGCGATTTTCCAGGACAGTTTTCAACCAGTCGCGCTTGCTTATCTGCGGAAAGTAAATGCCACGAAACATGATGCGCATGACCAGGTGCATGGCCCGATCATGGATCGACTTGTCACGCAGTGATTTGAGGGCGACCTCGGTCCGCTTTGAGCTGTAGGAGACGGTCCAGGCTTTGTTCAATTCCTGATGCGTTTGCTTGATGCTAATCTTCAAAGGCGTATTCGCCATTTGATAAGGTGCGAACTCCAGCCAATGCTTCGGTCGCGTCAATCGCCCGTCCTTTTTTAGGCGTTCATACAAAGGCGTCGACGGAAAAGGCGTGAGCTGCCCAAACACCGGAAGTCCCGCCGGCCAACTTTCGATTGCCTCGAGGGTGCGATCCGCTACGCCTGGGGTGTCGTTGTCCAATCCGAAAATGAACGAGGTCACTGCGTAAATTCCGCGCTGCGCCAACCGGTTCAGCACGGGCGCGTATTCGTTCGGCTTGTTAAAACTCTTGGCCACGTCGGCGAGGTTGACCGGGTCGATTGATTCCATGCCGATGAAGACCCAGCGACATCCGGACTCGGCCATTAGTTCGACCAGTTCTTCATCGCGCAAAAGGTTTGCGCTGATTTGCGCGAGCCATGGCAATTGCGCACCCGCGGTAATGATGTCGCGGAGCAGAGACTTTGTTCGCTTGATATTGATGGCAAAGTTGTCATCAATAAAGAAGACCATCACCTGGCCCCGGGCCTTACGCGCGCGTCGTTTCAAACGAAGCAACTCTTCGACGATACTGTCATTGCTACGAAAGCGGATCGAATCGCCAAAGAATCCGGTCACCGTGCAGAACTCGCAGCCATAAGGACAACCTCGACCAGATTCGATCGGAATGAGATGCAGCGACTGCCAGCCGCTGCCGTAACGTTCAAGTAAGCCACGCACCGGCTTGGGAACCATATCAAACTGCTCCAGCTCCATCTCTTCCCAGGGGATGGTTGGATAGGGTTGCAGTGAAGGCTTGCGTTCTTTTCCCGCCTTATCGAGCGGTGCGTAGGTCTCTTGCAACTGGCCACGCACTGCGTCTTCGACAATTCGCGGCCAGGTTTCATCGGCTTCACCCAGGGCCACGGCATCGCAGTGGCGGGGGCCGCCGTCCTTACCCAGCGCTTCATCCGGCAGCTCAGTCACATGCGGCCCGCCCATCACCACGGGAACGCCAGCCGCCCGAATCGCATCAGCAACGCGATACGCCTTGGCCACCATGCGGGTCATGGCGCCGATGCCGACCAGGCCAATCTTCTCGCGCTTGATGTATTCCACGAGTTGCTCATCGTCCAGCGGTTTCGCGTTGCCATCGATGAGCAGGACCTCATGCTCAGGCGGCGTGAGCGCTTTGAGCAGAAACATCCACAAATGTGGCATGAAGTTGCGGGTGATGCCATTGTCCGGGTTGTAAAGGAGAATTCTCATAACGCTCCAGAGACTCAGCCGTAAAAGAGTTTGTTTAGAAGACCCGAAAAACCACCGCGACGAGGAGGATGATGAATCGACTAAAAATTAAGATTACGAACCAAAGCGACCTCAGTGGGGGCGGACTATATCACACAACGTCGTGAAGCGTACATAGGATGTTCTCCCGGGTTAGGCAGTCCCTTCTCTGGTGAAACTGCTTAGACATTGTGCTTGGCAGCGTAAGTTACTGATGCTATTATCCGCCCCGTTATTTACTTGCTGTCTCGCGACCAATTCCTGGAGGCTCTCCTTGGGTTCACCGAAAATCGTCCTAACCGCATCCTCGAGCGAAGCGAGTGAATGGCGCCACAGCATCTGGCAACAGATGCTTTCGGCGACGATTCCCGCGAAGTTTGGAAGCCGGTGGATACCTGAAGAGTCGCTCAAAAATGAATCGTGGCCGGATGGTCGGGCCAAGTATGTTCCCAACGGACTGCGCATGGTTGAGACGCTTCTGCTCCGCGACTATGCGGAAGAAGACGTCGTGGTTTGTTACCACGAGTACCTGGAAAAGTTCGTCGGGCCGGAAACGAAAGTCATTGCCATCCACGCGCACAATCCGCTGGGCATCTCGTATGCGACCGATGTTTATTCAAAGATCGCCGGCAAGAACCTGATTCCCGTCAACGCTGCTGAATTCCTGAAGATCGTCACGCATCCCGTCATCAAGAAATATCGACCGAAGATCGTGATCGGCGGACCCGGCGCCTGGCAACTGGAACGGGCGAACCGGCTCGATGAATTCAACGTCGATTATCTAATCGACGGCGAAATCGAGCGCGTCTTCAGCGAACTGTTCAAGCGCATGATAGACGGTGATCCAACGCTCGAGCGCATCATCAAGCTTCCCAAGAGCGTGCAGCCGACGGTCGAAGAGATTCCGGTTGTCCGCCATCGCTCGACATTCGGCGTCGTCGAAATCACGCGCGGCTGCGGTCGCGGTTGCCAGTTTTGTGGACCGGCTACCAAGGTTGGCCGTTCATTTCCACTCGAACACATCCTCGAAAGCGCTCGCGTGAATGCCCGTGAAGGAGCAACCGAAGTAATGCTCGCCAGTGAGGACATGTTCCTCTACGAGCAGATGGCCAACTTTGAGACCAACGTGCCTGCGCTCGAAACGATGTTGCGCAGCGTCAAGACCGTTCCCGGAATCGAAACGTTGCAGATGTCGCATATCACGATGGCGCCCGTGGTGAAGGATCCCAGTATCGTCGAGCGACTCACGCCGTTAATCGTTCCCTTCTCTCACGTTAAGCACAAGGAATCCACGGACGCGAATCAGTGCATCACCGATCCGATCATCGGACTGGAAACGGGCAGTGCGCGTCTCTTCGACATCTTCATGAAGGGCAAGGCCTATCCGTACAAGGCGCATCAATGGCGCGACGTCGTGCTGAAGGGAATGGAGATTCTCAATAAGCACAACTGGTTCCCATTCTGCACCTTCATCATCGGCCTGCCGGGTGAATCCGAAGCCGACACGAAAGAATCGCTGAAACTTCTCTACGATCTGCGGGACGCGAAGGGCACGTTCGTCCCCACGTTCTTTGTGCCGCTCGAAGACACGCGCATGCAGCAGAAAGACAGCGCGAAGCTGATCGAGATGACCGATCTGCAGTGGGAATTCTTCTACACCTGCTGGAAGTACAACCTGAATTTCTGGAACGGCGGCCTGGTCAGTAATCGCGGTTCGCTGAAATTCTCACTGGGCGTGCCGATTTATTATTACCTGCTCGGCCGCAAGCTGTTCGGCAACGGCATCAAGTATCCGCTATATCGATTTGCCGGCGTGCCCGATCGCTTCATGCGCAAGCATCTCTATCTCGATTACACCGGATACAAACGCAGCCGGGGCGTGATGCGCGCGCCGGTGGATGAAATCCTGCCGGGCTTCAAGAGTGTCCGCGAGAAGGGTCTGAACATGGTCGACGCCACGCAGCTGCATCACATTGGATCGAGCATGGCCGCCACCGCCGGGGACGCGATTCAGATCGCGAGCTAGTTACAATCCAAAATTATGAAAGGCGCGACGAAGTATCGATCAATCGCTTCGCTCGCGCCGTTGTTGTCTCTGCTGCTCCTGAACACTTCCTGCAGTAATTCCCTGTTCAAAGTAAAGCCGGCCAGTGCGCTTCCGCCGCTATCGGCTACAGCGGCAAGTGCCAACGTCGGAGCCGTCACGTTTCGCGCCGCGCCGTTATTGACCGACGAAGAAACGCAAGAGCTCTTCGAATCGAATCTGCAGCTCGCCGGTTTGTTGCCGATTCGTTTGGAGGTCATTCACCACGGCGGCGATTCGATTGAGATTAAGAAATTGAAGTTCCGTTTGCACGATGCTGCGAATGCGAATTGGAAATTGATTTCGGCGAAGGCGGCCATCTCGCGCATCCTGAAGGCCAACGACGTCTTTGCCTACAATCCGAACTCGCGCAGAACTTTTGAGAAAGAATTCCGCGCGTATGAGTTCGATCTCAAGACGCCTTTCACGTCCACGGAAACTAAACGCCACGGTATTCTGATCTTTCAAACCGCGAAGAAAGAACCGGTCGCCTCACCAAAAGACCTGACGCTGACGATTGAAGGCCTCCCTCAACCCGTTTCGCTCAAGCTGAATTAGTGTCATCTCTCATTCACACCTCGCTTCAGCAAGGTGATCCGCCGGTTATTAGCTTGCACAATCGTTTCAACGGTTTTGACGATAGAAGCCGTTGAAACGGCTCTTTAGGGTAGTGGTAACCTGCCTACACCTCGCTGAAGCGAGGTGCGAATGAGAGTCCGCCGTCAAATCCGGAGCAGCAATCGAACCGCGCATGGGTCAGTTAGACAATCGTCGCATTATTCGCTAGATTTTCGCTTCCCCTAATCCATCTTCATCAAGGAAAGGACCGAATTCATGTCTACTGAACCACAACAAACCAGACAGCCATCACCCGCACTAGTATTCGACACTCTGAACGGCTATCAACGCAGCCAGGCCATCAAAACCGCCATCGAACTCGACCTATTCACCGCCATCGGCGAAGGCAAGACTACGGCAAAAGAGATCGCCGATCGCTGTGGCGCATCTGAGCGCGGCACGCGCATTCTTTGCGATTTCCTGACCATCATCGGGTTTTTAACTAAGCAGGACAGCAAGTACACCCTGACGCCGGACTCGGCGATGTTTCTCGACAAGCGATCGCCGGCGTATATGGGCACGGTCACCGATTTCATCTTGTCGGATTACATCATGGACAACTTCGATCAGTTGACTGAAACAGTTCGCCGCGGCCTGAACGTGAACGACTCGGCGCTCGAGCCGAATCATCCGATGTGGGTAAAGTTCGCGCGCGCCATGGTGCCGATGATGGCGTTACCTTCGCAGCTAATCGCACAGCTAATCGATCCCGCCCAGGATCAGAAGCTGCGCGTGCTGGACATCGCCGCAGGTCATGGCATGTTTGGAATCGCTTTCGCAAAACACAATCCGCAAACGGAAATAACCGCCGTCGATTGGCCGGCGGTGCTCGAGGTCGCGAAAGAGAATGCCGCAAACGCGGGCGTGAATAATCGATACCATACAAACCCCGGCAGCGCATTCGATGTCGACTATGGAACGGACTTTGACGTGGTGCTGCTCACGAATTTTCTGCATCACTTCGATAAGGCGACATGTGAACACCTTCTGAGCAAGGTTCACTCAGCGCTGGGCGAAGGTGGTCGCGCGGTCGCGCTCGAGTTTGTGCCGAATGATGATCGAGTCACTCCGCCACAGGCAGCTTCGTTCGCCATGCAGATGCTCGGAGGCACCCCCAGCGGCGATGCTTACACCTTTGCCGAGCTCCAGGCGATGGCCGCGAATGCAGGATTCGCGCGCAGTGAAATGCACGAACTGCCGCCAACCATCGAGCGGGTGGTGATTAGCTATAAGTAATAAGGAAGTGTAGGGGCAGGGCTCGTCCCTGCCCGGTTTACGGGCATTCTTCACGGGCAAGGACAAGCCTTGCCCCTACACACTTAGAGTCCCCGATGAATATCAGAAAACTCTTCGCCGTCCTCATCATCGTTTGCGCGGCAATCGTCAGTGCGTCGGCCCAAACTGAGAAGTCTCCGCGCCGCATCGTCTTTGCGCGCGGAGCCGCCGTCGGTCGCGCCTCAGGATACCTGCGCGGCATGCGCGACCGTCTGTTCTTCGTCGTCCGACTCAACAGTCGCCAGCACATTCGGGTCGAGATCGACGCGCGCGGCGCGACGCGCGGCACGTTGATTTGGCCATCGGGCAAGCAGGAAGGCGGTCCCGGCGGCGTAATCTTTGATGGCGACACGGACGAAACCGGCGACTACAAAATCTCTGTGGGCGAGAGCATGATGGCCGATCCATGGCGCGGCCCGATCACTGTCAAAGTCGAAGCTTTGCCCCGCGGTCAGGCGAGTCCGAGCGACGCCAATCTAGTCGCATACATAGGAAAGTATCCGAGCGATCTCTTTCGCCGCGTTCCCGCCATCAAGACGCGGCTGCGTCAATTGCTCGGCGCGAATTACCAGGATTTCACCGATCGCATGCAGGTCGAAGCGCCGTTTGAGAATGATCGCGACGTGCTCATCACGCGCGGCTGCATGGCGCATTCATGCACGATCGAAGAAGCTCTTCTGGCGATCGATATGAATGACGGCAGCGTCTACGTCGCGCTGAAGATGAATGGCCGGATTAGCCGAACCTTTCCCGCGAAGCGATCTCTGTTGCCCGATGCCTTGAAGCGGGCGATGGCCCAATGATGACAATCCGCCGCAGCTCGCGATGGCTTTGCTTCACTTCCGTGGTTTTGAAAATGTCGGACAACGGTTGAGTTATTCGACCAATGTAACTGAGCTTATTGCATTCCAAACCGTTGACGATATTCCGCCGAAGAAATGAAAGCCTTTACCAGTTCAGCGTTTCTGAAATTACCGCCGAAAGCGTTTAGCTTATTTAGCCAGAACCGATATCCGGCATCGGAAAACTCCGGTGCGTCTGTTGGTCCGCGTCGCAGATAACCATAATATTGTGCCAGCACAAACGCACTGCGAAAATCAGTTTGGCGGACCGAATCCGCGTCGACCACCGATCGCAGGGCCGCAATTCGACCGGAGGTCCCGCCGGCACCAAATGCGCTGATTGCAGCTTCCCGTTCTGTCAGCGTCGGCTTGACAGCTGCTGACGTGAACAAGGCATCCACGTATTCGCCAGCGGGTTGAACTGGAAAACGAATGGTGAAGTTTGGATCTCCGACCGTTCGCTCGGCATAGGTTTGCTTATTCTGTTCCAGGACAGCGTCGAAACCCGGCTGCCCCACGATGACACCTTGTCCAACTTCATGCGTATCACGCATAAATTGAAAGTATGGCAGGCGTGTGAACGGATCCTCGGATTGCCGACCGAAAGCGACGCGCGCCATACGTGAAACATAGCCGCCGGTTTCCTGAAATTCTATCGACAAAAAGAAAGCCGCGCTTACTTGTATCCGACGTTCATTGACACACACCGGATCCGTTCCGCAGGCATTAATTTGACCCGTCCAGAAGCTGAAACCATTCGGATCCGGTTCTCGGCCAAGGAAGTCAAGATAGTGCTGTCGTACAAAGAACTGAGAATCATCTATCGGATTAGTTGCCGCCGCGGCAGAGTCATCGTCGATGATCGTTACCAGGATGGAGTCGGGGTTGCCAACTCCCGCTTTGCTGGATGGATCCGATAAGATGACCTCAAAGTCCCTACTCCCATCTACCAGCCCATCGTTGACGATTGGCACATTAATCGTTTTCGTTACCTCTCCCGGAGCAAACTGAACGGTGCCGGAACTATACGTGTAATCGTTCTTCTGGTGCGCCGTGAGGTCATGTGTTTCGAAATCAATGGTAGCCAATTGCGTGGTGTCGCCTGTGCGAACGATGATTAGGTTGGCAACACCCTCATTTTCAAGAGCGCTCGTGCTGCTTGACGTAAATCTGAAAATGCCGACGGGATCATTGTCAACGATCGTACCTTGACCTTGACGGCGCGCAATCGTCGCGTTACTGGGATTTGAGAGGTTTATGAAAAAGGTTTCATCGCCACGGTTAACAGGATCAGTGTTAACAGGGACGATGATTGTTCGGCTGGTGTCCCCGGGCGCAAAGGTCAACGTGCCATTAATGGACTGATAGTCTGTCGGCGCTGTCGCGGTGCCGTTTGACGTGAAATAGTCTACCAGCACCGTCTGTGTAGACGACTTCGAAAGATTCACGCTGAAAACAGCATTGGTTGAACCGCTATGAGGCTCGGCAACCGCTACGTCATTAACCGTCAGCGCAGGCGGAATGGCATTGCCGTTCAACCCGGTGACCGTCACGCCGCTAAAGTCCGTAGTTTGCTGGACGCTCACGATCGTGACCCCGCCGTCACCACTGTCGGGATCGGCAGGCCCAATGGTTGCCGTCGTCGCTATTCCTCCAGTTGTTCCATTGTGGTTCGATGTCCAAGTGAAACCGATCCCCAAATCTGTCGGCGTGTTGTCCGAGTTTACACCAACCAAGCGCGTCGAAAACGCCATCGAGCTTCCCCTTGCGCTCGTCGCGTTCCCGCACAATTTCCGGACATCCGAACTTAATATCCAACCGAGGCTTGGGAGACCGAGTGGACCCGACAAGCATGGATTGCTGGGAGCGTCGAAGAACGAAAGCTGATGTTTGGAAGCATCCTGATGTCTGTCTAATGACAAAGGGAAGCCCGTCGTTTGCGGATCGTAATAAAACGGATAGGTGCTCTTGCCATTGTTCCAACTAACCGGCTCATAGGAATAGTTTCCCGCAGGCGGATCGTTGAAAGGAACTGATGAACTGGTTAGATGAATCATGCCTCCCGGATTGAATCTGTCGTTTTCGTAGAAGGGACTTGGGTCGGGAAGTCTCGTGAATGTCTGTACCCAATCGAAATCCGTGAATCCGCACACCTGAGCGGCCTGCTTTAGAGTGTTTCCAAGCTTGGGAGTAAAAGTGGCTGATATGTCGGTATGCGCGAGAGACAGGCTGTGTCCACTCAGAGCCGGCCCCGACGGCGTTATTGATAAGTGACGAACACGCCGTGACCGCCGTAATGGCTTCCTCCAACGAGAAGAAACTGCTTCCACCCTTCGGCGCAATTGCCACAATGAAATTCACTGTTCCCGTTTTCAGGCTGGGATCAATGTTTGTGAAAAATGCGTTGGGACCTCCATAGCCAGTATGGTCGATCGCATTTCCGGGAATTCCGAAGGTGTCTATGCCATCGCCGTCGAAACCGAAAATCTGCAGGTTGGCAGACAGTATCAAAGAGTGAATCGGTAGGCTGCTGTTATTGACGACTCCTACCAGCGTGTCTTCGATGTCATCGTAGGGCGGCTGCCCTGTCAACGAAATCGCGGCACCCGTGTCGGTCACCGTAATGATCACGCCGCAATTCGTATCCTTGCCGACCGGCGGACAAATTCCCTGGCCGCTCGCGGGAATCGAAATCATCATAACGGCGAAAACCAAACCAATAGCTGCACGCAGGGTTGATGGCGGAATGCTTAGGAACTTGTCCCTCAAACTTCCGATCAGGTTGATTACATTTGAAGATCTGAGAAAAGGCGTGGGGCACATGAGAGTTCTCCTTTTTAAGGGGACGGCGTGGGATGCCTGCGAGGAGCGTCGAGCGCCGACCTGTGGTGCGGCTGACTAGCGAGTTTGCGGAAGCACGGGCTCGGGAGTTACTTCAGCCGTAAGAAAAATCAGCGAAACGATACTGCCAAGACACAGCTTGTGTCAAGATATTTTCCACCTGGCGCAAACCACCACGCATCAGCAAGTTAGTCGGAGCCTAAACTGTGGAATGTCGTCTGTTGCTTTGTCGAGCGAAAGCAGTAATCGATACAAACCTTCTTAGAGAATCCCTCGCGAAACCCTTTTCTGGGCAGTCTCGTAATTTCAACCTGAGGACTGCCATGACAAATCATCAACGTCTACGCTTAACGCGGATTGCGATGGCCATGCTCTGCCTGGCCGTATTTACGATCTCGCCGGCGATCTCAAACGCACAGATTTATTCGGTGCTGGCCTTCGACGCCAAAGGCGACGGTCACGATGCGTCTCTGGCAGACGCCGCTCAGCTCGCTTATCGCCACGACAAAGAGCAGGACCTGCTGTGGTTTCGCATCGCGCTCTACGGGCAGCCGAATAAAGACGCGTTCGGCGTAAATATCGCGATCGACACTGGCGGCGATGATTCAACCAAGGCGAATTGGTGGGGATCAAACAAGACTTTCAAATTCGATCGACTGGTCACGGCGAATGTGACGCGAACTGCTAACGGCTTTGCCGGAACGGTCGGCGTAGCGGACGCGGCCGGAGTCAACGCGAAGCAGATGACCAATCTGCACCAGAACAATCTGCAAATTCGCGTCGACGGTGATGCCATTGTGATTGGCGTCAAGCGCACCGACGTTACCGACAAGACGACCATGAAATTGATCGCATCAGTCGGCTCGAATCAACAACCCAACGATGACCTTCCCAATGCCGGATCTGTGGCGATCGATTTGTCAAAGTCTACGCCGGGGGTGCGCGAGATCGATGTGAGTCGCAACAACCTCGCGCTGCCGAAAGAACTTAAGACGCTTCCCGGCAATCGTCCGCCCGCGATCACTAAGACGGGTCAGGGCAAACCAGCTCTGATTCTCGTTCCGGGAATGTATTCGGGGAATAGATCGTTCGAAAGCTTCATCGCTCGAAATCAATCGCGATACAAGATTTTTCTGCTGACACCTCCGGGAATCAATGGTACGCCGGCCCGCGCCGCGCCTGCGGCGGGCACCAGCTTCAGCGAGCTCACCTGGACGCGCGGGCTGGAGCGGGACATCCTCGATCTCATCCGCAAAGAAAAGTTGAGTCATCCCGTGATCGTTGCCGAGCGCCAACCGGCGGCGCAGGCCGCGACCGAGCTGGCGATTGCACATCCCGAACAGATTGGTGGCGTCGTCCTCGCCGGCACAAACCTGGTCCAATTCTTCGCGGCGCCGACCGATCCCACCCGCAAGACGCTCATCGCTTATTCCGACCGTGGCGCTTTCGTCGACGAGAGTTGGGCCGGCAAGTGGTTCAAGTATGTAACACCCGAAACATGGAAGAACGGCGATTTAAGACAACAGTTGTTAAGCGTTGATACGACCCGAGCACAGATGGCTTGGGACGAACTCGAAAGTGCGCCGCTGGAAGTAAAGATCCGCTACCTCTGTGAATTCTGGGCCTCGGATGTCACGCAGGGTTTTGCGAAGTTGCGGGTCCCGATTCTGGCGTTGGTACCGACGTTTGACGAGAAGTTCCTGGCCGACCCGGCGAATGCGTTTGCCAAGCCTTCATTCCTGGATTCATGGGAAACGATCGTCCCAAAACATCCAATGCTTGAGCTGGTAAAGATTTCTAATGCGCGGATGCTCGTGCTCGACGATCAGCCGCAAGCGGCGGACGAAGCCATCGCAGCGTTTATGAAAAAGATCGCGGCGGGACCGTAGCCCGACCGTGGGAGAGCGAAAGACCCGCGCAAACTGTCCACAGATTACGCAGATTACACAGATTCAAATCATAATGAGGCTTCAGTTGCGTTTCTGCCTTCTGCTTACTGCCTTCTATCTTATCTGTGCAATCTGCGTAATCTGCGGACGATTCCCGTCTCCGGCTCTTAGATTTGATGACCGACGATATCGAAACTGAATTTGATCTTATTGCGCACGCGAATCATGCCGTGAAAAGCGGAAGTGGCTTTCACCTTGAAGTCGGACCGGTTGACCGAGAACTCACCGCGCGCGCGCAAATCATTTCCACTGATCGAAACGTGCGTGGGAATTTCGATATGACGCGTCACGCCGAGCAAGGTTAAATCTCCGCCGATTTTCAGATCGTAGTTGTTGCCGCCGCCGGCTTTGCCCTTCACCTCAGTGCTCTTGAATGTTATGTCCGGATATCGCGCCGGCAATAGAACTATCTCGCGCAGCTCCTTGTCGATAATCTGTTTCTGCTGATCGGTGAAGACTGTATTCGTCTCGGCCATCGAATCGGACTTGACGACCAACAACAGCGAAGCAGGATTGATGGTGTCGGCGGTTATCTCGGCTTCGCCACTAAAGTCGCGCGCCGCCACTAAATGATCGTGCCCCTTGAACCAGAGGAATCCGCCGCGCAGAGCGTGCGCGATGAATTTACTCTGCGATGGATCGAGGCGATAGCGAGTCGTGGCCGCAACATGCGCATCACTCGCTCGCACAGCAGTCGCGGGATCCGGCGAAACCATGAAAGCGACCAAACTAAACAGCAATAACGGGAGAATGCGGGCTCTTAATCTCATAACAATCCCCTTTCCGATCATGGCTATGCCGAAGGCGTAAACCCCACGGCGGGCCGCTTCCTGATCAATGAATCAAGCGAAATCGAATTGAAGTCAACAAACCACAGCAGCACAAAATTCAGCAGCACGTATTGCAGGTTGTGAGCCACGATCGGCGCTTGCCCCAATATGACGAGGCCGAACGTCAAACCGATCAGCAGGATGCCCGCGAGACTGAGTCCCGCGCGCGTGAATAGGCCGAGCAAAATCAGCGCGCCTGAGATCGTCTCAGCAAATGGAATGAAATAGGCAAACGGCATGACCATCGCGGCCGGCAACTTTCCGGAGAACTGTTGATTCATGCCGCCCACAAAACTCGAAAGGCCGCCGCGGAATTTTCCAATGCCGTAAAAAAGAAAGATTACTCCGTACGCGATCCGTGTGAGCGCATACGCCAGCGTTCGATTGTTCATATTCTTGCCTCTGCGCGCGGATTCGGTCGCTACTGCAATATTGCTCGTCAGACAGACTCGAGGAAACTGCGTTGCAAGTCAGACGACAAAAACCTCGGCTTCAGTTTGCGTGGAGGGGCGATGAAGGGGAATTAAGGTAGCTCTAAAACCCGCATTGTAATGCCTGGGACGCTAAGAGCTGGCGTCAGAAGTGTTGCGAGAGTGTGAAGAATCTGGAGTGGCTGCGCTTTCTCTGCTCGTTGTCGGCAAGATTGCCCAGTTCGATCACGAGCCGGTCGATCCAAAGCCGTTCTCTCCGCGAATCGTTTCCGGTAACTCATCGGCCCACGCCACGGCGGGAGTAACAATCTTTTCAATTATCAACTGGCAGATTTTGGTTTGGGCGGGAAGTTCTACAATCTCGTCGCTGGTGTTGTAGAGCAAACATTGGACCTCACCCCGGTAGTCCGCATCGATCACCCCGGCCAGCACATCAATTCCGTTTTTGGTTGCTAATCCGGATCGAGGCGCGATGCGTCCGTAATAGCCTTCGGGTATGGCTACGGCGAGGCCGGTACGAACCAAAGCGCGTTGCTTTGATGCCAGGCGGACCGCTTCGATCGAATAGAGGTCAAGACCGGCAGCCGCAGAACTGCCGCGGGTAGGGAGCGTCGCATTCGCGTCAAGTTTCCTGAATCTAAGAGCTTCATTCATGCGATTCCTCAGCCCGTGTGTGATTGAAGTAAGCAGCCAAACGTGGCGCGGCTACAACTTGGGCGGAGTCACACCTTGCTGACCTTGATACTTACCACCGCGGTCTTTGTAAGAAACCTCACACACTTCGTCGGCCTCGAAAAATAGTACCTGGGCGACACCTTCATTGGCATAGATCTTCGCCGGCATGGGGGTCGTGTTAGAGAACTCCAACGTTACATAACCCTCCCATTCCGGTTCGAATGGGGTGACGTTTACGATGATTCCACACCTCGCGTAGGTACTCTTTCCCAGACAAATGGTCATCACATTCCGAGGGATGCGGAAGTACTCGACAGTCCGAGCGAGGGCGAAACTGTTGGGCGGGATTACGACGTGGTCAGCCTTGATATCGACAAAACTCTTGTCGTCGAATTTCTTAGGATCGACGATAGCGCTGTAGACGTTCGTAAAGAGCTTGAACTCATCCGCACAGCGAACGTCATAGCCATAACTCGACGTGCCATACGAGACTACGCGTCGTCCATTTACTTCTTTGACCTGGCCGGGCTCGAACGGTTCAATCATGCGGTGCTGCTCGGCCATGCGGCGGATCCACTTGTCTGATTTTATGCTCATGAAATTGATCGGAATACTCGAAAATCTGAAGCTCCAGCAAGAGAGCGCGCCAGCATACAACACGAGTAGCGGAAGTAGCTAACTTGCGCCACACTAATGTCCATGCAGCTCGTCGTGCTCGGTTCCGGCACTTCCGTCTTCCACGCTCGGCGCGCCGCGGCGGCGTTCTGGTTGCAGACTCAATCGGGTTCGCTGCTGCTTGATTGCAGCGGCGACGCGCCCCATCGAATGGCTGAAGAGAATCTCGATTGGCCGAACCTGGATGCAATCTGGATTAGCCATCTGCACTTGGATCATTGCAGCGGCCTCGCGCCGTTTCTGTTTGGCGTGAAGCATGCGCCGCAGACGCAATCGAGAACGAAGCCGCTCAAGATTTTTTCGTGCGCGGGTGTCGACAAGCTGGTCAAGGCGGTTGATGAATCGCACAATTACAGGCTCTTCAAGCTAAAGTTTCCGCTTGAATTCAAAGAAATAACCAGCGACAAAGCAGACGAACGGTTTGAGATTCTGCCGGGGCTCAGTGCGAGTTTTCTGCGGACTCCCCACCGGTCAGAGAGTTTGGCAATCAAGCTGACGGACCAAAGCGGCACAACCCTTGTTTACACTTCCGATACCGGTTTTGGGGAAGAGCTTGCGGAGTTCGCGCGCGGTGCTGATCTTTTCATTCTCGAATGCTCGTTCTATCGAAACAAGCCGATCGCGACGCACCTGGAATTGAAGGAGGCCATGCGCATCGCCGAACTCGCCGGGCCACGCCGCGTTTTGCTCACGCATCTCTATCCGGAATGGGACGAAATTGATTTAGAAGCGGAAGCGAAGAAGCTGTGGCCGGGCGAGACGATTGCAGCGCGCGACGGATTGCGAGTAGATGTTTAGGCACCCACTTATTTGAAAATGTTTTACCGCAGAGGACACGGAGGACGACGCAAAGACCGCAGCGGAATTGACCGGTGCTGGAAACAAACCCTCTGCGCTCCTCTGCGACAGTCTCTGCTTCCTCCGCGGTTTCTGCTTTTTCTCGTCATGGTAACTCTCGTGCTCGCCACGGATTTGTATTCTCAACAAGCAAATCTGCTCGAGACCGGCGGCCCGAGTAAATCCACTTCGTCAACGAGCGTGCCCGCAGAACTCACCATCGTTAGCTACAACATTCGGTGGCGCGCGGGCGATCAACTCAAACAAATCGCGAATTGGTTGAAGAAAAAACAGCCGGCGGTCATCGCGCTTCAGGAAGTTGATCGCGCGCGCCAACGCCCCGGCAGGGCAAACACCGCCCGCGCTCTCGCCGAGCAACTCGGCATGTTCTACGCGTGGGCCGCGCCGCCGTCGGTAAAAGCGACGGACGAAGAAGAGACCGGCGTCGAATTGCTCAGCCCTTATCCAATCAAGGACGCCGCGCGGATTGTCTTGCCAAATCAAGGCCCCGGCGGTCGCTCGCGGGTGGCGCTGGGCGCGACCATCAAGATGGGGAAGATGGATGTGCGCGTTTATTCAGTCCATGCGGAAAACCGAATGGCTGAACTTAAGAAGGTCGAGCAGCTCAACGCTGTGCTTGCGGATTTGGATCGCCGGCCGAAATCGACCCCGGCGATCGTGATGGGCGATTTCAACACGTGGGAGCCGGCAATGGTTGATCGAGCACGCGAGGTATTCACAAAAGCAGGCTTCATTACGCCATTTCCTGACGGCCGCGCAACTTTTCAGAGAAAGATCGTCTTCTACAATTTAGAACTGAAGCTCGACTGGATTTGGCTGCGCGGCTTGGAGAGTAAGAGCTTCGACATCGATCGCTCGTTCACTGTCTCTGATCATTTTCCTCTATCAACCACGGTGACACTAAAACAAAACGGTGAGCCGTCCGTAGACGACTCACCGAAATAAACTACCCGCCGGGGCGATTTAATTATGACCCGAAGCGGTGCCTGTATTCATCAGAGTTGAGAAATGCTTTTACCATCTCGGCCTGAATGAAGTCACCGCCGGCACCGTTCAGCTTCGCCAGCCAGAAATTATAGCCTGAGTAGTCTGCGGGTGTTTGCGCGTCCGGGTCTCTCTGCAAATATCCGAAGTACTGCATCAGCACGAACGCTTCGTTACGAAGCGCACCTGTTACTGACGCGCTGTCGCACACGCTACGAAGAGCGGCGGCACGGCCGGGATTTCCTCCGCCTGCGGCATTGAATGCGTTGATGGCGGCATTCGTTTCCGCCGTGGTCGGAGTCACGCCGGCATTCGCAAACAAATTACCAACGAAACTCGCCGCATCTGACTGCGATGGAAAACCTGCGCGCTGCACAAATGACAACGCGAAGGCTTGTTTGTTCGCTTCGAGATTCGCCTGCCAGTTCCCCTGGCCAACGATAATTTTGTTCGGACTGTTCTGAATCGTCTGACTGTCTTGCAGGAAGTCCGCGCGACGGATTGCCACAGGAGTCCCCGGAGCTTTAGAAGTATTGAATCCAGCCTTGTACATCTTGTAGACGAGATTGCCTGTGTCCTGAAACTCAATCGACAGGAAGAACGCCGCTGAAGCATTGATGCGATGAACTTCAACGCATTGCTGATCGATACCGCAGTTGAAGATGTTGTTCGTCCAAAACTGATAGCCGGAAGCATCAGGTTGGCGATTCAGGAAATCCAGGTACTGCTGCCGCACAAAGAACGCGTTATCGCCGATTGGATTTCCTTGCCAGCCGATATCGCGCAGTTGCGCCAGCGTCAGGTCCGCAGGAACCGCAACGCTGTGAACCGTGTCGTTCGTATTAGCCCACTCCATCAGCAAATCCGGGAATTCAACGTCGTCCCAATGGGAAACGGACGACCCCTGGTCCAAGGGATTGGGAGCGTACATTCGCGGGTGCCCTTGCGCATCTGTACCAGTCGGCGCAGAAGCGTCGGTGACTAGCGAGACGTTCAATCCGGAACCAAGCTGCCCTTTCAACGTGTTCCCATCGTTGAACGAAATCAGAACCGCGGGAATGGCGACCGTGGAATCCGCTCCACCCATGATCGGCATGTTTGTGCTTGATGAGATATTCGCGATGACCGCGCCGATCGCGCCCGCGTTCTGCGCATTCTTTACCTTGACTGTGAAATTGCACGTGCCGCGATCGATCAGTGCAATTTTGCCGGAGACAGTCGATGAAACTGTTGCGCACGCATCAGCCGGCGAAGTAGTCGCGACACTTCCGCTCACCTGCGCCGTCGTGGCGCCCGCATTCAATGCCAGTTGTCGCGCGCGAATATCCGGACTGTACGCCTCACCCGAAGCATTGATCGTCGCAGATGACGGAGCATTAACTACAACTCGCGCGGTGCCAAGTACGTTTCGCCCCTCATTAACGCTGCGACTCCCAATCCAAACCAGATTGCCGGTATTGGTGGATGACGTGACACGCTCGGCGTTCGTCATGTTGTTCCAGGTCTTTCCGGTCGAATTGTCCTGCAGGAAAAAGTCGAAGATGCCCGGCATGTTCTGTGGCTCAGAACCGTCGGTCGGATTGTAGAAACTCTCAAATCCCAAGCCGTGCGCGAACTCGTGCATCAGCACCGACACGAGATCGATTCCGCTGCCGAAATTGTTGTCGAGACCCAAATAGAACGGCGTGCCGCCGAGGCAAGTTGATTGACCGACGTCGGTGTTGAACTGCGCTTTTATTTCAGGAGAGTTGGGATTCCGGTCACTGCCGGCCAGAGCGTTTGCCAATGCCCCCGGATACCACGTATTGGCTTGTGGAGCATTTGGAAAGTTGCCAAATAACGCGACGGTTCCGGCCGCTCCCAACGTTCCCGATGTGGCAGTACAGCCCAGCGAAGCCCAGCTCGCTTGAATCGTGATAGTAACGCTGCTATTGAGCGTTGCGCCCCAGATGTTTGCGGCGAATTGAAATGCATTCAGCCGCTGCTGACCGAGAGTCGTACCGGTGTTGTTTCCCACCGGTGATACCGCAGTCGGATCGTTGAAGCCAACATTAGGCTGATCATTGTTCTGAATGACAATCGTCGCCGCTCTCGCGGAGTGCGACGCCAAAATGAAAAGAGCAATGGCGAAGAACGCAGCGACGAACTTCGTCAGGAAGAACTTCTTAATCATTCCTTTATCGCCGCCTTTCTGTTCGAGCCGGATCCGGTTGTTGTTTCAGTGCTGTTCAGAAAGGCTCGCGCGGCTTCTGGATTGTCGACACAGGCTGTCGAGACGCTGCCATCATCGTTCTGCTTGGCGAGCATGACATTCTGAAAGCGACCCTGCAGATCCATCTCGACGGTACCATCAGCGTGCTTAACTTCGACGAGGCCAGCGGTCGATTTGTTATTCGTCAGCGCATCGGCAATCTGCTGTGATTGCTCCTGAGTCAGCGGTCCCTGCTGCATGGTGCGCGCGTTGACGCGAATCTTCTTGCCGCCGACATTGACCGTCACAAAGCCGTCATCCGACGCAGCCGCGTTCGGTGACGCGGTGACTTCTTTCACGGGCGAGGCGTATTTGGCGATCACGGTCGCCGCTCCCAACGCCAACAGGACCGCGGCAAATATGCCGATGCGGAACAAACGTTTATGCTTCCTCGCGGACGCATGGCTATCGCCCTTATTCTGCTTTTTCATGATGTTTCCTCAGTAAAGATCTAGCTGTGAAGAATGGTCGAGGCGGGTTCGAAACGGAACCCCTGATTTCATTCTACGTGCCGGTTCCTCAGACTACAATAATTTCTTTTGTCGAGGCGGTTTCTACGGCACTTGGGATGACGCAGACGGCCAAAAAGCTGCCTGTCCTGCAGCCTTTTCAAATTATCTGAGTTGCTTCCGGAACTGCCATGAACTGATGGCCACCATGACAAACGCGATCGCCGCCAGCGCCAGCAATTGCGGATAGAGAACGTCGACGCCACTTCCCTTCAGCAGGATACTGCGCGAGATGATGGCAAAGTGCTTCACGGGATTCAGCGAAGTGATTGGCTGGAGCCACGCGGGCATCGCCTCGATTGGAGTTGTTGCTCCTGACAACAATGCCAGCGGGGGATTGGTGAAGAAGCTCATCAGTTGCGCCTGCTGTTGCGTCCGGGTGAAGGTCGCGATCATCATCCCGAGTCCAATGCCCGCCAGGACGCAAAGCGAGGCCGAGAGAAAGAACAGCAACAGACTGCCGCGCACCGGCACCCCAAACGCAAGCTTCGCAACGAATAGGGCCAGCCCAATGTCGATCGAAAGCAAGAGAAAGATGGGCGCGACTTTGGCGATGATGATTTCCGAGTTACCGGCTGGCGTCATTAGTAGTTGTTCGATCGTGCCGACTTCCTTCTCGCGCACCAGCGCCGCGGACGATACAACTGAGCCCTGCAAGACCAGCAACAACCCGATCATCCCTGTCGTGATGAACCATGAGCTTTTTAGTCCCGGGTTGTAGAGCAGAGTGAGGCGCGGTGTGACGCTCGCGCGCGCGGCAGGATTTGTGATCATCGAAACCGCCGCTCCGGAAGCTGCGTTTGATTGGGCCGAGGCTTGGGCCAGCTTCTGATTGTAGCTGGCAATAATTCGCGCGGCGTAGCCACCCGCGATGGTGGCTGTGTTGGCGTTAACCGCGTCGACCAAGAGTTGCGCGTCAACGGTCTCACGCTTCGCGCGCTTCTCAGCAAAGTCATTTGGCAGCACCAGCCCGGCATCCAATTCGCCGCGGCTGATCGCTTCACCGAGATCGTTGCTGGACGCATAGTAGCCTTCCGTCTTGAACACGCGACCTTCATTGAACGCCGAGATCAGATCGCGACTCTCCGCGCTGCGGCCGTAGTCAACGATGCCCAATCGCAGATTCTCGAACGTTGGATTCAAAGCGATTCCGAAAAGAATGATGTTGAGCGTCGGCGGAATGATGAGCAGGATCACCAGGCGACGATTGCGCCGGATCTGATGGAACTCTTTGATGAAGAGAGACCAAACCCGCAGATCAAAAAGACGGTGTAGTGAAGCAATTCCAAAACTCATTTGATATTTCTCATTTGATATTTCTCATTTGAATGTTGGTGTTTGCCGGCGCGATCAAATAACAAATGGCGAATATCCAATGACAAATGGGAAATAGTCACGCCTTAACCTGCATCTCGCGCATCACTCTCCACGCCTGAAAGAAGAAAACTCCTCCCAGCAAAGCGAGCGCGAGTGGCGCCGGCCACAATCCTGCCCAACCACCCCCGCGCAAAAACGCGTCGCGAATGACTATGAGGTAGTAACGCATCGGCACGATGTACGAGAGCGATTGCAGCGGCTGGGGAATGTTCGTCACCGGAAAGATGTAACCCGACAATAAGAACGACGTGAGAAAACCTCCCAGTTGCGTGGCTTGAATCGCGGCCGCCTGGTTCGGAATCGCCGCGCCCAGCATCGTCCCGAAACAAACATTGCAAAGGAGGTAGAAGAATGTCGTCACCAGAAGCGGTGTTGGGTCTCCCGCCAATCTCAACCCAAAGACAAAGAACAACACGAGCATGCCGCAGATCCATTCCGCCCAGGCGACGATCGTGTACGCGATCACTTTGCCCAGCAGGTATTCGAAAGCCGTGATGCTCGAGACATAGACTTGCAGAATTGTCTTGAGTTCGCCTTCGCGCGACAGCGCCAGTGCTGCCAACAAAGGCGGAAACATCGCCATGCCGAACGCGAGCACGCCCGGCCCAAAATACTTCAAATCTTCGCGGCCCGGATTAAACCAGTAGCGGACTTGAGGCCTGATTGCCGGTTGCATCGTGGTCGGACGAATCTGCATCGTGAACGCTTGTGTAATCGCCGCGGCCTTGCCGCGCATGATGTTGGCCGTGTTCGCGTCGGTAGCGTCGATCAGCCATTGCACTTCGGCGTTCTGCCCGCGCCGCAGATCGCGTTCAAAGTTCGGCGGGATGATGAGCGCGCCCCGCGCATGATTCGTCAGCAATGATTGTTCGGGTGAACTGTCAGGCGGCAGAGCAGTCAGCTTGAATGAAAGTGAAGCTGATACAGACTCGAGGTACATTCGCGACATGGGCGTCTTGTCCAGATCCTGAACGACGACGGGAATGTCTCTGACAGAGAGCGATGTGGCCTTGCTTAGTAACAAGAGAAGAAGCACGGGCAGGACCAGTGCCAGCGCCAGCGTTAGCCGATCTCGCCAAAGCTGCAAGAGTTCTTTTTTGACCTGGGCAAGGATGCGCTTCATTTGCCTGAGCCTTCCGCCCTCCGTTCGACGTAAGCTACAATTGACATCGTCATCAGGAGGCCTGGATGAAGCAAAATACTCTCATCGAAGTTAATCCAAAGAAGATGAGCGGCACGCCCGTATTTCGCGGAACCCGCGTGCCGATTCAAAACCTCTTTGATTGCCTTGAAGAAGGAGAAACGATCGATCAATTTCTCGATCAATTTCCCACCGTCACCCGTTCGCAGGTGAACGGTGTTCTTGAACTTTCGAAGGAAAGGCTCCTCCAAAGTGAAGTTGCTGCTTGACGAGTGCGTGACGCGCTTTCTCAAACGCGACTTCGTTGGGCATGAAGTCAGCACAGTTGAAGATGCCGGATTGAAAGGGCTGGAAAACGGCGATCTACTGAAAGCTGCTGCCGGCATATTCGATGTGCTTGTGACGGTGGACCGCAACATTCCTCACCAACAGAACCTAAGCGGATTGGGGATCGCTGTTCTGATCCTTTCGACAAAGCGAAACAATTATGCTCGTCTGAAGCCTCTCGTGCCTGATGCATTGAAAGCATTGCAGACAATAAAGCCAGGCGATACCATCTCTGTCGAGTAGTCCAAAACTCATTCCCCCGCCTTTTTCCCTTCTCTTCTCATCTTCTCGACAATCGCGATAAAGACATCTTCCAGCGAGTAAGGCACCGTCTCAGCTCGCGTCACATTAATCTGTTCGCGAGCTAATCTTTCACTGATGCGTTTAATCGCTGCGGTCGTGTCTTCATCGACAACCACGTGCAGGCGGTCGCCGAACAAAGACACGCGCCAAGTTTCCATTTCCTGTTTCAGCAAATTGTTCGCGCGCTGCGGAGCATCAGTTGCGAATTCGATTACGTGACCTTTCTGTTGAGCTTTCAATTCCGACGGCGAGCCCTGCGCCACCAGTTCCCCCGCGACCATTAGGCCGAGCCGATTGCACTGCTCCGCTTCTTCGAGGTAATGCGTCGTCACGAGAATTCCCATCCCGCGATCGGCAAAGCTATTAATCATTTTCCAGAAGGCGCGGCGCGCCAGTGGATCGACGCCGGAGGTTGGCTCGTCGAGAAACAGCACGCTCGGTTCGTGCATGACCGCCGCACCAAACGCCACGCGCTGCTTCCAACCGCCGGGCAAACTGCCGGTCATCTGTTTCCCGCGGCCTTTCAAGCCCGAGAATGACAGCACCCAACGCTTTTTCTCGGCCCGCTCTGACAGCGGCACGCGATAGACGCCGGCAAAGAAATCGAGGTTCTCTTCGATCGTCAGATCGTCATAGAGAGAAAACTTCTGCGACATGTAGCCAACGCGCTGACGCACGTCGCTCGATCGCAGCGATCCGGTTTCGCCCGCCAGTTCAGCTTCACCATCAGTCGCTTCGAGCAAACCACACAGCATCTTGATCGTGGTGGTCTTGCCGGCGCCGTTCGCGCCCAGCAATCCATAAATCTCGCCGTACTTCACTTCAAGGCTGATGCGCTTGACGGCTTCGAAATCGCCGAACGTTTTGCTCAAGTCGCGCGCACCGATGGCGAGTGCTCCTTCAGGCCGATCCTTGAATTTGCGTTTGACGGGAAACGGACTGGCCCGAACTTCATCTTCAACGTGACGCAACATCGCCACGAATGAATTCTCCAGCGTGGGAGTTGCGACCTTGATTTCGTCAATGGGAATGCTCGCGGACTGCAAGGTCGCGCGCGTCAGTTTCTCGCCTGCGGTCGCATCCTTGACCATCACGTCAAGGTGGTCGCCGAAGCGTTGCGCGTCATCGATCCCCTGCGTTTCATCCAACAGATCTTCCGCGCGGCCCAAATCGCCCACCCGCACAATTAAACGTTGCAATCCAACATGATCGCGCAGCTCGCGCGGCGTTCCCGTCTGGTGAATTAGGCCTTCATGCATGAATCCGACGCGCGTGCAGCGCTCAGCTTCATCGAGATATGGCGTGGCGATCATGATCGTGATGCCGTGACTGGATAGATCCGCGAGCGCATCCCAGAACTCGCGCCGCGAAACCGGATCGACACCGGTCGTGGGTTCATCAAGCAGCAGAATCTTTGGTTCGATAATTAGCGCGCACGCGAGCGAAAGCTTCTGCTTCATGCCGCCGCTGAGTTTTCCGGCGAGACGGTCGGTGAACTGATCCATCCCAAACATGCGCAGATAGCGCAGGCTGCGTTCTTCAATCTGGGCATCGGATAGTCGTCGCAACTCGCCGATATAACGAAGGTTCTCGTCGACTGTCAGATCGTGATAGAGACTGAAGACCTGTGTGAGATATCCGACGTATGAACGCGCGTCACGCGCCGAACGGCCGAGCATGATCGCCTCGCCGCTCGTGGCCGGCATCACGCCGCCAAGAATCTGAAAGGTGGAAGTCTTTCCCGCGCCATCGGGCCCAATCAGTCCAAAGATTTCTCCCTGCTGAACGTCGAGATCAATTCCCCGCACGGCTTCGATCGCGCCGTAAGATTTGCGGAGACCGCGAATGCTAATCGCTACGTCAGACGACTGACTGAAAACAGAAAGATGCGGAGCACGGTTAGGGAAAGATGCGAGGGTGTTCTGATTCGTGCTCATCTCTTCATTTGAGGTTCGCCGCCAAATGCCAAATGATTCATCGCCTGCCGGTGTCCCTTGGCCAGGTTGCGCCTTCGACCAGAATCTCTCCGTCCGCCGGCATGCCGGGCTTGGCGGCGCCGTTCGGAACCTTGATCACGAGCTTTACACCCACGACCTGCTTCACGCGTTCATCGCGAAAGTAGGTGTTTTCAGGGGTAAACGAGGCTTCCGGATCGATGCGCGAGACGTACGCGTCGATTGCGACCTTCGGGTTCGAATCGAGATACACGCGCGCTGGTTGATCCAACTTCACGCGTCCGATGTCGCCTTCGGGCACGAAGCCGCGCAGATAGATCTTGCTCATGTCGAACATGGTGATGATGGCGGCTCCCGGCGCCACGACCTCGCCGGGTTCGGCGACACGCGTAGCCACGACGCCGTCGAAAGGCGCCACGACTGTCAGATCGCTGCGGTTGGCCTGCGTCTCTTTCAACTGGGCGCGCGCGCGATCGGCGTCAGCTTGAGCCGCTGCGACATCGGTCTGCGCCTGGTTGATCTGCTTCTGAATTGCGGCCGCTTGCGACGCTCGGATCGAAGGATTCTTAAGATTGGCTCGCGCCGCAGTCAGGTTTCCCCGCGCAGCGTTGACCTGTTTCCTGGCTGATTCGACGACCGCAGCCTGGGCTTCGGCGTTCGTCTGCGCCTGTTCGCGCTGTCGATCAGAAACATCTCCGGTGCGCGCCAGTCGCGTGAACCTCTCAAAGTCGTATCGCGCCTGTTCGTAAGTAGCCTGCGCCTGTGAAAGATTTGCTTCAGCCGTCGCGACTTGCCCTTCGGCTTGCCGCACGCGGCCTTCAGCATCCTGTCGAGCCTGTTCGACCGTGATGTTCGCTTGCTTGAGTTGTTCGTTAAGAACCGGGATCTGTTCCTGCGATCGCGTCACCCGTGTGTCGGCTTGCTGCGCCGCAGAGCGCGCCTGCTCTTCGCGCGCCGCAGCTTGCTCTTCATCAAGCAGCGCGATCACATCGCCCGCTTTGACGGTGTCGCCTTCCCGCACGCGAATGTCGCGAATGCGGCCTGAGACTTTCGTCGCCACGGTTGAATCGTCAGCTTCGATCCGACCGCTGAGCACGATGATGTTGCGCGGCACGGGCGGCTGGCGAATCAGGAACCACCAAAGGAAAAAGCCACCGGCTATGACGAGCAAGAGAATCGGTAGCGCAATGATTAGTCGAGAACGTTTTTTCATCAGATGAAAGGTTTACTTCACGGTCACAGTCACGTTGTTGGCCGTCAGCGAGTTGCCCGTAGCGCGCTGCAATTCGGCGATGGCTTTGTTTAAGTCAGTCTGGGCGCGCAACTCGTTTCCCTTCGCTGTCGCCAAAGCTGTCTGACGTTCCAGCACCAGGAACACGGTTGATTGACCTGCATCGAGTTTGCGTTTCTCGCTTTCGTACTGCTGTTCAGCTGTTGAGCGAGCAACGGCGGCCGCGCGCAGCCGGGCCTCCGCAGTGCTCAAAGATTGCAGCGCGTTGCGCACTTCAACCTGAATTAACTGTTCAAGCTGCTCCCGTTGAGTCTGGATGCGTTTTCCTTCGACGAGCGAGTGGCCGAGCTGGCCTTCGGCCGTTCGATTGTGCAGCGGCAAGCCGATCGCTACGCCAACGCGAAAATTGTTGAAGCGATTCGAGCCCAGATTCCCGAGCGACTGCGGATACGCGCCCATCAAATTTGGATCGAGAGCAAAAATCGGCGGAGCCGGCACTGGCGGCAAACCAGAGAGCGTCGAGAGTTGATTCACCCGCGCGCGCAATTGATCGATACTGGCGGTGATCGGATTGGTCGCCGAAGTCAGCGTGCCCGCGTTGCCAACCATTCCATAAGTGCCAACCAGATCGATCTCAGGCCTCGTGAGATCGCGATACAACCGCTGATCGAGCACATTGATCTCGCGCGCGAGATCCGACTGCCGCAACTCCTGACGATTGGCCATCGCCGCTTTCATCGCGTCCGGCAGAGGAACTTGCGGCACGGTCAAATCAACTTGATCAGTCGGCGTGATCGACACATTCCAAATCTTCGCTTGCTGATTCTCAGCAATCAGGTTCTTCAGATTGTTCTCGGCCCGATTGACGTCTTCGAGCGCGCCGAACTCAGCCTGCTCGAAATTCGCCACCTGCGTTTCGCTGGCCACCACGTCGATTGGCGCCAGCGATCCTTCCGCGACCATGCGACGGTTGTGCTCAAGTTGCGCGCGTGCGTCAGTGAGTGAATCGCGCTGAATCTGCAAATTGCGCAGAGCGAAAACCAGGTCCCAATACGATCGCTGCACGTTGGTGATCACTTCGATCGCCCGTTGTCGGAATTGAGCGTCCGTCAGCGACAGGTTCTTGTTGGCGACTTCAATCTGTCGCCGCGGCAAATCGAACCGCAGCCCGCGCCCGAGCGGTTGCGTGTACGCGAACGTCAGGGCCGTCGGATACTGCGGATTAAGCGCCGTGAATTGATTGTTCGTAGTCGAACGCACCGACGAGAAATCGAGTCGATAGTTACCGCCGGCTTTGGGCGTTAAGCCTTCGAAGCGCGTGGTCGCGGTGAAGTCAGAGTTTTCGACCGCGCCCGTTGCGCCGCTGAGGAAACTCGCCGCCGGCGTCTTGATTCGTTCGAAATAACTTTGCCCCGACAACCTTGGATCGTAAGCACCATGCGCAGTCAACAGATCGTATTCAGCGATCTTCACGTTGTCTCGCGCGACTTCGATGTCTTTGTTGTTTTGCAGCGCCAGCGCGATCGCTTCGCGCAAAGTCAACGGCTGCTGCTCTGCCGAGTCCACGCCCACGCGCGTCAGGGGCGGCATCGGACGCGTAGTGTCCGCGCGATAATCGACCGCGATCGGCGGAACCATTACCTGTGGCTGAGGTGAAACCGTGGGATTTGGTGAAGGCGCCGGTTCCTGAGCGATCGCCTGATGCGAAAGGAGAGCGAGCGCCACCGCGATTAGAATTACTTTGAACATATGTGACCTAACAAAGAAGCACTTGCGACCGCAGCCCAGGGCCGCGCAACGAGTCCTGAGATAATTCATTTCGATTTCTTTCCCTTGGAACTCAAAGGCCGCGAAGTCTTTGTGTTACGTGGCGCCCTGGCCTTATCCAACGACACACCGTTCAGCAGCATGTCGGTGAACGATCGCGCGGCCGCTTGATTTGAGATCCGCAACAACCGCCGCTCGCGATCCCAAAGATTGTTGTTGAGCGAGTGGTGAATGATCATTCCGATAAAGGCGCGAACAATCACGAACGGTTCGACATTCCTGAAGGCTCCATCGCGTTGACGTTGACGAATGTACGTGCGCAAAGCGTGATACACGCGCAGGACAAATTTCTCCCAGAACATGTGCGCCAGCTCATGCTCCTCCAACGCGGAATAAAGCAGCAGCCGCTGAAACTCCGGATCGGATTCGTGATGATTCAGAGCATCGAGCGCCATGCCTTCGAAGACGGCCCGGTCGTCTTTGCGACGGATGGCCTCCGCGACCCGTTGCAAAGGATCTAACTCGTCATGCAGGCAGGCCTTGTGATCGAGGATCGCGCTGTAAAGCTCTTCCTTCGTCGCAAAATGGCGAAAGACCATCGCCTCAGACACACCGGCGGCTTGAGCGATCTCTTTCGTCGTGGTGCCGCGAAAACCACGCTGCGAAAACAGGCGCATTGCGACCTTCAGAATTTGCAGTCGCCGCTCATCACCGGCCATGCGGGTAGCGGCGCCTTTCTTCCTGATTCTTTTGGGAATTTCCAAAATCTTAAGCCCTGACTCTACCGAAGTAAGTGCTTACTTACCATGCAGCATCAGAGCAAGTCAAGCAGACGGATCAAGACTCCAGTTTGCGGTACCTTCACCTGGTGGGTAGTTAGCTAACCAGCGGCAAGTTGGCTGCTCAATTGCCACCCAGCTTCAGCTGGTGGGAAAAGTGATTTTCATATAAACCGGCTTTAGCCGAACTCGGTTTGTGAAAGATTCGGCTTACGCAAAAAGCAGACTCGATACTTATTTGCTTTTGGCTAAAGCCAAGACCCTTTTCTCATCTGTTCCACTAGCTGAAGCTAGTGGCAAGTTAACCGCATCGCATGTTGTGTCGAATTCCGCGCTCGGCTAAAATCGCCGCTCGCCAACATCGCACAGGCGGCTCATCGCCGCGAACGTCATCAAACTTAGGAGAGCAAATGAGAATCCCCTGCACTTTTTCACTGCGTAACAATCTTTGCCTACTATTCGCCATCGTACTCTCGGCCACCGTGTCGGTTGGTTATGGTCAGGAACCGCAGCCCTCGTCCACGCCCACACCGGCGCCGCAGGCTTCGCCACAACCCAGCCGGCAACCCGGCGAAGAAGAAGGCCGGCCGCGCGATCCGATGTCGACGCCGACGTTTAATGGTCTGCGTTTTCGATCTATTGGCCCGGCGTTTACCTCCGGGCGTGTGATTGGTTTCGCGGTTGAGCCAAACAACCCTTCGCACTATTTCGTCGCGAGCGCGTCGGGCGGCGTTTGGAAAACCATCAACGACGGCAACACCTGGACCCCGGTTTTCGAGCGCGAAGGTTCGTACTCGATTGGCTGCATCGCCCTTGATCCCAGGAACCCGCTGACGGTTTGGGTCGGCACCGGCGAAAACAATAGTCAGCGCAGCGTGTCGTACGGCAGTGGTGTTTACAAATCAGACGATGGCGGAAAAACCTGGCGCAATGTTGGATTGAAAAACTCGGAGCATATCGGCCGCATCGCGATCGATCCGAAGGACTCGAACATCGTTTATGTCGCGGCGCAGGGACCGCTGTGGGGGCCCGGTGGCGATCGAGGTCTCTACAAAACGACCGATGGGGGCAAGACCTGGAAGAACATCCTCAACATCAGCGAAAACACCGGCGTCTCTGACGTCGAGATCGATCTTAATAATCCGGAAACGCTGTACGCCGCTGCCTATCAACGTCGCCGTCACATGTGGACGCTGATCGATGGCGGGCCGGAAAGCGCCATCTACAAATCGACTGATGCCGGCGCGACGTGGAACAAGTCACGCGCCGGTCTGCCCACGAATGATATGGGACGCATCGGTTTGGCGATCTCGCCGGTGGATTCAAACGTGATTTACGCAACGATTGAGTCGGGTGATCGCAAAGGCGGCATCTTTCGCTCGAACGATCGCGCCGGAAGCTGGGAAAAGCGAAACGATTTCGACGCGGGCGCGATGTACTACGGTCACGTAGTGGCCGATCCGAAAGATGTGGATCGGATCTACATCATGAACGTATTTTTGATGGTTTCCGACGACGGTGGCCGAACGCTGCGCCGGCTCGGCGAAAAATCAAAGCACGTCGACAATCATGAAATCTGGATCGATCCGAGCAACAACGATCACTACCTCGTCGGTTGCGACGGTGGCGTTTACGAAAGTTGGGATCGCGGTGCGAACTGGTACTTCAAGAGCAATTTGCCGGTCACTCAGCTTTACGACGTGACGACTGACAACGCGACGCCGTTCTACAACGTGTTCGGTGGCGCGCAAGACAACTTCGCATTTGGCGGACCATCGCGCACGCGCAACGCTTCGGGCATCGTCAACAGCGACTGGTGGGTAACCCAGGGCGGCGACGGTTTTCGCACGCAAGTCGATCCCGAAGATCCCAACACCATCTACGCGGAACTTCAAAACGGCAATCTCGTCCGCGACGACAAACGCAGCGGCGAGCGCCACGGCATCACGCCGGAAGTAGGCCGCAACGAAGATCCACTGCGTTGGAATTGGGACTCGCCATTCATTATCAGCCCGCACTCGCACACTCGTCTGTATTTTGCCGCGGACAAACTTTTTCGCAGCGACGATCGCGGCGATTCATGGAAAGTGATTAGCGGGCAGCTTTCGCGCAATCTTGATCGCGACAAGCTTCCCGTGATGGGCAAGATCTGGGGCATGGACGCGATCGCGAAGAACCAGTCGACCGCGTTCTTTGGCAACGCTTCGGCGCTGGCTGAATCACCGAAGAAGGATGGCTTGATTTACGTCGGCACGGACGACGGCTTGCTTCAAATTACCGAAGACGGCGGCAAGAACTGGCGCAAAGTCGAAAAGGTTGGCGACGTGCCCGAACTCGCTTACGTCAGCCGCATCGTTGCCTCGGTGAACGATCCAACCACTGTCTACGTCGCCTTTGAGAATCATCAGAACGCGGACTTTAAACCTTATCTCTTCAAGAGCACCGACGCGGGCCGCACCTGGACTTCGATCAAGAGCAACCTGCCGGCAAACCAACCAGTCTGGGGGATTGCCGAAGATCATGTGAATCCGAACTTGCTGTTCGTCGGGACTGAATACGGTCTGTTCTTCACCGTTGATGGCGGACAGAAGTGGATCCAAATGCGCGGTGGATTGCCCACGATTCAGGTGCGCGACATCGTTGTTCAGCGACGTGAAAACGATCTCGTGTTGGGAACTTTCGGGCGCGGCTTTTACATTCTCGACAACTACACGCCGCTGCGAGCGGTGACGCCTGAGATGCTGAAGCAGGACGCGGCTCTCTTCCCCGTGAAGGACGCACTTATGTACATCCAGGCGCAGCCCATCGGCGGTCGCGGCAAATCTTTCCAGGGCGAGTCGTTCTTCACCGCTGAGAATCCACCGTTCGGCGCGACGTTCACTTACTACCTGAAAGAAGAACTGAAAACGAAGA
>Ga0134121_10000827_pt1 | contig 32084 bp, 26 predicted proteins | sample KB301_FD_96463 | JGI IMG/M metagenome (GOLD analysis project Ga0134121, IMG submission 96463) | Terrestrial soil microbial communities without Nitrogen fertilizer from Kellogg Biological Station, Michigan, USA - KB3-0-1 | ecosystem: Environmental > Terrestrial > Soil > Unclassified ...
GATCAGTTGCAATTGATAGAGAATATTGCAAGCGAAGCGCTCTCTTTTTTACATTATATACCGGCCTTGGCAAAACTTGTGTCAGAATATGCCGTACCAGAACAACAAGTATTAAAAGAGGAAAAAGAAAAATTGAGGGAGGCTATAGATAGCGGACAGTGCGCTTTAGTATCCAACGCCCTGGAAAGCTTCACGTACTCCATCTTGGACATGCATTACGATAACCAAAAATTTAAAAAATCCATTGATTTTTTGTCCTACGCGCTCATCAAACACGCGTCACCTGACGTAATCAAAGTATTGCTGGCTTACAAAGCAAATCCAAATCCGCCAGATACCATTGACGGGATATCTCCGCTCCATAGAGCCAACACTACTGAAATGATCGAGATACTTGTGAAATATGGTGCAAATATTAATGCAGTAGATCAGAATGGCCATAACCCACTATGGTGCATTTTAGAACAATCTATTCGTCTTGGAGGGATAGATATCAACGCGGATTATGCAATTGCCGAAACACTTATCGTGCATGGCGCAGATATAAATCATAAAGACAACATGGGCCAAACACCACTCCATTATAACGCGTCACAAGCATTCACTGGTCATGTAAACGCATTACAAAAGTACGGGGCCGACGTTAACGCTATTGATAATGAAGGTAATACGGCGTTGCATTGTGTCGCTTCTTTATTATCCAATAGTGACCGGTCTATGAACATAACTCCAAAACAATTCAGAGCTTATGGTATACTACTGTCACTAATCAACGCTGGCGCAAATCCATTAATTCAAAATAACAAGGGAGAATTAGCTTTAGCTAAGATACCAAATAATAATCTAATAAAAAAAGGAGCGCTAGAAATATATTATGCATTAGAAAATAGAGACGTAGATAAAGACGCAGAAAGTAAAGAAAACGCCGAAATTGCCGAAAATAATAATAAAACTATACACGATAACCATGATTAACAGAACAATTATCTGTGGGATATTGCTCCTATCGCTAAGCGCCATCACGCGTCTCCATGCTATGGCACCAGCTCAACCTATCGATTCTATCGATCAATGGGACCGAGACCAAGAACGATTGCAAGAATATGCACAGACGATTACAAAAGAAATACTGCCCTTTGTAGATAACGAACCACTTTTGACACAGCTCATAGCCGGATATGCCGTCCCAACACCGCATGAAATTAAACAGGCACATGCCCAATTGATAAGGGCGATAGAAACTAATAATCATAAAGAAACTATCTATGCCTTCAACAACGGTACAGACGCCAATCTGAACGTTAGCTTCGATCAGAATACGTCTAAACTGCTGCCACATGTTAGACTCAAAGTCATTGATTGCTTATCATATGCCATTATAAGAGGAGCCCCTCTCACTATAATCACAACATTGCTCAGCCATGACGCAGATCCTAACCCTCCCAATATCGATGGAATATCGCCAATCCATAGGGCTACTACTCCTGAAATGGTGGAAACTCTGGTAGCATACGGAGCAGATGTCAATGCAGTGGATCAAAATGGCCGAAACGCTTTGTGGTATCTGTGCCCAGCGTTACCTCTGAGCGGTTATCTAGATGTAAAAAAGACGTATAAGTTAGCAAAAAAATTAATCACATGTAGCATTGATATATATCACAGAGATAATGATAATCAAACAGCACTCCATAATAGTGCATCACGTCAATTCGAAGGCTTTTCAAAAGCATTGGTAAAATTCAAAGCAGACGTCAATGCCACTGACAATAACAGCAATACGCCCTTGCATCTTGTCGTCAATTGGCCTTTTCGATTTGAGCCCACTCATGAATGGATTCAGAAAACACAGAAACTGGCATTATTACTCGTCAATGCTAATGCAAATCCGCTCAGTAAAAATAATCAGGGCGAGTCGTCTCTTGATAAAGCATGCTCCTTTAATCCCGAAGTAGCACACTCTATGCTTAATACATTCACCCGCTCTAGCGTTCCCTAGTATTCTTATGCTATGATCTCATTATCAAAAATACACACATTTATAATAAACGTACTCTTATTATTGGGATAAGTATGGCACAAAGCACTTTATCACACTATTATCGACACCACACACCTACTCTTTTGATAATCATCACCGCCATTGTTATTGTTATGGCTAGCATGTTGCCCATGAACTTGTGCGCGAGCAAAATTACGACCTCGACCTTTACTTTTTCCCAAGATGATATAGATAAATCTAATGAACATGCGAAACAAAACGGGAGAGGACCAGGCTACGGTATAGCTCTTGTACTAAGAGAAGAGGCCAAACGACAGCAACAACAACCACCGCAGGACCCCATTCCCTCCACTTGGGTAGCAGCCACCACTGCCCGTAGAGCAGCAATATGTAAAAACCAACATGCTCAAATACAACATACCAATATTAATTCACAACAAGAATTACCTCCGCCAAGAAGGCCTCTATTCCCCCCTACCCGTAAAATAGTCGAAAATCGCCCCCGTAACCCCCATGACCCCCGTAGACCTGAATTTCTATTACGAGAGATAGAGAAATTAAGACGCCAACTCGGTGGATACTTTATTTCAGGTCGAAAAAATAGTAGACATGATAATTATAATAAAGTAGAAGAAGATGACGAAAAAAATGGCAGTAGTAATACCCCAGACGAGATGTCGTCCAGTGATGACGGGCCTTAGTAACTATGGATGGACCATCGCGAGCGTTTCGCTATTTTGACTGGACTACTTTCCTCCTGACCATCATACTTGCATGTGTGGGATTGCTATGCATTTTTAGCGCCACCTACACACCAGAGCTTCCCTATTCTCTGTTTTTCAAAAAACAGTGTGTTGGTCTGGCAGCAGGCCTTGTCTTTTATTTTATATTCGCCCTCTGTGATTACCGCATACTCATGCATTGGGGATATATTATATATATGTTAATTATCGGTCTTCTTTTTTTCACGTTATGTAAAGGAAGCATCGGAATGGGAGGACAGCGATGGATTGATCTCTTTTTTTTCAAAATACAACCGTCAGAGTTGGCAAAACTCTTTTTCCCTGCATGCGTTGCACATCACTTTCGTGCTCATCAATACGATACCCCATCGATTGCTCTTTTTGCCCCCGTGCTCGCTCTTCTTGCAATCAGCTGCCCGCTTATCATGAAACAACCAGATCTGGGTACCGCGTTGGTAATTCTTTTTTCAGGACTAGTGCTGTTGTGGTTGGCCGGACTGCATAAAAAAATATTATTATTAGGAGCACTCACGTGCATCGTATTCACGCCGTGTCTATGGCGCCTGTTACGAGACTATCAAAAAAAACGAATTCTCGTTTTTTTGGGATCAGGAAGTACGCGCCGAGAACGATACCAAATAGAACAATCGATTATTGCTATTGGATCAGGAGGCCTATGGGGAAAGGGATTTTTACAGGGATCACAGAATAAATTTCGTTTTTTACCTGAAGGACGAACTGACTTTATCTTTGCCGTTTTGTGTGAAGAAATGGGATTTGTGGGTGCATCTACAACACTTGCTATTTATCTCCTCCTCATGATTCGATTGCTTATTACCGCTCTTTCCATTGCAAGTCCTTATGCACAAATGCTCGCTGTTGGACTATTCATACATATACTATTTTCTGCCCTTATTAATATTGCAATGGTCATGAATTTACTTCCTGTTGTCGGCATCCCGCTTCCTCTGGTAAGCTATGGGTTAAGTCACCTGTGGATTACGCTCGCCAGTCTCGGGTGGATACAAGGAGTCGCTATGCATGAACAACAGTAAACAGTATATAAGAATAATAGATAAGTCATGAGCAAACCACGCGCTACTAAGAGCCAATCACACGCTACTATATATACTATACACGCTGAAACTGATGTCGAGCCACACATTATACAGGCTCCCGCCACGACAAACCCTACGACACGCACTATGGTCGATATGCAATCTGGTCAACCCGTCGATCGATCGCTCGACTTTCATCCTACATCGCTTGACGACTATATTGGTCAAACTACGCTCAAAGAAAAGTTGGCGTTGTACACACAAGCAGCACGAATGCGACAGGAGCCACTTGATCACCTTCTGTTATTTGGCCCACCAGGATTGGGAAAAACAACACTTGCTCATATCATGGCTCAAACCATGGGAGTTAATATCAGACTCTGCACTGGGCCAACACTTGAACGTGCAGGCGATCTTGTTTCTATTGTTTCAAGCTTAGAACCACGCGATATATTATTTATTGATGAAATTCATCGTATGCCAACCACCGTCGAAGAAATCTTATATGGCGCTATGGAACATTTCCGTGTCGATGTCGTTATCGGTCAAGGTGCCGGCGCTCGCGCAGTAAGCCTTCCCATACATCCGTTTACTCTTGTAGGAGCAACGACTAAAAGTGGTAAATTATCTTCGCCTTTCCGTACACGCTTTGGCATTATAGAACGTCTTGATTTTTACACAGACACGGAGCTTGCCGACATAGTCCTGCAAGCAGCACTCCATCTTGGTATAACTATACCCCGAGAGTGCGCATTACTTATTGGCAAACGTTCTCGCGGGACCCCGCGCATTGCAAAAAAAATAGTACGTCGTATTCGTGATTTTGCACAAGTTACCAATAATAACACGGTCGATAATACACTGGTGTGTAACGCACTTTTTTTCTTGGGCATACACGAAGGAGGTTTAACTACTATCGATATATTATTACTACGCACTATACTGGGTACTTTTAACGGAGGACCGGTTGGCCTTGAGACCCTAGCTTCACTTATCGGCGAAGATGCCGAAACCATAGAAAGTGTATACGAACCATTTTTGTTACGCATGGGTTATGTTGAAAAGACATCACGTGGCCGGCAAATCCCTCACACAAAAATAGTATCTCTCAAAAAAAAATTCTTGGGACAAGAGACTATTTTTTAACTCGTTATCTTAACCTACTACCCTGTGCTAAACCTACATAGTATAGAAAAGATAGAGATGCTGCTATTTGAGCATCTCCATCTTTTTTTATTATCAACTATTTTCTACTATCACACATATTCTACACTATCATAAATTGCACAGCATAATTAGTCACGAACGCATCTTCTGCATCGAGATTCAGCACGGTGCTCGCGGTGCTCGCGCTTGTGCTTACGCCCACCGTTGCTTTCTCTTTCTACCGTATACTCAGTTTTTGTCTTTTCTTTGTGTCCTTTTTTACCTTCTTTTCCTGTACCGTATTCTTTTTTCTCTTTATAGGTTTTTTTAGTGCCGCCGCTTCTGCTTTTACCTTTCTTCTCTTCTCTAATCTCTCTGCTTGGCTCTACTCCTACATCACGCATTAATGGCAAGCCTTTATATTTACGCTCGCCTGGCCTTGCACCTTCTCTATACTCAACGTCACTATAGTACTCTTCCCCAGCAAATCCTGGTGTTTGAACCATTTCTTCTTGGCCTGTTACCATATAAGGCTCTTCCATATACGGATCTTCCATCATTGAAGAACCTCTTGAAGAACCCGCTCCTGAGATCGACTCTTCACTGGTGCGCGATTCTGACTTCTTCCATGACCACAATTGCGCATTGCCCAATCCTACAGCACAGATAGCCAATAATAACGCGTTCATTTTTTTATTTTTGTTACTCATGATCCGTCCTCCATTCTTAAATTATTATAGCGCTTTTATTTCTATAAAAAAATTCTTTAACGTCTTCTCTTTACTTTCTCTGATCCAAGCGCACGCACTTCGCCCGTTTCCATAATACGTGCCTGCCCCTGCCCATCGCCAACATCAAGAGCCATCACTTCTTCTGGATCTAATTGCGGACCGGGTCTTACCATACGTCCTTGTACATCCATTCCCGGTCGTTTCTCATACCCACGGCCTGCGTACGGCCCGTAAGAAGATTCGTACGGTTCCGGCATCGCTCTCATTTCTTCTGATTCTTGTTGTTGCGGCTGTTGCTCATACATACCCTCGCTCATAATATGCATCTCACCTTCACCAGCGCCACCAGTCGGTTCATAACCAACAATAGCACATGATGTCGTTGGACGCACAAGCGCGATAATAATCAGCATCAATAGTACATTTTTTATTTGTCCTGTTATTTGCTCTGTTATTTTTTTATGTATAGTATTCTTCATGATATCTCCTTATATTTACAAAAAACCTTTAGAAGGCGCCTGTACGCGCTTTCATGCCTATTTATACGCCTCATTATTATCATAGCAAATATGCCAAATAGAAATCAATAACACTATCCCCCCACGAGAGCACCTGCGCTTATTAAATCCCTGGGCGCTTGGCTTGGAAGCGCTCGTCAGCAGGGCTTTGACCAGCTGCACTGCTATTTTGTTCTATTGGCGTGTCCTGATAAGCCCGCGCTGTCTCTTCACGAGTTATATTACGTATATCTTGACCGTGTACTGTGCGTAATAGTTGCGCCCTCGTGACTACACTGAGTCGTAGATGGGCTGGCTTCCGATACTTGATCTACTGAGGGAGCAACTGCTATTGGAGCATGTACCATATAAACACAAAAACCAAGAACAACTACCAATACACGTCGCGCTTTATGCGTAAAGTTCATGCGCATGTATTCCCCCAATTTTAATAATCTCATAGTAGCTTTTCACTTATTAGAATAGCGCACTTAAGTCTTTTTTCCAGTACCAGCTCCTGTTTTGATTAATTTAATTCAGAAAGAAATTTTCATTGATCGCTGAATAGGTCATTGGCGAGGCAGCATCTTTTTTGACAAACACGTGACAAACAAGCCCTAACTCTTGACAAATTGCACAGAGACGATACGCTATTACAAGACATTTATTATAGTGCACGCTATAATACGTTTTAGCTCTAATACGTAATAATCGCGTATATATATTCGGCCGGGGTAGCTCAGTGGTAGAGCGTAAGCCTGAAGAGCTTAGCGTCGTTGGTTCGATTCCGACCCCCGGCACCATTATTATCGCCCCCTTATAAAGTCTAACTATTATCAGCTCCTCTCTGTTTTCGTTAATTACAGAAGACTATAATCTGTCGTACCAAAGATCTATCCTCTTTTGTACAAAAGTGTGCTATATATCAAAATATAATATAGGCACGCATATAATATAAAAATGAGAACAGGATAGTAGATGAAACAAACAATCACAGATACATACAATATAGCATGGTTTAAGCTTGCAGAGTGTGTTTCTCGCGGAGAAAAAGAACGAGCACTTGGCGTATATCGCCTCTTGGCACACTCTCTTAACGACGACGCATTAGCCGCACAACTTAAAGGGGATATACTGCTTACTTTCAATGTCCAAGAGGCACTTGAACGCTACGAAGAGGCAGCTACACTGTATATTCGCAGTAATCGTATTAATAAGGCTACTTATGTGTATGAACACTTGCTGACATTACAGCCGCATAATAAAACATATCGCTCACATATACAACAATTACAGGCACAGTTACGCGCACCCAGTACTGCTACAGTGTAACCGTAACTTTGATACCCAATCGCTCTATCGCAGTAATCATGTCTGCATCGAGTGCAATGCGCTGTTTATTAATAATACGAACTGTTGTGCGCTGCTCATGTATAATGCACTCAAGAGGTATAATCCCCTTGGTAATAGTATTCTTACATTGCGTTAGAATATTTTCAGTAATAGCAGCCGGAAACTCAAAACAAACACGCGCAATATGCTTCCAATCCTGAAAAATACGCTCAATAGGTACGCACTGATCGGCCTTGATTTTAAACGTACTCGCGGTAAGATCGAGTGCTCCTTTTATCATAAATACATGGTGCGTATCTAACCATTGGCGCACTCGCATAAATAACTTAGGAAACAAAATAACTTCAGCCGTACCATCGATACCTTCAACCTGCAAGAATGCCATCTGATCCCCCTTTTTCGTAATAATCTCTTTTTTATGTTTTAATAGGCCGTAGGCAACAAGTACGATATCACGATCACTGTTATGTTCTGCAACCTGTTTTTGCGCTTGCGCAAATGTGCCTGTGCTAAACCATCTGGCATATGGACGATATACCTCAAGGGGATGTGAACTCAGATATACTCCGGTCACCTCTTTTTCTTTATCAAGTGTCTCCCGATCAGACCATGCGGGCACTGGTTCAAATATATACGATTCACTTGATCGTGAACTATCCAGTTGCGCGTCACCCGATTTATGCGTTTCACTTGATCGATCCTGACCAAGCGTACCAAAAAGATCTAATTGGCCCGTGAGCACATTTTTTTTATGAGCGCTTGCAAGATCCATAATATGACTAAGCGATGCTATTTTTTGTGCCCTATTTCCCGGAAAAATATCAAGACTGCCTGCATAAATCAAATGTTCAATAACACGCTTATTCACAATACGCAGATCTACTCTCTTACAAAATTCGAGCAAATGGGTAAATGGGCCTTTACTTCGCTCGCTCCGTATATTTTCAATGGCAGTAAGCCCAACGTTTTTAATACCACTTAAGCCAAATAAAATCTTCCCGTTAACTACCGTAAAATCTACGTCGGACGCATTAATATCAGGCGCAAGAATAGTAATCCCCATTTCTTTTGCTTCTTGCAAGTAACTTGCCATCTTGTCTGGAGCGTTAACCTCGAGCGATATTAAATAAGCCATGAACTCTGCAGAAAAGTGCGCTTTGAGATATGCTGTTTGATATGCAATTAATGCATATGCAGCAGAATGAGATTTATTAAATCCGTAGCCAGCAAAGTACGCCATTAAGTCAAAAAGCTCTGCCGCTTTTTTTTCATCGAAGTTATGAGCGTGTGCACCTGCGAGAAAAAGCGAGCGCTGTTGCGCCATCTCATCTGCCTTCTTTTTACCCATAGCACGCCGTAAAATATCAGCCTGCCCCAAACTATAGCCGCCAACTAATGACGCGATTTTAATCACCTGCTCTTGATACACGATAACACCGTATGTCTCAGCGAGCACCTCTTCAAGTTCAGGAAATAAGTATTCTATCTTTTGACGACCATGTCTGCGCTCTATAAAATCATCGACCATGCCAGAACCAAGAGGTCCCGGGCGATAGAGAGCATTTACGGCGATAATATCTTCAAACCGTTCCGGCTGCAGCTTGCGTAACACTTCTTTCAAACCCGAAGATTCTAACTGGAATACGCCTGACGTATTCCCCGCACTTATCAGTGCAAACGCATTACTATCGTCAAGAGGTAGCTTATCAATATCTATCGATAATCCATAATTAATGCGCACTGCACGTACAACACGATCGATAAGCGTTAAGTTTTTTAACCCAAGCAAATCGATCTTCAAAAAGCCAATACTTTCTAGCTCGCTCATAGCATACTGCGTTACCAACTCATTGCTTTTGGCAGGAATATATACGGGTAATACATCTTCTATTGCAGCGGGAGATATGACAATACCTGCTGCATGCTTCGACGCATGACGAGTTAACCCCTCAAGCTTAAACGCTATGTCAAATAAATGCTTAGCCTTTGCATTATGAGTAATTAACTCTTGTAAACGCGGCTCTACTTCAATCGCCTCTTTGAGTGTAATTTTGAGTTGGTCAGGAATAAGAGCAGTAATGGCGTTAGAATCTTCAAACGAAAAGCCCAATGCTCGTGCGACATCTTTGATTACTCCCTTGGCCAACATGGTACCAAATGTAATAATATTGCACACCCGATCATGCCCATAAGTAGCACGCACATACTCGATCACTCGCTCTCTGCCTTCTATGCAAAAATCGATATCGATATCGGGCATGCTCACGCGTTCTGGATTTAAAAAGCGCTCAAAAAGAAGATTATATTTTAACGGATCGATATTGGTAATCTCGAGCGACCAGGCGACGAGCGATCCCGCTGCAGAACCTCGACCAGGACCAACCGGAATACCCGAACGACGAGCCCATTTAATAAAATCGCTTACTACTAAGAAATAACCGATAAATCCCATTTTGGTAATCAGATCTATCTCTCGAACCAGGCGCTCTTGATATACCGTAAGCGCATGCGACTCTATAAACCCCCCTTCACAAAGTCTTTCTAGACCTTGCGTACACAAGTGCTTAAAATAACCATCTTGTGTATACGGCTCAGGAATGGCAAAAGCCGGAAAAAAAAGTGTATTGGTCTCAAAGCTAAAATCACACATGTCGGCTATTTTGCCCGTATTCCACACGGCGTCTTCATGTCCTTCAAATGCCTGACACATCTCTTGTGCCGTACGCATATGCACACGGCAATCGCCAAACGTATAGCGATCAGCATTGCCCATATGATCGTGCGTTTGTACGGCCAACATCACTTCGTGTGCTTCATGGTCATCGGCAAGTACATAATGGCAATCTCCGGTGGCAACCAGAGATATATTTCGTTGCGCACTTATATCATAGAGCATATGATTCAGTTTGCGTTGATCTGCCTGGTCTTCCGGCTGCACCTCTAGATAAAAACGTTCACGACCAAACACATCAAGAAACCAATCAATGCGTTCATGTGCTTGATCTATCTGACTATTCATGAGCAAACCGGGAATATGACCACCAAGGCATGCACTAGTAACAATAAGACCGTCAGAATGACGCGCAAGCATTTCATAATCAATGCGCGGCTTAAAATAAAAACCCTTTTGGAACGAAAACGATATGAGTTTGCATAAATTCTGATATCCCTGTTTATTTTGCACTAATAAAATAAGGTGGTAATACTTATCTTGCGCATTTTTGATTGAAGCGTCCTGAGTAAAATACGCTTCCATACCTAAAATGGGCTTAATACCATACTTTTTACTCTGCTGAAAAAATTTTACCGCACCAAAAATATTACCATGGTCAGTAATTGCCATAGACTTAAGATCGTGTTTTTTACAAAACTCCAACGCTCTCGTAATAGTAATAGCACCGTCGAGTAACGAATAATCTGTGTGTAAATGTAAGTGTGCAAATTCGTGCATTATTAATTGTATGTATACAAAGTAGTTATACGATATTCTGTATTTGCTCTCGCATCTTTTCTATCTCTACTTTGATATTAATAGCATGCGTACCAATAGACGCATCAGAACATTTTGCCGTAATAGTATTAATCTCACGCATAAGTTCTTGCAGCGTAAAATCAAGCTTTTTACCCTTTTCAACGTCCGTACTCGTAATCTGCTTTTTGATATTCTCAATATGGCTTTTAAATCGCACCATTTCTTCGTGAATATCTATTTTATCAAGTACTGCACATAATGCATTTTTGCGCATATCTGCTAACGCATTCTCTTGTCCCTGTAGCTCCTGCATTACACTATTAATTTTTGTTTTCTGGTACTCCACAAGTTCCTGTGCGCGTAATTCAATAGTTTGAATATCACCTTGCATAAGATTAATGCGCTGTTCTATATCGGTACGCAAAACTTCACCTTCATGCACTCTCACTGCCACCAATTCGTCAATTAGTTCATCGACATGAGCAATAATACTATTGTGACCTTCTTGATCAAGCATACTTTCTTCTATCGTAAAAAGGGCAGGAAGCTGTAGCAGTGTATCCAATGTCACGCTATCTGAAAGAGAGTAACGCGACTTTATCGTATTAATCGCATGCATATAGCTATCAATAACCGACAGGGCTGTTTGAACTTTACCCTTAAAAATCGCCATACTTCCCACGTGAATAGACAGGTATACATGACCACGGTAGAGACGCTTTCTCAGGCGTTTTTCAAGTGCCACTTCGAGATTATAGAGTTGATGAGGCATACGAAACGTGGTCTCAAAAAAACGCGCATTTACTGATTTTACGCTAATAGCCAATGTCGTCTGGGCGCCAACGCCATCGCCCATTCCCTCACCGCCCAAACTGGGTGCTGTTAGCACGATATTTTTAGTCACAAATCCAGTCATACTCTGTATCATGCACTGCACCTTTATGTTAGATTATTTATTTATGCTAAATTAGCGTACACATTACGCACATCGTCAAGATCTTCCATGGCAGATAAAAACGATACTGTTTGTTCTGCTTGATCGTCGGCAAGCGTTATCGTCGTTTTTGGTACCCATTCAAAATCCGCGCTTTCTATCGTATACCCCGCTGATTTTAATGCCGTCCGTACTTGATCGACTGATTTCATATCACATATAATAGTAAATGTATTATGCTCAACTTTAATATCATGAATATTAAAATCAAGTAACAGTTCTAATAACGCATCTTCGCTTGCTATTCCCACACCACGCACAACGCCGGTTTTTTCAAACATCCAATTTACCGAGCCTGTTTCGCCCAAAATACCTCCTCGTGCCGCGAAAAAATGTCGTAAATCAGCAACCGTTCTATTTTTGTTATCGCTCAGTGTCTCAACAATAACGGCTACCCCGTTTGGTGCATAGCCCTCATAGGTAAGTGCCGTGTAACACACACCCGGCAATTCGCCAGTACCACGTTTAATTGCTCGGGTAGCATTTTCTACGGGCATATTGACGTCACGCGCTTTTTCTAATAAAAAACGTAATCGTGCATTTCCATCGGGATCGCCTCCGCCTTCACGTGCAGCTTCGGTAATCTCTTTAATTAATTTAGTAAACGCGAGTCCTTTTTTAGCGTCTTCTTTTGCTTTTTTATGCTTGATTTGTGACCATTTATTATGTCCTGCCATTGGGTTAGCCCTCGCCTACCGTTTTAATAACCAAATATATGTTTAATGGTGCGCCATGTACTATGCCGAAACCGAGCGACAATACCTGCTGTCTCATACCATTGCTTATCGAGCGCATCTTGCCGCTCTCTCGCCGCATTCCTAATTATTGCAATCATATCTTTTAAAAATGGCTTATCTTTCTGTAATCGAATAAGATCTTGCAGCACCGGATCAGTTTGCGCCCCCGCAGACACTAACAACTTAATAACTTTGACATGTTTATTTTCTGCAGCAACTTTGAGTGGATTATGATGATCAAACCAACCAATCTCAACACTGTCGCTATGATCAGGATTCCCATTACTATCAGCACCGTATGCTAACAACGCTTTTACCGCTTCATGTTTACCAGCGCTCGCCGCAAAGTAAAGGGCAGTTTGGTAGCGCTTGTTATGCGTGTCTACTAACGCACCTTTGCTGAGTAGACTTTGAATAATATTCATATCACCGATTTCTGCGGCTATCATGAGCAGCGTAACACCTTCAAGAGATATATTCACGTCATCGATACGCGCAATAAGCATCTCAAGAATATCAGGTTGACCTGTCTGTAATGCAAAGGTGCATAACATCATTATTTTTTTGCTGGAATCAAACCATTCGCGTCGCACCCGCTCTTGTTCGAGCAAAAACCCGATAATCTCTTTATTGCACGACATAATGGCCAATAATAACGTTGCCTCGTGCTCTATGCCACGCATATAAAATGTAGCACCGTCATTAATGGCTGCCAACATGGCAGGCGCGTCATTACGTAACTGTGCTTCTAATAGGCGGGCCATGCCTTCTTTTTGCAACTGAGTAAGTGGAACGGTTCGGCCAACGTCAGCATCTTGTATCACAAATGCAATAACCTGGGCCGTGCGACTTTCCTGGTTCTCACCGTGTCCCGATAGCCCCCGAGATTTAGCCATAACAGTATCGTCAATAACAGTATCTTCAGTATCATCTGTAAAAGCGGGTGCTACCATGCCTCTGCTCATACCAACATAAAAACTAGCGCACAATAGCACACCCAAACGTATTTGTTTTTTGGTTATTTTTTTTACCGTCTCTTCTATCGTACGTGATACCATAACCAACACCCCCTGACCGTTTTTTGTATTATCGATTTATTATCTTACATAATCATAAAATCGTGATACTCTTGTTCTCGCGTTCACGAGTTAAGTATAATAAAAAAAACAAAAAATGAAAACGCCCTTCTAGCCCCCTGAATACCAACCATGAAATTACAGTATATTAAGTTCTTTGAAGAAATCGATCTCAACGATATTGCACTCGTTGGCGGCAAAAACGCCTCTCTGGGCTACATGATCACTCATCTCAGTACGCTGGGCATCACCGTCCCTCATGGCTTTGCCATAACTGCTGACGCATACTGGCACTATCTTAATCACAATGCACTCACCGAAAAGTTACGACAGTGCCTCCATAATATAGACCCCGAAACAGTGCATCATGTAGGCCATACGGCGCGCACACTCGTTCTTTCAGGCGCTATACCCGACGATCTTGCACGCGAAATAATAAACGCGTATCACCTGCTCTCGCAGCGCTATGGCGAACAAGAAAGCATGGTAGCCGTACGGTCTTCGGCAACGGCTGAAGATTTACCCACCGCGTCATTTGCGGGACAACAAGATACCTTTTTGGGTGTCGCCGGCATCGACCATTTACTCGATAGCGTACGCCGCTGCATCGCTTCGTTATTTACCGATCGGGCAATTACCTATCGCGAACAGAAACAATTTGACCATTTTAAAGTAGCACTTTCAGTTGGTGTACAAAAAATGATACGCGCCGATCTGGCAAGTGCGGGAGTAGCATTTTCACTGGATACTGAAAGTGGCTTTAAAGACGTAGTCATGATTGAATCGTCTTATGGACTGGGAGAATCAGTAGTACAGGGTACCATAACGCCTGACCTCTTTCTGGTGCATAAGCCAACGCTTGCGTGCGGGTATGCCCCCATTATTAAAAAACAGCTGGGCGTAAAAAAAACAGCCATCGTATACGGTCCCGATTATAGCGTCATAACTACCCCCGTTCCCCCAGAAAAGCAGCTCAAGTTCTCGATCCCTGACGATACTATACTCAATATAGCACGCGCAGTAATAACTATCGAAAATGCATACTCGCAGCAGGCAGAAAAATGGACTCCTATGGACATAGAGTGGGCAACAGATGGCATCGATAATAAACTATATATTATACAGGCGCGTCCTGAGACTATTCACGGCGCTATTCGTGATGCACAAGACAAAGCGCACAAAAAACATGCGTACATAGCTACCATATATTCGCTCACTAATACCCAAACAAATAGTACCCAGACAGATATGGGTATCTCCCATAAACGCACTATTATTGCAACAGGACAGAGTATCGGTGCCCGTATCACTTCAGGCACTGCACGTATTATCGCAGAATATAATCCGGCGATTACTATACAACAAAACGACATAATTATTACAGAAATGACCAATCCTGACTGGCTCCCGCTTATGAAACAAGCACGCGGGATTATTACGGAATATGGCGGACGCACCTGCCATGCAGCCATTGTCAGTCGAGAGCTAGAAATCCCTGCCATTGTCGGCGTTCAAAATGCATGCACGTGCATACAAGACGGCCAAGAAATTACCCTCGATTGCAGTCAGGGAAGTCAGGGTTATATATATGCAGGGCGCATCCCCTACACTACACATACATACACGCTCGACACCGTCCCACAGATTATATCGCCAAAAACCAGCAAATCAGTCGATTTACTGATTACTATAGCCGATCCTGATAAGGCATTTACCGCATCTTCACTCCCGACAAGCGGCGTCGGTCTGGCGCGTATCGAATTTATCATAGCACACGCAATACAAGTTCACCCCCTGGCACTTCTACACCCTGAACGCATAACAGACCACAAAACGCAGACAGCTATAGAAAAAATAACTGCTGCATACACAGATAAAAAACAGTTTTACATAGAAGCACTAGGTCGAAGTATAGGTCTTATAGCCGCCGCTTTTTACCCGCGACAAGTACTTGTGCGCTTTTCAGATTTTAAAACCAGCGAGTATCGCGATTTAATAGGTGGTAGCTATTTTGAGCCGCGAGAAGATAATCCGATGCTTGGTCTTCGCGGTGCAGCACGCTACGCGAATCCAGATTACCAAGAAATATTTCAGCTCGAATGTGAAGCGATTAATCTCGTGCGCACCGTTATGGGATTAACAAACGTCGCCGTCATGGTACCCTTTGTGCGTAGTATAGGCGAAGCAAAAAGTACGCTGGCGCTCATGAAAAAGCAGGGACTAACGCGTAATACAAATAATAACAATTATAGAAACAGCCTACGCATATACATGATGGTCGAAATTCCTTCAAATATACTCATGTTAGAACAGTATTGCTCGCTATTTGACGGATTTTCTATTGGCTCAAACGATCTGACACAGTTAGTATTGGGTGTTGACCGTGATTCGTCTTTGGTTGCACCCCTCTTTAACGAACAAGACCAATCTGTACTCACAATGCTTAGCTGGGCAATCGAAAAAGCACATCGTGCTAATAAGCCAATTGGTATATGTGGCCAAGGTCCATCAGATTATCCGAAGCTCGCAACGTTTTTAATTAATCACGGTATAGACTCTCTTTCTCTTAATAGTGACACTATTATTCCATTTTTAGTGCGTACACAAAAAGAGAACACGCAATTATCACCGTGATAAAAAAACTGTTATACTTTGTCCTATATAGTATTTTTGAGGAGAAGATATGCAATTTCTAGACCCAAAAATCGATATTGCGTTTAAAAAACTGTTTGGCTCAGAAAATCACAAACAAGTAACGATCTCGTTTTTGAACGCCATTCTTGAATATAAGGGTAATCGCAAGATCAAGAATATACAGTTCTTAAACACAGAACAACTACCCGTCAGTCTTGATAAAAAAGAAAATATTCTCGATATTCACTGCACTGACGAAGCAAATCGTACATTTATTATAGAAATGCAAAATGCATGGGAGCGAGCATTTAGCAAACGTATCGTGTATTATGGTGCCAAGGCTTATACTAATCAACTCAGCACTGCAAAACCATATTATGAGCTAGAACCTGTTACCGTAGTCGCAATTACAAAAAAATTCAACGTATTTCCCGATACGCCGCATTACAAGTGTATATATGCACTGTGTGATACTAAACAATGCGAGCACACGCTCACAGATTTAACGTTTGCTTTTGTAGAACTACCTAAATTTACTAAACAAGAACATGAACTCGTAACCGATGAAGATAAATGGCTCTTTTTATTGAAAGAAATTAGTATCTATGATCACATACCAGAGCCATTGCAGCGTGCAGAATTCAAAGAAGCATGCCAATTATTAAACAGATTATCCTGGACTGATTATGAGCAGGCAGTATACGAAAAAAAAATGCTTGATGCGCAGTCAGCAGAGGGAACGTCAATTGCTCTTATCGAACGAGGCAAAGAACAAGAAAAAATAGAAACGGTTGGCCGCATGCTGAAAATGGGACTTGATACCGATATGATTGCGAGTGCAACCGGGTTAACAACAGAAGAAATCAAAGCTTATACAAACACTCTAGATAAACTCTAAAACACACAATTTCCCCTATAGTCCCGGCAATGGTAGCCTGCCATTTTATCGCTATTATTGCAATCTGAATATTTAGCTCGCTATACTAACACTGAGATTAAAGAACTATAAAGGGGGGAGTGACATGAGATTCGCTTGCGTGGCCACACTCACATGTATACTGCTATGCGCATATAGTTTAACTATACGTATAAACGCCTGTCCTATATACTTCGACTCACCCGCTCACACTACAAATCTAACAAACCTATCCCCCAAAAAATCGCATGAAAACACAAAACCGCCGTGCACTCAATCCTGCGAAGTGCACTGCACAGAACGTACACAACAAGAACAAATAATCGCTGATACCGTAAGCCCAGATATAAAGCACGTTTCAGTGACTCCCGACTACTAATTCGTATTCAATAAATAAATAAATAAATAGGAGAAGCAAAAAAGTTTGTCTTGCATAATCACATTGCGCTCTCAGACGTCATCCTCGCGCTTGTCGCGGGGATCCAAATTAGATTTATTATACATACAATCTACAATAACTTTAAAATCTCACTGCTGTTGCTAATATCTGGCGAAAACTCAAGCCCAATAGCTCTACAGAAACAGAATTAATTTGGATCCCCGCGACAAGCGCGAGGATGACGCCTGAGAACTTCAAAGGCTCATGTTGATTATAAAGCAAAAGCTACTGGTAAATCACGTCAACTAACTAGTAAGGGAGGCCGTTCATGATTATCTCACATAAGCACACATATGTGCGTTCGTTCCAGACGCTCGTACTTGTTATATCTCTTATATCTCTACACTACGATATAGTCTGCCGTATAGGCTGCATTAGTAATGGTGCTCACCTGGGGGATAAAAACGTGCGGCGCCGTTATGACACCAAAGAATATCACTACGTGCAGTGCAACTGTCCATGCGTTATGCTCCTGGGAAAAAAGCAAACATGCGCTCAATGCGGTCACCGACATGATCAGCGTAGACTTATAATTATCGATAGTAATAGCGTAACAGCTAGTACAAATAAAAACGCACGTACGTCTTCTCCACTATTAGCGCACACGCAAAACCCTGAACAATCGCAAGACCCACGACGTGCGATAGAGCAATTAGTAAAGCGCAAGCGCTTAAAAAAACCATAGCGTATCACGATTAATTGCACGTGCCCATTAATCGTGCCCATTAATTATGTATGCGATTCTGGAACACGCGCGTAATAGCACTCGCATATTCAGGTATTTGCAATCCAAGATCTATATTAGCACACAGCCACCCTAAAGGCACCCCAATATCATAACGAGTACCCTTAATAATACACGCAAATACGCGCTCATCATGCTGCCGCACCATGCGATTAATCCCATCAGTCAGCTGTATTTCGTTACCTGCTCCGCGCTCAATTACGGCTAGTGAATCAAAAATTCGTGGCGACAGTATATATCTGCCAATAATACCAAATCGAGAAGGAGCCTCAGCAGCCGATGGCTTTTCCACCAATCCTGATAGTTCCATAATGCCAGGAGCAATTTCTTGCTTAATAGCTATAATCCCATAGTTTGGCACATGCTCAGGAGCTACTTCTTGCACGGCTATCACACTAACCTGATATGTCCGGGCAATATCTGCAAGCTGCTTCAGTGCCGGTTCTGTATGCATGATAATATCATCGGGGAGAAGCACACCAAAATACTGATCGCCAACTACTTGACGTGCCTGAAGCACAGCATGACCCAGCCCTAATGGCCTATCCTGAATAATAGTATGCAAGCGCAGCGTATCCCGTATTGCACCAAGACTAGCCAACAAATGCTCACTCTTTTTCTGCATCAATAACTCTTCTAATTCAGGCATCGACTCAAAATACTTAGTCAATGCAGATTTATCACTACTGGTAATAATCGAACAGTCGGTAATACCTGTTTCTATCGCTTCTTGTACTATATATTCAATTGCAGGTGTACGCAGCAATGGCAACAATTCTTTGGGAACTACCTTAGTAACCGGCAAAAAACGCGTTCCCAAGCCAGCAGCGGGAATAATACCATGGTGAATACGCATGATGAAGGCCCTTTAAAATTGCGTAAGAAAATCTATAGAACTTGCATGAAATAAACGTATATCGTTAATACCGTATTTAATCATAGCCATACGCTCAATACCAAATCCAAACGCAAATCCCGAATATACCTCTGGATCAATATTACACGATCGCAGCACATGTGGATGCACCAAGCCACTGCCCATTAATTCTATCCACCCTGTTCTTTTACATACTGCACATCCTTTGGTATGCGTCCCTGTTGAACAAAAGGGGCATGAAATATCAACTTCCAGTCCCGGCTCAACAAAGGGAAAATATCCAGGGCGTACACGGGTATTCAGAGTGGTATCTTCAAACGCCGCCTGTAAAAACATGCGTACCGTTGCAAGCATATGAGAAAGAGAAATTCCTTTATCAACCACCAAGCCCTCTCCTTGCGTAAAAACCGATTCGTGAGTCGCATCTATCTGCTCATTACGATATACACGACCCGGTGCAAATATGGCTATAGGAGCTCCACGCTGCTTCATTTCCCGTACTTGCACCGCCGATGTCTGTGTTCTTAATAGCATACCTGGTACATTTGTCCAAAACGTATCTTGCATATCACGTGCAGGGTGATCTTCAGGAATATTAAGTGCAATAAAATTATTATATTCTGTTTCTAATTCAGGCCCCGAGGCAATATCATAGCCCATAGAGATAAAAATATCTTCGAGCTGCTCAATTAATCGCGTATATACATGTAGACTACCACGCATTATACCGGGAGTGTACGCACTGACATCAAAATACTGCTCCCGTTCTTGATTTGCTCGCACCGCATCGTTTGCAATGCGTTGCTTACTGTGCTCATATAATTCATGCGCCTCGCTTTTTGCCACACTCAGTAATGGCCCACACACTTTCTTTTCATCGTAGGGCACTCCCTTAAGCTGATCAGTAAGATTGGCAAAGTGTCCCTGCCGGCCAATAAACATAATACGAACCCGTTCCAGTTCATCAATGGTGCCTGCCTGTGAAAACGCTTCTTTACAGGCATGCAGTATACGTTCAATCTGCTCTTTGAGTAATGACATGCGTTGAGTCCTTTATCTGGGCTACCATATCTGATATACACGTCTGATATATGAGCCCATCCTATTTAATTCTATACTACTTATAATCTATAGATCTCTTTTTTGCAAAAATACGCATTATATCTCATCAATTTTTGCCGAAATATAAAAAAAAAGTATACTTAACTACTTGGTGTCACCTGCACAAAGCACAAGGACAAACCATAAAGGAAAAATCATGAAACATGTGCCACGCAAACATATACTACTCACCGGACTTGCAATATTTTCCATGCTTTTTGGTGCAGGAAATCTCATGTACCCCTTGGAAGTAGGTATGAAAACCGGATCTCATTATATAATAGGATTGAGCGGGTTTATTATAACGGCCGTGTTGCTCCCCCTTATTGGTCTTGTCAGTATGATCTTGTTTAATGGCGATGTGCATCACTTTTTCAATCGATTAGGTAAGCCGGTAGGGCAAACGCTGTTATTTTTGTGTATTCTCGTAATCGGCCCCCTGATTGGCATACCGCGCATTGTTACCCTATCGCACACCATGATCAGTCCCTTTTTGCCGGGTGGCTTTTTCACTCAAGCAGGTATTATGCCACCACTCATATTCAGCTTGATCTTTTTGGGCATCACGTTTTTGGCAACGTTTCGTGAAAATAAAATTGTGCCCATTTTAGGCTATGTCATTAGTCCCGCGCTGCTGTTTTCACTGCTCACTATTATTATCAAGGGAATATACACAGCACAGACGACTATTTTAAGCACCCAGAGCGTAGGTTCCCTCTTTTCTGCCAGTCTTATCAGCGGTTATGAGACGCTTGATCTATTGGGAACGATTTTCTTTGCATCCATTATTTTACATATTCTCAGAAATACATTGGGCGATGGCATACACAACAATACACGGTTACTCGCCACGGTCAGTCTTAAATCAGGTGTTATTGGGGTTTTCTTACTTGCATTGGTATATGTCGGCATGGGTATAATTGGCGCATATCACGGACACAGCGTCAATAGCATGTATGTCGACACCCTATTTCGTGAAATTTCTTTTGCAATTTTGGGTATCTGTGGCGCAGCTCTTATTGGCACTGCCGTTATCATGGCATGTTTATCAACGTCTATTGCGCTTAGTGCAGTCGTAGCCGAATATGTAGAATATACAATCTTTAATAAGCGATTAAGCTTTCCTGTTTGCTTGGCGATAGTCTTGCTATCATGCGTGCCATTATCCATTGCAGGACTTGGCTATGTGCGGGCTATCACTGCCGGACCGCTATTATATATCGGTTACCCCGTTCTTATTACACTCACGCTGTGTAATCTAGCGTATAAGCTATGGGATATAAGGTCAGTTAAAGTCCCGGTGCTTGTAACGTTTTTAGTAACATTAGTAAGCTACTTAACACGATAAAAATCTTATTCTTCAGTACCCGAATGTCATCCCCCGCCGCAGAGCGGGGATCCAAATTAGATTTATTAAAAAATACGATTTACTGCATACGGCAGCTTTTAGAATATATAGTTGTGCTATATAAAATCTCTACCCCATAGTAATCACGTTCACAAAGATATGAAGATTACGGTACACGTAAAAATGCTACTGCCATTGATAATCACGTAAAAGCGAATTAATTTGGATCCCCGCCCTGCGGCGAGGATGACGTAGAAAATCGAAAGTGCTTTTTGATTGTAATGTAGAAAAATCGCCGTATCACCACCAACACTCTGATAAATCTTTCCACTCTGGATTAACATGACCGATAAGTAACAGCTTTTGCACCCGCCCCCATTTTTTTAACTGTTTTTCTCTATATATGGCGTCATGCACTGATGAAAATTCTTCGCAATACACCAGACGGTTAATACCGTATTTTGCCGTAAACACCGAGCCCATTTTATTTTTGTGTTCATGCACTCGTCTGGAAATATCATTGGTAATACCCACATACAACGTTCCGTTCTCTTTTGAACATAATATGTAAACATAGAACGATTTTTCTGCCATTATAAAATATCTCATTGAAAAAATAGTCTAAAAGTATATCGAATAGTATACCCTACATAATGTAAACTTAGAATTGAGTATATATTCAGAAGCGTTACAATCACGTAAACTCTGCGATTTTCTACGTCATTCTCACACTTGTCGCGGGGATCGAAATTCGAGTTCGTTTAATCACTAGTATAGTTCGGATGAGACTGCCAAGACAAATCTTGCAAAAGATACAATTTTTCTCGCCTAATCAATATCCTGCCTGCTATGTCCGTTTGTAGTCCAAAATAATTTAGCTCCTCCGTAACCAATGCTTTCCTCCCAAATCCTACTCTTACTGCTAGGTTAAATAACAGATTGAGCCTTTCCAGGTTGTCTTCAATCTTTTCTGCCGACGGAGAATCAGCCTCCACGAAACTCCTCAACCTATTAATCTCTGCATGTAATGCACCCAAAACCGCTTTCTGCGTCTCAGTTAGTGCCCCTTCATAGCGTCTCTTTAACGCTAAAGCATATTCAAAGTTTACATCGCTGCCTAATCCTACATTACCACGTAATTTTTGTATCACACTATCTAACTGCCTTTTAATGTTCATTTCTAAATCCAATTCACTCATCAAACGCATATCGATCTTAAGAATGCGTGCGGGTATTACATCAGCGGACACCTGTTTATAGGCCATAACTAATCGTGTTACCTGTGCCTGCAGCTCGGTCAATTCTTGTTTAATATTCGATGATTCCTCTTTTTCTTCCCCTGCTGCTTGACTAGCAGGCCCTCTTCCAACGTGCATACCTGCTCTTGTGCTTTCCGACTCTTTCTTATAAAAATCATATGTACGCTTCAACCGTTCCCGGTCCCTAATTCTACCTTGTGCTTGTGTGTCCAATAATTCTAACGCACGTTTATCCTGCTGCACTCTTTCCTGCAACTTCATTACTTCCTCCAACTGAGGTACTACTTCTTCGAGAACATTCATACCCTGAGTTGCTTTATTTCTGGCTTCCTCATGTAATAAGCCCCCGAGTTCGGGATTTTTGACCGCATAAAAATTGCGCGCGATATCAGGCAAAACTCGCAGGGCCCTAACAACTAATTGCTCCGTCCTCGCCGATGCTTCTCGCAACCTCTGCACAAGTGACTCAGGAGTCTGCATCTCTTCTTGCTCAACGGATCTTCCGCCTCCACCCGGTATGCCGCTCTGCGCTTTGTACACTGCTCCGAACCGTGCGATTAATCTCTCATGCCTACCAATCAATTGAGACCATGGGGCATTAGCGCGCTCACGACGCCGCGGCAACTTTTCTTCAAAAAGGGTAGATCGGTTAGCGATTTGCCCATATAACGCATTCAGATCTTGTTTAGTGTGCGGAGGTCTTGTTTCTAGTTCGCTTATGAGCGCTTCCATCTTATCCAAATCTTTTATAGCATTGTCGACAGTCGCAACCCCACGTTCTTTCACAAACTTCTCCAATCCATAGACTACTTCAAGCTTGACCCATGCATCCGTAAGTAGTGTATAGTACTGTTCAACTAACTGTTTAAGATCCGGCAACTCAAGCATGAGTGCCTCTACATATGCTGTTCTCAGTACATTAATACCATCCCGGTACGACGCCGCCTTACCCACTGGAAAGCCGTCATTCATTTCGTAAACCACGTTTGCAAAAGACCGTTTCCACTGCGCAATATCAATCTTGCGTAATCGTTCTACCTCAGCTAATAACCCTTGCTTACCAGCAGCGATCCTCCCCAACACTTTGAACCATGCCTCCGCGGTACCATCAATATCACTCGGGAATATGTTCAATGCTGACATCATTGACTTGGTCTCTTTGTCTTGTGGAACACGAAAGCGACCAACCGAAAACACTGTTTCTGCCATACCGTGATGCGGCCTGCTCGGCATCGGCGGCTGCCCAGCTGACACTACTGCTTCCTCTGCTCCGCGAATACCAAGGCGTTGGCGTTGGCTCTCAAAAAGCCGTGCACTTTGGTCAATGAGGTCCTGATGTTTGTCGAGCAATTCTTTCCACGGAGAATTGGCTTTTTCTCTCCTCTGAGGCGTTAACACCTCTTCAAAGTGTGTCGAAATATTAGCAATCTCGCCGTAACGTTTATTGAAATCTTTTTGACTTTTTGGTGGGTTATCTTCTATATTCGATATCAATATCTCCATAGAACTCAGATATTGAGTTGCTTCTTGAGCATTCGCTTCCTGCCGTACAAATGGTTCAAGACTATAGACCTGCACTGCCGCTTTCCAGTCACGCTGTGCGAACGAATAGTATGCTTCAACCAATTCCGCAATTTTTCTGAATCCGAGCATCAACGCTTGTATATAGAATCTTTTCATGCTATTTAGAATATTTCGATAAATAATAGCTTTTCCTACCGGAAAATCGGCTTGCAATTCTGAAATCTGACTGTCAAGACTACTCCTCGTGTTCTCTATGCCATCACGGGTCAGATAATTTGCTATTTTCTGTATCTCCTCCAATAACTGCTCATTTGTCGTATGCGCTGGATTATACCGCAATACCCGCAACCAGGCATCTCTGCTGCCATCAATATCACTTGCATTAATGCCCAACCTCGACATGTTTTGACTGGTAATAGCGTTTATAGACATAGTGGTTTTAGTCAATTTGGTCGGAGCCTGCGCGGTCGTAGATAGCTGCAGGGCCGGACGCTCACGACGCTCTATATGTCTCTGATATTCCTGCTCAAGTTCAGTCACTCCTCTGTGGGTTACTCTGAGTTTTTCTCGCTCTCTTTCTTGCACCGGTCGTGATACTTTCCCGATAGCCTCAAGCGCCGGTTGTAGCGAGGTAAATTGTCGTTCCAGCGCATTGATAGCCGGGTGATCACTATTCGTATCGTGGGCGAGTTGCGCAATTTCTAACTCAATTTGTTTATTATTAACGATCGCATAATATGCATATTCATATTCATACTCCTCGTGAAAACGCTGCATTACTTGTAAATATATGCCTGCCCATCGCAGCAGCATGAGCTTCTTTTTGAGTACTCCGTAAGCACCATATTTACCACCAAATTGCACTTGAAAATCTTGTTCAATCATTGGGTCAATAGACCAAATATCCTGACCAAACATACCAGCTCCAGATACGCCTGTTCTCACACCGGGCACTGGTACTTCTGAAATCCTCGGACGCACTACGGGCAAAATAACACCCATATCTTCTAAGATATTTGTTGCTATATATAACGCAGCGGGCTCTACTATCTTTTCTTTCTGTTCTTCTCTCGCTCCCGCCGGTGGCGTAAATATCCCCTGTCCCATCTGTGTCATTCGAGCATTAAACGCTGCTAATTCTTGTGCAATAATAGAGCGCATTTTCTCGCTTATCTTATCAAATCGTTGCTCACGACCCATATTAAAATTAGATGTTTGAAAATTCTGACTGTGCGTTTTGTGCAATAAATTTGTATATGTCGAAGAAATCTCTTCTGGGTCAAAGTCTGTCCTCAATTGGTCTACCGCTTGTGCAGTTCGCAGCATAAGCACCTCACCGTAAAAAGCACACTCCATTACTCGCCGCAACAACCCATTACATTGTTTTATAATAGGCATACCGAGCGCGCGATCTAATTCCGATGCCTTATCCCGAAGAGCATTAACACTCTCTATTACAGACAGCAGCATCATATTCAACGCATCCATGGTTGGCTTTAGCAATCTTACTTGTGAAGTAGTAATGATAGTTTCTAGACGGTTACATAAGCTATGCGCAAAGTTCGACACTTCATCAAAAACACTCTGCAAATCACGCCTGCTCTGGGCATTCTTGATAGCCTGCGTCCACCAAGCCTGCATTTCGTTAATAGTAGGTGGAAGAATCTCACTTCGTGCCTCTTTTACTTCTTCCTCTCCTGGCGCTAACATAGCATTACTGCACAGAGGCAAAAAGCACCCGATAAGCACTGCAGCTAATAGCACTATACCGCTTAGACTACTCGTGACCACCGTGACCGATGTACTCTTATCTCCCGATTTTTCCCGGTATATGTAATAACCCATTGCCCTACCTCCTTTTGCACATGTTCCCGCTGCAAATCTTTGACCCCACATTATCTCCTGCTAGACAGCCTACTTTGGCCCTACCTTTTTTCTAGCATCTCTGATGGCCCCCTTTAATCTGCGCCACTCCTCTTCCTTCGCCTTTGCCAATTCTGCAAAGACATAGTCGTATAGTTTCCCTGCGCCCCGTGCGTTGCCGCTATCCCTATATAAATTAATGACCGCGGCAACAACTCCTGAGTATTTTTCCTCTATCCACTTTTGCATCGCTTCCATCGCGCCAATATTATTGACGTCAATCTCTTTAGATATTATCAGCATTTTTTCAATCTCTTCTACCAGTCTGATCACTGCTCCAAGTTGCACCGCATACTCTTCCCCCGTAAAGCTACCAACCTCTGCCCTCTCTGCTGGCGACCGTTACTCGCGGGCCCGTGTTTCTCTTTCTTCTTGCCTCCGCACCTCTGCTGCCCCCAAGGCTAACTGTTGTGAGTGCCACGCTTCCTCTATTATTTCCAACATTCTATCATGCACTGTATTATATTCCTTAAAAATGCCTTCTTGACTTTCTTTCTCGAGCTCCACAGCTTGCTCATCACCCCCACTATGTTGAACCAGGGTCACAATAAAATTATGGGCAAAGCTGTATGCGCTTTCTAGTGCTCGTGCTTCTTTCTCTATTGTCGTCACGTCCTGAGTTGAACCAATAACTGTTCGTGCTTTGTTGATAGCTTCCCCAAGCTTATTTAATCGCTTCGTTGCCGTTAAAAGAAGCTGTGAAAATTCTTCTGCAGTTAGCGAACCCACCATCCCTGGTGCAAGTACTTGCGTTGGCCGCGATTCCGCGCCAAATATCCCACCAGCTCCTCCAATAGGCGTTGTTTCCTCGCGTTCCTCTTCAGGTTCTTCTTCTGCCGATGGTAACCCAATCGCTTGATGCCAAATCGCAACATTATCTGCTGCCTCTACTCGCGCCACACCAAGTGCTCTTTCGAGGCGCTCCTGTACGCCAAACTTATCTGACTCAAGATAATCAATGTCATCTTCAACACCCACTGCTTTTTGCGAGACCTCAAACACATAGTCTATCGGTGCTGGTTTATCTTTGGTACCTAGTACTAGTTCTTTTGATTTCGGCTTAAAAGTTGCCAAGTACAACCAAGACCACCTATAAAAACTTATTTGCTTCTGCAAACCTACATACATTTCATAGATTTGTGGGTCCTGCTGCTGCAGCCAACCCCTAAATACTTCTTCATCAGCTTCTTGAGCTCCTAGCCCAGCGCCTACCACGGGCGATATCACTGGTGCTATTAGTTCTGGAATCACGAGCTCTGCTCTTTGGACCCGAGCTCCGGGCAGCTCAAAGCCAAACTTCTGTAATTTATCACCGCCTTCTGCTTGCAGTGCCTCATTATACGCCTGAGCAGCATTGAGTATCTCTGTGTTCATGGTGCGCGCAATCCCTTCACGTTCTTCACGTGCTAGGTTAAAGTTAGACGTCGGAAACCCGTTCATTTCTGCTATTTGCAATTCACTAATATATTTCTTAGGTATGCCACTTATGTCTCCGATATAACCCAGTGTTCTCAAAAATTGTGAACGCTCCGCATCAGTAGTGCCCTGTACCGTCAGCTTATGCGTCAGTGTGTACACTAGTGAGGCTGTAAGACACTGATATATTTTCCTCAAAAGAGTATTGCTCTGCTTCACAATGGCTTTAATTCCATGTCTACGTAACGCCTCAAGTTCGTTTCTTAATTGCAGCAATAACACGTCTACCTTAACAAAGTCATTCTGCTTTTCTTTTGCACATATACTACGTAACTGACCAGCCACTTTATCAATCTCTGCTTGCAACCGTTGGCGAGAAAATACAAATGCACCTCCCGAAACCTCTACTGCCTCGCGTTCTCTTTCCGCGGTTGCTGAGAGTTGCTTATACCCGCCCAATAAAGTAAGTAGAACAACGGCTACTAACGATACACGCACCATCGCCTTTTTGCTTTTCGTATCTCTACTATGCTCATACATTAGTTTAACGTTCCTCATTGCCCCACCTCCTTTTGCACATGTTTCTGCTACAGGTCTTTTACCCCCCACATTATCTCCTGCTGGGGGCCAACCTACTATTTTTGCCCTGCTCTTTTTTGAGCATCTTCTATAGCCTTTTCCAAACGACGCATCTCTGCGCTTTTCTCCTTATGCAACGCTCCCGCTCCGATATTGTGAGCTAAAGCAAGAACATCGGATCGCTTACCGCTCTCCTTGTGCAAAGATGAGGCTTCAAATAGAGCTAGTCTATATTGTGACCGTATCCGCGCTAGCATTGCTTCCATCGCCTTGATATCATTGACGTCAATGCCCCTAGATGCTTGCAGCGTATTGTCAAGTTCCTTTTGCAGTCTAATCACTTCTGCAAGTTGCCTCTCATACTCTCGCCGCGTCAATGTGCCAACCGTTTCTTCTTCCGGCACAGAGGGGGGTACTACTGGCTGCCGTTGCTCGCGAGTCTCTGCTTCCCGTTGCTCTTCTTTCGTCCTCGCTTGAGCAATCGCAGCCTCCATCCTCTGGGATATCTGTTCAAACCTAATAAAAACAGCCCTACTATCACGCTCTAACTGCTCAGCCCGCGTGACACGCCCACTGTCCTCAAGCAATCGTTCAATCTTATTGCGAGCATCAGCGTTTAATGCTTGTAGGCTATTTATTGATGCTGGCATTTTTCTTACATCGCTGATCTTCTCTGCTTGCACAATAGCGTTATGCAGCATAGTTATTGATCGCTCCGCCTCTTGAATTCGCTGCTCAAATTTTTCCTCAGATAGCACGCCCACCGTTTTCCCTGGTTCCGGTGTAGGCCCTCGTTCTTCGCGAGGCCCTCCTCTTTCTGTTCGCTCCCGCGTCTCCCGAAACTCCTCTTCATTTATTATTTCCCACATTCTATCGTGCAGCGCCTCATACGTCTTAAAAATGCCTGCTTGACTTTCATTCTCAAGATTCGCAGCCCGCTCATCACCCTGACTTTGTCGGACAAGGGTCAAAATAAAATTACGGGCATGGCTGTATGCCCTTTCTAATGCGCCTGCTTCTCGTTCCATTTCATTCATATCCACACTTGAACGTGCAATTGCACTTGCTTTATCAATAGCCTGCTGCAACTCGTTTAATCGCTCTCGTGCCACTGCAAGTTTCTGTACAAATGCTTGTTCAGTTAGCTCACCCACCACTGGCCGCGATCCCGCACCAGATATCCCACCAACTTCACTAGGCGTTGTTGCCTTGAATTCCCGCATCGCTTCTGCCATCTGTTCGCCAATACGTTGCAGCCGCTGCTCCCGTATATGGTTAATATCTTTTTTTAGATTCTCATACCGCCCTATCTTAACATGAACTGAATAATTTTGTTTATCCTGGCCAGTTAACCCGCCTATTGCTTGTTCAAATAGACTCTCATAATGCTTAATCTCCTTAAAGTCATCATCGTTTGGAAAAAAAAAGTACCTTCTGATCGCATTTTCAAGACCGGATATACTTGCAGGACCATTTAGAAAGGCACTAGCCGCCTGTGATACTTCTACAGGTTGTTCTACCGAGAACCCAACCGCTTGCCGCCAAATCTCAGTATTTTTCGTGAACTCTTCTTGCGCTGCCTCAAGTGCTCTTGCGAGGCGCTCCTGTGCGCCAAATCTATCTTCATCAAGTTGCTCAATATCACCTCTAATAATCGAACCTTCCTGCATGGCCGCAAACGCATAGTCTGTCGGTACTGGGTTATCTTCAGTACCTAAAAATAACTCTTCTTGTTTTGGCTTAAAAGTAGCCACGTACAACGAAGGCCAATTAAAAACACTTAATAACTTCTTCTGAAAACCTACATACATGTCATAGATTTTTGGATCCTGCTGCTGCAGCTGACGCCTAAATGCTTCTTCATCAGCTTCTTGAGCTCCTGGCCCAGCGCCTACCACGGGCGATATCACTGGTGCTACTACGGGTTCCTGAATCACGTGCTCTGCTCTTTGGACCAGAGCTCCGGGCAGATCGAAGCCAAACTCCTGAAATTTATCGCCGGCTTCTGCTTGCAGTGCCGTATTATACGCCTTGGCAGCGTCTAGTAAGTGTGCATACATACGCCGAGCAACGCCTTCACGTTCTTCACGCTTAATATTAAAGTTAGAGGTTTGCATTTTGAGTCGTTCTGCGTTAATCAACATATTCAAATAAGACTCGGGAATTGGCGTCATCGCTTGTACTGTTTTACGCAATGTCTGACGACGCTTATCTGACGCACCCGTAGGCGATAACACCTGCAATTCACTGATCAAATGTTCTGCCAAGCACATGTACGCCTTTCTTAGCAAGCCATTACATTGCTTCACAATCGGTATTATCTTATCCTCGTACGCCTTATTGCGTTGCTGTATAACCTTCCCTATTAGAGTCAACATCCCTAAGTATACACTGCTAAAATCACGGTTATGCACGGCACAAAGCTGTGCCACCTGGCCAGCAAGAAGGTCAACAGCCTGTTGGTGCTCACCACGCCACACCGCTCTTTGTGCATCGGTAACTAGTGGCTCTTCTGCTGCCACTATATCTTTTTGCACACCAAAACACACAAAAGTAGCTATGGCAAGTAATACTATACGTAGCAATGCGTGATACTTGCCTACATCTTTTTTTCTTTTTTCATATCTTGATACGTATTTTGTATCCATTGCCCTATCCCCTTATATTATACACACCACAACATCATTTCCTAAAACCAACTTTTTTAGCACGTATTATTGCTAAATCTAAACGTGTGACCTCCTTGGCCCTATTCTTTTCCAATTCGCGAATACGTTTAAGTAAATCAGCAGCACCTAATTCTTTGTTGCTATTAGTATCCAAAGATTTGGCTGCGGTCTTAGCTTTGCTATATTTTTTCTGTAATTGCCGTCGCATTGCTACCATATCTGAGATACTATTGACGTTAACCCCTTTAGACTGTTCCAGCATTGCTTCAAAATCATTTTTTAGCTTAGTCGCTGCTGCAAGTCACGTCTCATACTCTTGCCACGTCAAATTGCCAACCTTTTCTGGTCGTTCTTCCCGTTGTTTTTCTTCTCGTCGCTCTTCTTCCATTGCCGCTTTCTCCGGTGCCAATATGGACGCTATTGGCTGCGATCTCACGCTAGATATCCCACCAACTTCTTCAATAGACGGCGTTATTGCTCTCTCCTCCTTCTCCTCTTTCACTGGCACTGGCGTAGAGGTAAGGGTAGGGATGACTTTTGAACGTTCAACACGTCCTCTACGTAGTCTACTACGTGTTGCCGCTATCTCACGCAACTGCGTTCCTATTTTATTATCTAATATTGTAAATCTAGCTTGTATAAGACCTAGCTTGCCTTGTGGGTCTCGTAATGGTCTTAATGGCGCAACCGCATTCCGATAAGAATCTTTCAGTTTAATTACCCCTTCCAAGGCTTCCTTAGCACCCCTCCGATCTCCTTCTTTATGCGCCTCAGCCATCAACCGCGCTTGTTCCTCTAGATTGTCCAAAATGCCGGTCAGGGTTGCTATATCTTCATCGCTAACTTCC
>Ga0134121_10000828_pt1 | contig 32081 bp, 22 predicted proteins | sample KB301_FD_96463 | JGI IMG/M metagenome (GOLD analysis project Ga0134121, IMG submission 96463) | Terrestrial soil microbial communities without Nitrogen fertilizer from Kellogg Biological Station, Michigan, USA - KB3-0-1 | ecosystem: Environmental > Terrestrial > Soil > Unclassified ...
ACCAAGCGCCCAGTCCCCGGCTACTTCTGGAGCGAGGACGGCAAGTTCATTCTCTTCGTGCAGGATCAGGGCGGCGACGAGAATTTCAACGTCTACGCCGTAGATCCGGCGGCCTCGCCCGCGTCCGGGCAGCGGGTGCCGGCCGCGCGCAACCTGACCGAGGCGAAAGGAGCGCGGGCCCTCATCTACGCCGTGCCCAAAACCGATCCGGATACGATCTACATCGGGTTGAACGACCGCGATCCGGCCTGGCACGACCTCTACAAGGTGAAAATTTCGACCGGCGAGCGGACACTCCTGCGCAAGAACACCGAGCGGCTGACGGGCTGGGTCTTCGACGTGAAGGATCACCTCCGGCTGGCGACGCGCTCCGCCGAGAACGGCGACACCGAGGTGCTGCGCGTGGACGGCGACGGGTTCAAGAAGGTCTACTCCTGTAACGTCGCCGAGACCTGCGGACCGATGCAATTCAACAAGGACGGCCGGCGCGTCTACATGGTGACCAACAAGGGCGACGTGAACCTCGTCCGCCTCGTGCTTTTCGACCCCGATACCGGCCGCGAAGAGTTGGTCGAAGCCGACCCCCTGAACCGGGTGGATTTCGGCTTCCCGTTATTCTCCGACGTCACGCACGAGCTCATCGGCACCGCCTATATCGATGACGAGCTGCGGATCTATTTCAAGGACAAGGTCTTCGAGGCCGACTACAAGCTCCTGCAGAAGCGGCTGCCCGGCAAGGAGATCCACGTCAACTCGCGGACGAAGGACGAGCGTCTTTTCCTGGTCGGCGCGGTCAGCGACACCGAGCCCGGCGAGAGCTACCTCTTCGACCGCGATAGCAAGAAATTGACTCTCCAGTACCGCGTTCGCGAGACGCTGCCGCGCCAGCACCTGGCGGCGATGAAGACCATTCGCTACAAGTCGTCCGACGGGCTCGAGATCCCCGCCTACCTGACCTTGCCGAGAGGTGTGCCCGCCAAGAACCTGCCGCTCATCGTCCTCCCGCACGGCGGTCCCTGGGGACGCGACATCTGGGGTTACAGCGGCCTGCCGCAGTTCTTGGCCAACCGCGGCTACGCCGTGCTGCAGCCGAACTTCCGCGCTTCGACGGGTTATGGCAAGGCGTTCCTCAACGCCGGCAACCACGAGTGGGGTCAGAAGATGCAGGACGACCTCACCTGGGGTGTCAAGCACCTGGTCTCGGAAGGCATCGTCGACCCGCGGCGCGTCGGCATCCTGGGCGGCTCCTACGGCGGTTACGCCACGCTGGCGGGCCTGGCTTTCACGCCTGATCTCTATACCGCAGGCGTCTCCATCGTCGGCCCGTCGAACCTGATCACACTGCTCGAATCGATCCCCCCTTACTGGGAGCAGATCCGCAAGATCTTTACGGAGCGGATGGGCGATCCGGCGACGCCGGAGGGCCGCGCGCAGCTCGAACGGCAGTCGCCCCTGAATTCGGCCGGCAAGATGAAGGCGCCGCTGCTGGTCATCCAGGGAGCGAACGATCCGCGCGTGAAGAGAGCCGAGAGCGACCAGATCGTCGTGGCCCTGCGCGAGCGGGGATTTCCCGTCGAGTACATCGTCGCGCCCGACGAAGGCCACGGCTTCGCCCGGCCGGTGAACAACATGGCCTCGTTCGCCGCCGCCGAGAAGTTCCTCGCCAAACACCTCGGCGGGCGCTACCAGGAGAGCATGGCGCCCGAGGAGGCCACGCGTCTCAGCGAGATCACCGTCGACGTGAAGACGGTCGAGTTGCAGAAGCGAGCCGAAAGCCCGGCCGTGCCGAAGAAGTAGGGGCCGAGCCGATTTTCTCTTCTCGCGTGAAGTTTTCCCATCGTAGAGACGCCCTCGGGGAACCCCGTGGGGCGTCTCCGGATCGGGGATAACAGTCCGAGCCTGCAATGAATCCACCCGGCGGACGGGGGATGAACGTGCCCGCCAGTCTTCGGCCTTGCCAAGCCCTTTCAGCTTTCCTATATTGAGCATCCAGAATAATTGGCGGCGCATTCCTGTCCGGCGATGGAGACCGGCAGGGTCACCCGGCCGCGAGGCCGGAGAAATGAGGAGAAGCGATGAAGATTCGCGTCCACGCTTCGCTGCCCTGGATTCCCTTGGCGCTTGCCGCTGTCGTCCTGGCGGGCTGGATCGCCACCCCGCCCGCGGCAGCTCAGATCATCGTCGAGCCCGATTTGTGCGCGCGCGCCCTGCCCTGCTGCCCGACACCCACTCAGATCGTGAGCTACGAAGAGCTCGTCGCCTGTGGCTTTTACCCGCAGGAGACCCGGCTGGAGTGCGTCATCAACGTGAAACAGCCGAGCTGCTACGGCGGCAACGGCATCGACGCCTCCGGCTCGTTCGAGCACGTCCTGTTCTGCGTCGACTGGAACAACGACGGCGTCTTCGGCCAGAACGAAGTGGTGGGCGAGGTCACCCTGCAGATGCACAACGAATCGGCCGGTAACGCCGGTCCCTGGAACTACGCCGTCTATCGCGACATGGTGCCGCCGAGCGGACCGCGTACCAGCAACGGCAACGTGGGGCTCACCACCACGCAGACCAATGGTCCTACCTTCCGGGCGAGGGCGATCCTCTCCTGGGACACGGCTCCCACCGGCTGTAGCTTCATCCCGCAGTTCGGCAACGTGCTGAACTTCCCCATTCGGCTCGATCCGATCCGCTGAAGGGATACGCGGCCCGGGTGGGGAGAGCCCGGGCCGCTTGACGTCTTGGGTGAGGCGGTCGGAGCGGCTAGACGGCTATCGCCGCGGGAGAGGGCGTCATTGTGCACAGACGCAGCAAGAACCAGCGTGGCCGGAGAAGCCGTGTGCGGTACAGGTTCCGGCATCGGACGTAGCCAAACAGCTTCCAACCGTGATCACCTGGGAGATGGTCTTTGTAGAACAACTACAGATAGCGTCATTAGACGACGACCCTTCGACACAAACGGCGACGGACCCGCCGCTGGTCATTGTGACATCGAGTATCGGAGCATGACTCGTGACGGTGTTCTCTTTGCTGTTGAAAGCCACGTCGACAGTAGGTGTCGAGGAAGCCGCTACGACAACCAATCCAAGATTGCTTGCCGGTGAAGCGATCCAATTCTTGACTTGCGCGGTGACATCGATTTCAAGATAGTAGTTCGTACCGCCGAGCAGTGGCTGCGTGACGAGGGGAGATCTTCCAATGGATGGCCGGGTGCTGTAGGTGACTGAGGCCGTATTCCAGGCACCGGTGGCAGCATAAACGCTAATCGAACCTGTGGGCTTGCGAGACGAAGAATCCACCCATAGTTGTAGGGTAGCTTTCGAGATTTTGGCTGGCACCGTTCCCGTAGGCAAAGCCGAAAGAGGAAAACTCAGCAAGGTCAATGACTGTTGATTAACGTTCAAAACCTGGGCAGAGTCGAAGTTCAGGCTGGAGGTCGCAGAGGTGACGTAGGTATCACCAAGCGCGGTAATTACAACCGCGGAAGCTCCACTGGCAACAGAAAAAAACATAATAGTCACAGCGACAACAAATCGGATCCTACCGGATACGCTCATGAGTAATCTCCAGTTAAAGTCCACCAAATAGGTGTACACGAGAACCCATTTCTCCTGTATGCAGGAAGGATACGATAACTCTGAATCACCGTCAATGGTGACACCATGACGCTCCGCGGGGGAAACCCCGTGGGGCGTCTCCGGATCGGGGAAAACAGTCCGAGCTGGGCGGGATGCCCATGCTCTCCGGGACGCCTGCCCGTCGTGTATGGCATCATAGGCCGACGAGGAGGCCCGGCTATGGTCAGATTCTTACGTTATACCGTCCTGCGGTCGCTCTTTGTGCTCCTGGCTCTGGGTGCGATCTGGGGCTCCACCCCCGGAGCCACGGCCGCGACGTTTACCGTCGTGAACCTGGCCGAATCCGGGCCGGGCAGCCTCCGCCAAGCCGTCCTCGACGCCAACGCGACAGCAGGGGCGGACGAGGTCGCCTTCGCGCCGGGGCTCAGCGGCATGATCACGCTCACCTCGGACGAGATCCTGATCACGGACCCCCTGGTGATCAGCGGTCCCGGGGCCGGGGTGCTAACGGTGAGCGGCAACGACCACTCCCGGATCTTCCATATCGAAAACCCCGGGCTCGCCGCGCCCATCGACGTGACCCTGTCCCGTCTGACGTTGACCCTGGGCAACTCGTTGCGCTCGCGAGGGGACGTGGCCGGCGGGGCGGTCTTCGTCAGCGGTGAAAACCTCACGATCCTCGACAGCGTGATCTCCAGCAGCACATCCGGGGTTCCGTTCGACCCCGAGGTGCCCGGATGTGGCGGCAACGTTGGTTCCTTCGGACTCAACGTGGGGACTCTCCGGATCGCGAACAGCACGCTGACCGGCGGGAGCTCCGTGGGGATCAGCGGATCGAATGGCGGCAATCTCTGCGTCAACGGGGGAGGGCTCATCCTGGAGGAGAGCACTCTCTCGGGTGGCACCGCCCATCTCGGCGGCGGTCTCTACGCCGAGGCAGGGGCGGCGAGCAGGATCTTCCACGCCACGATCTCCGGCAATCAGGCCCACAACTCCGGGGGAGGGGTCTATTTGTCAGGGGCGAGCTACATGATCGAGTCGAGCACGATCTCCGGCAACGCCGCCGGGGTCCCGGGCTCGAATCCGGCCCTCGGATTGGGCGGAGGGGTGTACCTTACCGAGGGCAATCTCCAGATTCTCAATAGTACGGTCTCGAGTAACAGCGCGGGCCAAACTGGTGGCGGGATCGCCGTCTCGAACACCTCCCTTCTCCTACGCCTGACGACGGTTTCGAACAATACGGCCGGCATCAAAGCTGGCAGCATCATGGTCAGTGAGCCCAGTAACCAGGTCCAACTCGACCACGCGATCGTGGCCAACGGAGTCCCCCAGGACCTGGCCAGCCGGCAGTTCGCGATCTTCCCGCCGACGCTCACAGCCCACTACAGCTTGATCGAGGCGCCCGGAGATTCGATCCTGGTAGGCGATCACAACCTTGTCGGAGTAGACCCCCTCCTCGGCCCGCTCGCGGGCAACGGCGGTCCCACCCTGACCCATCGGCCCCTTCCAGGGAGTCCGGCGATCGATGCCGGCGATCCCGCGATCCCGAGCCCGCCGGCGGCCGATCAACCCGGCTTCGCGCGGATCTTCGGCCCGGCGGTCGATCTGGGCTCCGTCGAGGTGGGGCAGGGGCTCGTGGAGATGCCGGCACTTTCGCCCGTAGGGCTCCTCGTCCTCGCCGCCTTGCTCTTTGCCGCCAGCGTCCGGCGGCTGCGGCGCGATCGAGCATCATGAGAAGCCATCTGCCGGTTGAGCTTCCGGCTCGGAGGATTCCGCCTATTGTGATCCCAGAGCCCGCTGGACGAGTCGGTTGAATTCCTGAACTCGCTGCGGGTCTTCGAGAATTTCGGCGAACTGCTCAACGAAGCTCTGAATTCGCTCCAGATCCATGGCTTTGCCATGCAAGACGATCAGGCGCTCGATGTCATACCGATCCTGGTCTCGCCACGCAAGAGCCTTGTAGATCACCAGATCTTCAGAAGTCGCGACGGGGATTTCGATTCCGGCAAACCGGATGAGGGTAGCCTTCTCCAAGGCCTCTTTTTCGAAGGGCAGCCAGGCGATGCTGACCTCCATGGGCGTGCCACTCGGATCATGCCGTAAGAGCAGGACCTGCCGTTCCCTCGCAAATTTAAGAGCGTCCTGAATCCGCGGAACGATCTTGTGCTGGCCGAGAGTTTGGAACAAATCCTCCAGATCGATTTGCTCTCCCCAGACCGTAGCATCGGCGTCCACTGTCAGGCGGGGCACTCCCCGAGCGATCACGGCGATGCCGCCTATGATCATTCCGGGAGCCTTGATCTGTCGTAGGGCTGCTGCCAGGGCTTGGAGGGCCTCCAGAAGTCCCCGGTCTTCGGGCTCCCTCATGGCTTGCCGAAATAGGCGCGCACCCGGTCCCACTGTTCCCTGGCCTGAGCATCCTGACGCAGAGTGGTGGGATCCTGCGGGACAGGCCATCCGTGAAGGTGCTTCGTTAGAGCCACCAGCGCCAAGGCGCTCCGGATCGCTCCTGAGGTGTCGGGACCGGCTTGGCGAGCTTCTAGCTTCTCGCGCTGCTCGGCGGCCCGGCGAGACTCAACCCAGCGCAGGAGATCTTCGGGATGCATGACGTCAGTATACCTCTCACGACCTCAACCCTACTAACCATCAGGCACGAGAGCGATTAGCCGGGCTCATTGCTCAGTCCGGTAGGAGCCCCCGGCGGTTTGCCACGAAGACCAGTTGACAAGCGCAGCGCCAGGGTGCAGAATAGGTCTGCGGTACAAACCGGACGTCATGGGAGGCCCGAGATGAAGACTCCGGATCTGGAGCGCATCCGATTCACGGCGCAGCACTTCAACGACCTTCAGGGACTACGCTATGGCGTGCCTCTGGGGCTGATCACCTTGGGGTGGGGAGGGGCGACGCTTCTGCGCGTCGCCGCGGTCGTGGGAGCGTTTCTTCTGGTGGTCGGCGCCCGTCGGTATTACCGGACGACCTTCGGCGAGGTCGAGACGCAACCGGCCGACGATCTTTCGGAGCTTTCGGTCTTCAGCCTGGCCGGCCCGACGCCGCGGATCTCAGGCTTTCGGCAGGTGACGCCGGTCCTGCGACATCTCCTGATCACCCTTGGGGCGGCGATTTTCCTTTTCTCGTGTCTCCAGGCGATTCCACCCAACATCGTGGTGCTGGGGGACGAGTCTCTGGGCCAGCATCCTCAGGTTCTCCGCGAGCCCGTTGGCTGGTCAAACTTCGGGCCGTCTTTCCTGACGGTCCTCCCCCATGGTGGAACGGTGAGATCGCCGTCCATGCTCAGAGCCGTCGTCGCCCAGACGATGTACGTCTTGTACGGCTCGTTCTTCCTGGGTTTCTGGCTGTGGCGAGGACGCCGGCGGTCGGAGCACTATCTGGCGTTCGCGGCCCTGCTGCTGGGGCTTTCAGCTCTCGGCACCGCCCTGGGATACGTCGCGCGAGCGGATGGCGAGATCTCGCGGATTTTCGATCTTTTCCTTCCGTCCCTGGTCTATCCCGGAGTGGCTGTGCTCCTCTGCGGCTCCGCGATGATCCTGGCAGGTCTTTTCGATCACTGGCAACTCGTCGCGGCGCTGGGACCCACAGGACCGCAGGAAGAGGACTGACGATGACGACTACGCCTTTTGAGCAACTCGCGAGCCTGGACCGCCTGGTGCACGACCCGGCGCGGCTGGCCATCCTCACGGCGCTCTCGGCCTGCGAGCGAGCCGACTTCCTGTTCCTGCTGCGGATCACCGGCCTCACCAAGGGGAATCTCTCCTCGCATCTTTCGAAGCTCGAGGAAGCGAAGATGGTCGAGATCGAAAAGCGCTTCGTGGAGAAGAAGACCCAAACCCTCGTCCGCCTGAGCGACGAGGGCCGGCAGACGCTCGAAAGCTATTGGGAGGAAATGGAGGCGCTGCGTAAGAGCGCCGCCCGTTGGCGCCCGCAGAAAGTCGCGCTGGTGCCGTCCACAGGCTAGGCCGTAACAACAACTTATTCCGAATCAACGGGCACCGGCCAAGGTGCCAACAGTGAAGGTGTATCGACAAAGGTCCGACTGAAAGGAGCCTTATGATCTCACATACGTTGCGCCCGCTTGTTCTCGTCTCACTTTTCTTCATAACCTTCCTTTTGGCCCCGGCAGCCCGGGCGGTCTCGAACGCCGAGCTGGCCCGTTATGCGGATCAGATTTTCACCCGGGCCTTTCCAGCGAGCGAGCCTGGTGCCGCGGTCCTGGTCGCGAAGGACGGTCAGGTCCTGCTCCGCAAGGCGTACGGTCTGGCCAATCTGGAGCTCGGCGTACCGATGCAGCCTGACATGGTTTTCGAGATCGCCTCGGTCACCAAGCAGTTCACCGCCGCGGCCATCCTGCTGCTCCATGAGCGCGGCAAGCTGTCCGTGACCGACGAGATCACCAAGTACCTGCCGTTGTATCCAACCCACGGCCAGAAGATCACCATCGACCATCTGTTGACCCACAGGTCGGGAATTCCGGATCTCCCCAGCCTGCCGGAGTGGTGGCCGCGGCGTCGCGAGGACATGAACGTCCAGCAGGTCATCGACCTGTTCAAGGACAAACCTCTGGCCTTCAGCCCCGGAGAAAAATTGTCCTACAGCAATTCGGGCTACATCCTTCTGGGAGCCATCATCGAGAAGGCGTCGGGGAAGAGTTACGAGGACTTCATCGAGCAGGAGATCTTCGCTCCCCTGGGCATGAAGCGGTCACGATACGGGCATCGCAACGAGGTCGTGCCGGGCCGGGTGAATGGCTATGACAAGGACGAGAACGGCATCAAGGTGGCCGAATACCTCAGCCTGACCCAGGCCTATGCGGCGGGCGGCCTCATGTCCACGGTCGACGATCTGGCCCTCTGGGCCGACGCTTTGTCGAGCGAGAAGCTGCTGACCAGGAAGTCGCTGGAGCAGATGACCACACCGGTACGGATGGCGTCGGGAGAGGTCCGCAAAGGCGGCTACGGCCTGGAGATCTCGGACGAAGATGGGACGCGGATCGTCGAGCACGGCGGCGGCATCCCCGGATTCACGTCTCGCTTCCTGAGCATCCCCAGCCAGCGCCTGACGGTGATCGTGCTTTCGAATACGTTCGGTGAGGGGCCATCCGTGGACGTCCTCGCGTTCCGTGTCACCATGAAGGCGTTGGGCAAGCCGGTTGAGGAGCGCAGAGTCATCAAGCTCGACCCCTCCACGCTCGACGACTACACAGGCGTCTACCGTTTCAACGAGAGAGTCTCCCGAACGGTCTTTCGCGAGGGAAACACATTGTTCGCCCGCCGCACCGACGGCGACAAGCACGAAATCATGGCAGCCTCCCGTGACGACTTCTTTTATCGGCTGTCAGAGTCGGACAGCCGCATCCATTTCCGCCGGAATGCCGAGGGGAAGATCACCGGAATGGATTTCCTGTATCGCTTCGGGCCGGCGGACGAAACGGGAGTGAAGACCGGCTCGCCAGAATGAACGCGACACCGCTGAAGGCGAGGGCCTCGAAGACACCCGAGGTCTCGCCCGCGGCGTGTGGATCGGCCACGGCCCGGGGGATGTGCAGGAGCACCACCCAAAGGAGGATCATGATTCCCGTCAGCGTCGCCGCCAGGCGCGCCGTTTTGGGAACGAGGATGCCCACGCCTCCGGCGATCAGCGCGAGCCCGGTGAAGTAGACCCAGAAGCGGGGGCCTGGAATCCAGGACGGCACCAACTTCGTGACGAAGTCGAGGTAGACGAAGTGCTGAATTCCGCCGAGGATCAGGAACAAGGCCAGGAAGAGAGGGCCCAGAGGCGCCAATTTTCTGAACAGTCTGGCGAGGGCTGAGCCCGCCTCGTCGCCGGGCAGGGCTCCGGCCAGAATGATGACTCCTCCCAGCATGGCCAGCGCCTTGGCGGGGTTGGTCCACATGAAGCCCACGAGCGGATTCGCGGCGGCTTTGGGCAGGTGCAGGAAGAGGATCGACAGAAGGATCATCGCGCCGATCACGGCCGCCGCCCATCGCGCCTTGGTCCCGATGCCGATCGCAACGCCCGTAACGACGAGAACGACACCGATCAGACAGGCCCAGAAGGGATGCCAGGGCACCCAGGCGGGCCATGGCGGTACCAGTCTCACGAAGTCGCGAGTCAGAAGCTGCTGGATTCCGAAGGCCACCATGGAGATCGCGAAGAAAATCCGTCCAACGGTCGCTTGGGAAGTCATGAAAAAACCTTTCTAGCGAAGCTTGGGATTAGGAGAAAGAGGGCGGTCAGAAGGCTGAGGGCGCAGCCCGCGATGCGGGCCGGATTCCAGATGTTGAACCGGAGCTGGAGCACCGGCTGGCCGGCCTCGACCGGCGCCATGAGGAGCCCCTCCCAACTCGGCTGGACCTCGCGCCATCCGTTTTTCGTCAACGCCTGCCAGCCGGGGAAGTACATCTCCACCACGAGGACCGTGCCGGGCCGGCCGTCGAGCTCCACCGCGATCTTCCCTCCGCCGCGGGCGAACCTTCTGGGCTCGGGCCGGCCTTGGCCGTTCCACCACTCGGCATAGGGCCGCACGCCCGGCAGCTCGGTCTGGCTGTCCGGCAAGGCGAGCCACTTCACGCCGGCCCGGGCGAGCCCCTTCGTGCCCGTCCCCGGGGTGAAGACGTCCTGGATCACAGGCGTCAGGTACTCCGGTGTGTAGACGCAGCAGAAGAGCCCGACCGGAGCCGGCTTCGGCGGTGGGACGAACAGGCCCGCGACCCGGAACGGGCCGGGCGGACCGCCAGGACGGTACTGCCAACATCCCCAGCGTCCGCCACAGCTCTCGACGTGCTCGAGCCGTCCAAACTCCTGGTACGAGGGGTACCAATCGGCAGCGCCCGTATAGGGGAAGGCGTCCAGCAGGAGCAGCGCGGCCAGGGTTCCGGGCACGGCCCTCTGCACGGGGACTGCCCAGCGGCGGCCCTTTCCCATGTCCAGCAGCCGGACCGCCGCGAAACCCGCGAGCGCCGCGGCCCCGCAGGTCGCCGGGCCGAGGAAGCGCCAGGCAAATTGGAGCGATCCGATCTGGGGAAAGGCCCGCACGAGCGCCCAGGCCATGGGGTGAAGCGTGAGGGCCAGGCTCCCAGCCGTCATCCAGACCAGCCCGCGCGGCGCTTTCGCCGCCCCGAGCGGCACGAGCGACAGGAGGACCAGACCGAAGTAGTAGGGCATTTCCTGGTCCGTCCCGTCGCCGTTCTCGCCGGATCCGAGGCAGAATTGAAGATCCGTCCAGAGCCGCCGGCGGACCAGATCTCCGGGGTCCAGCGCGTGGCTGGCGAAGAAGTCGGCGACCGTGCTGTGCGCGAGCCAGGTGCCGACGACCAGGTGCCGGACGCCGGAGACGAACGGCACCACGAAGAACCCCGCCAGGGCCGCGCCCAGCACGGCGACCCCGAGGAGCCGCGCCAGCCTGCGCCCGAGGTCCGGCAGCGGCGCCGGGGCGTCGGCGACCGTCCAGATCCCCAGGCAGATCCCGGTCATGAGGACGCTGATCGGGTGGGTGAGCGTGAGCAAGGCCAGGACGACGGCCGCCGTGGCCATCCGGCGCCGCCCTCCCTCCCGCACCGCGGCGATTCCATAGAAAAAGACGAGCGGCAGGAGCGCAAGCGCCGCGCTCTCGCCGAGCGCCGCGCGATAGTGGACGTCGAGCAGGTGGTAGGGCGCGAACGCATAGGCCGCGGCCGCGACCAGGCCGGCCCGGCGGTCGCCCGTCCACCGGCTGACCGCGAAGCACTGAGTCGCGGCGGCCAGGGCCCCGAAGACGAGGAACGTCGCCTTGAGCGCCGCCTCCGGACTCAGGCCGGCCAGGGAGAAGGGGAGCGCGGTGTAGAAGGAGAGCGGGCCGTAGAACTGGAGCAGCGGCGTCCCGAGGTTGATGCCATGCACCCAGAGCGCGGCCGGACTGCCGCTGGCCGCTTCCGAGGCCACGGACCAGAGACCCCAGAGATGGTTGAGCGTGTCGTGACCCCGCGGCAGACCGGGAGCGAAAAGGAGGTGGCTGGCCGCGAGCCCGAGGGCGGCGGCGAAGGGCAGATCGAGCCAGGGCCGGAGCGCCTGCCTCTCCGTACCGGCGACGAGGGCGAAGACGACCGCGGTGGCCAGCACGACCGCCCCGAAAGGCCGGATGGCGACGCTGCCCGAGGTCATGACCACGAGCAGAGGCACCGCGAGGAGCGGCAGCGCCAGCGGGACCTTGGAGAGCGCCTTCATGGCCGAGGGCGGCAGTATACGACGGGCGCGCCGCCTCTCGATCCGTCCCCCTTGGCTTTGATACCCTGCCCGCCGGAGGTTTTTCATGACAAGAATCTGGCTTTGGCTCCTCGCCGCCGGAGCGCTCGCCACGGGCGCCCAGGCTCAGACCGCGGACATCCTCGCGCCGTCCACCGAATCGATTGCCGCCGCCGCGAAAGCAGGACGGGGATGGCTGCAATGGGGCCGCGACGCCCGGCATCACGGCATGGCCCCGGTGGCGGGGCAGCGCCTCGACCGGGTGCTCGCCGACCTCGTCTACGACCCCTTCGTCGAGCAGGAGCGGGCCGAGCAGTTCGGCGTCCTCGCGGGTCACTATCCAGCGCCGCTCGCCGATGGCGACGACGTCTTCATGGAGTTGAAGACGGGGACCTATATTCCCTGCGATCCTCCCGGCTGGATGACCTCCGAGCCCTGCGGTGTGAACACCTGGAGCACGCAGATCTGGAACGTGCGGCGGCTCCACTGGCAGGACGGCCACCTCGTCAGGAAATGGAATTTCGCGAGCGATTGGAAGCCGGCACAGGTGCCGGCGCTCAACTTCCTCGGGCCTTCCGAGCCTGTTTTCCATCCCCTGCTGACGCCCGCCAACCTCTACGTGCCGGGCGCCGGTGGAACCCTCTTCAAGCTCGAGCGGGGGAGCGGAAGGGTCGTAACCCGGATCAATCCGTTCGACACGCTGGATCCGTTGACCTACACGGCCGGCGCGCCCGTGGCCGACCGTCAGGGCAACCTGTATTACCAGGCCTTTCGCCTCGCGCGGTCCAACCCCTGGACGACCGACGTCCGGGGAGCCTGGCTGATCAAGGTGAGGCCCGACGGCTCGACCTCCAAGGTGAGCTTCTCGGCGCTTGCGGTGGGCGCTCCGGCCCCGGCCGCCCCGTGCAGGACGCAGTTTTCGGAAGCTGATCTCCCGTGGCCGCCGAGCCCGACGGCCGTGCCGCCGGCGGTTCCCTGTGGCTCGCAGCGCCCCGGCATCAACGCGACGCCGGCCGTCGGCCTGGATGGAACGGTGTACGTGGGGAGCCGCGCTCACCGGGCGGACCGGTACTCCTATCTCCTGGCGGTCAACCCGGATTTGACGCCCCAATGGGCGGTGTCGCTGCGCGGCCTGTTGAACGACGGCTGCGGCACGTCGACGCTGCCTCCCACGGGCTCACCGGGAGGCTGCAAAGCGGGCGCTCCTTTTGGCGTCGATCCCGCCACCAACGAGAAGCCGGCGGGCCGGGTGGTCGATCCCGGGACGAACGCGCCGGTCGTGACGCCCGACGGCAGCATCCTGTTTGCCATCTACACCGAGTACGACTCGTTTCACGGCGAGATGTTCAAGTTCAACCCGCGCGGCCAGTTCAAGGGCTCCTATGATTTTGGGCTGGACGTCACACCCAACATCTACTCCCACGACGGAACGTATTCGATCATCCTCAAGGAAAATCACTACGGCTTCGGCACCTACTGCACCGATCCAACCTTCTGCCCGGCGAGCGGCAACGGGCCCTTCTACATCACCCAACTCGCCCCGGACTTGACGCCGGAGTGGAAGTTCGCCAACACCAACATGGAGAGCTGCCAGCGCAACCCGGACGGAACGCTCACCTGCGTCGCCGATCACCCCGATGGTTTCGAATGGTGCATCAACGCGGGGGCGGTGGATAAGAACGGCGTCGTCTACGCCAACAGCGAGGACGGCAACCTCTACGCCATCGCGCAGGGTGGAGTGGAGAAGCAGCGCATCTTCCTGCAACTGGCCCTCGGAGCCGCCTACACGCCGCTCTCGATCGGGCCTGACGGGAAAATCTATACCCAGAACGCGGGTCACCTTTTCGCGGTGGGGGAGTGAGACGGGCGGCGGGATCGGAGAGCCATGATCCCCAGGAGGATCGCGGCTAGAACGATGAGACTGTTCGTCCAGCCGTACCAACGGGAGGTCAAGCGAGGATAGGCGGAACCGGCGAAGGGAGTGGCTACGGACCAGGGAGTCACCGTCTTGCCCCAGACCAGAAAGGCGTCGCCGATGGCCAGGCGGCCCAAACAGAACCGCTTTTCGCCTCCGGTATCGATCGGCGCTCCCACGACTTCGCTCAACTGGACCATGCGGCCGAATATCTCTTCGTCGCCATTCGCCCGCGCCGTCGCGAGGCCCACACCGCTCGCAAACGGGCTCACGCCGAAGATCAGAGGCCCCGAGTCGACGTCTTCCGGCCCCTTCACGCCCCGGGGATATTCGCGGACCAGGGCGAAATCGAGCACGGGCACTACATAGAGCTCCCGGAACCGCCGGTATTGCGAGCGGGCGAAATCCGGATCGAGCTCCTCGCCTGAGAGGTGGTGCAGTCGCCAGAGAAGGATTCCAAGCAGCATGGTTGCGAGGAGGCGGGCGAACGCTTTCGCGGTTTTCAGAAGCATGGCCATGTCCGAGGCGTTGTCGTACGCGCCATTGTAGATCAAGTCCCCGGCGACCGACTCGCTCGCGACGACGTGCAGATGTGGCGGGCACTCTATCGGAATGGATAGAGTGCTCTATCGCCTCCGATAGAAGCGAGGCGCCGGTCGCGGTGCTCTCGCGATGGCGGCGCGCCCTGGCACAGTCCCTGCTCCTGGCCCAATGCGATCGATCACTTTTCAGGTCGATCACAATGAAAAAGGAGGGCGACTATGTGTCACGCAAGATTCCTTCTGCTCGCCGGCTGTCTCTGGCTTCTCGCGGCCGGTCCGGTGAGAGCGCAGTTTCACGAGATCTATGGTCTCAGCGGCCAATCCGGAGAGCTGACTTCGGTCGCTGCGACCAGCACGCCGGGAGCCGCCATCGCCAGTGGGAATTTCGACGTCGGTTCCATGCAGGGCGTGCTGCTCAAGGTGCAGCCGACGGGCAAGCTCGACTGGGTGCGGGCCTACGGTTCCATTCAGATCTCCTCGGTCCGCGAGTCGCTGGGCGGCCGCTACGCCTGGATCGGCACGACCGAGGTGGCGCAGCGGCAAGGCTCCGCGCCGGTGGTGGTTGAAGTCAATCCCAATGGCACCGCGGTGCTGTGGGCGCGGGTGATCCGCCTCGTTTTACCGGACGGTACTCCGGCGGTCCAGGCCTACGGACGTTTTCTGGAGATCGACCGCCAGAACGAAAGCTACTGGGTGGGCGGTGAGGTCTGGTTCCACACGGCCGACAAACCCCAGCCCTGGTTGGGCAAGCTCGACGGTGCCGGCAATCTCCTGTGGGCGAAAACCCTCAACGTCTACAACAACGCCCGTTTCTACTCCATTTTTCCCGCCTATGAAGGCGGGATCATCGGCGTGGGCCTGAGGTGGCCTCCGGATGACCGGGATCGCACCAGGATGCTGGCGGTCAGGCTGGGAGAGGGCGGCGATCTCAAGTGGGCGTTCGATTACCGGGTGACGAACACGGAGGGCCCCGCCGAGCAACGACTGGCGGATCTGGACCGCGATCCTAGATACAAGGAGGGAAAGTCCGCGGTGGTCGGCACCGTGGCCGCCTTCTGCAAAAGCGTTCCCTCCGTCCCCTGTGATCGCGTGGAATCCGCGGCTTTCGTCGCCATTCTGGACGAGAGCAACGGCACGCTGTCGAACGCCCACGGCCTCGTCTCGGCGAACCCGAAGCAGCCGAAGATCTTCGGCGAGACGATCGTCCACGACCTGACAGGCGAGACCCTCGCGATCGGAGGCGAGGCCGCAGGTGCCGCGCCCGCCGAGCAAGGGCTCCTCGCATTGCTGACCCCGGGTGCCAACTTCGTGCGCAAGGCCTCGTTCCACGGCGCCGGCGCCACCTTCGACGCCGGCGTGAGAAGCCTCGACCGCTCGCGCACCGGTCCCGACCACAACTATCTCTTCCTGATGAACGAGACCAGCGTGTTGGCGACGCCGGCGCGGCACCGGAGCCTGGTGAAGACCAATCGTGACGGCAGCTCGGGGGTCTGCGAATGGAACGCCGACGTCAAGCTTTTCGATGCCTGGCTCCAGCAGGGGCAGGTCCCCGTCGAGCTGCGCGATGGCAAGGCGGGGCCGATCGAGGTTCAGGTCACTTCGCCCAAGCTCAAGCAAGAGCCTTGCGGCCTGCTGCCGGCCGGGGGACGGTGATTCTCAAATCGCCGCGCGGAGCTCGAGGTTGGTGATCAGCCGGTGCAGGTAGTTGGGGTGGAGCCCGAGCGCCCGCGCGGCGGAAGAGACATTGCCGTGAGCCTCACGGACGGCGTCCACGATCAGATTTCTCTTGAATTTGTTGACGGCGGCATGGAACTCCGCGAGGCCGGCGGTGTCGCTCTTGCCGGATCCCTCCGCCGTCTCGAGGATCGCTTCGGGCAGGTCGGCGGGAACGATCAGCTTGCCCTCGCCCAGGGCCACCGCGCGCTCGATGGCGTTCTTGAGCTCGCGGACGTTGCCCGGCCAGGCGTAGCGCTCCAGGCAGGCGCGGGCGCTCAGGCTGAAACCGGCCACCGGCCGCCCGAGCTCGCGGCTGAAGCGGGCGGCGAAGTGGCTGGCGAGGAGCGGGATGTCCTCCCGCCGGTCGCGCAGAGCCGGCAGGGTCAAGGAGATCACCGCCAGCCGGTAAAAGAGGTCGGCGCGGAACGTTCCGTCGCGAATCGCCTGCTCCAGATCCCGATGCGTGGCGGCCACCACCCGCACATCCACTTTGATCGGACGGGTGCCGCCGACCCGCTCGAATTCCCGTTCCTGGAGGAAGCGCAGGAGCTTCGCCTGGAGACCCGGTGGGATCTCTCCCAATTCGTCGAGGAACACGGTGCCTGAATCGGCGATCTCGAGCTTGCCGATCTTCCGCTCCACGGCGCCGGTGAACGCCCCCTTTTCGTGGCCGAAGAGCTCGCTCTCCAAAAGGGTTTCTGACAACGTCGCGCAGTTGATCGCCACGAACGGCCGGCGGGACCGCGGGCTGCGGTCGTGGAGGGTGCGGGCCGCGATCTCTTTGCCGGTGCCGCTCTCACCGCGCAGGAGGACGGTCGACGCGGTCGGGGCGGCGCGCGCGAGGAGGCGATAGACCTCCTGCATGCGCGGGCTTTCGCCCACCAGGTCGTGCGCGAGGGCCGCCTCCAGGCGCCGCCGCTCGGCCTCCTGCCACTCGAACCGGCGCACGGTGTCGAGGGCCAGGGCGGCCATCCGGCAGGCGGCGGCGAGGAGCGCCAGATGCCCCGGATCGAACGGCGCGGCGGCGTCCCGGGTGTCGGCGTAGAGGAGCCCCACGACGGAGCTCCCGGCCGGGGCCAGGGGAGCGGCGAGGAGCGAGCTCAGGCGTTCGGTGACGATGCTCGCCGCCTCGCCGAGACCGGGCGTGTGAACGACGTCCGAAGCGAGAAGGGCGAGCCGTTCGCCGGCCACCTGGGAGAGGAGGGTCCGGCTCACCGGGAAGGGCTCGGCGGGCCCCCGCCGGTCGCGGGCGAAGGCGGCCTCGGGCTCGCCCTCGGAGTCCAGAAGGAGAACGGCGGCGCGCTCAGCCGGGGAGACCGAGACGACCAGGTCGAGCAGGCGCCGCGCCAACGCCTCGGTCGAGCGGACGGCGTGGAGATCCTCAGCAGCCTGGAGGAGCGCCGCGAGGTCGCGCTCCGCCCGCCCCTCCCGGGTCCCGGCCGGGATGGCCGCGGCGAGCGCGGCAGGCTCCAACTGGGGGGCTTCGGGCGGCCAGTGGAGGGTGGAGGCCGCCGCGTAACCCGATTCATCGAGGAGGCCGCCGGCCGCTTCCGGGCTCTCCTCCGCGTCGCGGAAGAGGAGGAGGGAGCTGCCGACGTTGATCAGGTCCCCCGAGGCCAGAACCCGCTCGCGGATGGGCACGCCGTTGACGAAGGTGCCATGCCGGCTGTCGAGATCCTGGAGCACGCAGCGCTCCCCATCGAGTGTAACGACGCAATGCTGCCGCGAGACGGCGAGGTCGCGCAGTTGGAGACCGCTCTCCGCCAGCCGGCCGAGGACGACCGGGGTGGGGCCGAGGGCGAAAGTGCTCCCGGCGAGCGGGCCTGCGACGGCGACGAGCCTCGGGTTCAAGCGTCTCCCTCTATCCTTTTCGAACCGGTTTTCTATCCATAACGATAGAGCATCCGAAGCCGCGGTTCCAGCCCGAACCGTCGCCGGCCCGAGGAGATCTTCTCGATTTTCGAGGGTTCGGGGACTTGGCATCGAATGTGCCTGGGTCAAGATCGAACCCTAAATCGGACCGGCCTCCGAGAACGGCCGGAAGGGAGGATCAAGATGAACGCAGAGGTTTCCACGGAGCACCATGAGTGCCCGGCTTGTGTAATCAACTCTGGCACTACAGCTCAGCAGGCTCCAGTGAATGTGACGTATTCAGGGACTTGGTCGGCCTCGCCGAACCCGATCCGCATTGGGCATCCAAACATCATCGTCACCTGGAACATTGCGCAGGTGTTAAATCCTATGTATTGGGGAGGCCAGACGGTCAAGAACGTCAAGGTCAAATTCTACTGTGGACAAACCGGCTTCGACCCCGACAAAGGTCCCTTCGTGAACGTAACTACGTGGGCACTTTCTTCTCCTCCTCCTCCGCCGATACTGGAAGGATTCGATCAGGCACCTCCCACGTCCACCTTCCCCATTCCTTATGGAGATTGCTATCGGTACAATTTTTTGGTGACGTTGAGCAATGGTGAAGCCGTGGAGTTGTTTCTCATCGATCCTCAGATCGACAACCTCGCACCTCCTCCGGTCGGTGACCCCGGAGAGTAGCCTTAGGGAAGGTTGCCAGCCTTGAGGAGGGACTGGAGCTCCGGATCGCCGCGCACAGTGTCGAAGGCGGCGATCCGGAACCAGCTTGGGCTGACGTGAAGGCGGAGGGCAGCCTTGGCGTTGATTCGTGCGCTGTTCCAGTCTTCGATCAGGGCGTACACGAGAGCTGCATCGTAGACGATACCCGGCGTCACAGGATTTTGCTGCAAGGTCCGTTGGGCGATCTCGGCAGCCTCTCCGGATCGGCCGAGGACCGCCAGGCACTGGGCTTTCGCCATGCTGTCGTCGGCCTGGAGGGGCGACCTGGCCTCGATCTCACCGAGGCGGGCGAGCGTCTGGCGATAATGAGCCTCGGCCTCGACCCGGCGGCCGAGGGCAAGCTCCGCGTCGGCGAGGTTGAGGAGGACGATATTGTGTAAAGGGTCGATGGCCATCGCTTGGCGGTAGGCTGCAATGGCCGGCTCGTACTGTCCGGAGAAGAAGCGGGCGAGCCCGAGCTGGGTCCAGAGAGATCGTTGCAACGGCTCGCGCGCCACCAAGTCCGCAAAGAGCCGTTCGGCGCGCTCCGGATCACCGTTCTGAAGCTCAATCTTGGCCAGTAATTCCGTTCCCCAGAGATTTCCGGGCGAGCGAGCGAGGAGCTGCCTGAGATGCTCGCGGGCATCAACGATCCGGCCACTGCGCCATTCGAGAGTGGCGAGGTCGTACAGATTGCGCCACGACGGTACGCGCTCGGCCGCGGCGCGGAAGTTGGCGAGCGCTTCTTCCGTTCGGCCCCGTCGCTCGGCGAGCTGCGCCCGGTAGCTGAAGATCGCCGGGTCGCCAGGTAGAGCAGCCTCGAGCTGGGAGAGGGCGGCTTCGGGTTCGTGTTCGCGACCGCCGGCGACGGCCACCCGGAAGCCCAGGGCGAGAGGTTCGGGATCACCGGGGGAAAGCTCCTGGGCTTGCCGCGCCAGGGTTTGGGCGCGGTCGAGATAGCGCGCCTCTTTCGTCGAGAGGAAGAGGGCGCGGGCGATGGAGCCTGCCTTCAACAGGCCGGCGAGGAAGCGCGGCGATCCGCGGACGATCTCTTCGATCTTCGCAAGCTCCGGATCGGCCGGCGTCCGGCCGGCGTCCAAGCGCTGCTTGAGGGCGAGGTAGGCGGCGTAGTCCTCGTCCCGCACCTCGAAAGCAGGTACTCCCGGGCGGAGCGGATGCTCGGGGTAGCCTCGCCGCAGGTGCAGGGCGACAGCCTCGGCGAGGAGCCGGAGATCGGCAGGCTCACTCCCCACCTGAAAGGTTTCCGTCCAGAGCAGCCGACCATCGCTTCCCTGGAGGCGGCGGAGCGTCACCCGGGCGAGATTCCCCGCCGGCTCCACGGATGTCGAGAGCACCTCGTCCGCCGCCACCATTCGCGCCATGGCGGCAGACGTCTGCACGGATTTCGTCCTGGAGTCCAACAGCCGCGGATCGAGAGGGGCGATTCCTTGAAGACCGGCGAGGCTCGCCAGGGCCGTATCGAGGACGCCGGAGGCGGCGAGGGTGAGCCGCGGATCGCTCCCCACCGGAACGATGGGCGGCGGCACCAGGACGCGCAGGGGCGCCGTGGCCGAGCCGCGGAGATCCTGGAAGTAGAAAACACCACCGGCCAGGGCGGCGACGGCAAGGAGGGCCGCTCCCACGGCGCCTGCCTTCCGGAACCGGGTGGTGAAGGGCGACATCCCCGAGGTCGAGGCCGGAGCCTCGGACGGGAGCCGGACGGCGACCGGGACAACGGGGAACGCATCGGTCGCAACGCCACTCATTCCCGGCGCAAGCTCGCGACTGGCCGGCGCCGTCTTGAGCTCGGGAAGGGCTTCGATCTCCGCCAGACGGCGGGCGACTTCGGCGGCGCTCGCCGGCCGCGCCTCCCGGTCCTTGGCCAGGAGTTGATTGACGAGCACGGCGAGGGTGGGAGGGAGATCCGGCCGCACGGCGGCGAGAGGCGGGGGCGTTTCGGTCAACACCCGCTTGAGGGTTTCCAGGGGAGAGCCGCCGCGGAACGGCGAGCCCCCGGTGAGCATCTCGTAGAGCAGAACCCCCAGGGAGAAGAGGTCCGAGCGGGCGTCCACCTCGCCGCCCCCGGCCTGCTCGGGCGACATGGTGTGATAGGTGCCCAGCACCGCACCGGCGGTGGTCAGGCTCTCCAGAGCTGTCTCGGAGGATGAAGGCAGCGGTTTGGCGAGTCCGAAGTCGAGGATCTTGGCCGTGCCGGCGCCGGTCACCATGACGTTCTCGGCCTTGAGATCGCGATGCACGAAACCGGCGGCATGGGCATGGGCCAGCCCCTCGGCGACCTCGCGCGCCAAGCGCACCGCGAGCGCCGGGGACAGGGCGGAACCGCCCATGAGAGCCGCCAGGGATTGGCCGGCGACGTGCTCCATGACGATGGCGTCGCCGTCGCCGTCGGTGACCAGGTCGTAGATCTGGACGATCGCCGAATGGTTCAGGCGCGCCGCCGCCTTGGCCTCGCGGCGAAATCGCTCGGCGGCGCCCGGCGGAGACCCTGGATGCCAGCGAATGCGCTTCACCGCCACCCAGCGTTCCAGGCGCTCGTCGAAAGCCAGGAACACCTCTCCCATGCCGCCACGCCCGAGACGGCTCTCCAATCGGTAAGGCCCGATCCGGTCGCGAGGGAGATCCCTGTCGCTCATATGCTAAAGCTGGGCCGCCAAGTATAGCGGAGCCCGGCCCAAGACGCCCGAGACGCTCCACAGTTTCTCCTACCGCAATCGCCCGCACGATTCCTCGTGGCCGCCTTTGCAGGCGCGCTCGACCGCTTCCTGCGGGCGTGCGAAGCCAACGGCATCGAGCTTCGCAATTGTCCGCCGTACATCCGGCGAGGCCCGCCTGACGCCTATGCAACGGGCGCCGCCCGAGTGATGATCAAGCGATCGATCACCAGGACGTCCAGGCTCGGGCTTTCGCGGAAAAACTTGAGCGCCTCCTCGGGGGTCTCGACGATGGGCATGCCCCGGCGGTTCAGGGAGGTGTTGAGCAGGATAGGGAGCCCCGTCCTCCGCTGGAAGGCCTGCAGCAGGTCGCAGTACGACGGGTTCCAGTCCCGCGTCACCGTCTGGACGCGCGCCGAGCCATCGCGGTGGACCACGCTCTCCAGCGGACCGCGCCACTCCGGCCGCGTCTGGGCCACCAGGATCATATAGGGGCTCTCGCCGTCGAGCTCGAAGTACGTGGGCGCGTCGGCCAGCAGCACGGACGGCGCGAACGGCCGGAACTCCTCGCGGCGCTTGATCAGCCGGTTGATGGTGTCGCGGACGCCGGGGAGCCGCGGGTCGGCGAGCAGGCTCCGGTGCCCCAGAGCCCGCGGGCCGAATTCCGCCCCCTCCTGGAACCAGGCGACGATCTTCCCCTCGGCGAGGAACCGGGCTGTGGTCTCGATGAAATCCTCGTCCTCCGTGGCGAGGAGCTCCGGCTCCCCCTTGCCGGAGCTCAGGAGGCCCTTGCGGACCTGTTCAAGCAGCCCGCCCCAGTCGATGTTGTTGTAGAACAGGAGCAGGGTGCCGAGATGGGTGGTGGTCAGCTCACCGAAGTCGACGGCGGCCCCGTGATCCTCGGCGCCCTGGGCGAGCCGCGTCAGGAAGATCCGCATCAACGTCTCCCGGCTCACCGAGATGACGACGGCGCCAGCAGGCGCCGCGCCGGGGGAGAGCCGGCAGGAGGCGCCGTCGATCACCGCCGTGAGCTCTCCCAGGCCCTGGATCTTCCAGGTGATGGCCCCCTGCCAGCCGCGCATCCGGGTGACGTTCAGGCGCTCGTGGACGGCCCGGAGCAGAGCCAGATCCGGGCTCTCTCCCGCCCGCTGGCTCGCCGCGGCCACAGACTCCCGCACGCGTTCCACGGCCAGCCCGACCGCCGCCCGCGAATAGGCGCGGCCGAGGAAGGGGGAGCCGGAATGCATCACCCGCTCCCGCTTCAGGACCTCGAGCCAGCCGTAGAGAGCGCATCCCACGGCGATGCCGTTGTCGCCGGCGGCAGGCACCATGTAGAGCCGGTCGAACTTCGACCGCCGGAGGATCAGAGCGTTGGCGACCGCGTTCAGAGCGACGCCGCCGGCATACGCCAGGCACTCCCCAGGGCAAGCCGCATAGCGGCTGTCCACCAGGTAGAGCAGCGCCCGTTCCACCTCCCTCTGCACCCAGCACGCGATGTCCGCGTAGTATTGAAAATCCTTGCTGAACTGCTCGGGGCTCAGGGCCGGCCGGTTGAAAGGTTTCATCCAGTCGTAGCGCACGAAGACCCGGCCGGCTTTCAGCTCGAAGATCTCGCCCGCGAACGCGCCGGGGCGCCCGTAGGGGGCGAGGCCCATCAGCTTGCCTTGATCCAGGTTGTCGCCGAAGCAGTAGCTGCTCGCCGCCGCGTAGATGCCGCCGATCGAGTGCTTGGTGGTGTTCGGCAGCATGGTGTAGCCCTTGCTGCGCAGGCCCCAGGGGGAGAAATCCTTGTAGATCACCTGCATCCGGCCACCCCGCCAGACGTAATAGCTGTCCTTCTCGAAATAGAGATGGCCGAGGTCCTCCCCCGGAGCGACGGGGAGCTCGACGCCTTCGAGGTCGGTACACTCGTCGAACGCGTTGCCGCAGCCGTCCACCACCAGGATATTCGGCGCTTCGAACGGACAGAGGCCGAGGGCGCTGTAGGCGTGCGCCAGATGGTGAGAGATGGTGACGACCGGCAGGCCGGAGCCGTCCGCAAAGGGACGCGGTCCCCTGTAATAGGAATTGCCGCGCTCGAAGTTGCCGAAGTTGGCGTTCTGCACCACCAGCGTCAGGTCCTCCAGGCCGATCTCCTCGGCGTCGAGGCAGTAGCGGATGGCCGCCGCGTCGTTGCCGCCGTCGTGCTTGACTCTGGTGATGCGTTCTTTTTCGATCGCCATGCAGACGCGGCCGTCCTTGAGCAGGCAGGCCGAGCCGTCATGAGACACTCCGGTACCCAGCACGTAGATGTGCTTCTTCGCCATGTCCAACCACTCCCTGGACGAGATTCAGTGATTTGACGGAGTCAGGTCGGGCGAGATACTACACTTTTTCAGGGCGCCAGTCCGGCAGCCGCCGCAAAGAAGCGGCGGCTCGCTCCGCAGTTTCTCCTACCGCAATCGCCCGCACGATTCCTCGTGGCCGCCCTTGCAGGCGCGCTCGAAGAGCTCGCGGGCGCGGGCAGGGTCGGGGAGGACGCCGTCTCCCTTGGCGTAGAGGTCGGCGAGGCTGGCGCAGGCGAGCATGTCGCCGCCGTCACAGGCTTTCTGGTAGAGACGGATGGCCTGGTCGGTTTCCTTCGTGATACCGAGGCCCTTCGCGTAGCGCACCGCGACGTTGTAGCAGCCCCTGGGCAGGCCGGCGTCGCAGGCCTGCTGGTAGAGGGCGATGGCGCGGACGTCATCCGGCGCGACGCCGGTGCCGTTCGCGTACATAACACCGAGGTTTACGCAGGCGCGAGGCTCACCGCTCTCGCAGGCTTTCCGGTAGTAGCCCACGGCGCGGGTCGAGTCCTTGGGAACGCCGATTCCCTCTTCGAAGATCGTGCCGAGATTGTGACAGGCGTCGCCGGTTCCAGCCCGGCAGGCCCGCTCCAGCGGCTCCAGCGGTTCCAGGGCGTCTGTGCTATTCGCCGGCTCGCCGGCCTGGGCCTGGATACCCAGCAGGTTGCGGCAGGAGAGGGTGTGCCCGCCTTCGCAGGCTTGACGGAACAGGCCGGCGGCCCTTTTTTCGTCCCGAGGCACGCCATCGCCGGCATAGAGCAGGTCGGCGAGGTTGGCGCAGCCGAAGGCGTTGTGACCGGCACAGCTCTTTTCGAAGAAGGCGGCGGCCCGGGCCTTGTCCGCGGTCACGCCCTCCCGACCGTCGCGGTAGAAGACTCCGAGATTGAAGCAGCCCAGGGGATCTCCGGCTCCGCCGGCGTTCCCATCGCAGGCTCGGGCGTAGAGATCGGCCACGCTCTTCGGATCCGTGGGAGCGCCGAGGCCGCGCTCATGAAGGTAGGCGAGGTTCGTACAGCCGCGAGCTTCCCCGAGATCGCAGGCGCGGCCATAGGCGATCAGGGCGAGGCTGGAGTTTTCGAGAGCCCCGCGGGCCTTTTCGAAGTGCAAACCGACGTTGTAGCAACCCGCGCCATCGCCCCCGTCGCAAGCGGTCCGATAGAGGCTGAACGCTCGGGCGTCGTCTCGTGGAACACCCCGGCCCGTGGCGTAGAGAAAGCCGAGGTGCGCGCAGCCCGCGGCGTTTCCGCCCTCGCAGGCCCGGCGGACGAGCTCGTGAATGCGGCTGTCGTCGGCGGTGCCGCCGCGGCCTTCGAGGTAGCGACCGCCGAGCTCGGCGCATCCGGCGGCACTGCCGGCCCGGCAGGCCTGGTCGAAGAGCTGGTTGGCGTGTACCGGGTCGGCTGTGACACCCAGGCCGCGAACGTAGAGGAGGCCGAGCTCGAAACATCCCGCGGCCCGTCCGGCCGCGCAATCCTTCTCATGATGCGCCAAGGCGGCCGCCATGGGGTCTTGCGAACCGGGATCCTTTCCGCAACCGAGCGCCAGCAGCAGCCAGATCCAGCGGTGTGGGCGCATTCGCGCAGTTTACACCGCCGCGCGCTATCGTGGCTTTCCGAGCAGATGGGCCCCCATGCCGGCATAGTCCGGGCGAACGTGGAAGTCGCCGTAGCAAAGTTTTCTGAGAATGGGGGCCGGCCGCAGGTACCAGCTTGCCCAGGTCAGCGGGGAATCTCCATTCATGTCCTTGGCGTCCAGCGCGGCCCCCGCGTCCAGCAGCATCTGGATGGTATTTTCCGTTCCAAAGGCGGCGGCGCGATGGAGTGGAGTCTCCGCCTTCGTCCGGCAATCCCGCATGAATCCACCCGTTTCGGCGCCCGGCCTGGTGGCGCAATTGGGGTTCGCGCCGTGGGCGAGCAGAACTTTGAGCACCAGGTCGTGGGCAAGACGGTTCGCCGTGCACAAGGCCGAGTGCAGCGGCGTTTCTCCCGTGTCCGCCGCGGGAAGATTGACGTCAGCCCCCTGTTCGACGAGGAACTGGCACAGCCTCCAGTGTCCATGAAACACCGCGCCATTGAGGCCCAGGTCGTCTCCGAGCGACGCGAGAGTCTCGCCGTTGGCGAGGAGGAACCGAATGGCGCTGACGTCGCCGTAGTAGGCGCACCACTGGATGAGAGAGACTCCGTCGTGGTCTTTGGAGCTCGCGGCATGGCCCTCGGATAGATACTCGAACACCAGGTCGGTGCGTCCGTCCATGATTCGATCGAGCGTTTTGTTTTTCGCCATGAGATCTCTTCCCCCAAGGCCAGGATATCACCCCGCTCCGGTCTACTTCCTGGCCTCCGTCCGCGCCATCTCCAGGGCCTTGGCAAGCACGCTGTCGGTGCCGTGGCGCAGGTCGTCGAGGGTGGGGCGGGCCTCGACGTCCGGCGCGATGCCGACGCCTTCGAAGGGGGAGCCGTCGGGGAAGTAGACGCGCCGGGTGCTCACCCGGAAGGTGATGCCGTTGGTGAAGTCCACCATGTAGGGCTGGCCGGTGCTGCCGTAGGAGGCCTGGCCGAGGATGCGGGCGCGTTTGCTCTCCTTGAGCGGCATCAGGAAATCCTCGCAGGACGAGGCGCAGCCGATATCGGACAGCACGATGAGCGGACCGGCGTACACGGGTTTGCCGGGCAGGTTCATTCCCCCCGCGGTGACGAGCATGGGCCGGTAGTATTCCGAGTAGGCACCCAGGGCCGCGCGATGGCTCTCGGACATCTGTTTGAGGTCCTCGGGCGGCATGGAGAGCAGGATCTGCCGGTAGGCGGCGAACAGGCCGATGGAGAGGGTGGTGCCCTGGCTGAACTCGCGGTAGGGACGATCGATCAGGGAGCCGATGAGATCGCCGGGAGTATTGCCGCCGCCGTTGGCGCGCACGTCGATGATCATTGCCTTCGCCCGCGCGTTCTGCTTCAGCAGCTCGACGGCCTTGAGCTCGTCCTGCCGGTTGTCGAACGAGGGGAGGCGGAGATAGTAGATGCCGTCCTCCAACCATTTTCCCACCTGCGGGTCCGCCGGTGCCGCTGCGAGCTTCTGATGCAACCGGTCGATGCTAACGGTGCGGCCGTCCTCAAGGGTCAGGGTGAAGGTGGCGGGGAAGGCAAAGCCCCTGGAGGTGACGCCGCGCCGGCGCACGGCATCGCTGGAGGCGGGAACGTATTTCTCCAGCTCGCTCAAAACCTGATCGATCGGGCGGCCATCCAGTAAAAGCACGACGTCGCCGTTCTTGAGCTCCGGAATGCGGCTGCGGACGACGACCTGGCGCCCATCCATGGCGGCAAGGCGGAAACCGAGGGGTTGGTTGTAGGTCTCGTTGAACCACGGGTCCCAGAAGTCGCTGTGGCCGTTCTTGAGCTGCGCGAACAGCTCCATGGTGGCGAGGTCGAAAGACCTGCGGTCGTCGGTGGGAAGGATCTGGGCGAGATATTTCTGATAACTGGTGTCGAGGTCGAACTCCGGGATCGCCTGCCAGTGGCCGAAGTAGGTCTGGATGGTGGAGTAGATCTTCGAGGCCATCCAGACCCGCTGATCGAGGGAAAGCTTGTCGTTCGCGGTCGCTGCCGCCGGTTGCGGATAGACGGTGTGTGCGGCGAAAAAGAGCAACCCGCCGAGAACGGCGAGAGAGCGTAAGGAACGCATAGGGTAAACCTCCGGCGGGATTCGCGAGCGCCGGAAGCTCCGGCTCTGCGATCCCTGAGGCCTCTACGCAGGACGCAACGGAACGTTTCAAGAGTACCGGCGGTTGAAATGGCAGGGCCGATTTGGCTATGCGGCCTGAGTGGAAAGGCGACCCGTGACTGGAGCCACTTCCCATCCGCGGTATGATTGGCCGCGTGAGCCAAGCCGACTTTCTGGCGTTCAGCGCCACCCGCGAGGAGTACCAGCGACAGGCGGAGGCCCTCCTCGCCGACTTGAAGTCCGGCGATGAGGCCGCAGCATGGCGCTTCAAGTGGATGCATCCACGGTTCCGGGACAAATCCGTGGCCGACATGAGAGCCGCAACGCTGGACCTCGCCGACGCGCAGGCAGTCGTCGCGCACGAACATGGCTTCGAGAGCTGGGCGGATCTCGCGGCCTTCACCGAGGCCGTCCGGCACCCAGGCCCGGTCGCGAGGTTCGAAGCCGCGGTGGAGGCGGTCATCTCGGGCGACGTGGCGACGCTTCGCTCGATGTTGCGCGAGCACCCGGAGCTGGTCCGCGCGGTCTCGACGCGTAGACACAAGGCAACGCTGTTGCACTATGTCGCCGCCAATGGCGTCGAGGACGGGCGACAGAAGACGCCAGACAACGCGGTCGAGGTCGCGAAGGTTCTTCTAGACGCCGGAGCCGAGGTGGACGCACTGGGCGACATGTACGGAGCGAAGTGCACTCCCATGAGCATGCTGGTGTCGAGCTGTCATCCGGCCGAGGCCGGCGTGCAGGGTGCGCTCGCGGAAGCGCTGCTCGACTACGGCGCCGCCTTCGAAGGGCCGGGCTCGAACTGGCGATCGGCTCTCATCACCGCGCTGGCGTTCGGCTATCTGGATACCGCCGAAACGCTCGCCCGGCGTGGCGCGCCGGTGGACAACATCGCCGCGGTCGCCGGGCTGGGCCGGCTCGAAGACGCCACCCGGCTCCTGCCGGCTTCGGATCCCGAGAGCCGGCACGTCGCTCTGGCGCTGGCCGCTCAACACGGTCACACCGAGGTCGCGAGGCTGCTCCTCGATGCGGGTGAGGATCCAAACCGGTACAACCCCGAAGGCTTCCATTCCCACTCGACGCCGCTGCACCAGGCCGTGGGGTCCAACCACCTGGACGTCGTGAAATTGCTCGTTGAGCGAGGCGCACGTCTGGACATCCAGGACACGCTGTACCAGGGCACGCCTCTCGATTGGGCCAACTACGGCGGACGGACAGAGATCGCGGACTACCTTCGCGCGCGAGGCGCGCCAGCAACGTGATTCCAGCGCAGCGGCCAGCTCAGCCCGAGATGACCTCGTCTTAGAACTCTCCGGTTTTTTCGAGGATGGCGAGCGAGCGGTCAACCTTCTTCCAGTCGCTCTCGATGACCCAGGCCCAGGTGAGCGGCGGTTGTTGCTGCTGGCCAGACTCCAGCGCGACTTGAAACCATCCGTCGGCGTCCGCGAAGCGGCGTTCGCTCGCCGCTTTCACACCCATCATCCAGCCCAGGCTTGCCAGAGAGCCGTCGCCTGCCTTCGGTGGTACCTGCAGGAACTGGGAGGCATTGATGCGGCCGGCGAAATAGCGCGCGGCGCGGGTGAAGGTCTCGTCGCTCGAATCCTGCGCGATCTCCGCCACCACACCATCCCAGCGCGGGCCGTGGGTCTCCCGCAGATGCAGGAGGGAAGCCGCCTTCATCATCCGGACGAGATCCGGCTTCGCGGTCTCCTGGCCTTTCGTATACAGGTCCAGCAGCAGGTCGTACTTCCGCATCTGGTAGAGCGTCAAGGCGAAACCGTGCGACGGCACGGGCATCGCCGATTTCACCCAGGCGAGCGCCGCGGCCGGGCTCGACTTCTCCCGGATGAGATCGTAGGTGGCGAGCTGGATGTAGTCCTGCCACTCCGGCGCCGGATCGTGGAGCCCTTCGAGAAGCGGCTGCGCGATCTCGAGACCTCTCTTCTTGCCCAAGGCCACGGCCACGTCCGCAAGCACGTGGGGAGCGATCTTCGCCGCCGCGAGCTCCGCAAAGGCTCGCCGCACCGAATCGGCCGGCGCCGTTGCGAAGGTCTCGGCGAAGCCTTCCGGGAGATAGCGGTTCCAGGCTCCGGCGATCCCGTTGCGGCTCGCGGCAAGCTCCTTCGCCGCGGTGGAGAAGTCGTCGAGGCGCCACCGGGCCCGGGCGATCAAACCCGAAGTTTCAGAGGCGTTGTCGGGGTAGCGCGCGAGCGCCGCCTGGGCCAGCTTGAGGGCGCTCTCCGCATGATTTCGCGCCAGCTCGATGGTGGCGCCTTGCAGGAGAGCCTCCTCCGTGTACTCGGGAAGGGCCGGCTGGAGGATCGCAAAGGCGCGTTCCGGATCGCCCAGCGCCAACTGCAGCCGCGCCTTCTCGGTTTGCAGATGGGCCAGGCCGAGCGCGCCGTGGTAGCTGCCCCGCTGAATCGCCGCCTCCACCGCCGCGAAGGCGCCCTTGAGGTCGCCCCGTTTCTCCAGGAAGTCCAGCAGCGGTGCCGTTCCCTGGTCGGGGTCCGCGGCGATCGCTTCGTAGCGCGCGCGGACGAGCGCATCGTCGGCCTGACCCAGCTTCGCGAGCGCGGCGAGAGCGACGATCTGCGCATAGACCGGCATCACGGGGTCGCCGGCGATCTGGCGCAGCCGGGCCGTGTCCTCTCGCATTTCCGCGGCCAGGGCCGGCAGCTCCGCGCTGAGGTGTGGCGCCGCCTCGTCCGTGGCCCGCGCGAGCTGCTCGAAGAGCCAGGGGCTGATGAGGCTGCCTCTCGCGATCCGCGCCGCCATCACGCGATGGGGCGGCCGGGTGTCCAGCCGGGCGAACAGGGCCGGGAGGTGCCGCCGCCGCAGAGGGTCCGTGCTCGCCGTCCGGCGAGAGATGGTGAGGTCGAGCTCGTAAAGGGGCGCGGCGCCCATCGAGTGGGACGACTCCAGGAGCTCGACCAGGGGGCGCATATCCCGCGACCCGCCCTTGACCCCGCCCCTCGCCTCGATCCAGCGCCGCAGCTCGGAGGCGGTCCCCTCCGCCGGCGCCGCAAGGCTCTCGGCGAGGCTTTGCGCGGCGGGGCCTGATGCCAATTGATCGACGGCGAGGAAGGCCTCCTGGAAGAGGCCGGAGTAGAAAGCGGCCCGGTACGCGGACTGGATCGCGGCGATGTCGACGAGAGCGTCGCCGCGGCCTGCCGCGAGCCGGTCGACCACGGCCTCGAAGTCGCGGGTCCTGGCTTCCACCGGGGCATCCGGACTTGGGGGCGGGGCGGTACCGGCCGGCGACACCGCCTGCATCGTGAGCGTGGCGAGATCCTGTCCCGGGCTGTCGTCCGAGTCGAAGTCCGACAACCGCGCCTCCAACCCGAGGATGGCGAGGCTCTTTGCTCCCCGGAACGGCGAGGCCAGCATCGCGGCCCGGAAGCGCTCGGCCTGGCGGCGTTCCGCCAGAAGCGCGAGACGCAGGAAGTGGCAGGGACGATCCGCCGGGCGGCCGGCGCAAAGGGTCCCCAGGCGGGGCTCGTCGCCCGCGGCATAGAGCAGGATGGGGTCGTCCGCGGCGAGCGACGCGCTGGCGCGTGCGGCGGCGGCCTCATAGCCGAGCGCCCGAGCGATCAGCACCTCGCTCTGAGGATCGCGGGCGGTGGCTTTCGCATGCTGGAGGGCAAGCCAGGCCCAGGCCTCGGCAAGGAGAGGATCGGCCTGATCGAGCTTGTCCACGGTCAACGTGGAGAGCCAGGCGAGCCCCGAGGTCGTCGAGCGGACCCTCGCCCCATCGCGTTGCGCGTCCGCGGGCGAGCCGCGGAGAGAGGAGAGGGCGGTGAGAAGGGCCGCGGCATCCACATCATGGATCGCCTGCTCCAGCCCCCCGGCGGGCGGAGCAGCGCTGTCGGCGCCAGAGTGATCGTTCGTTGCCGAAGCCGGGGGCAAGCGGACGGCCCAGCGTGCGAGCAGATCGGTCGCTTCCTCGAAGCTCGGAAACTCGGAGAGTACGCCCACCTCGTCGCGACCCGAGAAGATTTTCCACTTGCCATTCTGAAACTCCGCTTTGGCCGGCTCCGGAGCCGCGCCGGTCCGGAGCCGATGGACCGCTGCCACCGCTGCGAGCAGTCGCCGGTCGGGCCGCAGGCGGTACCGGTCGCGCACGACGGCGGGAAGATCGGCCGGTGACGCCACCACGGAGGCACGGCTCTGCCGGTTTGAGGGACTCGGGGCTTCTGCAGCCTTCTCCGGCTCGACACGAAACCACGGGGCCGCCCCCAGCAGCCAAGCCGACGCGGTCAGAATGGCGACGGCGGCGACAACGACGAGCAAGCTCCTCAGGACGGCTCGCCGCCGGGGCCGGCGCGAATCTTTCATCCCGCTGGGTGAGTCAGCCATATCGTCTCTACCTCGTAAGATGGGTCTGCCTGGGCTGACGGAATACTACCTCATCGCCTTCCTCAGCCGGGCCGATGGATGAGGTACTACCCCGGTACCCTCACTCTGTCCGCAACGCATCGATCGGGTCGAGCGCGGCGGCGCGGCGGGCGGGGAGGAGACCGGAGAGGAGGCCGGTGATCAGGCTGACCCCGACGGCGAGGGCCACGAAGAGCGGCGGCGTGCCCACCGGCAGACCGGGAATGGCGAGGCGAAGGAGAGCGGCGATCCCCATGCCGCCGAGGACCCCGAGGGTCCCACCTACCGTCGACAATGCCGCCGCTTCGGTCAGGAAGAGGAGATGGACTTGGCGCCGCGTCGCCCCGATCGCCCGCACGAGGCCGATCTCCGCCGTGCGCTCGCCGACCGCGATCCACATCATGGTCAGGATGCCGATGGCACCGACCAGCAGCGAGATGCCGGCGATGGCG